>Ga0206116_1001786_pt1 | contig 10276 bp, 5 predicted proteins | sample 3A1Ametagenome_FD_178000 | JGI IMG/M metagenome (GOLD analysis project Ga0206116, IMG submission 178000) | Enriched microbial communities from leaf-cutter ant dump, University of Wisconsin, Madison, United States - 3A1A | ecosystem: Environmental > Terrestrial > Nest > Insects nest > Nest dump...
TCGCTCCGGCCTTCAACGCCGGACGGGTTCGCCATTGCGTATCGATTTCCAAAACAACGGCCAAAACGACGACGAAAACCGTCTGACGTCTCTGGCCCACCGCTCTCTCCCCGGTATGGCCGGGGACTGAAACCCGCGCCATGGCCGGCGGGTTTTACCTCCTGAACCCGCGGAGAGACAGAGAAAGAGAGCTTTAGTCATGGGTTTCAAGATCGCAATCGCCGGCGCGACCGGCAATGTCGGCCGCGAAATGCTGAACATCCTGTCCGAACGCGGTTTTCCGGCCGATGAGGTCGTGGCGCTCGCCTCCAGCCGCTCCATCGGCACCGAGGTCTCCTTCGGCGACAGGACGCTGAAGGTGCAGAACCTCGAGAACTACGATTTCTCCGATACGGATATCTGCCTGATGTCGGCCGGCGGCTCGGTCTCGCAGAAGTATTCGCCGAAGATCGGCGCGCAGGGCTGCGTCGTCATCGACAACTCTTCGGCCTGGCGCTACGACGCCGAAGTGCCGCTGATCGTTCCGGAAGTGAACCCCGACGCCATCGCCGGCTTCACCAAGAAGAACATCATCGCTAATCCGAATTGCTCGACCGCCCAGCTCGTCGTCGCGCTGAAGCCGCTGCACGACCGCGCCACGATCAAGCGCATCGTCGTATCGACCTACCAGTCGGTTTCCGGCGCCGGCAAGGACGGCATGGACGAGCTCTTCAACCAGACCCGCGCCGTCTTCGTCGCCGATCCGATCGAATCGAAGAAGTTCACCAAGCGCATCGCCTTCAACGTCATCCCGCACATCGACGTGTTCATGGAAGACGGCTACACGAAGGAAGAGTGGAAGGTTCTCGCCGAGACCAAGAAGATGCTCGACCCGAAGATCAAGGTGACCTGCACGGCCGTGCGCGTTCCGGTCTTCATCGGCCATTCCGAATCGGTCAACATCGAGTTCGAGAAGGAAATCACCGCCGACGAGGCCCGTGATATCCTGCGCGAGGCGCCGGGCTGCCAGGTCATCGACAAGCAGGAGAACGGCGGCTACATCACGCCGTACGAATCGGCCGGCGAGGACGCCACCTACATCTCGCGCATCCGCGAGGATGCGACGGTCGAGAACGGCCTCAACATGTGGGTCGTCTCCGACAACCTGCGCAAGGGAGCCGCCCTCAACGCCGTCCAGATCGCCGAGCTGCTTGTCGCCCGCGGCCTGATCAAGGCGAAGAAGCAGGCGGCCTGATCCGGATATGACAGCCCGTTTTGCCCGGTTTCTGGGAAAAGTGGCAACGGTCCGTTAACGGGTTTTAAATAAAAGTCCCGGTTGTTCCGTCAAAGGACAATCGGGACTTCGCTTTGCGGCGACGATGCGCGGCAGCTTCCGCAGCGCAAAAGACAAGGATCACGGGGTTTTTCATGGGCATGGCAAAGAGCGCGGCCAAGATGCTGGCCGTAATGATCGCCGCGGCAGCGGTTCCGGCGGTTGCCGAGGCTGCAAAGTGCGGCAACGACGCGGGCGGTTTTCCGTCCTGGGTCGAGGCATTCAAGGGCGAGGCGGCCGCCCGCGGCATCAGCCGCTCGACGCTGGACAGGGCCTTTGCCGATGTCGGCTATGCGCGCGCCACGATCCGCGCCGACCGCGGCCAGAAGAGCTTCAAGCTCTCGCTCGACCAGTTCATGCAGAAGCGCGGCGGGCAGGCTATCATTCGCCGCGGCAAGGGCCTGAAGCAGCAGAACGCAGCCCTGTTTTCCCGCATCGAAAGCCGCTACGGCGTTCCGGCCGGCCCGCTGCTGGCCATCTGGGGCATGGAGACCGGCTTCGGCGGCTTCCTCGGCAAGGAGCACACGCTGTCGGCCGTCTCGACGCTTGCCTATGACTGCCGCCGGTCCGACTACTTCACCGACCAGCTCTATGCGGCGCTCCAGCTCGTGCAGAAGGGTATCCTCAACCCGTCCGCGCGCGGCGCGGCGCATGGCGAAATCGGCCAGACGCAGTTCCTGCCCGTCAACGTCCTGAAATACGGCGCCGACGGCGACGGCAACGGCCGGATCGACCTCGTCGGCTCGAAGGCCGACGCGCTCGCCTCCACGGCGAACTTCCTGCGCGGCCACGGCTGGCGCGCGGGTGCCGGCTACCAGCCGGGCGAGCCGAACTTCGCCGCCCTGCAGGGCTGGAACGCGGCCAGCGTCTACCAGCGCGCCATCGCCATCATCGGCGCGGAAATCGACGGCAACTGACCGTCGAGGTCGATACGATCCGTATTGAAGATAAGCCCGGCCGGGAAACCGCGCCGGGTTTTTACATTTCTTCCGGCCGCAGGAAATCGCCGGTCTTGGCGTCCATGATCCACAATTCGCCGCTGGAGATATCGAACCAGGCGCCGTGCAGCTGCAGGCGGCCCTTCTCCTCCAGGATGCGAACGCAGGGGAATGTCCTGAGATTGGCGAGCGAGTTGCGGATGGAAACGCGCTCCAGCGCGCGCTGACGCTCCGCCTTGGTCAGGAGCTCGGCGCCCTGGATCTGCTCGGCGACGGGTTTCAGCATGCCCATCCACTGGCCGATGAAGTCGCCGGGCGACAGCGGTTCGGCGTCCGGGTCGAGCGCGGCGGAAATGCCGCCGCAGCGCCCGTGTCCCATCACCACGATATCGCTGACCTTCAGCGACTGCACGGCGAATTCGAGGGCGGCGGAGGTGGCGTGGAACTGGCTGTCCGGCTCGTAGGGCGGCACGAGGTTGGCGACGTTGCGCACGACGAAGAGCTCGCCCGGCCCGCAGTCGAAGATGGTCTCCGGCGCGGCGCGGGAATCGCAACAGGCGACCACCAGCGTCTTCGGCTTCTGGCCGGTCTCGGCCAGCGCCCGGTAGCGCGCCGATTGCTCGGCATAGCGGCCGGACATGAAATTGCGGTAGCCATTCATGAGACGATCGGGAAAGCGGTTCATGGCGTCGGAATACCCCCGTGCGAGCGACCTGCCGGACGAGGCTCCATCCGGCTTTCCGCATAAACCATTCCGGACGGCACGGCGCAAGGCCGATCGTTCAGCGCCGGCGGATCTGGCCGGGATGCACCAGGCGACGCATCTGCACCATGGCCATCGGCGTCGCGATGCTGGAGGCGTCCCGCTCCAGCGTCAGCTCGTCGGCGCCGCGCTTTGCCGTGCGCGCGACGATCTCGAAGACGCTGGCCGTCGCCGTCATCAGGGCCTTTTCCTCCGGCAGGCCTTCCATCAGGCGGGAGAGGAAGATCGCCGAAAGAAGGTCGCCCGTGCCGTTCGGCGGGTTCGGCACGATGCGGTGCTCGGCGAGCAGCGCGCCGGTGCCGGAAAGATAGAGATTGCCCGTGCTGCCCGCCATCATCGGCAGGGCGGAGGTGACGAGCATGTGCGGGGGGCCGAGCGACAGGGCCGCCTCCATGATCGCCGCATTGGTGTCGAGCGGCGCGCCGGCAAGCCAGCCGAGCTCGAAGCGGTTGGGCGTTGCCACCGAGGCGAGCGGAATGAGGCCGTCGCGGATCGCTGCCGCCGTCTCCTCCGGCACGTAAAGGCCGCGCTCGTCGCCGCAGACGGGGTCGCACATATAGAGGAGATCGGGATTGTCTGCCCTGAGGCTTTCCACCAGCCGCGCCACGGAATGCGCCTGCGCGGCGCTGCCGAGATAGCCGGAGAGCACGGCCTTCACCTCGCCGCGCCAGGGCGCGCGGATGAGGTCGGAGACGATCGCGTCGAAATCCCCGGCCGAGACCGGCACCCGCGTCGACCGGCCGTGGCCGGGATGCCAGGGCAGGATGACGGTCGGCAGCGCCCAGACCGGGTGGCCGAGCGTTTCGAGCGCGAAGACGGCGGCGCGGTTGCCCACCGTGCCCCGCACCACATGGCTCGAAATCACGATGACCGTGCCCTTGTCGTTCTCGTTCATAGCCGGTTCCCCTTCTTCGTCGAGTGATCGCAAGGGGACTCATTCCTGTCAACGCCCGTCCCCGCCAAGTGGCCTCAAGAGGCTTCGGCCGGTTTCGGGCTGCTTTTCGACGAAAAAACATGAAATTGACGACGAAACGACAGTGAAACTGACCTGTTTTGGACAAAATCGATTGAATTTTCTCGCAAAATCACAAATTTCGCCGCAGGCGTTTTTTCTTCTGCTAACGTCCCGGCATCGGATTCGAGGGAGAATTCCATGGGTGCCAGGACCAACGTGAAACGGGAAAAACACATCGAGGCCGCAAAGGCCGCAGCCGCCGCCCTCGGCGCGAGGACATTGAACCCGGACATTCTTTTCGGGCGGGCCAGCAAGGACGACATCGAGCACTATACCGGCGAGATGCTGGCCGCTGCCGCTGCCCATGCCATGGCCGAGATCGAGGCCTTCGACGGCAGCGAGCCGCGCGTCACCGTCACGACGCTGCCGGACGTGACGCCGCAGGGCCAGCCGGTCTCGATCCTCTCCGTCACCGACCGCAACCAGCCGTTCCTCTACGATTCGGTTATGGGCGAGATCACGAGCACGCACCGCGACATCCACCTTGCCGTCCACCCGATCCTCGTGGTGGCGCCGGGCGAGGCGCCGAAACTCTTCTCGCCGGACGAGGAGAGCGATCCGGCGGAGCGGATCAGCCATATCGAGATCCATCTCTCCGAGCTTTCGCCGGGCGAGGCCGCCTCGCTCGTCGAGCGCATGAAGACCGTGCTGGACCAGGTCCACCTCGCCGTCGAGGACTGGCCCGCCATGCTGGAGAAGCTGGACAGCACCATGGCCGACATGGAGCGCTACGCCAAGGACAAGCCCGGCAAGGGCGAGGCGCTCGCCTTCCTCGACTGGCTGCGCGGCAACAACTTCACCTTCCTCGGCATGCGGGAATACACCTATTCCGGCAAGGGCGAGGCCGCCACGGTGGAACGCGGCGGCGAGGGCCTCGGCATCCTCTCCGACCCGGACGTGCGCGTGCTGCGCCTCGGCAAGGACGCCGTGACGACGACGCCGGAAATCCTCGAATTCCTCGAAGGCCCGGATTTCCTGATCGTCACCAAGGCGAACGTGAAGTCCCTCGTGCACCGCCGGGCCTATATGGATTATGTCGGCCTCAAGCGCTTCGACGAGAAGGGCAAGGTGATCGGCGAGCTGCGCATCGTCGGCCTCTTCACCTCCACCGCCTATACGCATGCCGCCGGGCAGATCCCGCTGCTGCGCTCCAAGGTGGAGGCCGTCGTCGAGCATTTCGGCTACGACCCGAAGAGCCATTCCGGCAAGATGCTGATCAACACGCTGGAATCCTATCCGCGCGACGATCTCTTCCAGATCGACACCGGCCTGCTCGCCACCTTCTGCGAGCAGATCAACGAACTTTCCGACCGGCCGCGCATCCGCGTGCTGCCGCGCATCGACCGCTTCGACCGCTTCGTCTCGGTCATCGTCTACGTGCCGCGCGAGCAGTACGATTCGGATGTGCGCGAGAAGATCGGCAACTTCCTGAAGTCGGCTTATGACGGGCGCGTCTCGGCCTATTACCCGGCTTTCCCGGAAGGCGGCCTTGCCCGCGTCCACTTCATCATCGGCCGTTCCGGCGGCAAGACGCCGCGCATCCCGCAGGCCAAGCTCGAACAGGCCGTGCGCGAGATCGCGACGCGCTGGACCGACCGCTTCGAGGCGCTTGCCGATCCCGACGGCGTGCGGTTGGTCACCGACCAGGGCTACCAGGAAGATTTCACGCCCGCCGAAGCCCATGCGGACCTTGCCCTGATCGCCACGGCCACCGCGGACAATCCGATCCGCATCGCCTTCTATCGCAAGGCATCGAACAGCGACCCGGGCAGGGTCGAACTCAAGATCTACCATGCCGGCGAGCCCGTTTCGCTGTCGCGCCGCGTGCCGCTGCTTGAAAACCTCGGCTTCAACGTCGTCAGCGAGCAGACGCATGCGCTGACCCTCATCGACCCCGATGGGAGCGAGCGCCGCGTCATCCTGCACGACATGGAGCTGAAGCAGCGCGAGGGGCTGGAGATCAACCTTGCCAAGCTGAGCCCGATGCTGGAGGAGGCCTTCCTTGCCGCCTGGAGCGGCGAGGTGGACGATGACGCGCTGAACCGCCTCATCCTCGCCGCCGGCCTTTCGGCCCGCGAGATCATGGCGCTGCGCACCTATTCGCGCTACCTGCGCCAGACGGGCATCGCCTATTCGCAGGGCTATATCGCCGACACGCTCAACAAGTATCCGGCCATTGCCGCCGATCTCTTCCGCCTGTTCGACGCCCGGCTGGACCCGAAGCTCTCCGAGCGGCAGCGTGAGAAGAAATCCGCGGACCTTTCCGCAGCCATCGAGGAGGCGCTGACCAAGGTGCCGAGCCTCGACGAGGACCGTATCCTGCGCCGCTACGTCAACGCCATCGGGGCGACGCTGCGCACCAACTACTTCCAGCGCGATGCCGATGGCCGGCCGCGCAGGACGCTGGCCGTCAAGCTCGACCCGAAGCAACTCGAAGGCCTGCCCGAGCCGCGGCCCTTCCGCGAGATCTTCGTCTACGGCGCGGAGGTCGAGGGCGTGCACCTGCGCTTCGGCAAGGTCGCCCGCGGCGGCCTTCGCTGGTCGGACCGCGCGCAGGACTACCGCACGGAAGTGCTCGGCCTCGTCAAGGCGCAGCAGGTGAAGAACGCTGTCATCGTGCCGGTCGGCGCCAAGGGCGGCTTCTATCCCAAGCAGCTTCCTGCCGGCGGCAGCCGCGAGGCGGTCTTCGCGGCCGGTACCGAGGCCTACAAGACCTATATCCGCACCCTGCTCTCCGTCACCGACAACATCGTCGGCCAGGACGTCGTGCCCCCGGCCGATACGGTGCGGCTCGACGGGGACGATCCCTATTTCGTCGTCGCCGCCGACAAGGGTACGGCGACCTTCTCCGACACGGCGAACGGTCTTGCCCAGGAAGCCGGCTTCTGGCTCGACGACGCTTTTGCCTCGGGCGGCTCGGCCGGCTACGACCACAAGAAGATGGGCATCACCGCCCGCGGCGCCTGGGAAACCGTCAAGCGCCACTTCCGCGAGATGAACATCGACATCCAGAAGACGCCCTTCACCGTCGCCGGCGTCGGCGACATGTCGGGCGACGTCTTCGGCAACGGCATGCTGCTGTCGCGCAAGATCCGGCTGATCGCCGCCTTCGACCACCGCGACATCTTCATTGATCCCAACCCGGATATCGATACGTCCTTCGCCGAGCGCCGCCGCATGTTCAACCTGCCGCGTTCGAGCTGGCAGGACTATGACCGCTCGGTGCTCTCCAAGGGCGCGATGATCATTCCGCGCACGGAAAAATCCGTGACGCTGACGCCGGAGGCCATGGCCGCCATCGGCATCGACAAGGCCAAGGCCACCCCCTTCGAGATCATGACGGCGATCCTGAAGGCGCCGGTCGATCTTCTCTGGTTCGGCGGCATCGGCACCTATATCCGCGGCCAGAACGAGACGGACGCGGAGGTGGGCGACCGCGCCAACGACCCGATCCGCATCGTCGCCGACGACGTGCGGGCCAAGGTGATCGGCGAAGGGGCCAACCTCGGCGTGACGCAGCGCGGCCGCATCGCCTTCGGCCTCAAGGGCGGGCGCTGCAACTCCGACGCCATCGACAATTCGGCCGGCGTGAATTCCTCGGACGTCGAGGTCAACATCAAGATCGCGCTCGCCTCGGCCATGCGCGACGAGCGGCTGACGCGCGCCAAGCGCAACGTGCTGCTCGCCTCGATGACGGACGAGGTGGGCCATCTCGTGCTGCGCAACAACTACCTGCAATCGCTGGCGATCTCGCTCACCGAAAAGCAGGGCGCGGCCAACCGTGCGCCGCTGACGCGCCTGATGGACCGGCTGGAGGCCGCCGGCCAGCTCAACCGCAAGGTCGAGACGCTGCCCGACGACCGCACGCTCGCCGAGCGCTACCAGGCCGGCAAGCCGCTGACGCGGCCGGAGATCGGCGTACTGCTTTCCTATGCCAAGCTGGTGCTGTTCGACGAGCTGGTCCACACGAGCCTGCCGGACGAGCCCTATTTCGAGCCGACGCTGACCGGCTATTTCCCGGCCAAGATGCAGAAGGCCTATGCGGATGACATCCTCTCGCACCGCCTGCGCCGCGAGATCATTGCGACGATCCTCGCCAACGAGGTGATCAACCGGGGCGGACCGGCCTTCGTCACCACGCTCACCGACGGCACCGGCTTCGGCCCGGCAGACGCCGTGAAGGCGGCCGTCATCGCCCGCGACGGCTACGGCCTGCAAGCGCTCTATGCCGGCGTCGATGCGCTGGACAACGTGGTGTCCGGCTCCGTGCAGAACGACCTCTACGAGGAGATCGGCCGCATCTACGCCGCCGTCACCGGCCTGCTTTTGACGACGGGCGCCGTGTCCGGCCCAATGAGCGAGGCGATCCACAAGCTGAGGCAGGCGCTGAAGCAGCTCCGGCCGAACCTTGCCACGCTGGTCTCGGAGACCGCCGCCGACGAGACCCGCCGCAAGGCCCATGCCTATGAGGACGAGGGCGTGCCGACGGAGCTGGCGGAGGAGATCGCCACGCTCTCCATGCTGACCTTCGTGCCGGAGGTCATGCTGATCGCGAGCGCCACCGGCGACAACCTCGGCAAGACGGCGCAGACCTTCGCCGGCATCAGCGCCGCGCTGAACATCGGCCGGCTGCTGTCGTCCGCAAGCCGTATCCCGACGGGCGATCTCTACGAGGCGCTCGCCCTGCAGCGCAGCCTCACTGACATCGCCAATGCGCGCCGCGATCTCGCGACCGCCATCCTCACCCGCTACAAGGGCGACAAGGCGCCGCTTGCCGCCTGGCAGCAGGCGGAGAAGGGACGGCTCACGCGGGTGACGGCGAACCTCTCCGCGCTGACGGAAGCGGGCGAGGCGACCCTCGCCAAGGTCTCCGTCGCCGCCGGCGTCCTCAGCGACCTTGCGCAGGAAAGGGCGAAATGACACAGTCCGGGCCGGCTGACGGGCGGAAAGGTCCGTTAGCCGGCTGAGGACGGGCGCGATCGCCCTGTCGACGGGAGGGGCGATGACGGGTGTTTCGGAAGGCCGGGAGCCGCGCGCAAGCCGCCTCGGCATTGCAGGCTGGATGCTGTTCGACTGGGCGGCGCAGCCGTTCTTCACGGTCATCACCACCTTCATCTTCGGGCCCTATCTCGTCTCGCGGCTGGCGGCCGATCCCGCCGCCGGACAGGCCGCCTGGAGCTACACGCTCACCATCGCCGGCATCGTCATTGCGCTTCTTGCCCCGATCATGGGCTCCATCGCCGACGCCTCCGGCGCGCGAAAACCCTGGATCGCGACCTTTGCCGTCATAAAGATCCTCTCGCTTCTCCCCCTCTGGAACGCCGCGCCCGGCAGCAGCCTCGTCTTCGCCATGGCGATGATCGTGCTGGCAACCGTGGCGGCGGAATTCTCCATCGTCTTCAACGATTCCATGATGCCGCGTCTTGTCAGCCCGGCCGAGACGGGGCGCATCTCCAACATCGCCTGGGGCCTCGGCTATCTCGGCGGCATGATCGTGCTGATCGCGGTCGTGGCATTGCTGTCCGCCAACCCCGAAACCGGCAGGACGGCGATCGGCATTCCCCCGCTCTTCGGTCTCGATCCGGCGACGGGCGAGGATGCGCGCATCACCGGGCCGATCTCGGCCGTCTGGTATTTCGTCTTTATCCTGCCGATGTTCTTCTTCACGCCGGACCAGAGACGCGGCCTGCCGATCGCTGCCGCCGTGCGCGCCGGTTTCACCGATCTTTCCGCCGCCCTCCGCGATCTCAGGAACAAGCCGGGCATCCTGCGCTTCCTCGTGGCGCGCATGATCTACCAGGACGGCGTCAACGGCCTCCTGGCGCTCGGCGGCACCTTCGCGGCCGGCATGTTCGCCTGGCAGACCTTCGAACTCGGCGTCTACGGCATCATCCTCAATGTCGTCGCCATCGGCGGCTGCCTCTATGCCAGCCGGCTGGACGCGCGCCTCGGCTCGAAGAGCGTGGTCGTCGTCAGCCTCGTCTGCCTGACGGTCGCGACCGTCGGCATCGTCTCCACCGGCCCGGGCTTCACCCTGTTCGGGCTCATCCCCCTGCCGGCAGCCGATTCCGGCGGGCTTTTCGGCACCGCCGCAGAAAAGGCCTATATCCTCTACGGCCTCCTTATCGGCCTCGCCTTCGGCCCCGTGCAGGCCTCCGCGCGCTCCTATCTCGCAAGAAGCGTCCATCCCGACGAGGCCGGCCGCTATTTCGGCCTCTATGCCCTTTCGGGCCGCGCGACGTCCTTCC
>Ga0206116_1001787_pt1 | contig 10263 bp, 7 predicted proteins | sample 3A1Ametagenome_FD_178000 | JGI IMG/M metagenome (GOLD analysis project Ga0206116, IMG submission 178000) | Enriched microbial communities from leaf-cutter ant dump, University of Wisconsin, Madison, United States - 3A1A | ecosystem: Environmental > Terrestrial > Nest > Insects nest > Nest dump...
CACACCGCGCCCGGTGGCACGCCCAACGCGGGCGGGCGCGGCATGGAAACGCCGTTCGGCACGGTCTACACCACCAACCTCACGCCCGACGCCGAGACCGGCATCGGCCGCTGGTCTTTCAGCGCCTTCCAGCGCGCCATGCGCGAAGGCATCTCGCGCGACGGCCGCCACCTGTACCCCGCGTTCCCCTACACCGCGTTCGCCAAGATGGACGATGGCGATCTGACCGCGCTGTACGCCTACCTGATGGCGCAGCCGGCGGTGCGCGCCGAGGTGCCGGCCACGCAGCTGGCCTTCCCGTTCCGCCTGCGCCCGCTCATGGCCGGCTGGAACGCGCTGTTCCACGACGCCACGCCGTTCCAGCCCGACCCCGCGCGCCCGCCCGAATGGAACCGGGGCGCCTACCTGGTGCAGGGCGTGGGCCATTGCGGTGCGTGCCACACGCCGCGCAACGCGCTGGGCGCGGAACGGGGCGGGGCTGCCTTCCTCTCGGGCGCGCTCGTCGACGGGTGGGAGGCGCCCGCGCTCACCGGCCTGTCCAAGGCGCCCGTGCCCTGGAGCGCCGAGTCGCTCTATGGCTACCTGCGCCACGGCCACAGCCCGCAGCACGGCAGCGCCTCCGGCCCCATGGCGCCCGTGGTGCGCGAGCTGGCGCAACTGCCCGACGACGACATCCGCGCCATGGCGAGCTACCTCGCGTCGTTCAACCCAGCGGCCGAGGAGCCGGCCTCCGATGCGGTGCAATCCCGCGCCGCTGCCGCCGTGGCCCGGGCCGCAGCGCTCGCGCCACAGCCGGGCCCGGCGCAGCGCCTGTTCAACGGCGCCTGCGCGGCCTGCCACCACGACGGCGACGGCCCCCGGCTGCTGGGCGTGAACATTCCGCTGGCCCTGAACAGCAACCTGCACAGCGACCGGCCGGACAACCTGCTGCAGGTCATCGTGCACGGCATCCGCGAGCCCGCGTCGCGCGACATCGGCTTCATGCCCGCCTTCGGCCCCGCGCTCAGCGATGCGCAGATCACCGAGCTGGCGCACTACCTGCGCCAGCGCTACGCGCCGGGCCGCCCGGCCTGGCGCGACGTGCCCGAGGCCCTGGCGCGCGTGCGGGCTGGGCCCGCGCATCCTTGAGTTTGAAGTGTTTTTGGCCTCCAGCGCTTGCTGGACAAGCGCTGGCAGTTATCAAAATAGAAGTAAACCGTGGGCTTCACGCCAGCGCGTGCAGGCCCACGCGGTTGCCGTCCAGGTCGTGGATGTGCGCGAAGAACCCCAGGCCCGGCGGCAGGGCGGTGCGCGGCTGCGCCACGCGCGCGCCCTGGGCCACGGCGCGCTCCAGGGCAGCGTCGAGCGAGGGCGAGGCGTCCAGGTACACCAGCGTGCCGCCGTCCGCCGCGCGGGGCGCCGTGGGGCCTTCCATCAGCGCGCCGCCCACGCCGTCAGCGGCGGGGTCGTAGGCGAACACGGCGCCCTCGCTCGGGCCCATGGCCTCGCGGCGCATGGGCTGGCCCAGCACGGCCTCGTAGAAGGCCTGGGCGCGGTCGAGCTGGGTGGTGGAGATTTCGAACCAGGTGATGGCGTGGGACATGGAAGGCTCCTTGAAAAGAAAGAAGAAAAAGAAGGAGCCCCGATGCTGGCGGGAGGCTGCTGACAGCGGCGTGTCAGCAGCGCGCCAGCACGCTGTCAGAACGTGATCTTCACCGAGGGCGCGCTACGCTGAGCCTCGCCGTGGAACACGGCCTCGATGTTGTTGCCGTCCGGGTCCAGCACGAAGGCGGCGTAGTAGCCGGGGTGGTAGGGCCGCTCGCCGGGCGCGCCGTTGTCCTTGCCGCCGTGGGCCAGCGCGGCCTGGTGGAAGGCGTCCACCATGGCCCGGTCCTGGGCCTGGAAGGCCAGGTGGTGCCGGCCCGTCAGGTGGCCCTGGGCGGCCCGGCTGTCGGCCGTGGAGACGAACAGCTCGTCCGCCCAGAAGTAGCCTTCGCCCGCGCCGCCCAGGGGCACCTTCAGCACGCCGAGCACGGCGGTGTAGAAGGCCTGGCTGGCGGGCAGGTCGCGCACGACCAGCTGGATGTGGTCGATGAGGCGGCCCCGGTGCAGTTCCTGTGTCTCCATGCGCATTCTCCGTTGGGTGGTTGAGAAAGGGCGCAGTGTAGTGAACGCACCGGGGCGCGGGCCTGCCGGATGCAAGCTGTTACTTGCAGCTGAAGCTGCTGGCGCTCTCCATGTCGCCCGTGCCGTTGTAGCGCGCCACCTGCGGGTAGGGGCACAGCGGCCGGCTGCGGCTGGCGGACCAGCCGGCGGGCAGGTCGGCATTGGCGCCTGCCGCGTTGCCCGCGCCGCGCACGCTGGCCGTCACGGTGTCGGGGGCCACGCCCTTTTCCACCCAGTTGACCAGCGGGGTCAGCATGTCGAACTGGTCGGTGGCGGGGCCGCCGGAGCAGTGGTTCATGCCGGGCACGCGGTAGAAGCGCGCGAAGTTGCTGGCGTCGCCGCCGTTGGCCTTGCGCAGCGCGTCGTACCAGGCGGTGGTGTCGTCGCTGGAGAAGATGGGGTCGCTGGTGCCGTGGTAGAGCATCATCTTGGCGCCCCGGCCTTTCAGCACGGACAGGTTGCTGGGGTCGGGCGGGGTCATGAGCTGCATGCCGCTTTCGGGGTAGAGCGCGGTGGTGGCGTTGACCTTGGCGACCATGGCGTCCAGGCTGGCGGTCAGCGCGAACACCGGGCCGTTGAAGGTGGCGGGGTCTTCGGGCGGGGCGGACCAGATCATGCCCACGCCGCCGGAGTCGAGCACCAGCGGCGCGGTGAACTCCCAGAAGCCGTAGCCGCCGCCCGCCAGGCCCGCGTCGTACGGAAAGCTCGCGTAGATCTTGGCGCCGCTCCCGGTCGTGGGGCCGCTGAACAGCTGGGCGATGCCGCTCTTTTGCGCGGCCGACAGGCAGCTGCCGTCGCGCCCGCCGCTGCAGGTGGGCACGTCGCGCTCCAGGTTGAAGGCGGCCTGGCAGGCGGCGGTGTCCTGCACCAGCCCGTCCGTGGCGCCGTCGAGCGCATCGCACTTGGCGAGCACGGCGTTCGATACCAGCTGGCGCTCGGCGGTGGTGAAGCCGGTGGACAGGTCGCCCGCCGTGGTGCTCAGCGCGTTGTAGATGCGCGCCCCGGCGATGTTGGCGATGGCCGCCTTGGGCAGATTGAAGCCGGGGTTGCCCACCAGGAAGCCGTCGTACTGGTCGGCGTAGCGCGATGCGGCCACCATGGTGTGGCGCCCGCCGTTGGAGCAGCCGCCGAAGTACGAGCGGTCCGGCGCCTTGCCGTAGGCGGTCTGGATGGCGCTCTTGGCCATGGGCGTGAGCTTGGCCACGGCCAGGTAGCCGTAGTCCAGCCGCGCCTGCGGATCGACGCCGAAGTTGGGGCCCACGGCCGCCGTGTGCCCGGCGTCCGAGCTGATGACGGCGAAGCCCATGTTCAGCGCGTTGTTCAGGCCCGGGCCGCCGTTCACGCCGCCCGTGGCGGTCACCACGCTGCCGTCGATGCCGCCGTTGGCCTGGTAGAAGAAGCGGCCGTTCCAGTCGTTGGGCAGGCGCAGCTCGAAGCCGATGGCGTAGCGCTGGCCATCCACCGGGCTGGTGCGCTGGAACATCTCGCCCGTGACCTGGCAGTGCGCGCGCACCGGCGTGCCCGCCACGGTCAGCTCGCCCGCGGCGACGGCCTTGGCCGCCGTGATGGTGGTGTTGGCAAAGCTGATCTGCGCGGCCAGGTCGCCGCACGACTTGAGCGTGCCCGGCGTGGCCGCCGCCAGCTGGGGCAGGCCCGGGTCGGAACTGCCGCCGCAGCCGGCCAGCAGCGCGGCCGCCGACACGGCGGCCAGGGTGAGGGATGAGGTGGTGTGCATGATGTCGTCGTCTCCTGTGGTTTTTCTGAGGCGCAGGCAGGCCCGCAGCGCGGCCTCGGAGCGCTGTGGGTGGGGAAAGAAAAAGGGGGTCAGCCTGTGCGTTGGCGGAGGATGGACAGGCGCATGTCAAGCTCCGGCAGCACCCAGGTCCTGAACGCCTGGGCGGGTTCGTCCCAGCGCGGCCCGGTGCTGGCGGTGCTGATGCGGCCCCAGGCCCACTCCAGCAGCACCAGCGCCACGGCGCGCAGGTAGTCGTCGGCCACCCAGTAGGGCAGCGCGGGGTCGGCCTGGGCGGCGATGACCAGCGCCTGCGTGGCCTCGGCGAGCGCGCTTGCAGCGGGCGTGGCGGGCAGCGTGCCCAGCAGCGCCAGCAGGCCCTGGCCGCCGTCGGCCAGCACCTTGCGCACCAGCAGGTCGATGGCCTGGATCTCGTTCGTGCCCTCGTAGATCATGGCCACGCGCGCATCGCGCACGATCTGCTCGATGCCCCACTCGCGCACGTAGCCGTGGCCGCCGAAGACCTGCAGGCAGGCGCTGGCGCCGTGAAATGCCTGATCGGTGAACGCGGCCTTGAGCACGGGCGTGACCAGGGTGCACCAGCGCTGGGCTTCGGCATTCGCACCGTGGTTGGCAGCGTCGAGCTGCAGCGCCGTGTGGTAGGCCAGCACGCGGCCGCCGTCGATCCAGGCGCGCTGCGTGGCGAGGATGCGGCGGATGGCGGGGTGGTCCTGGATCAGGCTGGTGTCGGTGGCGCCCGGCGCGCGCATCTGCCGGCGCTCGGCCGCGTAGGCGCTGGCCTTCTGCCACGCGGCTTCGAGCAGGCCCAGGCCTTGCAGACCCACGTGCAGGCGCGCGGCGTTCATCATCACGAACATGGCCGCCAGGCCCTTGTGCGGTTCGCCCACGCGCCAGCCCGTGGCCTCGTCGAAGCGCATGACGCAGGTAGGGCTGCCGTGCAGGCCCATCTTTTCCTCGATGCGCTCGCAGGCCACGGCATTGCGCGTGCCGTCTTCCCGCACCTTGGGCACCAGGAAGAGCGACAGGCCCTTGGGCCCAGGCAGCGCATCGGGCAAGCGGGCGAGCACCAGGTGCACGATGTTGTCCGTCAGGTCATGCTCGCCGCCGGAGATGAAGATCTTGCTGCCGCTCACGCGCGCGCTACCGTCCGGCTGCTCCACGGCGCGCGTGCGCACCAGCCCCAGGTCGCTGCCCGCGTGGGCCTCGGTGAGGCACATGGTCGCCAGCCACTCGCCGCTGGCGATCTTGGGCAGGTACCGCGCCTTCAGCGCATCGCTGCCATGGTGGCGCAGACATTCGTAGGCGCCGTGCAGCAGGCCCGGCGCCATGGTGAAGCCGTGGTTGGCGCCCGCCAGCCATTCGTAGAGCACGCATTCCAGCACGGCGGGCAGGCCCTGGCCGCCGTCCTCCGGCGCGCAGGACAGCGACGGCCAGCCCGCCTGCCAGAAGGCCTGGTACGCCTCGCGGAAGCCCGTGGGCGTGGCGACGCGCCCGGCCTCGAAGCGGCAGCCCTCTTCATCGCCCGTGCGCTGCAGCGGGGCGATGGTGCCGTCCACGAACTTGGCGGCTTCCTCCAGCACCTGCGCCGCCAGCCCGCCGTCGGTGTCGGCGAAGGGCGCCAGCGCCTGCCACTGCGCGGGCGCGCCGAGCACGTCGGTCAACAGGTGCTGGATGTCGGCAAGGGCCTGGCGTGCTTGCATTTTTGCTCTTTTATTGATAGCTGCCAGCGCTTGCTGTATAAGCGCTGGAGCCACTTTTGGCTAAAACTTTCGATACTGACGCAGCCCCAGGCGAATGCCACCGTGGAACCGGCTTTGCCGGGCCACTGGTGGCGTCCCCCTGGGGGGAAGGCGCCGCAGGCGACTCAGGGGGGGTCAAGACTCTGCGGTGAACCCGATCTTCTTGATCAGCGGGCCCCAGGTGTCGTACTCCGCCTTCTGCCAGCGCGCCATTTCCTCGGGCGTGGAGCCGTGCGGGATCAGGCCCACGATGGCTAGGCTGTCGATGACGGACTTCTCCTTCAGGGCGGCGTTGATGGCCGCGTTGGCCGCCGCGATCACCGGCTTGGGCGTGGCGGCCGGGGCGTAGAAGCCGAACCATTCCTCGGTGGTCAACTCGGGGAAGCCTGCCTCGGCAAAGGTGGGCACGTCGGGCATGTAAGGCGAGCGCTTGGGGCCCGAGGTGGCCAGGATGCGCAGCTTGCCCGCCTTGGCGTTGGCGATGAAGTCGCCGTGCGGCGTGACCATGGCGGCGATCTGCCCGCCCACCACGTCCGTCACGCCGGGCACGGAGCCGCGGTAGGGCACGTGGCGCAGTTCCACGCCGCTGTTGATGCCCAGCAGCGCGCCCAGGAAGTGCGGCGTGGAGCCCGCGCCGGGAGAGCCGTAGCTCGCGTCCTTGGGGTTGGCCTTGGCCCAGGCCAGGAAGTCCTTCACCGTCTTCACGCTGGCCGGCACCATGGGGCCGACGGCCAGGCCGTGGTGCATGATGGCGCCGATCGATACGGGCGCGAAGTCCTTGTCGGTGTAGTTCATCTTGCTGTAGATGTGCGGGTAGTTCGCCAGCGCGGACACCTGCGCCAGCGCCAGCACCGAGCCGTCGGCGGGCGAGGCCTTGAGCGATTCGAGCGCGATGCGCCCGCCCGCGCCCGGCTTGTTCTCCACCACGCCCGCGTTCTTGGTGTAGGCCGTGCCGGCGAGCTTTTCGCCCACGCGGCGGGCCACGGAGTCGCCGGAGCTGCCGGCCGGGAAGCCGTAGAAGATCTTCACCTGCTCCACCGGCTGGGCCGAAGCGGACAGGGGGTAGAGCGCGCCCAGCGCGGCGGCGGAGCCGAAGGCCTGGACGAATTGGCGGCGGGTGGTGGTCATGGTGTTGTCTCCTGGTGGTTGGTTGTGGGCGGGGGAATCTCGTTGTTATCTCGGTGCCATGCGCAGCGCGCCATCGAGGCGGATGACTTCGCCATTGAGGTGGCCGTTGGTCACGATGTGGCAGGCCAGCCCGGCGAATTCCTCGGGGTGGCCCAGGCGCGGCGGGAAGGGGATGCTCGCGGCCAGCGACTGCTGTACGGGCTCGGGCAGTTCTTTCAAGAGCGGCGTGGCGAACAGCCCCGGCGCGATGGTGCACACCCGTATGGCGTGCTGTGCGAGGTCGCGCGCCATGGGCAGCGTCATGCCCGCCAGGCCCGCCTTGGACGCGCTGTAGGCCTGCTGGCCCACCTGCCCGTCGAACGCGGCCACCGAGGCGGTGAACAGCATCACGCCGCGCTCGCCGTTGTCGAGCACGGGCAGCTGGCTGCACGCCGCCGCGAACAAACGGCTGACGTTGTAGGTGCCGATCAGGTTGACATTGACCACGCGCACGAAGTCTTCCAGCGGCGCGGCGCTGCCGTCGCGCTGCACGATGCGCTTGGCACTGCCGATGCCCGCCACGTTCATGAGGATGCGCGCCGGGCCGTGTGCAGCGGCGGCCTGGGCGATGGCGGCGGTGACGCTGGCGGGGTCGGTGATGTCGCAGGCGCAGGCGATGCCGTTGATGTCGGCCGCTACCTTCGCGGCCTGCTCGGCGTTGCGGTCGAGCACGGCGACCTTGGCGCCCAGGCGCGCCAGCTCGCGCGCCGTGGCCTCGCCGAGGCCCGATGCGCCGCCGGTGACGAGGGCGGCTTGTCCTTGGATTTGCATGTGCGTGTCTCCGGTGTTAGCTGGGTTGAAGAATGCCCGGCGCCGTGCCGTCGTGCAGGGCCGCCACCAGCGCCTCGCGGTGCTTGAGCACGGCGCGCTGGTTGACCGAGCCTTTGTCGGTGATCTCGCCCTTGTCGATGGACGGCGGCTCGCTGACCAGCAGCGCGCGCGCCACGCGATTGGCGCTGCCGGTGGCCGAGCGGGACAGCTCGTCCAGCACGGCCTCGATGCGCTGGCGCACCGCCGGGTGGGCCACCACGTCGGCCAGCGATGCATCAGACCCCAGGCCGCTGACCTCGCGGCAGGCGGGCGCGGGGAACAGCAGCGCGCCCACTTCCTTCTGGTTCAGGCCGGTGAGCACCACGTCCTGGATGTAGGGCGCGCCCGCCACGATGATCTTGGCGCGCAGCGGGCCCACGCTCACGAAGGTGCCGGTGGCGAGCTTGAAGTCCTCGGCGATGCGGCCGTCGAACGCGAGGCCTCGGTGGATGTCGTTGGCGTCGATCCATTTCACCGCGTCGCCGGTGCAGAGGTAGCCTTCGTCGTCGAAGGCGTCGCGCGTGGCGGCGTCGCTGCGCCAGTAGCCGGGTGTGACGTTGGGGCCGCGGTAGCGCACCTCGGTCTTGCCTTCCACCTCGACGAGCTTGAGCACCATGCCCGGCACCGGCGCGCCGATGTGGCCCGAGCGCACATCGGCGCTGTTGACGAACATGGCCGAGGGGGCGGATTCCGTCATGCCCAGGCCCGTGGCCATGACGATGCGCTCGCCGATGGCGGCTTCCTGCGTGGCGTGCAGGCTGTCCCACACGGGCTGGGCCAGGCCCGCGCCGGAGTAGAAGAACATGCGCACGCGCGAGAGCAGTGTGTCGCGCAGCTGCACGTCGGTCTTCATCGCCTCGGCGATCATCTCGAAGCCCGTGGGCACGTTGAAGTACACGGTGGGCGCGATCTCGCGCAGGTTGCGCAGCGTTTCGGCGATGAGCGCGGCGGTGGGCTTGCCGTCGTCGATGTACAGCGTGCCGCCGTGCATCAGCGTGAGGCCGAAGTTGTGGTTGCTGCCGAAGGTGTGGTTCCAGGGCAGCCAGTCCACCAGCACGGGCGGCGCCTCGGCCAGTACAGGCAGCGACAGGGTGATCTGCTGCAGGTTGGCGCACCACATGCGCTGGGTGTTGATGACCGGCTTGGGCATCTTGGTGGAGCCGCTGGTGAACAGGAACTTCACGATGGTGCCGGGGCCGGTGGCGTGCATGGCGGCGTCCACGGCGGGCGTGGGCGGTGTGTCGCGCAGGCTCTGGAAGGGCGTTATGGCACGGCCTTCGAGCGCACCCTGGGCCAGCACGACTTCCACATCAGGCGGCACGGTGGCGGCGATGGCCTTGCCATAGCGCGCGCCGTCAGCCGCGAAGACGAGGCCGGGCGTGAGGGTGTCCATCACGTGGCGCAGCTTGTCGAAGTCCTGGCTCACCGTCGCGTAGGCGGGTGAGATGGGGCAGTAGGGCACGCCCGCGTAGAGGCAGCCCAGGGCCAGCAGCGCGTGTTCCAGCGAGTTCTCGCTGAGGATCGCCACGGGCCGCTCGGCGGACAGGCCCCGGTCCAGCAGCGCCTGGCCGATGCGGCGCGCGGCGTCCAGCGCCTGGGCATAGCTCAGGTGCTGCCAGTCCCCCGTCGTGCCGCCCGGCAGCTGCGCGCGGCGGGCGAGGAACGTGCGCTCGGGCGCGGCCTCGGCCCAGTGGACGAGGTAGTCCGTCACGCGGCGCGCATAGGCGCCCAGGGGCAGCTCGGCTTCCAGGTAGCGCACGCCGGGCGCGCCTTCGCGCAGCTTGACGCGCGTGACGCCGAAGTTCATGGGGCGGTAGCGGGGGGTGGCGTTCATGGCGCTCAGTCCTCCTTGCGGACCTTGGCGGCGCGGCCTTCGAGGAAGTCCGCGAGGCGGGACTTGGCCTCGGGCGCGCTCTGGGCGATGGCGGCCATCATGGCCTCGGTGAAGAAGCCCTGGTCCGCCGGCTGCTCGGCGATGCGCGGCAGCGCGTGCATGAGGGCGTAGTTGGTCAGCGGCGCGTTCTGCGCCACGCGCGCGGCCAGGGCCAAAGCCTTGTCGAAGGCCTGGCCTTCGGGTACGAGGTACTGCGCGAAGCCCGCGCGCTCGCCGTCCTGCGCGTTGTAGACGCGGCCGGTGAGCATCATGTCCGTCATGCGGGCCGCGCCGATGAGCCGGGGGATGCGCACCGCGCCGCCGCCGCCCACGAAGATGCCGCGCGAGCCCTCGGGCAGCGCGTAGAAGGTGCTCTCGTCGGCCACGCGGACGTGGCAGGCGGCGGCCAGCTCCAGCCCGCCGCCCACGACAGCGCCGTGCAGCGCGGCGATCACGGGCACGGGGCCGAACTGCACGCGCTCCAGCGCGGCATGCCACATGCGCGAGTGGTACAGGCCCTGGCCCGCGTCGCGCTCCTTCAGCTCGGAAAGGTCCAGGCCCGCGCAGAAGTGCGGCCCCTCGCCGTCGATCACGGCGGCGCGCACGCCGGCGGGCAGGTTCTCGAAAACGTCGCGCAGCCCCAAAATGAGGCTGTCGCTCAGCGCGTTGCGCTTGGCGCCGCGCGCAAGGCGGATCACGGCGATCTCCTGCTCGTCGCCGCGCCGCTCGAATTGGATGTCTGGATGGGTCATGGTGGCTTTCTGAATGGTCGAATT
>Ga0206116_1001789_pt1 | contig 10261 bp, 6 predicted proteins | sample 3A1Ametagenome_FD_178000 | JGI IMG/M metagenome (GOLD analysis project Ga0206116, IMG submission 178000) | Enriched microbial communities from leaf-cutter ant dump, University of Wisconsin, Madison, United States - 3A1A | ecosystem: Environmental > Terrestrial > Nest > Insects nest > Nest dump...
AAAAATCCGGATGAGGATATATCCAGATTTGATTTCTCTAAAAGGGAACTGGAAATAATCTATCTTACAGCAATTGAATTAAAAAGTAAAGAGATAGCAAATAAACTAAATATTAGTCCAAGAACAGTGGATGGTCATAAAAATAATCTGATTAAAAAAACAAACTGTAAAAGTTTTCTCGGAGTTATCTTAATTGCTATGGAGTTGAGGTTGATTTCTTTATATGGGGATTTTGAATTTTTATAATTGAAAAACAGGTAAAAATACGTATTGTTTAGTTCGGATTAAACAGCCAACTTTGAAACAGATCAAACCAATGATCTGTTTTTTTTATTACTAAAAATTAACGTTTCAAACAAAAAATCAATGCCAGCCGCCACATCACCAAACACACTAGCAACAACTTCCGATAATGGCCGGAATCTGAGAGCAGAGCTAAAGCCCGAATCCTATTTTTTTATACAAAAAGAAAATAGCTTTACACAAGATTCTACTGGGAAATTCGGGATTACAGGAACTGGAGAAACATCCAAATTTCGTACAACATCCAAAATCAGTTATTCCGGAAAGGTTTTTACTATTTGCCAGGGACAGATTTTTGTACAACCTAATGCCGGAAGTCAGGACAAGGTCAATATTATTCTCAAACCTTTTTCCCAGCCCATAAAAGGTTTGGCTATCAAATATATTATCTATAGAGGATTAAATAAAAATAATGTCTTCACATCTGACGGAAAAGTTGTGGCAAAAGCCCCTGATAATACTGGTTTTGTAGAAGAGTTATGGAAAGATTTTGAAAAGTTCAATCCTGGAGTTACTGTTTTCCCTCAGGAATATATCGGTTATCCTGCAGCTCAGCCGCAATCAGGTCAGGAACAGAAGTTAGATGACCTCATCGATGATTACTTTTTCAAAATGACAAAAGCAAATGAACCCGAGACACAGAAGTTTGCTTTTGAATTACCATTGATTCAAGGTGGCACTTATCTTGGAAATGTAAATGGAACATTGGGAGTTGATATTGTTTTGAATGAAGGCGATTTTACGATCAATAATGATCCCAATCCATTTAAACTCAATCTCGAATTTGCACGTTCTGCAGATCATGTTATGGATCCTGCTTTGGGTAATAGTGATTTTAAGAAAAAACTGATTCGGGAATCTGCAACCTGGTTTATAGATATCGCTGCTTTTTATGGCTTACATATACAAGGAAAAGGCAAGATTAAAATACAAGAAACATCGGTATTAGAGAACAGAGATGACATCTATAATGTGATCAAGAATTTTGCAACGATCAATACGGTTTATCTTTATATACAGAGTAACAGGCAACGTTCTTATAATTTTTATGGCAATTATCAATTATCAGCAAATAATGAAAATAATATAAAAATAGGAACAAAATCTGAAAATCTGTTGGAGAAAAAATTTGGAACCGAAGGCTGGCCGGTGGAAGAGATTGTCAATAAATCATCATTAAAATGCAGTTTATTTACGGATAACAATATTTCTGCTGGGATGTATGTTAAAATGGGATTTTTGGATAGTACTACAGAACATGAAGATTATTTTCTAAGAAATCAGAATCTTTTAAAAGAGGATAATGCAGATAATTATACGAATGACTTTGGCCTCACATTTTCCCAAACCACAGATAATAAACCTATATCATCTTTTGTGCAATTGATTTATGAAGGAGCTCAACTTCCTGTTAAAGAAATAGATTCTGGAACACAGGAAGAGACTACGAGGTATATGAAAGATATAGATGATGTCTTTGGATTGATTGATGCTGAGCCTAAAATGAAAGCTAAATCCAATACAGAACTTCATTATGTTATCGATCAGAATCTTCTTCTAATTAATTTTGAGAACAAAGCAGGCGGCCAGGATATTGCAACTATTACAACTAAAAGGACTGAAGATCTGATTATAAAGGATGATAACGAAACTGAAAAAAGATTGACTTACGAAACTCTTCTGAACAATATTCGCCAAAATACAGGATCCTTCTTTGAAAGCCGTTCGGCTTATAATGACAACAGCAATAGTGGGACATTATCTTTTAGCAAAGGACAAAACAATTTTTATAAACCGGAAAAGCCTTATTATTTACAGACCGAGATATTTACAGGTTTTGATGGCAATACTATTACGGGGTTATCCCTGCAAGTAAGTGACGGCACCTTGCCGAGCAAAAAGTTTCTAGGCATTACCAAAGATGAGAATGATAAAATAACAACACTTATAAGTGACCATCTTCTGAACAACCCGAAATTTTTCTTTAAAAATGAGCTGGATGATGAACAAAGCTACTATACTTCTTCAGAAGGTGTGGAATATTGGAGATACAGCCTGTGTGTTATTGGTGAGAACCAAAACGAGGAGCTGAAATTCTATGAACCAGCTGATAAAGTTTATGTTACTACAATTGATCAAATGATTTTTGCTAGTGATGAATATAGTAAATGGACACAAGTAATAGTTGACATTCAAGGTTTAAATATTAATATGAGATTACCAAAATAGTATTTATGAGTTTAGCATATTTAACCCCAAAAGGACAAGTTGTAAAAGGAGATGGAAGAGACGTTTTAAGTACTCAAAATGTTAATTACAACATTTCAAATATAAGATTGGATTCTGAAGGTCAATTGGAAGAGTTCACAATAAATAATGCTGTAGTTACAGATTTGGAAAATTCTTATATTTATGTAGACGATACAAATTATTTGGTTGAGGAGCATAAAAAGAAAGGAAAAACCGGATACTTGAAAAAATCATATTTTATTAAACTGAAAAATAGTCCCAACAAAACTTACTATGAAATAAATGATCCGGAAAAAATAGCGATACTGTGGTTTGATAATCATTTTGAAGCTGCACAGGAAGGAGATATTTTCCACATAGAGAAAGTACTGTTTAATAAGGAATTAGATAAATACTACCAGTATCTCAGACAATCTTTTAAGATTAAAACTGATAATTCTATTGACTATACAAATTACCTTACATATCCAGTTGATAATATTCTTGATGAACAAAGTCCAGATTATAATAAAAGAGAAATATTAGAAGTTGATAGATTAATTGTCACAAACGGTAATTATTTTGAAGAAGGCAATTTTTTTGAGACTAATATTTTAAAGATTCGTCAGTCTGCACTTTCTGATGATAAAAAGATTTCCTTGTATAAAAAACTTACTTCTATTTGTTTTGCAATCTATTGGATAAGGAAAGAGGTATTGGATATTGTAGCAATTAAACCAATTGCAGATATTGAAAATGCTGTTAAAAACGGAACAATATTTTCTCAAAACTCACAACAAGAATATGCTTTTTCGGAAATAGATCGTGTAATTGGTCAGTTGCTTATTGATTGGGGATTTAAAAACTATATCTCTACCAAAGAGCTATATCCTACATCTAGTAATAATAATTTTTATGATGGTTACGACGAAGTATTTTCCAATTATAAACTAGCTTTGGATAACTTTTATCACAACTTGAGGGTAAAAGATGAAGAAGGGCTTTTTCCTGACAATGATAGTGAAAGCAGAATAATGGTGCTGAAAGACATTCTGCCTTCTTCAGCTTGGTCTCTTTTCCCGTTTTCATTCAGAAGAAATATTATTGATAGCTACATTACCGAAAATTCCTTGAATGGAGAGAATGAAACGCAATGTTTAAGAATTATACATTCTTTTTATCTTGTTCCTACTGACGGAGAAGATTTTTTAAATTATTTATTGAGAAAAAGAGATGGTTCTGTAACTAACTTTGAAAGACTGTTCCGGCTTTTCAATGATAAAACCATTTCGCAGGTATCACCTGTTGTAGGGTTTTTTGCACAGGAAAAAACCAATAGAAGGAATTTTGTTTTTGCAATATATGAAATATGGAAAAGAAGCAAATATGATTTTAGATATTTTCCTGTAAACACAACACCGACAGACGATGGTGTAAATCCTGATGCTTTTTTTCTTACTGATGAAGGAAAAAATTATTACAAGCCGGATGATGACGGAAAATATTTTACGACTTTGGAATTTGGTACTATAGATTTGCCTCCACAATATCCGGGAGATAGTCCGGGAATAGGTACAAAAGAATTTATAGATACTTCTTTTTATGTAGATGAAGCTTTACAACAGGAAAAGGTTCATATAACAAAGGTGATCAGTCATAATTTTAATTCTGTAAACCAAAATGGAAGTTACCTTGGATTAGGTCCTGACGGGTATCAAGATAAAGAACAGATGTATCTTCATCTTTATCAGCCAATTAATCTGATTAGTTATAAACCGGAAGAAGATCTGAAAGATTTTCTTCCTCAAGATCCGATTATTCCTGCTTTTGTTTATTATTATTTTAATGAATATGATAGGGTAAAAGATATAAATGCTGCTTGGTCTCTAGGAATTGATATAACTATAGAGGTAGTGTTTTTCTTCATTTCAGGTGGAAGTAGTGTGATAAAAGATTTCCGATACCTGCACTATGTGACGGACATAGGTAAAGCATTTCGTATTGAAACTGCGGCAGAAGAAGCCGTGCTTATTGTGAGAGCTGCGGAAATAGGAGGCGAAGTTTTTACATTAACCAGTGCTATGTGCTGGAGTGCTTCCCAATATATAGAAACATCATCCAATAACGCCCAAACAAAAGAGGCAGCGAGAAAAGTGGCGCGTGTTTTCTTTTTCCTTACAATGCTTGGAGCAGGAGCAACCATCTACGCGAGAAAACAGGCTACAAGAGCGGCAAGAGAAGTTTTGACAGATGTTAACTACAACAGCCTTCCGCAGAAAGTAAAAGATGTGGTGATACATCTTACAGGAGTAGAAGATGCTGCGATTGCAACCTTTAGATCAACCATTAACAATCTGGATCCTAATACAAAAAATCTATACAATGGATTTGTAGCACTTAGTGAAGATTTGCAGAAAGTATTTTTAAAGGAATTTGAGAAAGCAACACAGGTACAGCTTAAGTTAATGAATGATTTTCCTAATTCTGTAAACAACTGGAAAAGCCTATACACCAAGGCAATAAATGATAGAAGTGTGATAGATGTTATTATCAAGCAACCCAAAGTGGATGCGATTGTAAAATATTACACGCAAGCTACAAATACTGAAATAAGAAGTATTTTAGAAAGCTGGGATTTTGAAATACGATGGAAGTTTTTGGATAAAGTTGGGATTAACGATACTGTTTTTAATAAACTTAAAAACAATAATGAGTTAGTGAATGATTGGGAAAAATATTATTTGGATGGCAATACAAGAATTAAGTTTATGGAAGGAGTTGCTTCTAAACAGATGGAATTTTTAGAAGATTTTCAGCAAATAAATAATTATTGGTATAATCGCATAAGAAGAGATTCTAAATTGTTTGATAGATATTATAATGCCAATTCGAATAGTAAGCTATTGGCTAAACAAAATCCAAAATTATGGATTAGAATTAATAGATATTATCCTTCACCAACTGGCCTCGGTGAAAAATTAACATCTTCTTATCTAAAGTCAAAATATGGTAATTATGGAGAGATGTTGGTGAATAAAGTTGAAACAAAAGCACAGGAATTATTAAAATTATCGAGAAAACAACGAGATTTAAATCACGAACTAGTATGTGGGGTAATTGATAAGGAAACGGGTTTGATGTCTGAATTATTTACTAATTTTCCAAAGAAACAGTTTAAGCTTGAAAGTCAATATATTGCATATAGAGATACTTTACACCCAAATATTAAAAATTTAATTATAGAATTAGAAAATGTTAAATCATTATATAATGTGGAGAATTCATTAAATTTGGATAAAGCTGGACATTATATCGGAGCTCACGCGGAGGTTAGAGCATTGGATGATTTAATTAAAAAAAGATTTGGAAACGAACTAATGGATGAAACTGTATTTAATGAGTGGCTGGAACATTCTATTTTGGGATATAATAGAAACGTTGTTGTTAAACCAAATGATACTAAGATAATTATGCCAAGATGTTGTGATTGCTTTTATATAACAGATTTATTAACTTTTATACAATAGAAAAAATTATGAATATAAATTTTGACGACATAGAAATCAAAAATGTTGATGCTGGAGGTGGTAGTGTTTATTATTATAATAATCAACCTTTCACAGGAATAATAGTAGAATATTATTCTAATGGTAATCTTTCTTACGAAAAAACAGTAGTTAATGGTTCTACTGAAGGTAGAGTTGCCAGTTATTTTGAAAATGGACAAATAGAAGATGAACATTTCGAAAAGAATAATCGTTTATATGGAATTTATAAAGAATGGGATAAAGTAGGAAACTTGTTAAGTGAAGTGGATTGCGGTCCTATGCCTTAATAATATTTCAAAAAAATGAATGTAAATTTTGATGCTCGGATTTACAAAGTAAATTTCTGAAAGAATTTGAGAAAGCAACGCAGTACAGCTAAAATTGATGAATGATTTTCCCAATTCTGTAAACAACTGGAAAAATCTATAGATGACAGAATCATTGTAGATGTAATTGTCAAGCAGTCTAAGGTAGATGCAATTGTGAAGTATTATTCTGTACCTGCTTTAAGAGAAGTTCTAAAAACCTTGGATTTTAAGAAAAGATGGAAAATATTAGACGAAGTTGGCAATAATGTAAATCTTTTTAATAATTTTAAAACCGATTCTAATTTATTAAAAGGCTGGATAAGATATCGATTTGAACCTAATATAATTGAAAAATTCATATCATTGACGGAAACAGAAGTACTGTCTTTGTTAAAACGGTATGGAAATGTTTCTGAAGAAGGCTTTATGATGATAAGATCTAATCCTAAAGTACACATAGACCGTTTGCTAAAATATCCTGAAGCTACACATCATATAGATTATTTTAATACCAGAAGAGCTGAGATGTTGCCTCCTAATTTTAAAGAAGCAGATAAAGGATAATTCTTCAACTTACACGAGTGCAGATTGTTTCCATATTTTGGATTTAGTTACTTTTATTAAACCTTAAAATAAATTAAAATGAAAATAGAGCATAATGATTCTAATTTAACTCTAAGAGATGAGCCGACTAATTGGGGAGGCGGTGTATTTATACAATGGATTTCCTTTTACAGGGATAATTTGCTATAGGTTGTCTGATAATACTTTAGCTGGAGAATCCGAATATAAAAATGGGATTTTGGATGGTCGACAAGTTGAATATTGGCAAAATTGAAAACTGAAGGAAGAGTGCTTTCAAAAATATGATTATTATATACGTTCATTTAGACGATGGGATGATAATGGTATTTTAATAAGTCATCAAGAATTTGATCAGAATGGCAATTGGATAAAAACGCTAATTTAATTTTATTATGCTTTTAGCAATAGATGTACATTACAGAGAAAAAGAAGCCAAAGCTGTCGGGGTGTTGTTCCATTGGGAAGATGAAGAACCTAAAGAAGTATTTGTGGAAAATCTACAAGGAATAGAAGACTATATTTCTGGACAATTCTACAAAAGAGAGCTTCCTTGTTTATTGAAGATTATAGAAAAGATTGATATATCGATACTTGATGCCATTATAGTAGATGGGCATATTTATGTAGATAATAATTTTGAGTATGGTTTAGGAGGTAAACTGTATGAAGTATTGGATAAAAAAATACCAATTATTGGCGTTGCGAAAACTCCATTTTTCAAAAATAAAGAAACTATAAGAGAATTATATAGAGGAGAAAGCAAAACTCCTTTATACATATCCTCTATTGGTTTAAATTTGGACATTGTTATTGATTGCATAAAAAATATGTATGGAAAATCTCGCATGCCTTATATTTTAAGATGCTTAGATAAAATAACAAAAGATAAATAAATTGCTATTCCCTCACATATTGAAAATTATATAAAAAAACCAAAAAACAGGTAAAAATACGTATTGTTTACTTCGGATTAAACAACCAACTTTGAAACAGATCAAACTAATGATCTGTTTTTTTATGACTTGAAATGAAGGTCGTTTATTTTATAATCCCGAACACAAAATAGAACATATGTCTAATCAGCCACCAGCCAAAAGATACTATCCTAGGATTTCTTCCGTGATCTCAGAAAATGATATTCCGGATATTTTAGGTTTTATAAAAACAGGAATTGTCAATCTTCTGGATAATATATACTTCAAAGATTTGCAATATGATAAGAGTCCAAAAGGAGATTCTGCATTTTACAGCCTTTCCGTTGTATCACCAAAAAGAATTGATATAGAAATTCCCGGAACAGGTATTTTTCTGGTCCTTAACCCAGATTTAATTGATGATGGAATATCTGCGTTTCCGGTGACGATAGAATATCAGTGGAAGATATTAGCATATCTACGTTCTTTCAGTGTTGGGAACTTTTCTTTTGATCCCCAGCAGATTTTTGAAGTTGCCCTTCGAGTACTAAATGTATCAGAAGAACAGGCAATTGCCCATTTCATCAATGTTTATGTACAGCCGATCAATGATAGTACAAGCTCATTACAACAATTTGTCAATGATCTTAATGAATTGTATCCAGACTGGAATCTTCCTGTTCCAACAGGGCAGACACAACTGGCAAGTATAGTAACTCAGATTTATTCCAAATCGGGAAAATATGCATCTTTAGTTGCTTTTTCTGCTTATTTACTAAGTAATGATCTTCAGGAAACTGCTGCCAAAGTGAAAAGCTTTTTTCAATCTTTTATCCCTCAGGATATTGATGAGTATATCAAAGATATTATCATTCCAAAATTCCGAGCAACATTATTGCTTTCTGCCGGAATAGAATTTCCCAGAAATATTTTAGTCCCTGTTGATCGCGTTACTCATTTACCTATTGAAGGCGAAAAAGTTACGCTGACTTTTGCCGAAGCCTTATTTTATGCCGATACGGAGAAAGGTTTTGGTTATAATATGGATTTGGTTCTCAGTACCAACAATCCTGCACAAATTGGTAATACCGGATTAATTGTTGATATCAACAATCTAAAGATCGATCTCAGTAAAACAGAAAATATTGCAGAAGCTGATGCGGACGGAAGACCAAAAGAATTCATGGGTGTGTATGTGGATTATGCAGAGATCTTTCTTCCGAAAAAATGGTTCAAAAAAAGTAATAACAATACTACCAGCCAAACCATTGGTATCTCCGCAAACCACTTATTGGCAGGTACAGGAGGAATCTCGGGTAATATTACCATTGGAGCAGCTTATAACACAGGGAGTGATGGGAAAACTGTAGTAGATTATTTTTCAAAGTACTTCAATATTGATTATGAAAATGGTTTAAAAGCTTATTCTCTTGAAAATAAAGAGCCAATATCAATACCAGATTATCAGAATCTATTAACCTTTATTAATGGACTAGAGTATCCTTCACAGCTTAAATTTCAATTTCCAATACAATTAACTGTAAAATCATCTGGAGAACAGAAAATTATAAAATCAGAAACAGAATACTATAATTTTCTGAAAACACTAGTTATTGACCCAAATGAATTTGTTTGGTTTGACTTAGGAAATCACGAAAATGGAGATGATAAGAAACCATGGCGATTAGGATTTAAAAAATTTGATATTGATTTTCATCAGAGTAAAGTGGTGCATTCCTCATTACATGCAGCTCTGGAAGTTCCAAAATTCAGAAAAGCAGGTACACCGTCAAATGATAATAATCCTTTACAAATAGATCTTATCGGTGAATGGGAAAGTAAAGAGAACTTTAAGCTTACCGCCAATTTTTTAGGGAATCCTGGTGCAGTATCGTGGACGTTATTTGATTATGTTACCCTTACCCTTCAAACAGCAGAGCTAGGAAGCAAAGATGGCAAATTCTTTATAGGAGCGGACACTAAACTAAAATTCCCGGAAAGTGGTGCTACTGCTTTATTTAAAGGAAAAGAAATAGATCTTCCGGCAATCAGGATCTACAGTAATGGGCGTTTTGAGATTGCTGGCGGAATTGGATTTATCCCAGTAAATATCACTTTACCCTTAGGACCTGTTTCAATGTCTGTTACAGGAATTCATTTAGGTTCTGTGCAAAAAGAATTTAAGAATAAAATTCGAAATTATAATTATATAGGTTTTGATGGCTCTATAAGTGTAGATCCGGGCGGTATCGAAGTAAGAGGAAATGGTATAAAATATTATTACACGGTCGATAACAATGATGATGGCAATGGAGGAGTTGGTGATAGTTTCCTTCATATTTCAACATTAGAAGTAGATCTTGTAATCCCTGGT
>Ga0206116_1001795_pt1 | contig 10224 bp, 9 predicted proteins | sample 3A1Ametagenome_FD_178000 | JGI IMG/M metagenome (GOLD analysis project Ga0206116, IMG submission 178000) | Enriched microbial communities from leaf-cutter ant dump, University of Wisconsin, Madison, United States - 3A1A | ecosystem: Environmental > Terrestrial > Nest > Insects nest > Nest dump...
CGGCGCCAACTACCTGCAGCAGCTGCGCTACCTGTACGTGCCGCACCTGGCGCGCTCGGTGGCGGTGGTGGTGATGATCGAGCTGATCTTTCTGCTCAGCATCTTTGCCGAGATCTACACCACCACGGCGGGCGGCCCGGGCGACGCCAGCACCAACGTCACCTTTTTGATCTTCAAGCAGGCGCTGCTCAACTTCGACGCGGGCGTGGCCTCGGCCGGGGCGCTGTTCGCGGTGGTGCTGGCCAACATCGCCGCCGTGTTCCTGATCCGCATGGTCGGCAAGAACCTCGACAAGTGAAGAAGAGAAAGCCCATGACCGCTCGCCGCCGCTCCAATTTCCCCCTGGGCCTGCTGGCCTTGCGCACCGCCGCCGCCTGGGGCGTGGCCCTGCTGCTGTTCTTTCCGCTTGGCTGGCTGTTCCTCACGGCCTTCAAGACCGAGCTGCAGGCCATCGCGGTGCCGCCGCTGTTCGTCTTCACGCCCACGCTGGAGAATTTCCACGAGGTGCAGGAGCGCAGCGACTACCTGCTGTACGCCAAGAACTCGGTCATCACCAGCGTGCTCTCCACGCTGCTGGGCTTGACGCTGGCCGCGCCTGCCGCCTACGCCATGGCCTTCTTCAAGGGCAAGCACACCAAGGACATCCTGATGTGGATGCTCTCCACCAAGATGATGCCCGCCGTGGGCGCGCTGGTGCCCATCTACGTGCTGGCGCAAAAGAGCCACCTGCTGGACACGCAGCTCGCGCTCATCATCGTGTTCGCGCTATCCAACCTGCCCATCATGGTGTGGATGCTGTATTCGCACTTCAAGGACATCCCGCACGAGATCCTGGAGGCTGCGCGCATGGACGGCGCCACGCTGTGGCAGGAGGTGCGCCTGGTGCTGCTGCCGCTGGGCATGGGCGGGCTGGCCTCTACCGGCCTGCTGTGCCTGGTGCTGGCGTGGAACGAGGCGTTCTGGAGCCTGAACCTCAGCGCCGCCAAGGCGGGCACGCTGGCCACGCTGATCGCTTCGTATTCGAGTCCTGAAGGACTCTTCTGGGCCAAGCTGTCGGCCGCCTCGCTGATGGCCATCGCGCCCATCGTGGTGTTCGGCTGGTTCAGCCAAAAACAATTGGTGCAGGGCCTGACCTTCGGCGCCGTCAAGTAATCGAGAAAGAGAAGGAACCCCCGCCATGGCCTACCTGCAACTGCAAGGCATCGAGAAATTCTTCGGCGAGCATCGCGCCATCAAGGGCATCGACCTGTCTATCCAGCAGGGCGAGTTCATCGTCTTCGTCGGCCCCTCGGGCTGCGGCAAGTCCACGCTGCTGCGCCTGATCGCGGGGCTGGAGCACATCGACGGCGGCACACTGATGCTGGACGGGCGCGACATCACCGCGCAGCCGTCGAGCAAGCGCGATCTGGCCATGGTGTTCCAGAGCTACGCTCTGTACCCGCACATGAGCGTGTACGAAAACATGAGCTTCGCGCTCAAGCTCGCCAAGGTGGACCCGGCCGTGATCCGCGAAAAGGTCGAGCGCGCCGCCGCCATCCTCAACCTCACCACCTACCTGCAGCGCACGCCCAAGGAACTGTCGGGCGGCCAGCGCCAGCGCGTGGCCATCGGCCGCGCCATCGTGCGCGCGCCCAAGGTGTTCCTGTTCGACGAGCCGCTGTCCAACCTCGACGCCGCGCTGCGCGGCCAGACCCGCGTGGAGATCGCCAAGCTGCACCGCGACCTGGGCGCCACCACCATCTACGTCACGCACGACCAGGTGGAGGCCATGACCCTGGCCGACCGCGTGGTGGTGCTGCGCGACGGGCAGATCGAGCAGGTGGGCACGCCATTGGAGCTGTACGACCGCCCCGCCAACCAGTTCGTCGCCCAGTTCATCGGCACGCCGCAGATGAACGTGGTGCCCTACGGCCAGCTGCCCGCAGCCGTGCAGCAGCAAAGCCCCGAGGCCGCCGTGAGCGGCGCCATCGGCCTGCGCCCCGAAAACATCGCCGTGCGCAACGCGGGCGCGACGCCGGTGGGCGGCCAGGTGGACCTGGTCGAAGCGCTGGGCGCGGAGACGCTGATCTACGTGAGCACGCCCGGCGGCGCGCAGTTCGTCTCGCGCCAGAACGAGCGTACCGGCCTGCGTGCGGGCGATGCGGTGAGCCTGGACATCGATGCCTCCGAGGCCCACTGGTTCGACACCGCAGGCCGCGTCGTGGCGGGCCACGCCGCATGACTGCTGCTCAGACATTGCAAGGGCAGGTGGCCGCTGTCACCGGCGCGGCCTCGGGCATCGGCTTCGCCAGCGCCCGGGCCATGGCCGATGCTGGCGCGCGCGTGGTGCTGATCGACCGCGACGAGGCCGCGCTGGCCCGGGCCTGCGCCGCCATCGGCCCCCAGGCGCTGCCGCTGGTGCTGGACCTGCTGGACGCCGACCAGTGCGCCAGCCTGCTCGCGCGCACGCTGGCGCTGGCGGGCCAGCTCGACATCCTGCACGCCAACGCGGGGCTCTACGTGGGCGGCGATTTGATCGACGCCGACCCCGCCGCCATCGACCGCATGTTGAACCTCAACGTCAACGTGGTGATGAAGAACGTGCACAACGTGCTGCCGCACATGATCGGGCGCGGCCGGGGGGACCTCATCGTCACCAGCTCGCTGGCCGCGCACTTCCCCACGCCGTGGGAGCCGGTGTACGCCGCGTCCAAGTGGGCGGTGAACTGCTTCGTGCAGACCGTGCGCCGCCAGGTGTTCCGGCACGGCATCCGCGTGGGCGCCATCTCGCCCGGCCCGGTCATCACCTCGCTGCTGGCCGACTGGCCCGCCGAGAAGCTGGCCGAGGCCAAGGCCAGCGGCAGCCTGATCGAGGCCGCCGAGGTCGCCGAGGTGGTGCTGTTCATGCTGACCCGCCCGCGCGGCATGACCATCCGCGACGTGGTGATGATGCCCACGAACTTCGACCTTTGAACGACCCGACCCCACCATGAATTTCATTTTGCACCTGGGCTTGGGCTCCTTCCACCGCGCCCACCAGGCCGTCTACATCCACCAGTTGCGCCAGCAAGGCGATACACACTGGGCCATTGCCGGGGGCAACCTGCGCCCCGACATGGCGGACACCATCGCCGCCCTGCAGGCCCAGGGCGGGCGCTACACGCTGGAGACCGTCACGCCCCAGGGCGAGCGCAGCTACACGCGCATCGAATCCATCCAGCGCGTCATCCCCTACCAGGACGACCTGGCCCCGCTGATCGCCATGGGGGCTGATGCCGCCACGCGCATCATCTCCTTCACCGTGACCGAGGCGGGCTACTACCTCGATGCACGCAACCAACTGGACTGGGACAACTTCCCGGACCTGCGCGCCGACCTCGCGGCCGTGCGGGCCGGGCAGGCGGGCCACACGATCTACGGCGCCCTGGCGAGCATCCTGCGCGTGCGCATGCAGGCGGGCGCAGGCCCCGTGACGCTGATGAACTGCGACAACCTGCGCCACAACGGCGAGCGCTCGCGCGGCGGCCTGCTGCAGTTCATCGATGCGCTGGGCGATGCGCCGCTCAAGGACTGGGTGCTGGACAACACCCGCAGCCCCAACGCCATGGTGGACCGCATCACGCCGCGCCCCACGCCCGACGTGGCCGAGCGCGTGAAGGCCGCCACCGGCTGGGACGACCGGGCCGCGCTGATGGGCGAGAGCTTCATCCAGTGGGTGATCGAGGACGATTTCATCGCCGGGCGCCCCGCATGGGAAAAGGTCGGCGTGGAGATGGTGGATTCCGTCCAGGCCCACGAAGAGGCCAAGATCCGCCTGCTCAACGCCACCCACAGCTGCATCGCCTGGGCGGGCACGCTGGCGGGCTACCAATACATCCACGAAGGCACGCACGACGCCGCCATCCGCCAGATGGCCTACGACTACGTGACCGACGATGCCATCCCCGTGCTGCTGCCATGCCCCATCGACCTGGAGCGCTACCGCGACGTGGTGCTGGACCGCTTCGGCAACCCCGCCATCGCGGACACCAACCAGCGCGTGGCCATGGACGCGTTCTCCAAGATCCCCGGCATGATCGCGCCCACCATCCGCGACAGGCTGGCGTGCGGCGATACGTTCGACAGCGTCGCCATGCTCCCCGCGCTGTTCCTGGCCTACCTGCAGCGCTGGCACGCCGGACAGATCCCCTACACCTACCAGGACCAGGCCATGGACCCGGCCGTGGCGCGCGCGATCTGCGGCGCGGCCGACCCGGTTGCGGCCTACGCCGCCGACGCGACCCTGTGGGGCGAGATGGCCTCGCACCCGCGCCTGGTCGCCACGCTGCGCGATGCCTTCGCGCGCGTGCAGGCCTTCGTGGCCGGGCGGGCCGCTTTGCGGTAAGTTGACGGCCATGACCGTGAAGACCCCCGTCTCCCCGCGCCAGACCCGGCCCGAGCTGGAGCACGACTACGTGCGCTCGCCCGAGCTGGGCTACGAACCGCCCGAGACGGCGGGCTTCATCCGCTGCCTGTCGCACGGCTTTCCGACCCCGCTGGCGCGCTGGCACTACCACGACGAATACGAGCTGCACCTCATCACCGCCACCTCGGGCAAGGTCTTCGTGGGCGACTGGATCGGCCAGTTCCAGCCCGGCCACCTGGTCCTGACCGGCCCGCGCCTGCCGCACAACTGGATCAGCATGGACTTGCCCGAGGGCGGCGTGCCGCTGCGCGACCTGGTGATCCAGTTTCCCCACGCGCCCATCGCCGCCAGCAGCGAGAGCATTCCCGAACTGCGCGAAGTGCTGCCGCTGCTGGAGCGCGCGCGCCACGGCGTGGAGTTCTTCGGCATGCAGGCGCACGCGCAGGAGCACTGGCAGCGCATCAAGGCCCGCCAGGGGCTGGCCCGGTTCGGCGCGTTCTGCGAGTTCATGAGCGAGCTGGCCCAGTGCACGGACTTTCGCCTGCTGTCGAGCACGCAGCTGCAGAGCGAGGACAACGACACCCAGCTCGACCAGATCAACGCCATCGTCAGCCGCATCACCGACCACCTGGCCGAGCCGCTGTCCGCCGCCGACCTCGCGCAGGAGCTGGGCATGACGGAAAGCCGCTTCTCCCGCTTCTTCCGCCGCGCCACGGGCAACACCTTCACCGACTTCGTGAACATCGTGCGCGTCAACCGCGCGTGCCAGCTGCTCATGGAAACCGAGCGCTACATCACCCACATCGCCTACGACGTGGGTTTCAACAACATGGCCAACTTCAACCGCCGCTTCCTCGACATCAAGGGCATGACGCCCAGCGAATACCGCAAGCAGGGCGCAGGGCGCTTTGGCTTGAAATAACCCATGTACCTCGGAATCGACCTGGGCACCTCGGGTGTCAAGCTCCTGCTGCTGGACGACGACCAGCACGTGCAGGCCACGGCCGACGCCGCCGTGCCGCTGCAGCGCCCCCAGCCCGGCTGGAGCGAGCAGCACCCCGCCGACTGGCTGGCCGCCACCGAGGCCGCCGTGGCGCAGCTGCGCGCCCAGGCGCCCGCCGCGTGGGCGCGGGTGCGGGGCATCGGCCTGTCGGGCCACATGCACGGCGCCGTGGTGCTGGGCGAAGCAGGGCAGGTGCTGCGTCCGGCCATCCTGTGGAACGACGGCCGCGCCAGCGCCGAATGCGTGCAGTTGGAGCAGGCCGTGCCCGCCTCGCGCCGCATCACCGGCAACCTCGCCATGCCGGGCTTCACCGCGCCCAAGCTGCTGTGGCTGCGCGCGCATGAACCCGGGGTGTTCGCGCAAATCCGCACCGTGCTGCTGCCCAAGGACTGGCTGCGCCTGCAGCTCACGGGCACGGCGGTCAGCGACATGTCCGACGCCTCGGGCACGCTGTGGCTGGACGTGGGGAGGCGCGACTGGAGCGACGCCATGCTGCACGCCTGCGGCCTCACGCGCGCGCACATGCCCGCGCTGGCCGAGGGCAGCGCCGCCAGCGGCACGCTGCTGGGCGACGTGGCCCGGCGCTGGGGTCTGCCATCGGATGTGGTCATTGCCGCAGGCGCGGGCGACAACGCCGCCAGCGCCGTGGGCGTGGGCGCGCGGCAGGCAGGGCAGGGCTTCGTGTCGCTGGGCACCTCGGGCGTGGTGTTCCGTGTGACGGATGCGTTCACCCCCGCCACCGAGCGCGCCGTACACGCCTTCGCCCACGCGCTGCCGCAGCGCTGGCACCACATGTCCGTCATGCTCAGCGCCGCGAGCGCCTTCGGCTGGGTCACCCGCCTCACGGGGCAGGCCAGCGAGGCGCAGCTCTCCGAGGCCGTGGCCGCCTTGCCCGCCACGCGGCAGGCGCGGGCGCCGCTGTTCCTGCCCTACCTGAGCGGCGAGCGCACGCCGCACAACAACGCGGCCGCCACCGGCGTCTTCATGGGACTGCGCGCCGAGCACGACGCGGCCGACCTGGGCTACGCCGTGATGGAAGGCGTGGGCTTCGGCCTGTTGGACGGGCTCAATGCCATGGGGGCTGCCAGCGCGAACCCCGCCCTGGCCCTGGTAGGCGGCGGCGCCCGCAGCGACGTGTGGGCGCAATTGCTCGCCAGCGCCCTGGGCTGCGTGCTGCAGCGCCCCCGGGGCGCCCAGGCTGCTGCGGCGCTGGGAGCGGCCCGCCTCGGCGCCATGGCCTGCGGCGGCGGCGAGGAGCATTGGTGCCAGCCCCTGCCCTTTGACGCCACTTTTACCCCGCAGGCCGCGCAGCAGGCGCTGCTGGCTGAACGCTATGCCCGCTTCGTGGCGCTGTACCCGGCGCTGCAATCCCAGTTCTGACCCTGTCCATGCAAGCATCCCCCCCCATCCGGGTCGCCGTCGCGGGCGAGGCCCTGATCGACCTCATCCGCAACCCCGACGGCAGCTACCAGCCTTGCCTGGGCGGCGCGCTCTACAACCTGTGCCGCGCGCTGGCCCGCCAGGGCGTCGGCACGCTGTACCTCAACCCGCTGTCCAGCGACCGCTTCGGCCGCGAGCTGGCCGCGCAACTGGCGCAGGACGGCGTGCAGCTGGCCCGGCCCGCGCCCGTGCAGCAGGTGACCTCGCTGGCCGTGGTCAACCTCACCGAGCACGGCCACCCGGACTACGCCTTCTACCGCGAGGGCGTGGCCGACCGCGCCGTCACGACCGAGGGCCTCGCGCAGGCCTGCGCCGCCTTGCCTTCGCTGCAGCTGGTGTGCACCGGCGCGCTGGCGCTGGACGCGCGCGACACCGCCATCTACCTGCCCTGGCTGCAGGCCCAGCGCGCGGCAGGGCGCTGTGTGGTGGTCGATGCCAACCTGCGCCCCTCCGTCATGCCCGACCTGGCCGCCTACCGCGCCACCGTGCATGCAGCCTTGGCTGAGGCCGACATCATCAAGGCCAGTGACGAAGACCTGGAACACCTGGATCTGCCTGGCCCCGGCGCGCTGGCCCGCGCGCGCCACCTGCTGGCTGCTCATCCGCGCGCAAGCCTGATGGCATTGACCCTGGGCGCCGAAGGGGCGTGGCTGCTGCAGCGCAATGGCTCCGAATGCTTTGCCCGCGAAGCCCAGCCCCTGGCCGTGGCCGACACCGTGGGCGCGGGCGACAGCTTCCTGGCCGGCCTGCTGGCCCACCTGCTGCAGCAGGCCGCCGGCCGGGGAGTGGGTTTTTCCGCTTTGCTGGCGGATCTGGTCCCGGACCGGTGCCGATTGGCGCTGGCCCACGCGCTGGGCAGCGCCAGCCTGTGCGTGCAGGAACGCGGCTGCGTGCCGCCCGGTTGGGACGCAGTGCAGGCCTGGGCCCAGGCCCACCCGGCACGCACCGGGTAGGCGGCCGCAGGGTGGCGCCCTATAATCGAGAACAATTCTCATTAATAAAACTGCCGCACCATGCCCGCCGCCCATCCCGTGCACACGCTCTACAGCGAGCACCACGGCTGGCTGCAGGCCTGGCTGCGCCGCCGCATGGGGTGCGCCCATGACGCGGCCGACCTGGCGCAGGACACCTTCGTGCGCTTGCTCGGGCGGCCCGTGCAGACCCTGGCGCCCGAGGTGCTGCGCGAGCCGCGCGCCTACCTGACGGCTGTGGCCCATGGGCTGCTGGTGGACTTCTGGCGCCGGGGCGAACTCGAGCGCGCCTATCTGGCCGACCTGGCCGCGCAGCCCGAGGCGCTGCAGCCTTCGCCCGAGGAGCGCCTGTCCGCCGTGCAGATGCTGCGGGCCGTCGATGCGCTGCTGCACGGCCTCACGCCCAAGACCCGCGCCGCGTGGCTGCTGCACCGGCTCGACGGCCTGACGCATGCCGAGATCGCCGTGCAGCTGGGCGTCTCGGTGCCGCGCGTGCGCCAGTACCTGGCCAACGCCATGCGCCACGCCTACCAGCTGCGGTTCGGCGCCGCCCCGAAATGACCGCTGCCGCCGCCCTGGACGACGCGCCGGTGCCGGCCCGCGTGCTGGACGAAGCCATCGCCTGGCAGCTGCGCCTGGGCGAGGGCGGCGCGGACGCCCCATCCGATGCCGATGCCGGCGCGCTGCAGCGCTGGCTGGCCGCGCACTCTGACCACGCCCGCGCCTGGCGCCAACTGCACCTGCTGGGCGGCGAATTGGACGCGGGCCTGGCCGCCGTGCGCGGCCCGGCCGCCCGCCAGGCGCTGCTGCGGCCCGCGCAGCGGCGCACGCGCCGCGCCGCCGCCGTGCTCGCCGTGGCCCTGGCGGCGGCCGTGGGCTGGGGCGTGCTCGACCGTTTTCAGCCCGCCACCCACCTGCTGGCCGACCACCACACCGGCACCGGCGAGCGCCGCGCTTTCACGCTGCCCGACGGCACCGTGCTGCACCTGGACACGCGCAGCGCCGTCGATGTGGCCTTCGACGCCACGCGCCGCGCCGTCGTCCTGCGCGCGGGGCAGGTGGCCGTGGAGACGGCGCACGGCAGCTCGGAGCGCCGCCCCTTCGTCGTATTGACCGAGGAGGGTAGCCTGCGCGCCTTGGGCACGCGCTTCACCGTGCAAACCAGCGAGGGTGAAGGCGAGGGCGGTGCCGCCCGCGTCACCGTCACCCAGTCCGCCGTGGCCGCGCGCCCGACAGGCTGTGCCGCAGATCCCGCCCAGCCCTGTGCGGCCGAGCGCATCGTGCAGGCTGGCCAGACCGCGCTGCTGCATGGCGGCCGCGTGGACCTGCCCCAGCCCGCGCCGCCCGAGTCCGACGCCTGGAAGGACGGCATGCTCGTCGTCGAGGACCAGCCCCTGGCCGCCGTGGTGGCGCAGCTTGCCCGCTACCGCCCCGGCCGCCTGGGCGTCGACCCGCGTGTGGCCGGCCTGCGCGTGACCGGCACGCTGCCGCTGGCCGACACCGACCAGGCGCTGCTGGCGCTGACGGCGGCCTTGCCCGTCGAGGTGGCCTACGTCACGCGCTGGTGGGTGACGGTGGAGCCGAGGCGGTAGGCCTTTTCATATTCATAGCCAAATCGGCCTCCAGCGCTTGGTGGGCAAGCGCAAGCAGCTATCAATCGAGTAGCGTGCGCGAAAAATTGGAAAAAATTCGCGCCGCCCCCTCTCACTTTTCCGCGCTCGTTCGGCATGAAGGAAGAGCCCCTTTCTTTTCCTTCTTCTTTCTCTCGCATCGGAGACCCCGACCCATGCCCAACGCGCTGCCCTTCTCGCTCCATCCCTGCGCCGCCGCGCTGATGCTCGCCCTGGCGGCGGGCACCTTCGCCGCGCCGCCCGCGTTCGCCCAGGCCGCCAGCGCGGCGGCCGCCCCGCGCGCCTGGGACCTGCCCGCCGGCCCGCTCGCGGCCACGCTCAATCGCATCGCGCGCGAGGCCGGGCTGCCGCTGACGGTGGACGCGCAGCTCGTCGCGGGCCGCAGCAGCGCGCCGGTGCAGGGCCGCTTCGACGCGCCCGAGGCCTTGCGCCGCGCGCTGGCCGGCTCGGGCCTGGAGCTGCTGGCGACCACGGGCGGGGGGTACACGCTGCGCACGGCAGCCCAGCCCGCGCCCGCCGCTGCGGCAGCGGCCGGCGGCAACCCAACGGTGCTGGCCCAGGTCACGGTGACGGCACAAGCCGAGGGCGCGGGCGACCTGCCGCCGGCCTACGCGGGCGGCCAGGTGGCCCAGGGCGCGCGCCTGGGCCTGCTGGGCAATGCGGACGTGATGGACACGCCCTTCAGCGTGACCAGCTACACGGCGGAGCTCATCGAGAACCAGGGCGCGCGCACCATCGCCGACGTGCTCAAGAACGACCCGGCCGTGCGCTATTCCACCTCGGACGGCCACCCGT
>Ga0206116_1001796_pt1 | contig 10222 bp, 6 predicted proteins | sample 3A1Ametagenome_FD_178000 | JGI IMG/M metagenome (GOLD analysis project Ga0206116, IMG submission 178000) | Enriched microbial communities from leaf-cutter ant dump, University of Wisconsin, Madison, United States - 3A1A | ecosystem: Environmental > Terrestrial > Nest > Insects nest > Nest dump...
CTGACGTGATAGTGCGGGATGGCGGCGTTGGGGCCTGCACCGGCGATGGTGTCGAAGGAGATGTCGCGCAGCGCGCCGGTTTCGCGGCGGAACTCTTCGAGCTGCTTGGTGACGGCGATCTCGTCGAGCCCGCCCTTCGGCGCCTCGCGGTCGATCCAGGCGAGGAAGCGCACCATGGCGACGCCGTCGCGAACGTGGGCGGCGCGGATGCCGGCGAGCTCGGTGGCGTTCTTCAGCGCCTTGGGCAGCAGCACCGGGTCGGAACCGGCCACCACCTTGCCGCCGCCGGCCTCGATGCGCCGAACCACCTCGAAGGCGGCTGAGGCCTTGTCTACGAGCACGTTGCCGCCCAGGGCGGAAAGCGCCGGGGCGAAGGCTCCGGGCTGCTCGACGGCGGCGATCTGCTCAAGCCGGTCGCGGACGACATTGTCGAGCTTGGCGCCGTCGATGAACAGCGATGGGCGGCCTTCCTTGCGGAGGATGGCAAAGGACAGCGCCTCCGGCGTGCGCGGAATGTCGGCGCCGCGGATGTTGAAGGCCCAGGCGATGGAATCGGGGCGCGTCAGCACGGCGGCGTCGGCTCCGGCCTTGGCGATCGCCGCGCCGAGGCGGGCGAGCTTGGCTTCGGCGCTCTCGCCAGCCAGGTTTTCCGGGAACAGCGACACCCGGCCCTTCGGCGGCTCGGGACGATCCGTCCAGACCGCGTCGACCGGGTTGCCGTCGACGGCGACGAACTCGGCGCCGATGGCGGCAAGCGCGGTCTCGAAGCGACCGACTTCGGCGGCGGTCATCAGCCAGGGGTCGAAGCCGATGCGGTCGCCCTTCTTGACGACGGTCTTCAGCCAGTCGTGCGGCGGCTCCTCGATGAGGTGGTGCGGCTCAATGACCGCAAGGTCGACCTGCTCGCGCACCTGCAGGGTATAGCGGCCATCGACGAAGATGGCAGCGCGATCTTCCAGAACGATGGCGAGGCCGGCCGAGCCGGCAAATCCGGTCAGCCAGAGCAGGCGGCGGGCTGAGGCGGGAATGTCCTCGCCCTGATGCTCGTCGGCGAGCGGTACCAGAAAGCCCTTGAGGCTCCGCCGCTTCAGCTCGGCCCTCAGGGCAGCAAGCCGCGACTTGCCGTGGCTGGGATCGCTGACGTTATCGAATGTCTGGAACACCTCTGTCACTCCGCCATGCTCGAAAGAGCGAGAGTTGTGGCCCCTGCCTTCGGCCGCCGTCAAGGAGAGGATTCGCATCGGCCTCGATTGGTGGTTGGCCCTCGGCACTCGTGTTGCCCATCCGCCCGATGGGTCGGGGCGGCGTCTGCCGGCAAGGGCCGCCGGTGGCGGCTTTTCGCGTCGGGCAAGCCGGGCGGTTATCTCGCGTTCAGGCTTTTGGCCGAAATCCGGCGGCAAGGGAGGGTTGCGGCGAAAGGGAGGCAGCAGCCATGAGTCACCTGCAAGGGTGGGCTGCGCTGCCGTCCGTTCATACTAAAGTCGTAGTCTGCTATTACAAGAGCAGTTCGGAGGGCTGGTTTCGCGTCCCATGAGGATAACGGCGCTTTTGAGAACGGTCGGCGGACGCCGATGACATTCAAGAGGTGCTAAAATGAGCCGATTTGCCCCGACTACCGCCACATCCTACCGAAGTGGCGTTTTCCGCCGGACCTACGAGACCACGCTTGGCACGCGCGAACGGCAGGCGCAGCGCTATGTCGCGCCCTATCTCGCCTCGCTGGACGATCAGGCGGCGCGCGAGCACGGCTGCGGCCGCGCTTCCACCGGCATCATGCGGTCGCGCGCGGTCGACGCCGCGCTGTAGGCCGTCGTTGACGCATCGGACTTCCCGAAAGCGGGCTTCCGCTTTTCGGCGCGATGCTTGCCTCAGCCGGCGTAACGCAGGACGAGCGTGCTCCAGACGTCCTTGACGAGATGGCGCTCGCGCACGAAGCCCTGTGCGCGGAAGGCGGCGAGCACGCTTTCGGCCTGCGTCCTCAGGATGCCCGACAGCACCACGGCGGCGCCCGGCAGGGCGTGGGCGCGGAACTGCGGCGACAGCATCTTCAGGGGATCGGCGAGGATGTTGGCGACGATCAGGTCGAACTTGCGGCCGACGATGGCCGGATGGGCGAAACCGGCGGCCGTCACCGCCGTGACGAGATGGGCAGCGCCGTTGATCTCGGCGTTTTCCAGCGCGATTTCCACCGCCAGCGGATCGATGTCGGAGGCGAGCACCGGCCGCTTGGTGGCGCGCGCGATGCCGATGGCCAGGACGCCCGATCCTGTGCCGAGGTCGAACACGCTGTCGAAGCGGTAGACCGCGAGCAGGCGCGTCAGAGCGGTGAGGCAGCCCCAGGTGGTTGGGTGATGGCCGGTGCCGAAGGCCTGGTTGGCCTCGATCTGCAGGCCGATCAGCCCCTTGGGAATGCGGTCGCGGTCGTGGGCGCCATGCACCACGAAGCGGCCGGCCACCACCGGGCTCAGGCCCTCGAGGCTCTGCGCCACCCAATCCACATCCTCAGGAACGGGCTCCACCGTCACCGAGGCGGTGCCGACGATGCCGTCGAGCGCGGCGCGGGCCGGCGCCAGGATCTCGTCGCCATCCTCGGCAAAGAAGAAGCCGTCCACCGCCCAGCCGCCATCGGTCTCGTACCAGCTCACCGGGCCGGCCTCGACGAAGGCGGCTTCGATCGCGTCGGCGATCGTCTCGGCGACCGCCGCGTCGGCGGCGGGAACGTGAAGCTGGTACTGGCGCATGGCGGTTCCTGAACGGGTTCCGGGGCAGGGTTCCTGCGCTTTAGTCGGTGCCCTCCCTCTTGTCAAAGCGCCCGAGGCTTTCCGCGCGGCGAAGGGGCGAATTTCCCTTGCAAGCCTGCCTGACCCACAATATGTACAGTCGTACATATTGAACGGAGTTGCGATGGTGCAGGAGGCGGATAAGCCGGTGGGGCCGCGTGGACGGCGGACCAAGGACATGCCCAGCGGACGAGAAGCCCTGCTTTCGGCCGCCATCCGCCTGTTCGCCGCGCAAGGCTACGACGGAACGGACATCCGGGGCGTGGCCTCGGCGGCCGGCGTCGGCGCCAACCTCGTCCGGGTGCATTTCGGCGGCAAGGCCGAACTGTGGACGGCGAGCGCCGAGCGCATTCTGTCGCGCGCCGCGCCGATGATCGAGATCGTCGCCCAGATCTCCGGGGATGCCGGGCTGAAGGTCGAGGAACGGCTCGCCATCATCATTCGCAAGACGGCCGAGTTCTACAAGGACAACCCGGAGATCCGCGACTTCGTCTACCGCTCCATCGCCGATGGCGGCGAGCGGGCCGACTTCGTCACCGATACCTTGCTGGTGCCGGCCTACACAGCCGGCAAGGCGACCTTTGACGAGGCGATGGCAACGGGGATCATCCGCAGCCGCCATCCGGCGCTGTTCTTCATCATCCTGACCAATGCGCTCAGCCAGCCGCATGGATTTCCCGACATTCTCGCCAAACTGGCGCCGGAGATCGGGCGGGACGATTCCTACCTCTACCTGTCCATGTCTGTGACGGAGCTCTTCTTGCACGGCATCTAGGCCGTTTCATCTGCAATCCGGCTTCTGTTTCTCCGGGAAGGCGCGGCTTTCCCCGGCAGGCGGAGCCTTGTCTTCCGGCGGGCGTCGCCCGCCATACGCGAGGTGCGAGGATGCGTGGTTGGTTTTCGGCAGCGAGCGTCGCGACGGCGGTGGTTGCCAGCCTGTTGGGCGGATGCGAACAGGACAAGCCGCCGGTGCCGGAGGCCCGTCCGGTCAAGTCCGTGGTGGTCGGCCAGCGACCGGCCGGCGAGCCGGTGATGCTGACCGGGCAAGTGAGGGCGCGCACCGAGATCAACCTCGCCTTCCGCCTGAGCGGGCACATGATCGATCGCGCCGTCCGCGTCGGCGATCAGGTGGCGCCGGGGCAGGTGATCGCCCACCTCGACGACCAGATCCAGAAGAATACGTTGTTGCAGGCCGAGGCGCTGCTGTCGGCCGCCCGGGCGCAACTGGTCGAGGCGCGCAACACCTATGCCCGCCAGAACGGCCTCTTGAGCAAGGGATTTGCCAGCAACGCCCAGTTCGACCAGGCGCAGCAGGCGCTGGAATCGGCCGAGGCTCAGGTCGCTTCGGCCGAGGCGCAGGTGAAGAGCGCCAGGGAGCAGCTCGGCTATACCATCCTGACCGCCGATACCGCCGGCACCGTCATCGCCACCGGCGCGGAAGCGGGCGAGGTGGTGGCCGCCGGCCAGCCGGTGGCCCAGATCGCCAGCGACGGCGGCCGCGACGCGGTGTTCGCCGTCTCCGGCCAGATCATCCGCGCGCTGCCGGAGAAGCCGGCCTTCAGCGTCGCGCTGACCGAGGACGCGACCATCGCCGCCTCCGGCCGCATTCGTGAGATCGCCCCGCAGGCCGATCCGGTCACCCGGACCTACACCGTGAAGGTGGCGCTCGACGCGCCGCCGGAGGCCATGCAGCTCGGCTCGACGGTGTCGGGCACCACGCTGCTCGACGCGCCCGAGGGCATCGAGGTGCCGTCCTCCGCCATCGTCCAAGGCGGAACGTCGAGCGCCGTCTGGGTCGTGGACGCAAAGGAGCTGACCGTCTCGCTGCGCGACGTCACCGTCGCCCGCTACGAGCCGGCCAGCGTCATCCTGTCCGGCGGCCTGCAGCCGGGCGAAACCATCGTCACCGCCGGCGTGCAGTCGCTGCATCCCGGTCAGAAGGTGCGTCTTCTGGGTGGCGCGACATGAAAAAGGGACTCAACCTCTCAACCTGGGCGATCGGCAACCGGTCGCTGATCCTCTACTTCATGCTGGTGATCTCGCTGGCCGGCGCCTGGTGCTACACCGGCCTCGGGCGCGGAGAGGATCCGTCCTTCACCATCAAGACCATGGTGGTCCAGGCCCAGTGGCCGGGGGCGACCATCGACGAGACGCTGAAGCAGCTCACCGAGCGCATCGAGCGCAAGCTCCAGGAAACGCCGCATCTCGATTACATCAAGAGCTACACCCAGGCCGGCGTCACCACCATTTTCGTGTCGCTGGAGGGATCGGCGCCCAAGGCCGATGTTGCGGACATCTGGTACCAGGTCCGCAAGAAGGTGGGCGACATCAAGGATACGCTGCCGCAGGGAACCCTCGGCCCCTGGTTCAACGACGAGTTCGGCGACACCTACGGCATCGTCTACGGCTTCACTTCCGACGGCTTTTCCAGTCGCGAGTTGCGCGACTACGTCGAGGACATCCGCTCGCGCCTGTTGCAGATCCCCGACGTGTCGAAGATCGACATGCTCGGCGTGCAGGACGAGCGCATCTACATCGAGTTCTCGACCGACCAGATCGCTGGCCTGGGGCTCGACAAGACGGCGCTGATCGCCGCCCTTCAGGCGCAGAACGCCATTGCCCCGGCCGGCGTGGTGGAGACGTCGAACGAGAAGATCCTGGTGCGCACGTCCGGCGGCTTCAAGTCGGAAAAGGACATCCTGGCCGTCAACTTCGCCGCCAACGGCCGGCTGATCCGCCTCGGCGACATCGCCAAGGTCACGCGCGGGCCATCCGATCCGCCGCAGCCGCTGTTCCGCGTCAACGGCAAGGAGGCGATCGGCCTTGCCGTCTCGATGCGCGACGGCGGCGACGTGCTCGTGCTTGGCAAGAACATTCGCGCGGCCATGACCAGTATCCTGGCCGACCTGCCGGTGGGCATCGAGACCCACGAGGTCGCCGATCAGGCGGCCACGGTGGAGCATGCGGTGGGCGAGTTCACCGAGGCGCTCTGGGAGGCCATCGGCATCGTGCTGATCGTCAGCGTCGTCAGCCTGGGCTTCCGGGCCGGCTCGATCGTGGCGCTGTCGATCCCTCTGGTGCTGGCCATCGTCTTCATCGCCATGCAGCTCCTGGGCATCGACCTGCAACGCATTTCTCTCGGCGCGCTGATCATCGCGCTCGGCCTCTTGGTCGACGACGCCATGATCACCATCGAAAGCATGATCACCCGGCTCGAACGGGGAAAGAGCAAGGAAGAAGCGGCGTCCTTCGCCTATCAGTCGACCGCCTATCCGCGCCTTGCCGGCACGCTGGTGACCATTGCCGGCTTCGTGCCGGTGGGCTTTGCCAAGAGCATGGCCGGCGAGTACACCTTCTCCATCTTCGCCGTCGTCGGCATCGCCCTGATATCCTCCTGGTTCGTGGCGGCGCTGTTCTCGCCGCTGCTCGGCGTGTGGATCCTGAAGGCGCCGAAGGGTGGGCATCACGAAGCAGGGCAGGGGCCGATCCTCCGGGCCTTCCGTGCCGTCCTCTCCACCGTCATGCGCTGGCGCTGGGCGACCATCGGCCTCACGCTCGTCATGCTCGGCGTTGCCGTCTACGGCATGCGCTTCGTGCCGCAGCAGTTCTTCCCGCCGTCGGATCGCCCGGAACTGCTCGTCGACCTGAAGCTGCCCCAGAACGCCTCCATCGAGGCGTCGCGGGACATATCGGCCAAGATCGACGCCATCCTGGCCGGCGACGCCGACGTTCACCACTGGAGCACCTATGTCGGCCGCGGCACCGTGCGCTTCTACCTGCCGCTCGATCTGCAACTGCCCAACGACTTCTTCGCCCAGTCGGTGGTGGTGACCAAAGGGCTGGCCGAGCGCGACCGCGTCAAGGCCAAGCTCGAGACGGCTCTGGCCGAGCAGTTTCCCAGCGTCATCGGCCGCGTCTATCCGCTGGAGCTCGGCCCGCCGGTCGGCTGGCCGCTGCAATACCGGGTCAGTGGTCCGTCCGAGGACAAGGTGCGCGAGATCGCCTATCGCGTGGCGGCGGCCATGAACGCCGACGGGCGCGTCCAGAAGATCAACTACGACTGGATGGAGCCGGTCAGGACGATCAAGATCCATGTCGATCAGGATCAGGCCCGCCTGCTCGGGCTCAGCTCGCTGCAGGTGTCGCAGGCGATCAACGCCATCGTCTCCGGCGGAACCGTCACCCAGGTGCGCGACGACATCTATCTCGTCAACGTCGTGATCCGGGCCAAGGCCGAGGAACGCATGTCGCTGTCCAGCGTCCGCACCCTGCAACTGCCGCTCGTGGGCGGAAAGTCGGTGCCGCTCAGCCAAGTTGCCCAGGTGGACTACGGCCTCGAAAACCCGCTGATGTGGCGGCGCGACCGCAGCCCGACGCTGACGATCGAGGCCGACGCCGCGCCCGGCGCCATGCCGGCTTCGATCGTGCAATCGCTGAACGGCCCCATCCAGGAGATCGCCGCGAGCTTGCCGCAGGGCTATCGCATCGACGTCGGCGGCGCCGTCGAGGAAAGCGGCAAGTCGCAGGCCTCGGTGATGGCCGTGGTGCCGTTGATGCTGTTCCTCATGGTGACCATCCTGATGGTGCAGCTGCGCTCTTTTAACGGCGTGTTCATGGTGCTGAGCGTGGCGCCCCTCGGGGTGATCGGCGTGGTGATGGCACTGTTCATCGCGCAGAAACCGCTCGGCTTCGTCGCCATGCTGGGGGTGCTGGCGCTGATCGGCATGATCGCCCGCAACTCGGTGATCCTGATCGACCAGATCGAGCAGGAGAAGCGAGCCGGTCTCGACGACTGGAACGCGGTGATCGAGGCGGCGGTGATCCGCTTCCGGCCGATCCTGCTCACCGCCTCGGCGGCGACGCTGGGCATGATCCCGATCGCGCCGACAATCTTCTGGGGGCCGATGGCCTTCGCCATCATCGGCGGGCTGGCGGTGGCGACGGTGCTGACGCTGCTGTTCCTGCCGGCGCTCTATGTGGCGTGGCACCGGATCCATCCGGTCGATGCCCGACCGACCTGATGGAGAGCACCCGCTTCGGAGAATGGGGGACGACGCGATGCCGAGAAAACCCCGGTTCGGCCGGCCCTCCCTGCGGTGCCTGCTAGTCCGCGGGGCGACCTCCGGGATGACCGCGCGGCTGCTCAGGGCTTTCACCGCCCGCTACGAGCGGACCTCGGGGCGCTTCGGCGCCCCGGGGAACTGGCGGCGGCTCTGCGCCCTCGGGGCCATGCTTCTCGGCCTTGCGGGGCTTCCCGTCGCTTCCTTCCTGGTCGGCGGGCCGACCGGCGACTATCTGGGCGGGCTGGCTTCCATCGTCGGCGGCCTGCTCCAGGTTCTGCTGATGCTGCGGATAGGCGGTCCGGACATCTATGGCGACTGGGTGTCGCTCGGCCTGCTGGATACCTGCCTCGGTGTAGTGCTGACGTTCGATCCCGGCCTGGCGCTCTGGATGTCGTCGGCTCTGTTCACGCTCCTGCTTGCCGCATCGTCGCTTCTCCGCATCTGGATCGGCCTCACCCTTGCCACCGGCAGCGCCTTCACGTGGCTGGGAACGAGCGGTTTGATGGGGCTGTTCCTGCTGCTCTGGCTGTGGGGCGCCACCCACGCCTTCAGCGGGTTCGATCGCCTCGTGGCGGTGGATCTGGTGCTGCGCGTGGACCTGTTGCTGCGCGGGGCGGCCATCGTCGGTTTCGGGCTGTCGCTGCCGCGCGACTGATCGCCGTGGGCGGCCTCGGAAGGGTTTGCGTCCTCCGCAAACGGAACGACGGGCGAAACCTGAAGCTCCGCCCGTCGCGTCGATCACATGCCCTTGGGGTGCCTACTTCTTCGGCGGCACGTAGTCGGCCGGCGTCGCGTCGGTGATGCGGCCGTCGGTGTAGGGCTTGTAGGGATTGTGGGTGGTCAGATACTCGGCCACCACATCCTCCAGGTTCGGTCCGAAGTCGTAGGCGTTGACCGCCTTGTCGGCGAAGGTCTTGAAGCCGTCGCCGCCGCCGCGCACGTAGTTGTTGGTGACGACGCCGTAGGTCTTGGCCGGGTCGAGCGGCACGAAGCCGTCGCCTTCCTTCACCTCGACGGATGTGATGCGGCTGCCAACCGGCTTCGACCGGTCGAAGGTGTATTTGAGGCCCGAGACCTGCGGGAAGCGGCCGGCGCCTTCGTCGACCTCGCTGACGCCGTTCTCCAGCGCTTCCTTGATGCCGGCGCCATCGATCTGGAACGTGGCGATGGTGTTCTGGAACGGCAGCACCGTCAGCACCTCGCCCATGGAAACGTCGCCGGCGTCGATCGACGCGCGGAGGCCGCCGCCATTGGCAATGGAGATGGTGATGCCCTGGCTGGCGACACGGTCCAGCGCCGCGTCGGCGACGAGGTTGCCCATGGAGCATTCGACGGCGCGGCACGACTTGCGGTCGCCGTCGATGGCGTCGGCGGCCGATCCGACCACCTTGGCCTTCAGCTCTTCGAGCGGCTTGCCGAGTTCCTTCACGCGTTCGGCGTAGCCCTCGTCCGGCGTCACCGAGGCGTCGAGCAGGATCGGCGCGCCCTTGGTGGCGGTGACGACGCCCCTGTCGTCGAAGTTGACGGTGAGGTCGCCGAGATACTTGGAATAGGCGTAGGCGGTGACGATCGGCACCTCGACGCCGGACGGGTTCTTCACCAGCGTCGGATAGGGGCCGGACGCCTTGTCGTCGGTGGACGACAGGTAGGTGTGGCTGTGGCCGCCGACGATGACGTCGATGCCATCGACCTTGGAGGCGATCTCCTGATCCTTGACGTAGCCGACGTGGGTGAGGGCGATGATCTTGTTGACACCCTCGGCCTCGATCTCCTTCACCGCCTTCTGGAGATAGGTGATCTCGTCCTCGAAGGTGATGTCCTTGCCGGGCGAGGAGGTCTCGGAGGTGTCCTTCGCCAGCACCGAGACGACGGCGACCTTCTCGCCGCCGATCTCCTTGATGATGTAGCCCTTGTACTTGCCGTCGAGCAGGGAGCCCTTGGCGCTGACGGTGTTGCCGGAAATGATCGGGAACTTCACCGCGCCGATCAGCTTGTCGAGCTCGGCCGGGCCGTCGTCGAACTCATGGTTGCCGATGGCCATGGCGTCGAAACCGATGCCGTTCATGAACTCGGCCACCGGCGCGCTCTTGAAGGTGCTGTAGTAGAGCGAGCCCTGGAACTGGTCGCCGGCGTCGAGCACCAGGAGGTTGGCGCCGTCGAGTTCCTTGCGCTTGTCGTCGATGGCGCTCTTCACGCGGGCGATGCCGCCGAAGCACTCGCCGGCGTCGCTCTCCTTGGCCGAGCAGGTGGAGTCGAACTTGTTGATGGCCTCGATGCGGGAATGGAAGTCGTTGATGTGCAGGATGGTGAGCTGGAAGTCGGCCAGTGCCGTGCCGGCCGAAAGCGCCAGTGCGCCCGCCGAAAGAATGCCGATGGCCA
>Ga0206116_1001797_pt1 | contig 10214 bp, 9 predicted proteins | sample 3A1Ametagenome_FD_178000 | JGI IMG/M metagenome (GOLD analysis project Ga0206116, IMG submission 178000) | Enriched microbial communities from leaf-cutter ant dump, University of Wisconsin, Madison, United States - 3A1A | ecosystem: Environmental > Terrestrial > Nest > Insects nest > Nest dump...
ACCGCTTCGGGCCACTGCGCGTGGAAGGCAGCCAGCGCTACGACCCCGACGGCGCGCGGCGCCTGGCGCGCCTGCCCACGGGGGCCGTGTACGACGAGGCCGAATTGCTCGACGCACAGCTGCGGCTGGCCAGCAGCGGCTACTACGACGCGGTGTTCCTCACCCTCGACACCGAAGGCACCGACCCGCAGGCCGCGCCCGTGGTGGCGCAGGTGCGCGAGGCCCGGCTGCAGAAGCTCGTGTTCGGCCCGGGCTTCTCGACCGACAGCGGCGCGCGCCTGTCGCTGGAGCACATCCACAACCAGCTGCCGGGCATCGGCTGGCGCGCCGTGAGCAAGCTGCTGCTGGACCGGGAAACCAAGCTCGCCAGCACCGAGTGGACCGCCCTGCCCGGCGACGACGGCTGGCGCTGGTTCGCGGGCGGCCAGGTGCAGCGCGAATCCACGGGCGACTACGAGGTCAACAGCGGCCGCCTGCGCTCGGGCCGCAGCAAAAGCACCCAGCGCATCGACCGCAGCTACTTCCTGCAATACGACTACGCCAACAGCCAGGGGCTGAACGCCCCGCCCTCGGGCACGGCCCTGAGCGTGAACTACGGCTGGACGGGCCGCTACTTCAACAGCCTCACCGCCCCCACGCGGGGCCACGGCATCGCGGTGGAGCTCGGCCTGGGCACCACCCTGCGCCCGGAGCGCGACCTCTTCGCGCGCACCCTGGTGCGGTGGCAGACCTTCGTGCCCGCAGGCCGCGTGCAGGACGATGCCGGCCAGGCGCGCAACGCCCGCGTGGCCCTGCGCGCGGAGGCGGGCGCCGTGTTCGCGCGCGAGGGCGCACAGGTGCCGGTGACCCAGCTCTTCATCACCGGCGGCGACACCACCGTGCGCGGCTACGGCTACCGCAGCATCGGTGCGCGCACGGACAACGGCCAGCTCTACGGCGGCCGCTACCTGGCCGTGGGCAGCGTGGAATGGCAGCGCCCCATCGTCTACAAGGGCGCCATGACCGACTGGGAAAGCACCCTGTTCATCGACGCCGGCGCCGTCGCCGACCGCGTGGGCGACCTGGACCCGCGCGTGGGCGTGGGCGCCGGCGTGCGCTGGCGCAGCCCCGTGGGGCCCCTGCAGGCCGACCTGGCCTATGGCGTGCAGGCCAAGGAACTGCGGCTGCACCTGCGGCTGGGATTCAGTTTCTGATGCCGACGAATACGCCCGCTCACCGCCCCCCGTCGTCGGACTTCAGCGCCGGGGCCTCCTCCCCCCAGCGCCCGCCGCCACGGCGCCGGCGCCGCGCCCTGCGAACGCTGGGCTGGCTCCTGGCCGCGCTGGTGGCGCTGCTGCTGGCCGCCACGGCCGCCGTGTGGTGGTGGGCGGGCAGCAGCACCTCACTGGCCACGGCGCTAGCGCGCGCGGCGCAGCACCTGCCCGCCGGCCAGCAGCTCGACAGCCGCGAGGTCAGCGGCTCGCTGCGCAGCGGCGGCCGCATCGGCTGGCTGCGCTGGAGCAGCCCGGCCCTGGTGGTGGAGGTGAACGACGTCACCCTGGGCTGGCAGCTCGCGCCCCTGCTGCAGCGCCGGCTGGAGCTGGGCGAGGTGCACGCCGCCCGGATGCAGATCACGCCGCTGGACACCGCGCCCAGCACGGAGCCCGCCACGCCGCTCACGCAGCTGGTGCTGCCCCTGCAGGTGGGCGTGCCGTTCCGCGTGGACGAGATCCTGTGGGCCGGCGCCCCGGCCGTGCAGGCACAGGACCTAGCGGGCAGCTACCGGTTCGACGGGCGCGAACACCGCCTGGCCATCGACAGCCTGGCGCTCGCCCAGGGCCGCTATACGGCACGCGTGGCGTTGCAGGCGCAGACGCCCATGGCCCTCGACGCCACGGTGGACGGGAACGTGGACACTGCCGTGCCCGGCGGTGGCGCCGCCCTGCAGGTAGGCGCGCATGCCACACTGCAAGGCACCCTGGCGACCGCCGCAGCCCAATTGCAACTACAGGCCAGCGTGCGCCCTGTCGCCAGCACAGCTGCCGCGGCCACTGCCGACGCCATGCAGGCCGACCTGCAGGCCACGCTCGCACCCTGGGCCCCCCAGCCCCTGCAGGCGGCCAGCGCCACGCTGCGTGCGGTCGATCTGGCCGCGCTATGGCCCCAGGCCCCTGCGACGCGCCTGCACGGCACAGTGCAGGCCGGCCCGGCGCCGGGCAGCACAGCCGGCACCACGGACTGGGCGCTGCAGGCCGATCTGCGCAACGACCTGGCCGGGCCCTGGGACAAGGGCCGCCTGCCGCTCACCACGCTGCAGGCCCGGGCCGGTTACGACGGCACCCGCTGGACCGTGCCCGGCGCCACGGCCACCGCCGGCGGCGGCACGGTCACGCTCCAGGGCCACTACACGCCCGCCACCGGCGCGCTGGAAGGCCTGGCCGAGCTGCGCAACCTGCGCCCTGACACCCTGCACACCGCCCTGGCGGCGGCTCCCCTGGCAGGCCGCGTCAGCGCCCGCACGCAGGGCGACGCCGTGCGCTTCGATGCCGACATCCGCGCCGCTGGCGCTGCGCCAGTGACCCGGCGGGCGGGCAATGACCGCCCGGCCCCGCTGCGCATCAACGCCTTCATGGCACAGGGCAGCTGGCATCCGCCGGCCGCATCCGCACCGGGCACGGGCGGCACCATGCGGCTGGAGCGCCTGCTACTGGACGCCCTCCAAGCGCGCGCCGAGGCCACCCAGTTGCGCATCGCACTGGCCGACAAGTCCGTGCAGGGCCAGCTGGCGCTGGCCGTGCCGGGCGCGACCGCCCGCGCCCAGGGCAGCGCCGCACCCCAGGCCGGCGCGGGCGACCTGCAAGTGCAGTGGACGGACACCGAGGCCGCCCAGCGCTGGCTGGCCAGCCTGCCCTGGGTGGGTCGCACGGTGCAGGATGCGCTGCAGGGCGCCAGCGCCCGGGGCTCCGCGCAATTCACCGCGCGCTGGAAGGGCGGCTGGCAGGTCCTGGTACGCCAGCTGCAGGCTGCCAGCGCGGGCGGTGCCCTGCCCACCGGCAAGGATGCCTTCGAGCTGCAGGCCACCCTGGGAACGCCGCAGTTGGACCTGTCGCTGCCTGCGGGCCAGGATGCCGGCAGCCGGGGAACGGCGCTGCAGCTGCGCGCGCTGAAGGCCGAGCTGTCCGGCACCATCGCGCAGGCCACGCTGTCGCTGGACGGCGAGGCCCGCCTGAACGCAAACCCGGCGCAGCCCATGCAACGGCTGGCCTTGCAAACCCGCCTGTCGGGCGGGCTGGCCGCGCCCGCCCAATGGCAGGTACAGCTGCAGGAGCTGCGGCTGCAGGCGCAGGATGCGCAGCGGCCCGGCCCCTGGACGCTGCAGCTGGCCGAGCCCGTGGGCCTCACGGCCCGTAGTGGCCCCACCTCCCTTACCGTAGAGGCCTCCGCAGGCCATGCCCGCCTCACCGGCCCAGCGCCCGGCACCGTGGCACTGCGCTGGCAGCCCGCGCGCGTGGTCACCGGCAGCACCCTGCAGTTGCAGACCCAGGGCAGCCTGCAGGGCCTGCCCATGGCGTGGGTCGATGCCCTCGGCATCGGCGACACCCCGGCAGCCACAGGCCGCCCGGTGCAGCCCCTGCTGGCCCGCATGGGGCTGGCCAGCAGCCTCGTGCTGGACGGCCAGTGGAGCGTGGATACCGGCGCCACGCCCCTGCGCGCCAGCGCCAGCTTGCGGCGCGCCAGCGGCGACCTGCGCATCCTGGCCGGCGACCCCACCGCCGTCACCGCCGTGCAGAGCAGCGGCCAGGGCACCGGCGCAGGCGCCACCACCGTGATCGCCACCGAGGCCTCCGCCAGCCCCGCCCTGGCGGGCACGCCGGCGGGCGTGCGCCAGGCCGAGATCGCGCTGGACCTGGAAGGCGAGGCGCTGCGCGCCCGGCTGGTGTGGACCAGCGAACGCGCCGGCGAGATCGATGCCAGCGCCAGCACCCGCCTCACGCTGGCGGGAGCGGACCTGTCCGCCATCGCCTGGGCTGCCGACGCACCGCTGGCGGGCAGCGTGCGCGCGCGCCTGCCGGACGTGGGCGTGTGGTCGGCCCTGGCGCCGCCGGGCTGGCGCGTGCGCGGCACGCTCGACGCGAACGCCACGCTGTCCGGCACCCGCGACGCGCCGCGCTGGTCGGGCACGCTGGGGGCGGACGGCCTGGCCGTACGCTCCATCGTCGATGGCGTGGACCTGCAGGACGGACGCCTGCGCGCCACGCTGCGCGGCAACCAGATCGAGATTACGGAGTTCCGCCTGCAGGGCGGCCGCGGCAGCGGCGCGCGCATCGCGGGTTTCAGCGGCAACCGCACGGCGGCGCCGAAGGAAGGCGGCACGCTCACCGGCACCGGCCGCGTCACCTGGGGCGCCACCGAAGGCAGCGCGGCCCAGGGCCTCTCGGGCATCGTCATGGACTTCCGGGCCGAGGCGCAGGCCCTGCAGGTGCTGGTGCGCGCGGACCGGCAGCTCAGCGTGTCGGGCCAGTTGCAGGCCCAGCTGCAGCAGGGCCAGATCAGCCTGCGCGGCAAACTCACCACTGACCGCGCCACCATCATCCTGCCCGACGAATCTGCGCCCAGCCTGGGCTCGGACGTGGTGGTGCGCTCCGCCGCCAAGGACCGCGAGGACCAGGCCAAGGCACAGGCCGCCGCCCAGGCCAGCCAGGCGGCCGCGCAGCCCGAAACCGCCAAGCCGCCGGACATCGCCATCACCCTCAACCTGGGCCGCGACTTCGCGCTGCAGGGCCACGGCATCACCACCCGCCTCACCGGCGAACTGGACATCCGCAGCAGCGCCGTGCCCGGCGCCCCGCCGCGCGTGACCGGCGAGGTGCGCACCGAGGAGGGCCGCTATCGCGCTTGGGGCCAGATGCTGGACGTGGAAACCGGGCTCATCCGCTTCAACGGCCCGTACAACAACCCCGCGCTCGACATCCTGGCGCTGCGCCCCAACATCAGCGTGCGCGCGGGCGTGCAGGTCACGGGCAGCGCGCAGGCGCCGCGCGTGCGCCTTTATTCCGACCCCGATCTGCCCGACGCCGCCAAGCTCTCGTGGGTGGTGCTGGGCCGCGACGCCGCCGCAGGCGGCGCCGAAGCCGCCGTGCTGCAGCAGGCGGCGCTGGCGTTGCTGGGAAGGGGCGGCAGCAACAACACCGCAGCCAACATGGCCAGCCGCGTAGGCCTGGACGAGATCGGCTTCAAGGGCCCCGGCTCCGGCGAAGACGCCAGTGCCGCCGCCCTCACTTTCGGCAAGCGCTTGTCCAAGGACCTCTACGTGACCTACGAACGCAGCCTGTCGGGTACGCTGGGCACGCTGTACATCTTCTACGACCTCTCACGCCGCCTCACGCTGCGCGGGCAGACGGGGGAGAAGAGCGCGGTGGACATCATCTACACCATGACGTATGACTGACCCGCTCCCCTACAATGCGCGGTTGCCCTCCTCGTAGTTCAATGGATAGAACGAGTGCCTCCTAAGCGCTAGATACAGGTTCGATTCCTGTCGAGGGGACCAGAAAGCCCCAATACCGGCAACAAGGACAAGACCGGGGCAAAGGCGTACCTTGGAAGTCTCCATGGCCAGCATCCCTTTTATGGGCGTGAACATCACGCTGGAATCGCATGAGCGCGATGAGTTGCCCGGCATCTGGTGGCCGCGTGCCTCGTTGACGGTGGCCAGCACAGGGGCCGAATTGAAGCCCGTGACGCATGATGGGCACTACCGGACCAAAGCGGACGCCGATGCCTTTGCGCTGCGCTTGGCACGGCGGCGCATCAATAACGAGTTGCACCAGGGTTAGGCACTCAGCAAACGACTATCCTCTTACCGCAGAAATCTTGATGAGCAATGAAGCGCTGAGCCAGTTCGCCTACCACAGCACCCTGGCCGACGGTTATGGTGCATCTTGCGTGGGCGCCATCATCAAGGTCGCCCGGGCCTTCAACGCCTCGCACGGAATCACCGGCGTGCTCCTGTTCGATGGCGAGCGCTTTTGCCAGTACATAGAGGGCGAGCCAGCAACGCTGGATGCGCTGGTGGGACGCATCCGCCAGGATGTCCGGCACAAGGGCATGGCCACGCTGCTGCATGAGCCCTTGGCTGGAGGCCGGCGCTACCCCCACTGGTCCATGGCCTACTCCAACGTGGACGAGGATGCCCTCATTGACCAGATGATCGCGGGCGCGCCGCACGATGCGCTGGCGCTGCTCAAGGACAGGCACTGGATGCTGGATATCGGCTGAGCCGGCGGCGCCTGGCAGCTTAGATCCAGGGCACGCCGTAGTAGTCGTAGACCTTGCGGCCGTAGGCCTCGGTGTATTCCGGGTAGGCATTCTGGGCAAAGCGCGGGGCGCTTTCCAGCTGCTCCTTCGAGAGCGAAACCACATAGCCTTCCATGCCCGTGTCGTACTTCATGGAGTCCCAGGGCAATGGATATCGGTCCGTGCCGATGCCCAGAAAGCCGCCGAACTCCATGACGGCATAGCGGACCCGGCCCGAGAGCTTGTCGATCATGAGGTGATCGATCGAACCCAGTTTTTCACCCTGGGGGTTGTAGACGGATGTGCCGTTGACCTTGTCTGATGAAATGACACTGGATGCTGTGTTCATGCGAACCTCCTGTAGAGAAGGCGACGGATTGCCGCCTTTTGCAAGGCCCAGTCTGAAACCACATGAAAGCGCGCCATGTAGGACGGCGGTTCCCTTGCTCCCAAGACAACGGCTTCCCCGCATGCGTTCGCGCTCCGCGCATTGTCAGGAAATGTCAAACAGCGGACGTCCTTGTCGGCAGGGGTGAACCATCGTGCGTTGGTGCAACTCCCTCCAGCACCAGCGACTCGGCCAGCCATGAAAGAAATCCGCCTTTGCAAATCCATTCCCGAAGAGTCCGTCGGGCAGTCGTCGCAGCATGGGTTGTGGATACCGGAATCAGCCGCCGCACGCGAGGCGTTCGAGGTACTGGCGGCGGCAGGGAACGAACGGTACGGCCCTGGAACCCATTGGGTGGAAGAACGCGATTTGTTCTCGTGAAGGCCCGGCAGCAGGCGGCGCCGTCAATTGTGGTTCGCCGGCCCCTTGTTCTGCACCACCATGGTGCCTTTGGCGGGCTCCGCCACGGACTCCGTCAGGAACGAAGCGCTGCGCAGCAAAGCCGCGCGGATATCGGCACCGTTCATCTTGAGCGCGACGATGGCGATCACAGCCAGCATCGCCACCACGGAGGCCAGCCAGAAGACCCGCAGGTCGCCCAGGCCAAGCTCCGGGTCGGTGCTGCCCTGCACCACATGGCGTGTGACTGAATGGGAATTCTCTGCGGTTTTCATCGTTCGGCTCCGGTCTTGAGAGAGCCCTGACGGTAGCCTGGGCGAATGCTCGGGACTGTCAGACGGCATCCACTCCAGGCAGGCGAAAACATCCGAAGAAGCCGCGTAGCCGCATCCAAGAAACCGTGGCAGGCGCAGTTTTCTCAACCACCGCGGCTGCTGCCTCTTTCCTCATCGGGCCGCTGCCCGTCCGCGCCCTCGGCATCCACCATCGTGCCGGCTGCGGCGGCTCCCAGGGCGCCCGCGACGCTGCCCAGCGCTCCGCCCACCACCACGCCTACCGGGCCCGCCACAGCGACACCAACGGCGGCACCGGTGGCTGCGCCGGCCATCACGCCGCCGCCCATCAGCACTGAGTGGGCCTCCCGCTGCGCGTCCTGGCCTGGCAAGGGCATCTGCGCCGCGGGCCGGGGGTCTTGCGATGGAATGCCATAGCCGGGGCGTGCCTGCTCGGCCAGGTCCTGGTCGGCGGCGTCCGCCGTGGGGTTGTCGATGGGGTTCATGGCGCTCTCCTTGTGCAGTGGAACGAACGGGGCGCAAGCAGCCCCGCATGAACCGTTGTAAGGCTGGCGGCCCACACGGCACGCCATCCCGCGCTGCGCGCGGCTGTCGGACAAGCGCCCATTCCCCGGTTGCAACTGGACACAAATGAATACATTGACATGATATGTCGATGTACCTATTCTTTCCTCCATGCAGGCACACACCGACCTTCACCGGCCGCCTGTCCCACCCGCTTGACGAGAAGGAGACGCCGTGCCCACCCTGCTGGAACAACTCAATAACCTGGACCTGCTGACCTCCGCGCTCATGGGCGGGGCCGCCGTGCAGCTGCAGCCCATCGCGGGCGACGTGCCGGTGGTGCAGGTAAGCATCGAGGGGCGCGACGAACTGCCCATCTTCGTGACCTGCTCGGACCTGCAGATCATCTGCCTGTGCTACCTCTGGACAGACGCCGACGTGCGCCCCGAGCGCCGTGCCGAGCTGATGGAGGCGCTGCTCGACCTGAACCCTTCCGTACCGCTGTCGGCCTTCGGCCGCGTGGACGGCCGCTTCGTGCTGGTGGGCGCCCTGGCACGGGGCGCGCGCGCCGAGGACGTGGCGCACGAAGTCGCCGTTCTCTCCGACAACGCGCTCGATGCCCTCGACGCGCTGGCCGACTATCTGAACTGACAACCCCACCCAGGAGCCGAACATGACCGTCATCAAGAAACTCGTCACCCTGCTGCGCGGCAGCGCGCGCGAACTGGGCCAGAGCGTGGTCGATGGCAACGCCACGCGCATCTACGAGCAGGAAATCATCGACGCCAAGGCCAGCATCACCGAGGCCAAGACCGAACTGACCGGCGTGATGGCCAAGCAGATGCAGACGGCGCGCGAGATCGAGCGCCTGAAGGCAGAGACGCTGCGCCACGAAGACCTGGCCGTGCAGGCCCTGGACAAGGCCAACGAAACCCTGGCGCTGGAAGTGGCCGAGCGCGTGGCCGCGCTGGAGTCGGAACTGAACGAGCAGACCCAGGCCCACGCGAACTACGCCCTGCAGGTCACGCGCCTGAAGGACCTGATCCGCACCGCCGAGGCCCGCGTGCGCGAGCACGAGCGCGAGATCGGCATCGCCAAGACCACCGAGAGCGTGTACCGCGCCACGCAGAGCATCTCGGAAAGCATCGGCGCCACGGGCTCTCAGCTCAACAGCGCGCGCGAATCGCTGGAGCGCATCAAGAAGCGCCACGAGGACCTCGCCGACCGCATGGCCGCCGCCGAGCAGCTGGACCAGGAGTTCGGCCACCGCGCGCTGGAGCGCAAGCTGGCAGACGCGGGCATCGGCGACAGCGACAAGGTGCGCGCCGCCCAGGTGATGGAGCGGCTGAAAGCCCGCCGTGCCGCCAGCGGCGGCACCAACGCCTGACCGCCATGCCCGCATCCGCAGCCAAGAAGCCTGCGCGGTGGCAGGGCTCCGAGCCCGCGCTGCGCGCCGTGCAGGTGGCGTTCGACGTGGAGCAGGCCGTCATGGAGGCCATCCGCGTGGCGGCCTTCCACGGGAATGTCTCGACCTCGCAGCAGATCCGCGCCGTGCTGGGCCTGCCCGTGGCCGAGCGGCCCAAGCGGCCCCGGCTCACCGTCACGCTGGACGAAGCCGACTACGTGCTGCTGGCCCGGCGATACGGCCTGGCGCCCGACGACCGGCTGGGCATCAAGGAGGCAGCCACGCGGGAGCTGATCGCTTTCGTTCCGACGCCCTTCCCGCCGCCCGAGCCGCCACCGTCACCGCCGCGCAAGAAGAAGCACTGAATCCGAATCCTCTCTCTTTCGCCCCATAACGAACAACAAACACCATGAGCGAATTCCTCTCCGTCGTCTTCGGTTTCCCGACCATCGTCTTCAGCATCCTGCTGGCGGTGGTGCTGGTCTATTGGGTGCTGGCCATCGTGGGGCTGGTGGATTTCGGCGAAACCGCCATCGACGCGGACATCGGCCAGCATGCCGACGCACCGGGCGACGACCTGGGTGTCATCGCCAGCTACGTGGTGGCTTTTGGCCTGTCGGGCGTGCCGTTTTCCATCGTCGTCACGCTGCTGGTCGTCGTGGGCTGGGCGCTGTCCACCTTCGCGGGCATCTGGCTGCTGTCGTGGGTGCCCACGCTGCCCCTGCAGATCGCGGCGGGGCTGGTGGTGCTGGCGCTGTGCGCGGCGCTCTCGCTGGTCATCACGGCGCGGCTGGTGCGGCCCCTGCGCGGCGTGTTCGTCACGCGCTACGGCACCGACAGCGCCTCGCTGGTGGGGCAAAGCTGCCGCATCCTCACCGGCGTGGTCGATGAGAAACAAGGCCGCGCCGAGGTCGCGCAGCGCGGCGCGGGCATCAACATCCGCGTGTGG
>Ga0206116_1001798_pt1 | contig 10195 bp, 2 predicted proteins | sample 3A1Ametagenome_FD_178000 | JGI IMG/M metagenome (GOLD analysis project Ga0206116, IMG submission 178000) | Enriched microbial communities from leaf-cutter ant dump, University of Wisconsin, Madison, United States - 3A1A | ecosystem: Environmental > Terrestrial > Nest > Insects nest > Nest dump...
TGAAGATAACTAGGCCCGTTGATGAAATTATGACGAAAATGCGGGAGTATTTTACTTCCGAATCTAATTATCCCTTCAAAAATGAAGATCCGTTCCGGCTCGATCTGCTTAGCAATGCCCAGATGGAATCGCATGGCTTGCGCGTAGCGGCTCAGCACGAAGTATTAACAACAAAACAACCGGATAAAGTATTAAAGCGCCTGAACGATAATGAGGAGGTGATAGATAGGGTGCAGGAAATGATCGCGGAAAGTATTAAGGAAAAGCTGGTCATTGCCCCGGCAAGCGAATGGTTCCTGGATAATTTTTACCTGGTAAAAGAGCAGATCAACATTGCTCGCAAGCACTTACCTAAAAAGTATAGTCAAACCCTGCCTATACTGGCGAAAGGCAAGTCTGCCGGCATGCCACGGGTATATGATATCGCGCTGGAAATTATTTCGCACAGTGATGGAAGAATAGATGTTGCCAACCTTACTTCGTTTATAGAAGGGTATCAGGCAAAAAATGTGCTCACTATCGGTGAGTTGTGGGCTATTCCTATCATGCTGCGCTTCGCCATTATCGAAAATATAAGACGTATTGCTTCGCGCATCGCCATCGACAGGCTCGATAAAAATGAAGCGGTTTTCTGGGCCGAGGAATTTATAAAAATAGCCCAGAAAGAGCCCCGCAATATTATTATTACCACAGCCGAAATGGCTAAAAGCGATATACACCTTAACAGCGCTTTTGTAGCGGAGTTTACAAGGAGGCTGCAAGGTAAAGGTCAGGGGCTTGCTATGCCTTTGTCGTGGATAGAGCAGCAGCTTTCCGATACAGGTCACTCTATCGCCGAGCTGGTGAATATTCATAACCAGAGCCAGGCGGCAGACCAGGTTTCTATGCGTAACAGCATTGAAAGTATTCGCCTGCTGAAAACTACCGACTGGAAAGATTTTGTGGAAAGCGTAAGCGAGGTAGAAAAGGTTTTGTACCAGGATGTAACCGGCACTTATCCTTTAATGGACTTTACTACCCGCGACTGTTACCGGCACGTGGTGGAATGGGTAGGGAAAAAATCAGGAAAACCTGAGCATGAGATTGCGGCTTTAGCTATTGACCTTTCCCGGAAGGCAAAAATTTATGGCGAGCCCGAACGCCGGCACCATGTAGGATATTTCCTGGTGGATAAGGGCAGGGATGAGCTGCTAAAAGCAACTTCCGCTAAGTTGGATCTGCGGGATCGCCTTAAAGTGTTCTTCAGGAAAAACAGGTTGCCTATATATGCAGGGTCAACATTCTTATTTGCGTTCATACTGAGCGCCCTGTTAGCATTTGCTGTATATGCACAAAATCATGAACTGTGGATTGCCATTGCCACAGGCATTTTATGTTTTATTGTTATAGGCCAGTTTGCAACAGTGGTCATTAACTGGCTCTCAACGCTTTTGGTAGCGCCGAAGCCTTTGCCAAAATTTGATTTTTCGGGACACATACCCGATGCGTATAGTACAATGGTGGCGGTTCCGTGTCTTATCACCAGTAAAACGGGGATTGAAGAGTTAGTCAGCGATCTGGAAGTACGTTATCTTTCCAATCCGCAAAAGAACCTGTTCTATTGCCTGCTTACCGATTTTGCTGATGCGCCACAGGAGCACATGCCTGGGGACGAAGACCTGCTCTCTTTTGTACAGGAGGAGATCGAATTGCTGAACCTGAAGTATAAAAAAGAAAATGACCCTGATACATTCTTTCTAATGCACCGCCCGCGTAAATGGAACAGGCAGGAAAGGGTATGGATGAGCTATGAACGTAAAAGAGGAAAGCTGGGCGAACTGAACAGCCTGCTGAAAAATACCGGGTATCACGATTTTTCACTGATCGTGGGTGATATAGCAGCGTTGACCCACGTAAAGTATGTGATCACCCTGGACGCAGACACCATATTGCCGCGTGAGTCCGCATGGAAAATGATCGCCACTATGGCGCACCCGCTGAATCAGCCGCTGGTCGATCCTAAAAAGAAGCGGGTGGTGGAAGGCTATGGGATTTTACAGCCCCGTACAGCCATTAACCTGCCCGGCAAAACCAGCTCTGTATATGCCCGTATGCATAGCAGTGATTCGGGTCTTGATCCTTATACACAGTTGGTTTCTGATGTGTACCAGGACCTGTTTGAAGAAGGTTCCTTTATAGGAAAAGGTATTTATGATATTGATGTTTTCGAAAAAGTGCTGGGCAACGCGTTCCCTGAAAATCGCATTTTAAGCCACGACCTGCTGGAAGGTTCTTACGTGCGCTCAGGATTACTTACAGATGTACAATTATTCGAAGATTATCCCGAAACGTATTGGACCGATGTAAGTCGTCGCCATCGCTGGATACGGGGCGACTGGCAGATCGCTACATGGGGGCTGCCATTTGCACCCGATGCAAAAAACCGGCTGCGGAGAAATTATATCTCGTCATTGTCCAAATGGAAGATATGGGACAATATTAAACGAAGCCTGGTTCCTCCTGCCATGCTGCTGTTGCTAGCGATGATATGGCTGGTGCTTCCGGCTCCTGTGCTTTGGATGTTGGGTTTTGTCGCGTTCTGGTTCCTTATGCCGTTGGTGTCCGCACTGTTGCAGCTAAGCAGTAATTCCGGTGATGTAGATAAAAAATCACATATAGCAGAAGTGTGGGATTCTTTTAAAAGGAATGTGGTGCAGGTGTTTTATAACATTACGGTGCTGCCATTTGAAGCGCTTAAAAACGCGAATGCCATATTCCTGGCTAACTGGCGACTTCTTTTTTCAAAAAGGAATTTGCTGCAATGGACACCCTATGCGGCGCAAAGAGCAGGAAGTAAAAAAACGGTGGCAGGAGCTTATGCCTATATGTGGCAGTCCATTATATTGGTGCTGATATTGGCTGCGCTGATCATCATTTATAATCCAACATCTCTTTTTATAGCCACTCCATTTTTGATATTATGGTTATTGGCCCCGGCTATTGCCTGGTGGGTAAGCAAGCCGCGTACTAAAAAGGACTTTAGTATTTCTTCCTCAGAAACTGCGTTTCTCAATATTGTCGGCCGTAAAACATGGGCTTTCTTTGAGGGTTTTGTAGGAGCGGAAGATCATTTTCTGCCGCCCGATAATTTCCAGGAAAAACCTGTTGCAGTGGTTGCACATCGCACTTCACCTACCAATATAGGGCTTTCCTGCCTGGTGAATTTATCAGCGTATGATTTTGGATATATTACACTATGCGAGCTGGTAGAGCGTACGCAGAACACCTTTAACTCCTTAAATGATATGGAGCGTTATAAGGGGCATTTTTACAACTGGTACGATACCACTAACCTGCAGCCCTTATATCCAAAATATATCTCGACGGTTGACAGCGGAAATTTTGTAGCCAATATGATCGTACTAAGGCAGGGACTGCTTGAGTTGCCTCACAGTAAAATTTTTACTAACAGGTTTTATGAAGGGTTAAAGCATACATGGCTCATTGCGAAGAGCTATAATATTCCAAACAGCAGGTTATTTAAAGAAGTAGAGAATTACCTCAACCAGCTTTCGGCAGGGCCTGAACAATTGCTTCACGAGCATAAAGCGCATTTACAGCAGTTGCTTCAAAAGGTACAGACATTAAAAATGGATAAAGCGGTGGCTGCAGATGAAAACAGTGTGTTTTGGTTCGATAAGTTTGAAACACAGGTAAATGATGCTTTTAATTCATTTGCTGTTTTAACACCGTGGACAGATCTGCTGCCGGTTATGCAGGGTTTTGAAGTGTTACAGCCCCTGGAGACCGTTCCGGTACTTAACAATATTGGCAGTTTAACGGATTCTTTATTGTCTGTAACTGAAAATTTAATATCCGAAACCAGTGATGATGAAAAACGGTTGTGGTTGGAAAGATTGTATATGACGCTTAAAGTAGCCGCTAATCACGCTTTGGAGAAGCTTAGTAAAATTGAAAAGCTGGCCAATGAGTGTAGCGGGTTTGCTGATGTGGAATACGATTTCTTGTACGACAGTTCCAAGCACCTGTTCCATATTGGTTATAATGTTAGCGAAGATGTTAAAGATAAAAGCTATTACGATATACTCGCGTCTGAAGCCCGGCTGGGTATTTATACAGCCATAGCACAGGGAAAAATACCGCAGGATAGTTGGTTTGCTTTGGGCAGGCTCATAACTAATGAAGGCTCGGTACCGGTATTGCTTTCATGGAGCGGTTCTATGTTTGAGTATCTCATGCCCGACCTGGTGATGCCTTCCTACGAAAACACTTTACTCGAAAAAACAGCGAGAGGTGTTATCCAAAACCAGGTAGATTATGGCCGGCGAAAAGATATCCCCTGGGGTATCTCAGAATCGGGCTATAACCTGGTCGATGCCCATCTTAATTACCAGTACCAGGCATTTGGTGTTCCGGGACTGGGTTTGAAACGAGGCCTCGGACAGGACCTGGTAATAGCGCCCTATGCTACCATGTTGTCTTTAATGTTTGATGCAGGAGCTGCCCTGAAAAACCTGCTGGAATTGTCACGGAATGGATTTGAGGGCAGGTATGGATTTTATGAAGCAGTTGATTATACGCCTTCAAGAATGCCGAGAGGAAAAACACATGTTATCATCTGCTCGTTTATGGCGCACCACCAGGGTATGAGCTTCTTATCCCTGTCGCGTTTATTGCTGGGCGAAAAAATGCAGCAAAGGTTTGAGCGTGATCCACAGTTGCAATCTGCTCTTTTACTGTTAAAAGAAAAGGCACCGAAGGCTACCAATTATTATACACAGGATGATGGTGCAGCCGATAAGATAGTGTCCAGCCATGAGGCTCATATAAGAATTATTAATACACCGGGAACGGCTATACCGGAGGTTCAGTTGCTTTCCAACGGCAGGTATCATGTGGTGCTCTCCAATGCGGGAGGCAGCTACGGACGATGGAAAGATATTGCTGTAACACGCTGGCGTGAAGATGTGACCGAGGATAACTGGGGAACCTTCTGTTATATAAAAGATCTTTCCACTGGTGCGCTGTGGTCTAACACCTATCAGCCTACAAAGAAAAAATTTAATATAGATGAAACCATTTTTTCACAGGGGCATGTAGAATTCAGGCGGGTGAACAATGACTTTGAAACAAAAACTGATATCGTAGTATCTCCGGAAGATGACGTTTCTATAAGAAGAATAAGGATCACCAATAAAAGTAATGCTGTAAAAACCCTTGAGGTAACGGGTTACACCGAAGTAGTAATAGCTCCACAGGCAGCGGATGAAGCGCATCCCGCATTTAGCAACCTGTTTGTTCAAACAAAGATCAGCAAAGAGGCTAACACTATTTTATGCACCCGCAGGGCGCGCTCTAAAGATGAGCAGCCACCATGGATGTTCTTTATGATGTCGCTGACCGGTGCGGTGCAGGAAGATGTATCTTTTGAAAGCGACAGAATGCGTTTTATTGGAAGAACAAGAACACTTGCGGAACCCATAGCCGTAAAACAAAGCGGGGCATTGTCCGGAACAGAAGGCTCTGTTTTAGATCCTGTTGCCGCAATCAAATACAAAACCACCTTAAAGCCGCGCCAGACAGCCACTTTCGAGATCATCATTGGTATTACAGAAACGCAGGAAACAAGCCAGCACCTTATAGGTAAATACCGCGATAAGCATCTTAAGAACCGCGCCTTTGAATTGTCGTGGACGCATAGCCAGGTGCTGCTGAGGCAGATCAATGCAAGCGAGCCTGAAGCCCAGTTATTTAATGCCATGGCAGGCCATATACTTTACGCCAATGCTACGCACAGGGCAGAAGCTAATATCATTGCCAGCAACCGGAAAGGGCAATCAGGTTTGTGGGGTTATTCCATATCGGGCGATCTGCCTGTGGTGCTGGTGAGAGTACAGGATAGTGATAATACGGCTTTGGTAAGGCAATTGATCAAAGCGCATTCTTATTGGCGTATGAAAGGTCTTGCCGTAGATCTTGTGATCTGGAATGATGATTTCGGGACTTACAGGCAGTTACTGCACGATCAGATCATGGGCTTTGTTACCGCTATGAGCGGCTCTATTATAGACCAGCCGGGCGGAATATATGTCCGCCAGGGCGATCAGCTGACAACTGAAGACCGTGTATTGTTCCAAACGGTGGCAAGGCTGATCTTTACAGACAATGGAGGCACTCTGCAGGAACAAATGGCCCGGCAAAAGCCAGCCAGGATATTACCGCCTGCGCTTAAAGTTACAGGTGATCATATTATTGACCCTGACCTGAAAGTTGAGCTGCCCGGTAACCTTGTTTTCAACAACGGTACAGGCGGTTTTACACCGGATGGAAAGGAGTATTTTATTCTTACAACCCCAGGACAAACCTCACCGGCGCCCTGGGTCAATATTATAGCCAATGCGGAGTTTGGTACTATGATGTCGGAAAGCGGATCGGGATATAGCTGGGCCGAGAACGCGCATTCTTACAGGCTCTCACCCTGGAAAAACGATCCCGTTTCAGATAAGACCGGCGAAGCTTTTTATATAAGGGATGAGATCGGCGGCAACTATTGGTCGCCATCGCCTCTGCCTTGTAATAGCGGCAAACCTTATGTTACTAGAAATGGCTTTGGCTACACAGTGTATGAACATATTGCCTTTGGTATTAAGTCGGAGCTATGGGTATTTGTTGATGCTGCCGATGCTATAAAATTCAGCGTGGTAAGAGTTAAAAACCTGTCTTCAAAGCAAAGAAAGCTTACTGTTACAGGCTATGTAGAATGGATTTTGGGCGATACAGCTACCAATACAAGGATGCATGTGGTAACAGAAAAAGACCTGGAAACCGGGGTCATATTTGCGCGCAACTACTATAACAGCACTTTCGCGGAAAGGATATCTTTTTTTGATGCGGATGGAAGCACTAAATCATATACCTGCGACCGTACCGAATTTATAGGCAGGAACGGATCGCTGGAAGCACCGCAGGCGATGACGCGTGAAAAGCTGTCGAACAAATACGGGGCTGCGTTTGACCCGTGCACGGCCATACAAATCGGTGTTGAGCTGATGCCTGATGAAGAACAGGAAGTTATCTTCCGTTTAGGCAGCGCCAGGTCTGAGCATGATACAAGGTTACTCGCTCTAAAATATAAAAGTGCGTCAACAGTGCATGAGGCCCAGTCGCAGGTGCACGACATGTGGAACCGCATTTTAGGCAATGTTTATATTAAAACTCCTGATGAAGCCTTTAACGTTTTAACCAATGGCTGGCTGGTGTACCAGGCTTTGGCTTGCCGTGTATGGGGACGGAGCGGCTTTTACCAGTCAGGAGGAGCCTTTGGTTTCAGGGACCAGTTGCAGGATGTGCTGGCATTAATGCACACCAGGCCCGATGTAACAAGGGCGCAGATCTTACTGGCCGCTTCACGCCAGTTTAAGGAAGGGGATGTGCAGCACTGGTGGCACCCGCCAACAGGGCGCGGGGTACGTACCACCTGCTCCGACGACTACCTATGGCTGCCTTATGTTACCGCCCGCTATATTGAGGCTACAGCGGATAAAGCCATCCTGGATGAATATGTTTCTTACATAGAAGGAAGACCGCTGCGTCCCGATGAAGAAAGCTATTACGATCTGCCTGTATTCCTGAACGATTGGGAGTCCATATATAACCACTGTAAGCGTGCTATTAACTTCGGGCTCAAATTCGGGGAACGTGGCTTGCCATTGATAGGCTCGGGAGACTGGAATGATGGTATGGATAAAGTAGGGGCACACGGAAGGGGAGAGAGCGTATGGCTTGGATTTTTCCTTTATGATGTGTTAATGAAGTTTGCTGTGATCGCGGATGATTATGGCGATAAGGAGTTCCATATAAAGTGTATCAGCGAAGCGGAAAAATTAAAAGACAATATCAATCAGAATGCCTGGGACGGAGCATGGTATCGCCGTGCTTATTTTGATGATGGCACTCCTCTGGGCTCCGCAGAAAACGAGGAATGCCGGATAGATTCCATTTCGCAGAGCTGGTCGGTTATTTCTGGGGCCGGAGAGCCGGAGCATATCAAAAAAGCGATGGCATCGCTCAACGAGCATCTTATAGACAGGGAACATGGCATTATAAAATTGCTTACTCCTGCGTTTGATAAGTCAGATCTTTATCCGGGGTATATCAAGGGCTATGTGCCCGGCGTAAGAGAGAACGGCGGACAATATACCCATGCCGCTATATGGACGATGATGGCCTTTGCTATGATAAAGGATAAAGAGCGGGTTTGGGAATTGTTCTCTATGGTGAATCCAGTGAACCACGCTGCCAACAGCGACGAAATGCAGAAGTATAAAGTAGAGCCTTATGTAATGGCTGCTGATGTGTATGGAGTGGCCCCGCACGAAGGTCGCGGCGGCTGGACTTGGTACACCGGCTCTGCCGGCTGGACGTATCAATTGGCTTTAGAGCATATACTGGGTCTGCAACGTAAGGGTAATGAGCTGCATATAAATCCGTGTATCCCCGATAGCTGGACTGATTTTGAGGTGAATTACAGGTTTGGCGGCTCGCTTTACCAGATCAAAGTAGTAAACCATAAAAAAGACGGATCCATTGCATTGACTGTTGACGGAGAGACAATGATGGAAAAGGCTTTAGTGTTGTACGACGATGGACAGGATCACAATGTAACGGTGGAAGTTTAACGCTTTGCGAGTAGTGCAGACATTTATTGAAATGACGGGAGGTGTTGTCAGGCTGAGCTTGACGAAGCCTTGCGCGAGGGTTTATTAACGCCCTTCGTCAGGCTCAGGACGACATTGATTTTTAACGCCCCGGTAAGTGAAGCACTTACCGGCAAGGAGCCCGTTATAAATGCCGGAGGCTGTATTAAAAGGATAATCTACTTTTAATACAACCTCTGTTTTAGTTGTAGTTGCGTTACTTTGCCTCAATAGTAAAGTGATTGGCTGCTGCAAATTTGGCCTGGGCCACCTGTAAGTTTTCCATAACAGCCTGCTGCCCGTTAATCGCTTTAGCCATTTCATCAGCGGCTTTCATCCTTTCTTCCTCTGTTTTGGCTTCGCCGATCTTCCGGTAGCCGGTATAAATGCTCTTAATATATTCAAAATACCTTGTGACCACTATTCTGAAGTCTTCTGCTCCATGTCCTACCGGTTCAATCTTTTTTATAGCATTGATCCTTACGTCGATCGTGTCTTCCATTGCTTTGGCTGCCCTGACTATTCCTTCATAATCCCCCTTATCTCCCCTGGCTGTGATAGCGGCTTCAGTGGTTAAAAGCGGCTCAGACATGGTTTCTTCCAGCCCGAGAATTTTTTCAAAATACTCGTGTGCTGTTTGCGGGCTATCCCCTGTACCGGCCGATTTTGATTTGCATGCTGCAAATGTTATAGCTAAGATCAGTGCGATTGTTAATATTCTCGTCATTGTATGTTTTTTGTTGAACGCATAAAAGTATTCCTTCCTGAATAGGCGACAAAATAAAAAATGTAGAATGCATTTGCTTTTACATTCTACATTTTTATTTATTATTTTTTATTTAAAATTCCCTTACCCCAAATCCACTTTAAACGGAACTGTTTTAGGTGGAAGACATTGTTTGTCATCGCAGGTCTGGTAAGTAATAGTACCAGAAATATTGGTTTTGGCCGGTGCTTTAAGCGTTACTTTCTGTACAAAAGTTACCGTTTTAGAGTACTGGTGAGCACTTGCTCCGACAGTTGCATCGTGAAATTTTTCCATTTTGCCAACTTCTGTGGTTTTACCGGTCAAGGTAACTAAAGGGTTAGCGGAAAAAGCGAATTTGGTAGGTATGTTAATGGCATCGGCAGGCTGTGTCTGCGAATATAAATGCCAGCCGTTTTGCATTACTGCTGTCATGCGAACCTCATAAACTTTATCGGATATTTTTTTGCTGGAAAACTTCCAGCTTACAGGGTTTAGCTGTGCCTGTGCCAATGCTGCCGTTAATACAGCTACCCATACAAATAACAATTTTTTCATCTTTCTTTTTTTATACTGAATTAAAGTGAACGTTTTACATAGATGCGTTTCTCAACCCGAAGGTTGTGTTGCTGATATATCTTTTGGAGATAAAATAAGCCCTGCAAAGGTAGCATTGATTTTGTACACGTCCAATTAGCTCCATAAATTGCTGTATAACTGGCTGGAAACGATAAAGATAACCGTTAACCAAAAA
>Ga0206116_1001799_pt1 | contig 10186 bp, 4 predicted proteins | sample 3A1Ametagenome_FD_178000 | JGI IMG/M metagenome (GOLD analysis project Ga0206116, IMG submission 178000) | Enriched microbial communities from leaf-cutter ant dump, University of Wisconsin, Madison, United States - 3A1A | ecosystem: Environmental > Terrestrial > Nest > Insects nest > Nest dump...
GCGAAAGACGTTCTGCAGGTCGGAAAAGCCCTCGTAGCCGAGGTGATGGGCAAGGCGCACCAGCGTGGAGGGCTGCACGTCCGCTGCCGCGGCGATGCTGGCGGCGGTGCCGAAAGCCATGTCGTCCGGGTTGGAAAGCGCATAGGCCGCGACCTGCGCAAGCCGCTTGGGCATGGCCGCCTTTCGCTCTATGATGACGCTGCGCAGGCTGTCGAAATCGCGCGGCACACGCGCAAGGGCCGCTTCGCTGTTGTCCATGGATCCATCCTTTTGCCTGCGGCCATTCTGCGACAAATGAAATAAATATTCCATATGGTTGCGAAGGATAGTTCTCGTTCCAGATCTTTCCCGTTACGGATGACGCGGAGATGCCGGCAAAGCGGATGGAGGAGATGTCATGAAGGCTTTGGGAGTAGGCTTGATCGGCACCGGCTACATGGGCAAGTGCCATGCGCTCGCCTGGAACAACGTCGCGGCCGTCTTCGGGGATGTCGAGCGGCCTCGCCTCGTGTTCCTCGCCGAGGCCAATGCGGAGCTTGCCGCCGTCCGCGCCCGTGAATTCGGCTTCTCCCGCTCGACGGGCGACTGGCGCGAATTGCTGTCGGATCCGGCGGTCGACGTCATCTCTATCACCACGCCCAACCAGTTCCACGCCGAGATGGCGATCGCCGCGCTGGAAGCCGGCAAGCATGTCTGGTGCGAAAAGCCGATGGCGACCTCGCTCGCCGATGCCGAACGCATGCTCGCCGCCCAGCGCTCCTCCGGCAAGGTGGCGATCATGGGCTACAATTATATCCAGAACCCGGTGATGCGGCACATCCGCTCGCTGATCGACGAGGGGGCCATCGGCACGGTCAACCATGTGCGCGTGGAGATGGACGAGGACTTCATGGCCGATCCCGAGGCGCCCTTCTACTGGAAGAGCGAGGCGGCCTCCGGCTACGGCGCGCTCGACGATTTCGCCGTGCATCCGCTTTCGCTGCTGTGGAGCCTCTTCGGCCATGTCGAGGCCGTCATCGCCTCTCTGGCAAAGCCCTACGCGGACCGTCCGTTGAAGGACGGCGGGCGCCGCGCCGTGGAGAACCACGACATCGCCAGCGTCCTCATGCGCCTTCCCGCCGGCATTTCCGGCGTGCTGATGGCCAACCGCTCCGCCTGGGGCCGCAAGGGCCGCATCGCCCTGCAGGTCTACGGCTCGAAGGGCTCGATCCTCTACGACCAAGAGCGCATGAACGAGTTCCAGCTTTATACGACGGCCGGCCGGCCGGCCGAGCAGGGGTTTTCGACCATCCTGACGGCCCCGCACCACAAGCCCTACGACCGCTTCGTGCCCGCGCCCGGCCACGGCCTCGGCTTCAACGACCTCAAGGTCATCGAATGCCGCGAGCTGATCGCCGCCATCGCCGGCATGGCCACCCACTCCATCGATTTCAACCACGGCCTTCGCATCGAGAAGTCCGTGCACGCCATGGCGCAGTCCTTCCGCGAGGCGCGCTGGGTCGATGTGCCCGATACGTGAGATTTCCGAAAAAAATCCGCGCGCGGCCGCATTGAAACGGCCCATGCCATACGTAATACTCTCGGCAATAATGCCGGAGGGAAGGGCATGTTCAGGCGAATGACGAACCGCTGGGCGCCGGTCTTGTTAGTCTCCATCGCTGTCGTTGTGTTCAATGCGGGCGCCGCCGAGGCCAAACGCGTTGCGCTTCTGATCGGCAATGAGAAATACGAGGAGACCGCCCCGCTCAACAATCCTGCCAACGACGTGGAGCTGATGCGCTCGGCGTTCGAGGCGGCGGGCTTCGATTCCGTGAAGACCGTCTTCGATCTCGACCGCGCCGCCATGGTCAAGGCGCTGCGCGAGTTCGAGGACGAATCCGTGGATGCCGAGATGGCCGTGGTCTACTATTCCGGCCACGCCATGGAGATGAACGGGGTCAATTATCTCATCCCCGTCGACGCGGCGCTGAAGAGCGACCGCGACGTGGAGGATGAGAGCGTCGCCATCGACCGCGTGCAGCGCTCGCTGGAAGGCGCCAAGAAGCTCAAGCTCTTCATTCTCGATGCCTGCCGCAACAATCCCTTCGCCGCCTCGATGAGCCGGTCCATCGGCACGCGCGCCGTCACGCGCGGCCTTGCCCGCGTCGAGCCCGAATCGGCCGACACGCTGATCGCCTTCGCCTCGAAGGCCGGCACGGTGGCGCTCGACGGGGAGGGGCGGAACAGCCCCTTCGCCACGGCGCTCGCCAAATATCTCACCGAACCCGGCCTCGACGTGCGCATCGCGCTCGGCAAGGTGCGCGACGAGGTGGTGGAAGCCACCAACCGCGAGCAGGAGCCCTTCGTCTACGGCTCGCTCGGCGGCGCGCAGATCTTCCTGAACATCAAGGAAGTGAACATCAACGTCACCAACAGCGGCAACACGCAGGAAGTCTCGCCGAACGGCCAGTCGGAAGCTGCCGCCGACTGGCAGAACATCCGCGACCTTGCCGACGAGGAGCTGCTCAATGCCTTCCTCGCCAAGCACGGCAAGGACCCGGTCTACAAGATGCTGGCGGAAAAGAAGCTCGCCAGCCTGAAGGAGGCCACCGAGAACGAGGGGCAGGATGCGGCGGGCATCGCCTGGGAGGCCTTGAAGGAATCGACCGACGCGGCCGCCCTCCAGCGCTTCATCGAGCGCTATCCCGGCAGCAAGCATCGCGCCGACGCCGAGCACCTGATCGCCGCGCTGGAGCCGAAGAAGGGCCTCAGCGTCAATGTCGCGGGCACGGAAACGGCCGCCTCGCGCGATTGCTACCTGCTGGCCGGTGAGCCGCAGTCGCTGCCCGGCTTCATGGGCGTCGCCTTCCTGAAGATCGACGCCAAGCGGGCGCTCGCCGCCTGCGCGCAGGCCGTCAACGAGAACCCGTCCGACAGCATGCTCGTCAACCTGCTCGGCCGTGCGCACGACGCCGACCGCAACTATGTCGAGGCGCGGCGCAACTACGAGAAGGCGATCGAGCTCGGCAACATGTATGCCATGACGAACCTCGCCTGGTTCTCGGTCTACGGCACGGACGGCCCGGTCGACGTCGCCAAGGGCCTCTCGATGTTCGAGAAGGCCTCGATCGCCGGCAATTCCTACGCCCAGGCCTCGCTCGGCTGGCTCTACCGCGAGGGCTACGGCGGCACGCGCCAGGACTATAACGAGGCGGTGAAGTGGTATCAGCAGTCCGCCAACCAGGGCTATGCCAATGCCATGGCGACGATGGGCTGGTTCTACCGCGAGGGCCTCGGCGTCTCGCAGGATTACGTCCAGTCGCTCGCCTGGTATCGCAAGGCCGCCGATGCGGGCGACGCCAACGCCATGTCCTCGCTCGGCTGGGCCTACCAGAACGGCCTCGGCACGCCGCAGGACTATGCCGAGGCCAAGGTCTGGTACGAGAAGGCCGCCAATATCGGCGATTCCTACTCGATGGCCTCGCTCGCCTGGCTCTATGACGTCGGCAACGGCGTGAAGCAGGATTATGTCGAAGCCCGCTACTGGTACGAGAAGGCCGCCAACGCCGGCAGCGCCTATGCCATGGGCAATCTCTCGCGCCTCTACGACCAGGGCCTCGGCACGCCGGCGGACGCCAAGGAAGCCGTGCGCTGGGCCGCAGCCGCCGTCGAGAGCGGCGATCCCAACAAGCTGAAGGAGCTGAAGGAGACCCCGGCCAACTTCACCGTGGCCTTCCGCCAGGGCATGCAGGACCTCCTGCGCGAGCGCGGCTACTATAGCGGCAGCTCGGACGGCGAGTTCGGCCCGGCAACGCTTGCCGCCATCGACAAGCTGGCGACCGGCCGCAACGACGCGACGCTCTCCAATACCAACACGACCACCGCGACGGACACATCGACGGCGGTGCTCGGCGGCTCGGACACCGACCAGTGCTACGAGCTGGCGGGCGAGCCGAACCTGCGCCCCGGCTTTGCCGGCAAGCTCTTCGCGCAGATCGACTACGGCCGGGCGATCCCGGTCTGCGAGGCCGCGCTCAACGCCAACCCGTCGGACAATTCCGTCCGCAACATGCTGGGCCGCGCCCATGACGCGGCGCGCAACTACCAGAAGGCCCGCGAGCACTACCAGAAGGCCGCCGACGAGGGGAACCTCTACGCGCTGACCAACCTTGCCTGGTACTCGATCTACGGCACGGACGGCCCGGTCGACATGGCCAAGGGCACGCGCATGTTCGAACAGGCCTCGAATGCCGGCAACCCCTATGCCCAGGCCTCCCTCGGCTGGCTCTACCGCGAAGGCTACAACGGCACGCGCAAGGACTACGAGGAGGCGATCAAGTGGTATCGCAAGGCCGCCGAGCAGGGCTATGCGAATGCCGAGGCCACGATGGGCTGGTTCTACCGCGAAGGGCTCGGCACGGCGAAGGACTACAGCGCCTCGCTCGACTGGTACAAGAAGGGCGCGGAAGGCGGTGACGTCAACGCCATGTCCTCGGTCGGCTATGCCTACCAGGCCGGGCTCGGCGTGCCGGTGGACTATGCCGAGGCCCGCACATGGTACGAGAAGGCGGCCGCCTTCAACGACTACTATTCGATGGCCTCGCTCGGCTGGCTCTACGACGTCGGCAACGGCGTGACGCAGGACTATGCCAAGGCGCTCGACTGGTACGCGAAGGCGGCCAACGGCGGCAACACCTACGCCATGGGCAATCTCTCGCGGCTCTACGACCAGGGCCTGGGCACCCGCGCCGATGCGAAGGAGGCCGCCCGCTGGGCCGCCGCCAGCGTCGAGGGGGGCGATGCCGGCAAGCTGCAGGAGCTGAAGGGATCGCCCGCCAACTTCACGCCGCAGTTCCGCAAGGAGTTCCAGCAGATCCTGAAGGACCGCGGCTACTACAACGGCCCCATCGACGGCGATTTCGGCGCCTCGACGCAGAACGCCATCGACCGTCTCGCCGCCCGCACCTGAGGCGCGGCGAAAAGCAGGCGAAAGCCGCCGGAGACACCGTTTCCGGCGGCTTTTCCGTGCCTTCGCCCGCCCCCCGGGAGCGGCGGGCTCGCCGTCGTATCAGACTGCGGCTTGCTTCAGCGCCTCTTCGGTGGTGATCGCCTGCTCCAGCACGTCCCAGTGCTCGATGTGCTTGTAGACGATCATCTTGTTCTTCAGCAGCGGGCCGTGCGCCTTGCAGAACGCCTCCAGTTGCTGCCGTTCGGCGATCAGCTCGACGCACATGGTCAGGTCGGGATTGGAGATTTCGAACCCCTCGTCCTGGAGCTTGCCGCGGTTGGAATAGCCGAAATGGGTGTGGTGGGCGACGGCGTTCATGATGCCCGCCGCCTTGGCCTGCATCACGAGCTCCCGGTAAAGCGGCCTGCCGGCGAACCAGCCGCCCTTGCCGGCGGCTTTCTCGCGCGGCTTCATGTAGATGCGGATCATCCCGACCTCGCGGGAGGAAAGCATGTTCTGGGTCATGGTGAAGGGCCTTTCCTGAAGGTCTGCGGTGGTGTGGATCGCGCGCAGCCGCACGCGGCCCATGGCATCGCCCATCGCTTGGGCGTTCATGGCGCGCATGTGGCGCACGGAGATGTCGGGGGGAATGTCGTTGGCGGCTGCCGTCTTCGGCACGCCGACGCGCTGCGAGAGATAGATGCTGGAATGGCCGCTGCACAGATAGGCGAGGAAGCAGGCGACCGCGAGATAGACGGAGTGCGTGGCCCCGAACAGCTCGATGCCCATGACCATGCAGGCGAGCGGCGTGTTGGTCGCCCCCGCGAAGACGGCGACGAAGCCGAGGCCGGCGAAAAGGTCGGGCGGCGCGCCGAGGATGCCCGCCAGCGCGCTGCCGAGCGCCGCGCCGATGAAGAACAGCGGCGTCACCTCGCCCCCCTTGAACCCGGCGCTGAGGGTGACGATGGTGAAGAGGCCCTTCCAGGCCCAGCTCCAGGGATCGACATGGTCCGGGCGGAAGAAGCCGAGGATGGTGGCATCCTGCGGATCGGGCGACCAGACGCCGAGGCCGAGATATTCGCGCGTGCCGAGCAGGTGGACGAGGCCGAGCAATATGGCGCTCGCCAGCACCGGCCGCAGCGGCGCATAGGGCAGGATCGTCTTGAAGGCCGACGAGGCCATGTGCGAAAGCTCGGCGAAGACATGCGCGGCAAGCCCGAAGGCGATGCCGGCGACGACGACCTTGAGCATCAGGTAAGCGTCGAGATGGAAGCCGGACCCTTCGCCGAGCGTGGCCAGATAGGCGATGGCGTACCGGGTGTGGCCGATGCCCCAGGCATGGCAGGTCCAGTCGGCGACGACCGCGGCGAGCAGGGCGGGCAGCAGCGCCTCGTATTGCATGCGCCCGATGGTCAGAACCTCGAGCGCGAAGATGGCGCCGGCGATCGGCGTTCCGAACACGGCGCCGAAGCCGGCCGCGATGCCGGCCATCAGCAGGATGCGCACATCGCCGGGCGTCAGCCGGAACAGGCGCGCGAAGGCGCTTGCAAGGCTGCCGCCGAGCTGCACGGCCGTGCCCTCGCGCCCCGCCGACCCGCCGACGAGATGCGTGAGCACGGTGGTGACGAGGATGAAGGGGGCCATGCGCAGCGGCACGCCGCCGCCCGGCTCGTGGATCTGGTCGACGATGAGGTTGTTGCCGCCTTCGGCCGCCTTGCCGAATTTGCCGTAGGCCCAGACCATCGCGAAGCCGACGGCCGGCATGGCGTAGATCAGCCATGGAAAGTCGAAGCGCAGTTCCGTCGCGCGGTCGAGGCTCCACAGGAAGAGGGCGACGAGCGAACCCACCGCCACGGCCATCGGAACGACGACGGCGACCCATTTCGCGAGGCTGCGGAATTGCTGGAGACGAAGGCCGGGAAACGAGGCGAGCGTCATGCGCATGACGCCTCGCGGGCCGAAACGATGCAGAAAGGGGATGACGATAAAATTGCGGGCACGACTCTACTCCTTCGCGTGGTTCGCGTTGAGTAGGAGTCATCAGCTTCGTCGGGGAAGCGGTTCGGCGTGACGCCCGGCAGAATCCATTACCGTTGAGAAGGCAAATACCGTCAGCGGAACGGGATTGTCAATGCCGGGAGCGGGATGGAAACAGCGAAGGGAAATGGCGGGCCGAAGCCGACGAAACGGAGAACTACACCTACGCCATAGCCCTCCTTGATCCCTCTTCGGGTAGTCAAGCGGTCGGTTGACCGTATGTTACCTTGCGGCAGCGGATGGGCGGTGGCGTGGCGCGGCATGCGTCGCATCATCCAAAATACCTTGTGAAAATAGAAGTCAGACGAGTTGGCACTAGCCGTGCAACGGGGTGCGCAGTATCCTTAGAAGGAGTGTAGGCAGGGGGACATTTCAAATGACGAAAAAGGCTTTTCCGATATTCTTCTCGGTTTCTAGTTCCGACATAGAGTTCGCGGAGAAGATTTGGGAGCGTCTTCCAGACGACTGGGTCTATCTCTATTCCAAGACCGGCGAGGAAGCCGCACATATGTGGGATGAGATTTCCGAACGTGAACTCCCGCGAGCGAAAGTTGTGGTGGTCTTCTGGTCAAGAAAATACCTTGAGGCTCAAGGGTGTATTCGAGAGATAAAGCAAGCTTCAGGCTTACTGGATAGCAAGCTACAGCGCCCATTGGTATTGCGGCTCGATGACTGCCCCCTGACTTGGACACCCGATTTCCACGAATCGACTAAAGACGTGTTCGCCGCCTTGAACAAAGCGTTGGATTATCGAACCTCACATGAAAATGTGTCTATTGATCATGCTATAAATTTGGTTTCTCGGGTTTCTGAGCAACTCCTCACTTCCGACCATCCGCGCCTTCCCCGCCCCGAATTGCTTGATTCTATGCGGGCGTCGCTTCAGTTGCCTAATGATCGGTTTCGATTTTTTCCGGCGGCGTGGGTGTCTGGCTTCAACGGTGTAGGGCGAGAGAGCATTGTCCGCGAGTATAACCGCGATTTTGTGCCCAATGGTCATGGCATCACCATCGAAGTGAACGAAGCCACACTTCCAAAACAACTCCTCTTACGCATCGAAAGCGAGGGGCTTGGTGCAAGATATGAGCGTCTCCAAGAAATTCAGACAATGGTCTTCGAGAACGAGACAAAAGCTGTCTCCGACGCAATTGAGCAGGTGGTTGATGCAGGCAATTTCTTGATCCTGCGCCACGGCCGAATCGTTGAGGAGAGGGTTGAACTTCCCGAATGGCTAAATGATGTGGTCAATGCTCTGAAGCCGACCACACGCTGCAAACTCTTTATTATTTCTCAAATACCCCTTCCTACTGAACGGCGAGCCCAATGCCGAGAAGGCATGGAAACCCAACGTGTGCCTACGATAGATGAGCATATACTTAGGGGTTACTGCTACCGCCTTATTGGCCATTTTGACCAATACCCCGAGCGTTGGACAGAAGACGTGGTTGACCAAGTGGTCTCTGCGGCGGCTGGCAACGTGGGCTTTCTTATTTCGCTTGTGCGAACCGCGTCTCGGATCGAGGATTTCGATCAACTCAATGCCTTGATTGCCGTCGAGGGCGCCTCGATGACCGAGCAAATGACTATGTACGCGCGTTGGGCCTTTATGCGCCTCGCTGAATTCCCAGACGAGCAGCGAACGCTTGCTTTTCTAAACGATGTTTCGCCTTGTGACGCATCCGATCTGGAGCGCATAGTGAAGCCGGGGCGTTCGATGCTCAGGGTCTTGGGGAAGCTCCTTGATCTTGGCCTTGTGGAACGAGAGGCAGAACATCTTTATCGATTGACGCCGTTGCTATCCAACAAGCTGAATATTGAGCTTGTTCGGCCTGATCTGCTTGACTGGAAGCGAAACGCTCTAGTCGAATTTGTTAAGAATCCGGCAGAATTTGAGACGCCTGACCACGAATTCCTACGCATCGAAAGCCGTATCCAAGCTGCTCTTATCTCCGGACAAGATCAAATTTCCGGCAGCGTTGCACAATTCGTTTCAGCAGCGCATTGGTTTCAAGCTGGGATTCGGCTCTACCACGCGAACCGTCACGATCCCGCCTATCGGCTGTTGAAGAAGGCGTTCGCGCATCGAACGACATTCGTTCAATCTACCCGCAAGGAAATTATCCGATATTACTGTTTGAGCGCGACAAGGATGAAGAAGTTTCCGGAGTCGGAAGAATGTATCCAACTCTTGGGAAGCGATCACCGCACCAAAGCGATGGCAGCGTTTCTTCAGGGTAATCTGTATGAGTTCAAGACCTCCTATCCGGAAGCAATCGAGTGGTATGAAAAGGCATTGCAGCTTAATCAGGATAAAGATTCACGTCTTGAGCGCACATACCGGCCACTCATATCTTGTATTCTTCGGACGCAACGGCCCGACTTTCGCAAGGCGGAAAGATACGCCCTTACTTATGTAGACTTGCGCCGCACAATCTTTAGCCTGATGTCGTTGGCCCGAGTATACTTGCACTGGAAATATCGTGGCGCTGAAGCTGGTCGAGAGGTGCCGGATAATATCGAAAAACTCTACCGGGACGCCTTAATGGCGTTGGCCGCGCACCCGGGCGTGAACGGCGCCGATTTTGAAATTCGATCTGAGGAGGCAGAGTTCGATAAAGATTTCCCCTCGGCTCTCGAATATATGGACAAGGCTGTTGCCGCCGAACCTCGCCCTCTGCTCCGCAATGACAGGTGGAAACTGATGGCAAGGCATGGTGATAAGAAAATTGCCGAGCAGGGCTTGCGTGAGATGGATCGTGCTAAGGTGGAGCAGGATTTCGCTGGTAGCTGGACGAGTCTGTTGCCCACGCTTGCAGGAACCTATGCGCGTCTTCTCAAGGCCTCAGGCAAGCCTATGGGACAACTCAACCAATTTGCTATTGGCTTGCCAGACGCTGAGTTGGGTCGAATTATCGGCAAGGTAAAATCTGAAAACCGTAAAGACCGTTACGAGGCATTCGAGGTTTAGCAGGGCAAAATGGCCCCGACGCTTCCGCGCCGGGGCTTTGTCATCAGCTACCATCGGAATCTCTACGGCGCAATGTGGAAACGCGTTCGCAAAACTAGTGGCTAGATTGCCTTTTCCGTCGGCTCCGGTGAATTAGCCCCCGAAAGGCCCGGACATGCTCCCCCACTTAGTTAAGTGTGTAGGAGTAATGTCGGCATTATGACTAGCATCAACCATAAGATAGAGGTCCTCTCCGGGCCTGAACGTCGGCGGCG
>Ga0206116_1001803_pt1 | contig 10173 bp, 7 predicted proteins | sample 3A1Ametagenome_FD_178000 | JGI IMG/M metagenome (GOLD analysis project Ga0206116, IMG submission 178000) | Enriched microbial communities from leaf-cutter ant dump, University of Wisconsin, Madison, United States - 3A1A | ecosystem: Environmental > Terrestrial > Nest > Insects nest > Nest dump...
CGAAGCCATGCTCCAGCGCCGCAGCTGGGGCGTGGAGACCTCCACCGCGCAGATGGAAATCATTGGCCGACGCCACTACGGCAAGAAGGCCGTGCCTGCGGGCGGCGGCGGGGGCCGGGCGCAGACGCGCGAGCTGCTCGACACGCTGCTGCTGTGGCAGCCCGCCGTCCAGCTCGACGCCAACGGCCAGGCCAAGGTGACCGTGCCGCTGAACGACGCGCTGACCACCTTCAAGATCGTGGCCGTGGCCGATGCGTCCACGGGGCTGTTCGGCACCGGTGCCACCAGCATCCGCGCTACGCAGGATCTGCAGATCATCAGCGGCCTGCCGCCCCTGGTGCGCGAGGACGACCAGTTCCGCGCCCAGCTCACGCTGCGCAATACCACCAAGGCCGCGATGAAGGTCGAGGTGGCGCCGCGCGCCACGCTGCTGGACTTGAAGCCGCAGACCATCGACATCCCCGCCGGCGAATCGCGCGAGGCGGCGTGGACCGTCACCGCGCCCGCGCAACTGGCGCAGACCCGCGCGCAGGCCATCCTGTGGGAGATCGAGGCCAAGGACACGGTCAGCGGCGCGCGCGACGCCCTCAAGGCCAGCCAAAAGCTCATCCCCGCCGTGCCGCTCACGGTGCAGCAGGCCACGCTGGTGCAGGTGGACGGCGGCTTCAACCTGGACGTGAACCCACCCGCCGACGCGCTTCCGGGCCGTGGCGGCTTGAAGATGTCGTTGCAGCCCAAACTGGCCGAGGGCCTGCCCGGCGTGCGCGACTGGTGGGCGCGCTACCCCTTCGCCTGCCTGGAGCAGAAGACCAGCAAGGCCGTGGGCCTGCGCGACGGCGCGCTGTGGCAGACCGTGGTGGCGCAGCTGCCCACGTACCTCGATAGCGACGGCCTGGCCAACTACTTCCCGCCGCGCGACGGCGATGCCAACCGGGGCAGCGACACGCTGACGGCCTACCTGCTGGCCGCCACGCACGAGGCGGCGGCCCTCAACCCCGCCTTCGCGCTGCCCGACGACGTGCGCGCGCCCATGGAGCGCGGGCTGACCGCCTTCATCGAAGGCCGCATCGAGCGCAGCTTCTGGAGCCCGCGCAAGGACCTGGACATGCGCAAGCTCGCCGCCATCGAGGCCCTGTCGCGCTACGGCAAGGCCCAGGGCCGCATGGTCAGCAGCATCACCATCGCGCCCAACCAGTGGCCCACGCATTCCGTCATCGACTGGGTGAACGTGCTCAAGCGCGTGGCCGACGTGCCCGAGCGCGACAAGCGCTTGCAAGAGGCCATGCAGATCCTGCGCGCGCGCCTGTCGTTCCAGGGCACCAAGCTCATCTTCAGCACCGAGCAGGACGACTACTGGTGGTGGCTGATGCAGAACGGCGATGTGAACACCGCGCGTCTGATGCTGGCCGTGATGGACGACCCGGCCTGGAAGGACGACATGGGCCGCCTGGCCAACGGCTTCATCAGCCGCCAGCAGGCCGGCGCCTGGCACACCACCACGGCCAACCTGTGGGGCGGCCTGGCGCTGGAGAAATTCAGCGCCAAATTCGAGGCCGTGCCCGTGTCAGGCACCACCAAAGCCAGCATGGGCGGTAACAACGCCAGCGTGGACTGGAGCAAGGTCGAGCGCGTCAAGACCACCGACGCGAGCGGCGCCGCGCACCAGACCACCTGGTTCGGCGCCCCGGCCGCACCCGGCATGCTGCGCGGCAACGACATGTTCCTGCCCTGGAGCAAGTCGGGAGGCAAGGAACAGCTGGCCGTCACGCACCAGGGCCCGGGCAAGCCCTGGCTCACGCTGCAGTCGGTGGCCGCCGTGCAGCTCAAGGCACCGTTCGCGGCGGGCTATGCCATCACCAAGACCGTGACGCCCGTGGAGCAGTCCAACAAGTCGCTGCCCCCCGGCCAGTACACGCGCGGCGACGTGCTGCGCGTGACGCTGGAGGTGAACGCCAGCGCCGACATGACCTGGGTCGCCATCACCGACCCCATCCCCGGTGGCGCCACCATCCTGGGCAGCGGCCTGGGCCGCGATTCGGCCATCGCCACCCAGGGCGAGAAGGCGCGCACTGGCGCGGGCTGGCCCGCGTTCGAGGAACGCAGCTTCGAGGCCTTCCGCAGCTACTACGAGTACCTGCCCAAGGGCACGGTCAAGATGGAGTACACCGTGCGCCTGAACAACGCGGGCGACTTCGCGCTGCCGCCCAGCCGGGTGGAGGCGCTGTACGCGCCCGAGATGTTCGGCGAGGCGCCGAACGCGCGGGTGAAGGTGGAGCAGCGCTAGCGGTTACTAGTGCCGAGTACGGGGCCGGGAGGTAGGTAAGGCATGAGTAAGAGCGGGTGCCTAGAGTCGGATGGCGCACGCAGCACGGTGGCTGCGTGCGGGCCACTTCCTAGCAAACGCCTATCAACCCCGGGGGGCGCGCAAGCCGGACGACGATGAGAGGTTTTCGCACTATTGCTTCTGATGGAAGCCCTGTGGGTTGGCAGCCGCCTGCGAAATGGAGAAGGCGTCCGGTCGCACCCTCGCTTTCCCCTGTGACGGTTGATCATTGCATCGCCGGCGACGCCGAACTCCTCGATATGGAGACGACCGGCACGATGTTCACCATGTATCTGACGCAGCGGCCTCAAGTGGAGCTTCGGGTGGAGGGCCGAGGGTGGGCTACGGTACACCTGCGGACGCCGCTGACATATGTGGTACCCGGGTTTTCGTTTTCCGGCAGGTGGTCAATGTCGATCGAGTGGGTCAACATTCACTTCGAACCGTCCTGGGTAACCCAGTCGGGCCTGCAGACGAAGGGGCAACCCGGTGTCCGGTATGACGTGGGCGATGACCTGCTCACGCAGGTCGTCCGGGCCATTCATGAAGATGCGCTTGCAGGCATGCCGCTGGGGCCCATGTACGCGGAAACGCTGGGAGCGGCGGCCCTTCGGCGCATGGCCTACCTGGAGTCGCGCCCGAAGGCGAAAGAGCACGCGCATACGGCCATGATGCAGAAGGCCGTGGAGTACATCCAGGACAACTTCCAGGACGAATTGACGCTCTTGATGGTCGCCCAGGCCGTGGACTACCCGGGTGACCTGTATGCGTTCATCAGAAGCTTCAAGAAGGCCAACGGGTTGACGCCGCACCAGTACATCATCGAAAGCCGGCTGCAGGCGGCACGCCACTTGATCGCCAGCGGGCAGTGCGACGTCACGGAAGCCGCGTTCACTTGCGGCTTCTCGACGGCCAGTCATTTCTCGGCGACATTCCGCAAGCGCTGGGGCTTCTCCCCTTCCGAACTCAAGCCGGGCTCCACGGAGCTCAGGCGAGGGGAAGCGAGAGAATCCACAGCCCGCTGACCGTCAATAGGATCGTCAATACCAGCAGCGGCAGCTGGCTGACGGCAACGGTGCCCGCGAGGTGGCGATTCCGGGCGGAGATGGCGTGGGTGATGTACACGCTCAAGAGGTGCCCCGCGAGAATCAGGAACACCTGGGCGTGCCAGATGGCCCCCACGTTGATCAGCGGTTGTACGGCCGCATCCTGGGCCGGCTGCACCGGAAACAGAGCCCAGCCAAGCCCGAGCGGATCGGAAGCGAGCGCAATGATCTTCCGCCCCTGGTCCAGGAAGAGCGTGAAATAGTGGGTGACGTTGTAGAACAGTGCGATGGGCAGGAGCGCCAGGCAGAATTGCCGCGAGAAGCGCTTTCCATCGAATGGTGACCGGGAGGCGGCCGCTTCGAGTGCACAGAAAACCCGGAACAGACCATAGTACGCGGCGCCCATGGCTGCGAATGCCAGCCATTGCCAAGCCAGGAGAATGTCTGCTGACAGCGCATAGTTGTTGCCCAGCACGGGAAACAGGCTGGTGACGTGCGGGTAGATGCTGCGCCAGAAAAACTGGTTCCAGGCCGCCGTGTCGCGCAAACCGTCGTAGGCAGTCGATGCCAGCATGAATGACAGGAAGACCACCACGCTGATGTGCGAAGGCTTTTCCCGTGAGATATCGGCCACGGGGTTTCGCAACCTCACATGGATCTCATGGTCCGGCGAGGACTGCCACTGGAGCGGCGATAGCCTGGCGCACAACCCGTACAGCATGCCGAACGCATCGCAGTGGCGCAGCCACCGCGCGCGCCCAAAACAGAGCGAGCCCGCGACGGCGTACAGGACGTACCCGATCAGGAACAGGCTGATGTCCCTGGGCTTCCCTGCACCGAAGAGCTCCAGGGCGATGAGTGCGGCATACGTGCACAGAGCGGGGTAGGCGGCGAGGTGCCGGGGATACCGGTATCGTCCTTTTTCGATGACAGGGAAGCAGCGCGCCGCGATTCGCAAAATCCAGGCGATGGGGTTGGTGAATGCGTAGACATTTCCGAAGACCGCGCTGACATACATGGTGCCCAGGTAGAACCAGATCCAGAAACCCGACATGCTCAGGTTGAGAAATGGGTTCTGCGTTCCCACGAGGCCGGAGACGATCAGCAGCACAAGGAAGAGGGCGCTTGCGAGCTGTGCGGCGTGCAACAGCCAAGCCGGAACCCGAAGACCCTTTCCGCGTTCCTGTGGACGTGGTTCCACCCCGGGGCTGCTGCTGCCCGATGAAAAGGCCAGGATCATGAAGGAAATGATCAAGGCGCCCGTGGCTGCGTACGCATACAACCAAAGCGGAATGGGAAGGTAGTACGGCAGCTTCCAGGAGTGTGCGCTGGCCAGTGCAGGCACGCATGCGAGCATCACCGCGAGCCAGAAGGCCCGAGGGCCCTTTCTGCACGACATTCCAGCGTCTTTCCGTTCAGTAGTCCGCAGACGAAATCACGCTGGTGATCTTCCAGCTGGACGCCGCGCGCTTCTCGGCGATCACGCCGAGGGTGTCGTAGGGCGCGTCGAGCAGCTTGAGAAGTGCGATGGCGCGCTGGTTTTCGTCGCTTGCAGGGGGCAGTGGGAACACCAGGAACGGCAGAATGGGAGATGGCTTGGAGCCTTCCATGACGATGGGCAGCACGGCGCCGTTCAGCGACTGGAACACCTCGAACGCTGCACTGTTGCGATGGAGCGATGGCGAACGTCCCGCCGAGTGCGGCTGGCTCTCCAGGGCCAGGTAGGCGCCATGGTCCCGCAGCCGCCATCCCATGAGCTGGTCCACCAGCGCGGCGTCGGGCTTGCGCCCGGCCGTGGCCGCGAGCGCCGGGAGCCAGCGCTTTTCCAAAGGCGGCGTGGTGAGCCAGTCGGTGAGGAAGCGGGTGTAGAAGCCGACAAGGTCCGCTTCCACGCCGGGCTGCGCGGCCGGCGGCTGGGGGGTGGGAATGTCGCGCCGGCCTTTCCAGCGGACGGCCTTCCACGTGGGGCCGTCGGGCAGGCTGATCCCGTCGAGGAACGAGGTGTCCGAGATGCCGTTCGCCACGAACCAGTCCGACTTGGCACTCTTTGTGCGCGCGCCGCTGAAGGCGGGAAGCGCTTGCCGCACCTGTTCCCAGGGGGCCGCCTGCCGGGGCGATCCGTGGACCTTCGGGTAGCGCAGCATCTGCTGGTAGGTGGTCCGCGCCATCTCCTCCACATCGGCGGGCCAGCGCCAGGTCAGGTTGGCGGCGTGGCTCGATGGTGCGCCCCGGTCGAGCGGCGCTGCCATCGCGAGGCGTGCATCGCATTCAATGCCGTGGTGGCTCCAATTCGGCACGGAGGGCAGGCCCCGGTGCGCCCACGAATCCTGCAGGGAATGGAGCGACCGGCCGAACTCGCCGAGCATGAACGCCGCCTTGCCTCCCTCGGCACGTCGCAGCGCCGCGCCCACCTGGGACAGGGCAGGCACTCCGCCGGGCACGACGGGCCGGCTTTGCACGTCCGCCGGAACCCTGCTCTCGCTCGGGTAGTGCCGGGCCTGGGCATCCATGGCGCCTGGGGCGAAGCGTGCCAGGCACGCGAACTGCAGGGGAGAGGCCATGTATTCGACCGACCCCGCATCCAGGCGCTGGTTGGCGAGCGCGACGGCCTCGGCTTCGCCCGGCGCGAACCCGGCCTGCCGGGCAAGCCAGAGCGTGAGCCCGAAGTGCACGTCGGCTTCGAAGCCCGCACACGCCAGCGGCGTGGCGAGCGCGGCCAGGAATGCCAGCGTGGCGAGGCGGGAGCGCCGTTGCGTGCAGCGTGCGCGCTTCAATTGCCGATCTCCACCGCCTTCGTGCTTTCAGGGAACGGCCAGGTGCCGTTGCCGAACGCCAGGACGAGCAGGCCGTTGTCCTGGCACGCCGTGGTCAGCAGGCGCCGGTCGAAGTCGAAGTCGAGTCGGGAGGCGCACCAGTCGGGGCCGCCCGCGCGGTGCTGGCCGAACATGAGGTGTGCCGAACCGGCGCCCGGAGCTTGCACGGAGGCCGGGTTGTAGTACGCGATTTCCTTGGGCTTGGCCGGATTGCGGATGTCGAAGACGCGCACGCCGGAGTTGAAGTAGCTGCACGCGAGCGCGGTGGCGTTTTCCCGGTTGTCCACGCTGCAGTAGTGCGAGCCATAGGTGAACGTGGAGAGGCCCAGGATGTCTGGAATGACCTTGCCGCAGTTCTCGACCGCGTGCGTCTCCAGCCGCAACTCGGAGATGAGCCGGGGTGTGGCTTCGCTCGACATGTCGTAGATGTGTGCCAGCGGAAACGGTGTCATGCCGGCATTGCAGGCGGCCTTTACGCCTGTGGCGCTTGGATCCTGGATGCCGCCAGACCCCCCTTCATCCACTTCAACCAGATAGGGTTTTCCGGCCACGGAGAATGGAATCGTATGTTGCGCGGCGCTGCCGTTGCGAACCGGCACCGTTGCGATGCGATGCATCTGCGCATTGGGGCGCCGGTTTTGGACTTCACTGGTGTCGATGACGAAGAATCCGTTGTCTCCTGTCGCATTGGGGTTGTCGAGGGGAGGTTGTGTACTGCCTGCGGCGGTCCCCACGTTTCCTGCGCTCACGAAGTACGCGCGGGTTCCGTCTTGGCTTACCGACAAGCCGTGTGGAAGCGATCCCAACCCCAAATCCGCCATGCTGATGGCGGAGATCAGCTTTGGCCGCGTCGGCACGGTCAGATCGACCGCGTAGTAGGTCTGAGAGTAGAACCCACCAACGTAGTATGTGAAGCCGTCCGGGGAGAACCCGCCTTCGTGGCCAAGCGGTTTAGTGGCCGGGACGATGCCTCCGTCGGTTCCCGTGCCCACGGGTACGCTGGCAAGCAGTTGGGGTGCAGTGCAGTCCGAAGTGATGTCGTACAGGTCGATCTCGGGCCCCCCGACTCCACCGACTCCGTTGTCTGCGGCGAGGAGCCCGCGTGCGAGGTTGACCCGCAGCGACTCCCAGGGATCGAGCATGGCGGTGGACGTCAACGAGCTGACCCGGACGGGCTGGGCCGGGTTGGTGATGTTGATCACCGGCACCCCGGGGTTCATGCGTGGCGGAGCTGCGGGGTTGTTGAGTGCGGGGCTTTCCCCCATCGTGGCGTGGTAGAAGCAGGTCTGCCCCTTCCTGTCGGTATAGGTCGCGGAAGACCACGAGGCGCCTTCGCCCTGCAACTGGCTGACGAGCTTGAGGTTGCAGTTGAAGCCGCCGAAGCCGGATTCGCGCAGCGCCGCCGGCACCTGGCCTTGCAGTGCGGTTTCGGGCCTGTCATCCGGGGCGCAACTTGGGACCCGGGGGACGACGTAGTCCGCCACCGATACGTCGGGAGGGATGGCTGCCGTGCCGCTGGATCCGCCGCCGCAACCGGCGAGTGTGAGCGTGCTGAGCGATGCCGCTATTGCCAGGGCCTTGTAGCTGTGCATGAAATGTCTCCTAGGGTTTAGTTGTCGTCGCAAAAATTGGCCGTTTCCGCGATGCAGTGGTTTCTTCTTGTCATCGCGGATAGATCTCGATCGTGGCGACCTCGATCTGGTCGCCCGCCTGGGCATGGAAATGAAGAGAGAAGCGCCCCGTGATGCCCACCGGGAGAAGGTCCAGCGACTGTGTGCTGCCGGACGCGCAGGCCGCGAATGCGCCCGGTATTTCGTGCACCATCAGGACGCCCTGCTCTTGTGAATGCACGCTGATATGTGCGGGCATGCCTTCGTGGATCGCGATGGTGGGCCTGTCCCAAGGCGCCTTGTCTCGGTCCACGTAGACCGTGAAGTCCTGCTGGTCTGGAAGCCGCGAAGCACCCCAGGCGAGGTGCCTGGCAACGCCGTAGGTGAGTACGAGGGCCAACGCGGTCGCGGTCAGCGCGACGTACCACCTGCGGGTTCGCTGCTGCCTCTGTGCTGTACTGGCTTCTCGCTCCATGGGTTCCCGTGCTGCTACATCCAATCACCCGCCGGCAAGGCGGATACCGATGCATCGGATGCTAGGGATGGGGCTGGTGCGGCGATATCCGCTTATTGCGGACTGTCGATAAATTGCGTACGGACTAACCCCAGTCCGCTGCCCCGCATCTGGATATGCAGATGCAGGCATCCAGCCATCAGTCCATGCTGCTGTCCTGGGGCCGGGGCTGCGTGCTCGCGGTGCGCTCTGCAGGCGGCACCCACTCGGCCCAGTCCGGGCCGAACAGCTCTTGCGGGTGCTGGGTGCGGTCCGACCCGTTGCCGCAGGCCATGGAGTCCGCCGGGCAGTAGCGGTCGCAGCCCCAGCAGATCAGCTCGGGGCGCGCGGGGTGGATGGGGAACTTCTTTGCCATGGCAGGCCTGCGAACGGGCCCAGTGTGGCGGCGCACTCGCGGTGGGGTTTTGCGCTGCGTCAAGCCGTTGCAGGCCCTCACCACGTCCCGGCCGCTTTTCGCATACGCATCAACCCTACGTTGCGTTGGGCCCGGATTTGCATATAAATACATACACGGGTTACAAAAACGCACAACCATGCACGGGAATCACGATGGACCACGTCCTGCTTGACCGGGATACCCTGCGCGTGGTCCTGGCCGTGGTGGAGCTGACCGTGGCGCCCATCGTCGCCATGATCTGGATGCGCAACCGGGACGTGCGGGGCGTGCACTGGTGGATCGGCACCTCGGTGTTCACCACCATCGGCTTCTCCGTCCCCATCCTGTTCTCCCTGTCGGCGTCGGATGCGCGCTTCGTCAACGACTTCTTCGGGATCATGGCGCTGGCCCTCATGCTGCAGGGCACGCTGGTGCACCGCGGCAAGGAGGCCCTGGCGAAGGCCGGCATGTTCGTGCTGCCGCTGTTTGCCATCGTGCTCGCCGCCATGATGGTGTCGGTGTACGGCCAGGACGCCTCGCGCTACATCGTCTTCGACCCGCTGGTCATCCTGATCACGCTGGCCATCGGCCTGCACCTGGCCCACTGGAGCCGGCCCGTGCGCTTCTCCGCGCGCAACCTCTCGGCGTTCTATCTCCTCGCGCTGTCGGCGGCGTTCTTCGTGCGCTGGTCCGTGGTGCTGGCGAGCGACAACAAGGCCGAAGTCCTGGCCAACCCGTTCCACGGCTACCTGTACCTGGTGCTGATCTCGGTCACCATCGCGTGGAACTGCTGCATCATCCTGATGTGCAACGAGAGCGCGCACACCAAGGTCTCCGACATCGCCAACACCGACCCGCTCACGCGCCTGCCCAACCGCCGCTCGTTCGAGGTGAACCTGCACCAGTCCATCGAGAGCGCCCGGCGCGAGACGAACCGGTTCGCGCTGGCCCTGATCGACCTGGACGAGTTCAAGCAGATCAACGACCGCCACGGCCACCCCACCGGGGACCAGATGCTGGTGGAGTTCGCGCAGCGCCTCAAGCGGCATGCGCGCACCACCGATTTCGTGGCGCGCCTGGGCGGGGATGAGTTCGTCATGATCATCCGCGACGCCGAGAACCCGCAGAAGCTGAGCAGCATCATCGAGCGGCTCAAGCCCTACCTGAACGGCACGGTGCTGCTCAACGACGTTCCCGTGGAGATCCGGGTGAGCATCGGCGGCGCCATCTGGCCCCATGACGGCGAGCACCCCCGCGAGATCCTGCGGCACGCGGACATGCGGATGTACGAGGACAAGAGAATCCACAAGATGCGGGGCTGAGAGCCTGTTGACAGTCTTGCAGGGGTCGCGCAGCGGTCTTTGCGGGATGGGATGCAAGGCGCGGTGCGCAGTGGATAGCACGGCTATCCACAAGCGCCGCAACGCCGCAGACCGCCCGCAAAGACCACTGCCCGAAGGGTTGGAGCGAAATCGGGCGATTGGACGCCCC
>Ga0206116_1001805_pt1 | contig 10163 bp, 5 predicted proteins | sample 3A1Ametagenome_FD_178000 | JGI IMG/M metagenome (GOLD analysis project Ga0206116, IMG submission 178000) | Enriched microbial communities from leaf-cutter ant dump, University of Wisconsin, Madison, United States - 3A1A | ecosystem: Environmental > Terrestrial > Nest > Insects nest > Nest dump...
CCAGAACAAACTGCTAGGCTTGTACTACCTTCATCCGACTGCGCCCCCGCACCCCATGCCATGGCAGAAGAAAAGATTTACGTTACCCAGCCCTACCTGCCGCCCCTGGAAGAATTTATCCCCTCCCTGGAGCAAATCTGGGCCAACAAAGTGCTGACCAACGGCGGCCCCTTCCACCAGCAATTGGAGCAGGCGCTGTGCGACTACCTGGGCGTGCCGCACGTGGCCCTGTTCACCAACGGCACCCTGGCGCTCATCACCGCCCTGCAGGCCCTGCGCGTGACGGGGGAAGTCATTACCACCCCCTACTCCTTCGTCGCCACGGCGCATGCCCTGCTGTGGCAAAACTGCAAGCCGGTGTTCGTGGACGTGGAGCCGCACACCCTGAACCTTGATCCTGCCAAGATCGAGGCAGCCATCACCCCGCAAACCACCGCCATCCTGCCGGTGCATTGCTACGGCAACCCCTGCGACACCGCCGCCATCCAGAAAATCGCCGACAACTACAACCTGCGCGTGATTTATGACGCCGCGCACGCCTTCGGCGTGGAAGATGCCGGGGGCAGCATCTTGCGCCACGGCGATCTGGCAGTGTTGAGCTTTCACGCCACCAAGGTATTCAACACCTTTGAAGGCGGGGCCATCGTGTGCCCGGATGCGAAAACCAAACAACGCATCAACCACCTGAAAAACTTCGGCTTTGCCGATGAAACCACGGTCGTCGCCCCCGGCATCAACGCCAAGATGAGCGAAATCAACGCCGCCTTCGGCCTGCTGCAACTGCAACACATGCCCCAGGTCATGCAGCGCCGGGCAGAAATCGACGCCCATTACCGCCAGCAACTGGCCAACGTGCCCGGCATTGCCTGCTTGCCCAAAGGGGCGCAAACCGTGGCCAACCACTCCTACTTTCCCATTCTCGTCGGGCCGGATTACCCATTGAGCCGCGACACCTTGTATGACAAATTGAAGGAGCACGGCATCTACACCCGGCGTTATTTTTACCCCCTGATTACGGATTTCCCCATGTACCGGGGTTTGCCGTCGGCAACACCTGCCAATGTCGCCACGGCCAAGCACGCCGCTGACCAAGTATTGTGCCTGCCCATTTATCCCAACCTGCCCGATGCCGCCATGCACAAAGTGGTCGATATCATCACCGGCGCCCATCCATAAAATGAAGAAAAAGAACGTACTCGTTTTTCCGGCAGGAACAGAAATCGGCCTGGAAATTCATGCTGCCCTGCGTGATTGCAAGGATATTCAACTGTTCGGCGCCGGGCAGAACATTTCCAATCACGCCACCTTTGTCTACAGCGAATACCACCACCTGCCCAACATTCACGAAACCGGCTGGCTTGCGGCTTTAACAGCCTTGTGCAAAACACTGGCTATCGATTACATCTTCCCGGCTTACGACGATGTAATCGTTGCACTCAGCCAGCATCGACAGGAAATCCCGGCGTGCATCATTGCCCCGTCGGTCGAAGCCTGTGAAATCACCCGTTCCAAAGCGCTTACTTACCAAAAACTGGCACCATTTTTGCGTGTACCGCATACATATGACGATATAGAGCAGGTAAAAAACTACCCGGTATTCGTAAAACCCAATCGCGGCCAGGGTTCTTTCGGTATTCACAAAGCCAATAACCGCGAAGAACTACAACACGCCTGTGCTACCCTGCCCGACCCGATTATTTCCGAATATTTGCCAGGGGAAGAATACACGGTCGATTGTTTTTCAGACCGGCAGCGCGGCGTGCTATTTGCCCATGCCCGTTCCAGGCAGCGGGTACGCAATGGTATTTCGGTCCATTCCGTTTCCGTTGCGCTGGACGAAGCCTGGGCACTGGCAGAAAAAATTCATGTAGCCCTGCAACTGCACGGTGCCTGGTTCTTCCAGCTCAAACGTGCGGCCAATAACGAACTGGCGCTGCTCGAAGTAGCACCCCGCATTGCCGGAGCCATGGCCACCCACCGCGTCACCGGGGTGAATTTCCCACTGCTCAGCATTTACGAGGCCGAGCGCCTGCCTCTTTCAATTTTCACCAACACTCACCCCATTGAGCTGGACCGAGCCCTGTGCAACCGGTACAAACACACCATCCGGTTCAGCACCCTCTATGTGGATTTGGACGATACACTGATTCTGAATGGGCAGGTCAATACCAGAATCGTCAGCTTGATCTTCCAATGCCTGAACCAGGGCAAGCAAGTCAAACTCATCACCCGGCACAGCCAGGATTTGTCCGCCACCCTGCGCCAGTACCGGCTGGAGGGCCTATTTGATGCCGTCATCCATCTGACCAATAAAGAACCCAAATCCAGCTACATCCATGAAAAGGATGCCATCTTCATCGATGACAGCTTTGCCGAACGACGAGAAGTATTTATGAATTGTGGCATTCCTACGTTTGATTGCAGTATGGCCGAGATGTTAATACAGCAAGCAGCATTCCACAATCAATAATCGATCACCTCAGGAATTTTGTAATGAAAAATTTTATTCTTACAGACATTCAAGACCTCAGCCTGCCATTCATCATTTATGGTGCCGGGATGTACGGACAGCATATTTTTAACATCCTGAGTAAGGCCGAAATAGAAATACATGCCGTTTGTGTCGATGATGAATTTTTTCAAGCAAATAGCAATACATGGAATGGGGTTCCGATGTATTCCAAAGAAAGCATTCAGCAAAAATTCCCTACGTGCAACCTCATCGTCGGTTTTTATTCTTTGCACCAAGCAAAAAAGATTGTTTGGACGGATGCCCATCCCGTCTACTTCTTTGATGAGAGCCGGCTTCGCCCTCTTGCCCAACTGGATACCTTGCAGGCTGATATGGGGGATTTCTTCAACCATGAACCCAACCTACTCTCAAAACAAAACCTGATCCATCTCTATCTAGGGTGCAAGAAAAAGAGTATTGCGTTTTCAAATTACGATGACGCAACAGGCGAAATACAACTCACCACTCCCAACGGCACAAAATTAATTACCAATATCTATTTTGGTATTTTAAAAGAAATCTTTTGCGATGAAGTGTATTCACATTGCAAGGACTATCTTTCCGATGATTACGTAGTTTTCGACATTGGCGCCAATCGAGGGTACAGTGCGCTTTATTTTGCAGAAGATGAACATTGCAAGGAAGTTTTCTCTTTCGAGCCAACAACAAGTACCCTTGCGTTCCTGCACAAAAATCTAGCACTCAACCCTGAACTCAAGAAAAAAATCAGCGTTTTTGAATATGGGCTGTCCAACTGCAATGGGGAAGTCACTTTCTACATACCCAATGACGGCACCGACGGCGTGAACTCTACCGAGCTTGGGTTTATCAACAGCTATTATTCCACCGAAAGGCGCTCCAGCATCACAGAAACAAAAATAACTGTCAAGAATGCCGCCGAAGTCATCGCTAGCATCTCTCCGCCCCGCCACACCCGGAAAATAATAAAAATAGATATTGAAGGCGGAGAATACAAAGTACTCAAAAATCTGAAAAATACCAACACGCTCTCCCAATTTCATATGATTATTGGAGAGTGCCATAACGGCATGGATGGAATCATGGAAATTTGCGGGGAGGACTTCGACCTTGTCCATTGCATCAAGGAAAACACCGAGGCAACGGCCATCTTCCTGCTGTTGAAAAAAAGGATAATCCTATGACGACGAATGTGGGGGTAATACTGGCCGGCGGGGTCGGAAATCGCATGGGTGCATCTCGCCCCAAGCAGTTTTTTAAAGTAGCCGGAAAAACTGTGCTGGAACATACGATCGATGTCTTCGAACTGAACGAGGCTATTGACGAAATTGCGATTGTTGCCAATCCTTTTTATATTTCGGAAGTGGAGCGCATCGTTCTCAACAACCCATGGCGCAAGGTCAAGAAAATCATCCAGGGTGGTGAAGAACGCTACCACTCCAGCCTTTCCGCCATTCGGGCATACCAGGACGAAAAACCCAACCTGATCTTCCACGATGCTGTGCGGCCACTGGTCAGCCAGAGAATCATCAACGACGTGGCGGGTGCATTGGAAAAATATGCCGCCATCGACGTAGCCATTCCATCCGCCGACACGATTATCGAAACCGACCGTAGTTTTATCCAGAAAATACCTGACCGTTCCCGGTTGATGCGCGGGCAAACCCCGCAAGCGTTTCGCTACGACACCATTCGGGATGCGTATACCCTGGCGTTAGCAGACCCTGCATTTTCTTCTACCGACGATTGCGGGGTAGTGAAAAAATACCTGCCTGGCCAAGAGATTTTCATCGTACAAGGTGAAGAATCCAACATGAAGATAACGTACAAGGAGGATATTTTCCTGCTTGACAAGCTGTTCCAGATCAAAACAATGGACAGCATTTACCTATCCACTTCCATCGACGCTTTGAAAAATAAAATTGGCGTTATTTTCGGCGCAAGCTCCGGGATTGGGGAAGACTTGGTCAAACAATGCGCTGCATATGGCATTCAGGTGTATGGTTTTTCACGCTCCATCGGCAACGTGGATGTAGCCGACCGGGCACAAGTCAAAGCTGCCTTGCAGCAGGTTTATGAAAGGCATAAAAAAATAGATTTTGTCATCAATACCTCCGGCGTACTTTACAAAGAACCGCTGGTTGCCATGGAAGATGAAAAAATCGACACCATCATTAACACCAATTACCTAGGCATGGTCAATGTGGCCCTGACGTCCTTCCCCTACCTTAGGGAAACCCAGGGCCATTTATTGTTCTTCACCTCCAGTTCCTACACCCGAGGCCGTGCGTTTTACAGCCTCTACTCCTCCACCAAAGCAGCGGTGGTGAACTTTGTGCAGGCCATTGCGGAGGAATGGGACAACGACAGGATCAAAGTCAATTGCATCAACCCCGAACGTACCAAAACCCAGATGCGCATAAAGAATTTCGGTATGGAGCCGGAAGACACCTTGCTCACGGCAGAACAAGTGGCCACGACCACAATAAAATCCCTGCTGGCAGATTTCACCGGGCAAGTGATCGATGTGAAAAAAGAGAATAATTCATGAGCTATGCGTTGCAAAAGAAGCTTGCGAGTTCCATTTTTTTTCCGCTATGGCGCTTGCTGGACTTTTTCATTCCGAAAAGGGATGATTATTGGGCTTTTCCCGTTCACCATATAAAATCGGAGTTGTTCATAGAAAACCCTCGGGCAATTTTTGAACAAGTCAAAGGCGATCAGCGTATAAGAAAAATTATTTTCAGTCGCGCCCCGACCAGCGATTTTCAGATCGATGCCGCCTGCAACACCGAAGTCGTCTATTTACAATCGCTTAAAGGGTTATGGCGACTGCTGCAATGCAGGGTGATCTTCGTGACCAACTCCGTATCGATGGAATACTCCTGGCGCTGGGAAAAGAAGCTTTTCAGCGTTCTAAAAATCCGTCTGAAAAACCGGATATTCGTCAATCTCAGTCATGGCATTTCCTTGAAAAAAATCAATGCTCTGGCCAACGAAAAAGTAAAAAATCACCTCCACCGCGTGAAATACCGGACCCAGGAGCCGATATATTACAGCGGGTTGATTGCCTCCTCCGAGGTGGATAGCTGCATCATGACAACGATGTACCATCCGGTAAATCCGGAAAATATCTGGATTACCGGCCTGCCAAGAAACGATTTCCTGCTGATGGAAAAAACGCTGCTCCCCTTTTACATCAGAGATTCGATAGAAAAACTACAAGCCATCAAAAAAAATAAACGATTGGTGGTGTACGCCCCGACCTATCGACAAACTGCGACCTCCGAAGCGGCGTATTACTACCAATTCCAGCCAGAAGAGATACAACAGCTCAAAACCCTATTGGTACGGCACAATGCTGTCCTGGGTTACAGGCCGCATTATTTTAAAAATACCGAAAAATACTTTAATCTCGATGCATACATCGACAATGAATTTATTTTCAACTGTGACCAGAATACCATTCCCGAATTTTCTGCGCTGGTCAGGGAATGCGATGTATTGATGACGGATTATTCCAGTGTTGCGCTAGAAGGTTTGTACCTGGATAAGGCCACACTCTCTTTTGCCTACGATCTGAAAAATTACGAAACTGAGCAAAATGGTCTAATTTACGACCTCGGCATGATATTTTCCCAGCAGGTTTTTCAGACTTTTTCCGATCTGATGAACGCTCTGGACAAGCAGTTGGCAGAAGGAGCGACGGGTAAGAGGACTGCAAACTATTCGATGGTTCAAAAGTTGCTTTTCAATTACCGAGATTGCAACAATTCCACCAGAGTGGTTCAGCGGGTTCAAGCGTTGACCAATATGCCTTTCATTGGCCATCCCTGATAAGTATTGTCACTAATAGTTAAAAAGCAGAAATCCCTCTAAACGAGGAATTTCTGCTTTTCTGCCAGTGATTTATTTACAGTGCGTTGACTACAAAAGGCTGTTCACCAATATCCTCAAGATCGATCTGGAGACTCTTGGGCTTTTGCCCTGAACACCAACGCTGCCACATCTGGCGCATGGCAAGCACTACGCTTTTTACGGCCACCTCGGGCCGGGCAATATTTTCTTGCGACAGGTAGGCCGCTTGCATATTGCGGCGCACCTGGTTGAGCATTTCCGGCTGGTGTGCCCAGGCTTGGGCCAAGTCGATCAGGCCGGAAACGTTGTGGGTGACACACTGTTTTTCCAGGCCCACACTGTGCATGATGGTCGAAGATTGCCGCCCAGGGTAGGTGTCCCCCGCAATGGTCAGGGTCGGGACCCCCATCCATAAGGCGTGCAAGGTAGTGGTTCCGCCCGTATAGGGGAAGGTGTCCAGGCACAAATCCACCTGCGCGTGCAGGCGCAGGTAATCGGACAAACTGGTGCGCGGGAAGAAGGCCACACGGTCTGCCCCCACTCCTTCGGTCTCAAACCACTGCACCACTTCTGCGGGTACGCCATTGGCAGGCATGGCCCCCATGATGAGGCGGGAATCGGGCAAGGCTTTCAGCACCTTGCACCAGGCCACCACCACTTCGTGGCTAATCTTGTTGAGGCGGTTGAACGAACCAAAGGTCAGATAGCCATTCGTCAGACAGGGTGCGCTGCCGGTATCGACTTTTGTTTCCATCTCCTTGAACACGAAGCTGGGAGGAAGCAGGGCAAATTTTTCAGTAAATTGCTTTTGCAGGTCTTTCTGACCTTCAGGCTTCAGGTACAACGCATTGACGAATTTGTAATCCATCGCACTCAACCCCGTCGTTCCCGGATACCCCAGCCACGTAATCTGCACCGGCGCAGGGTGACGGGCAAATACTCCCAGCCGGTTGCCTGCAGTATGGCCGCTGACGTCGATTAGAATGTCGATGCCATCTTCCCGAATTTTTTCCGCCAATTGGTCATCCGACCATTTCACCACCGGACGCCATACATGGATATTTTTTTCAATTGCGATGGTCGAGCCATCGCGTGCTCCATGATTGACATAGGCATAGGAAGTAATATCGTCATGCTGCGCCAATGCCTTGAAAAATGGAATCACAAACTGCGCTACCGCGTGATTTCTAAAGTCGGCTGAAACAAACCCCACTTTTAACGGTCGATCAGGAATGCGGGTATTACTATATGAAGTGTATTCCTTGCCTTTGACGCTGGCTTCAATCAGTTTTCCATAAGTACGATGCTCACGGTACAGCTCTTCAGGGGTAATTTTTATGCTGTGACTGAGGGCAAACAGCATACTGGTGCGTGCATGGGTAAAGTTGGGGTCAATGGCCAGTGCCTGGCGGAAGGCGGCAATTGCTTCGTCGGCCCTGCTCAAGCTCAGGTACACCACGCCCAAGTTGGTGTGCAGCGCAGGAATGTGGGGCAAGACTTGGATGCTGGCCTTGATTTCTTCAATCACCACCGATGGCTCTTCACTGGCATTCAGTGCTTTGCTGAGCATCACGTGGGCATGCACAAAATCGGGTTGGGCCTGGATGGCACGGCGCAGCCAGTCGGCCGCTTCTGCGTCTTTTTTTTGCTCCAGCAGGTTGCGCCCAACTTCATACAGCGTTGCTGCACTGCCCTTTTCCAGCTCTGCACAGCGCATAAATCCGGCTTTCGCTTCCTCAAAGCGGCCATAGTGTTCCAGTAGATGGCAGAGGTTGTGCAGGGCTGGGATATGGCCAGAATGGATTTTCAAAGCCATACGGAATGCATCTTCTGCGGCGGCGTAGCGCTCTTGATTGCGCAAGGTGACACCGTAGGCTGTGAATAACTCGGGGGTTTTCTCTGGGGAGTTATAGACTGCATATTTGAAGCATATCAATGCAGCATCTTGGTATCCAAGGGCACGAAAGCTAGCTCCAAACTTTTCTAAAACAAATGAATTTATTCCATTATTTCTAATCGCCAGTGCATACTTTTCAAGAGCAAGTAGAAATTCTTCACGGTCTTGATGTATCGCCCCCATTTTTTCAAGCGCAGGTGCATAGTCTGGCTGCATGAGCAGAATATTCTGCAGCAGGTTTTCTGCTTCGTCTTTTAGAGACATATCCAGCAAAGCATCGGCCAGCGCCATTTGGCTGGCAATGTGAGCAGGTTGCCACTCAGCCACTTGGCGACGAGCTGCCAGCGCTTTGTCAAGATGACCCGCCCGTTTTTCGGTTTCAGCCAGCATCTTCAACACCTCCACGGAATGGGGATATTTTTTCCGCATAGATTGAATTAGCTGAATGGCAGGCTGGTATTTTTTTTGGTTAAAAACACTCAGCATTTTTTGCAAATCACCGACCCCTGGCTCTGCCCCTGCAGGGGATCGTGTTTCCGGCAATGGTTGCGGCGCTGGTAAGGGGGGGGAATTCTCCAAAACCATATCCACCAAATCCATTACAGTTGCGCTAGCCAGTGTGATATCGCGGTTTAATGAAGCGATTTGCAACTCATTAAGTCCATAATTCGATGCAAGTATCAGCACTTGCTCTGCCATCTGAGTATCACCGGCTTTAATCAGTGCATTCAGATAACTGAACCAAAACTGCAATTTGGTGGGATTGATATTCAGCGCTGCCTCAAAATAAGGCAGGGATTCTTTCGGCTCCAGCAATTGAACGGAAAATAGCACACCCAGGTTGTGCAAGACATTGGCATCTTCCGGTGTTTCTTTCAGCAATGCTAGATATTGGGCTTTTGCTTCTTCAAAACGCCATTGCTGTTGCAGGCTGATGGCGTATTCCAATTTATCTTCTGCAATGACTTGTTCTTTTTTTTCAACGTCAATTCCGAATTTATTAGTCATACTGCGCCCTTGTTTTTGCCAAAATATTTTTTAACCACTTGTTTTTCAATCCACTAGTGTTTGTCTTCCGCCGCCAATCGGCACGCAAAAGCATCTCTTTCCTCCCACATCAAAGCCTTCTTCACACATCCACCGAAAGGCATTGAGGGATAATTTTTTTGCACTGTGCGGAAACGGATAGCACAAAGAGATTTACTAACTAATGGGCCATGCCGCGTGACATCCTAACGAAATTAGCCCCTGTGCAATCGGCTTGCACAGGGGCTAAATTACCCTTATCTCAGAGGACTGTCACACCGCGTGGGTGTGCGGCAAGCTTACCCTGCCAGCCGCGCCAGATCGGCCACCTGGTTCATGACCTGGTGCAGGCTGGCCAGCAGGCCCAGGCGGTTGGCTTTGAGCGCGGCATCGTCGGCGTTGACCATGACATGTTCGAAGAAGGCATCGACCGGCACACGCAGGGCGGCCAGGGTTTGCAGGTGGGCGGTGGTGTCGCCGGCCTGCAGTTGCTGCTGTGCCTGGGGGGCAATGCTTTGCAGGGCGGCAAACAGGGTTTTTTCGGCATCTTCCTGCAGCAAGGCTGCGCTGACCTGGGGCTGCACTGCGGTTTCGGCTTTTTTCAGGATGTTGCCCACGCGCTTGTTGGCGGCGGCCAGGGCGGGGGCTTCGGGCAGGGCGGCAAAGGCGCGGACGGCAGCGAGGCGCTTGACCACGTCGGACAGGCGCTGCGGACGCAGGGCCAGCACGGCATCGACTTCCTGGGCGCTGTAGCCTTGTTCGCGCAGGCTGACGGCCAGGCGGTCGTACATGAAGTCGGCCAGGGCGCTGCTGGGGTCCTGGATTTTGTCGCCAAAGGCGGGAATGGCGCTGGCCAGGAGCTGGCCGAGGTTCAGCGGCAAGTCGCGCTCG
>Ga0206116_1001808_pt1 | contig 10137 bp, 9 predicted proteins | sample 3A1Ametagenome_FD_178000 | JGI IMG/M metagenome (GOLD analysis project Ga0206116, IMG submission 178000) | Enriched microbial communities from leaf-cutter ant dump, University of Wisconsin, Madison, United States - 3A1A | ecosystem: Environmental > Terrestrial > Nest > Insects nest > Nest dump...
ATAAGGTCGTTAGCGGATTGTCTGGCAATGACATACCGATACCACAACACACATACAGATCTCTTACGAGGAGCAACACCGATACGGCTTATACGCTTCTTGCCGACAATTATGCTGATCCCTTTTTTAATGATCTATTGCCGGTAGATACGATAACACAAGAGCCTGTAGATAGCAATGATGCGCAAAATCATTCTTCAATGGAAGCTGTCAAAAAAGAGGCATCATACCCTGTGCAGCAAATAGCTGTAGAGCCAGCACCTGCAATCAGATATAACGGATATATTTATAATCCTGCTACTAAAAAGAAAACAGCGCTTATAACTTACAATGGGCGCAGTATGTATGTTGGCATAGCAGATCAATTAGATGATCAAACAAAGATAATAAGGATTAATGCACAGGAATTAGTAGTTACAGTTAATGGCCGGAAAATGATAATCGGGGTAGGAGGTAGCTGAAGGCATAGCTTCATTCAGAAACATAGTTTTTTGAAAATAAATGTTTATAAAAAAATATATTATTAGTAAGATTCAATAAATTTGAGAAGCCTTTTAAACCGGATGACGTTGGATAACCTTTTGACTGTCCAAAACTAAATGCTATCGGGTTTCGGTATAAGTGATATTGAGTATGGATTTAACCAACCAAAGTTGGTTGCTGCTCATAATCGGTTACTACAGTCTATAGCATTTTAAAATTGATACCAATTAATACCAAGGTGATTCGGTTATTTAAATTGGAAGCCTATGCTATTGCCTGTCAAAATCCTGATTGTTAATCAGTTTGAAATTTTACGGATTGGGGTAAAACAAGTACTCCTGGATTTCTGCCGTTTGTATTCATTTGAAGTTCGTGAAGCCAATACTGTGAAGGATGGGCTGGTGAACTTTACCAGTAAAGAGCCGGATATTGTGATTATAGATTTAAGTGCTCTGACTATTGAGGATAAGGTATTGACAAAAACAGAAAGGGCACAAATTTCTGGGATACCTATAATTGCATTATCAGATCACGTGAAAGCCAGAACGATCAATGAATTGTCTGGGTACAACTTAAAAAGTGTATTGCAAAAAAATGTGGGCTCCAAAGAATTGAGCCTGGCTGTTGTAGCAGCTATTGAAGGGGAGGAGTATAGCAACCCTGACTTGCCTGGCAATGAAGAATATAAGTTTCTTACTGCTCTTGAGGAGCAATTGCATATTACAAAAAGGGAGAAAGAGATCTTTCATTTAATCATTAACGAGCTAAGTTCTAAAGAGATTTCCCGTAAACTTTTTTTAAGCAAGCGAACGGTAGAAAAGCACCGGTATAACCTTATTAAAAAATTAAAAGCTGTTAATTTGCATCAAACTCTTAAAAACATCAGCGCCAATTTTATTTCTAAATTTTCTGATAACTGATATTGCCTTACGTCGTATTAGTAAACCCTACTTTACATTCATGCTGATTTTGATGATCCTGCTATAGTTTTTAACCCGATCAAATAGGAAGGAATTTTATCAGGCTCACACCATATAATGAAGCGTAGGTCTATTTAAAGAATGTATAAGATATGCATGTACAATATAATAGAAGCTTTTACGTCTTTAAAAGCAATTCAATAAAAAGATGTTTAACTTTATAATATTAACGTTAGGCGTTATAAAGTAATATAGATAAGTGAAATTTAGTTTTTGATTTTTATTATCAGCATTATGCATATCCTGCCCTTGCTTCAAAAACCATATACCAAGCAATACGCTAATGAAATCGTAGGCTGGGTGAGCAGCAGCAGACCTATATCAATGTTTATTCTGACGTATGGCTTCCACGATCCGGTCCGTTCTTTTTTCAGCCCGGGTATTGTTTAAAGACAGCACCGCCCAAATAGCTGCCGGAAGCCAGCCAATTAAAGTTATTTGCAATATGAGACACAGCAGTCCGCTAAAGATTTTCCCTCTAAGTAAAAAAGACAATGCAGGAAAGAGTATAGCGATCAGTAACATAATATTAAGGTGTTTGAAATTTTAGCTACGGGCTTTCATTCAGATTAAAGGTAAAAAAAGAATTTGAAAGAGTGTATTTACAGTCTAGCGGAACATTTTTAAGAGCATTATAGATAATGAATGTCTGCTTTAGGTACATAGAGTACCCCCAATGACGCTATCGCCTCACAGGCCTTTACGCTGGGCATATTAGCCAAACTTGCTAAAGCAATGGAAAAGACTTTGTTTCTCACCAAATAAAAATGTTACATATTTTCTTTTCTACAACAATGCCTCTCTATGTCGCTCTAAATAAGTATGGTTTCCTACCGACAGGTTTTTAATAATTTCCCGGCCAGTAACACCTATTTTATCGTAGGTGCTGGTGCGTAGTGCGGAGGAGAGAATGATTTTGCCGTTGTTCTCAAAGCTAATAAGGTGTTGATCAAATAGAGCATCATAAACCGGGGATAGCAAGATGCCGTTATTTACATCCAACCGCTCCAGATTGTTGGCATGACGCCAGGGCACAATATGAGAGGCGATAAGTATTTCTTGTTTGGTATAGCCGGTAACAGCACAGGCAAACCGCCATCGGTGGAGTACACTTTTGCGATAGGCCCCCTGGCCTATGCGGGAGGTTACCAACCCGCGTCGCTCGGTCTCATCGGGTGGAATAGACTGTGGCACCTCTGGAGGGGCATCATTTTGTATTTGTCCATCTAATTCATAGGGTAGGATAATACCCTTTTTTTTGAAAAAGAATTTTATAGCCACTCGCTCTATACCATCTCGGTCTGGTGTAATAAAATAATCATACTCTATCAATTCCAGCTCGCCTTTAAACTGTACATAGCTCCGCTGCACGTATTCGAACAAAAATACTCTTTTGCCAGTGTTTAGGTGTTCTACCAACGCCAAATTGCCCTTTGTAAGTTGCATGTTTCCCGTTTGGCCCTCGCCAGTATATGAAAACACATTTTCGTTCTCCCACTGATCTTTATAGCCGTGCTGCAGGCCAGTAGTCCCAGAAAAAATAAAAATAAATGGGTAGTTAGCTGGTGTGGATATACCCGCCTGCCGATTACCACCATACATATCATGTATTGTAGCCCTTTGTACGGTTTCGTTTAGTTTAAAATGTGGTACAAAAGCTTGCGCCTGTATATAATTATCAGCCATAGTGATATTGCTGTAAGTTTTTAAAGATACGGAAAATAGGCTTGGGTCTATTCTATACATGATTTTGAAGTAACGCTTCCCATAAAATTCATTTTTTAGAGTTATGGTTTGACGTAAGGAAGAAAAGCTTGCTTTAATCTGTATTTAAGGTTTGTATCGGCACTGGCATTCTATATACTTACATTAACAATGTAACTAACGTTAAAGCTTTGGTGATGTGGTGGTGTCCTGTGTTCTACCTATATCCTGGTGCCGCTTCTGATTAAAGATATAAAAACTTATTGTTTGTCCTGTCGCCCTCTGTTGTTAGGAATAATAGATCAGCACGCATCGGAGATTAAAAAGACCCTACTCTAAAAAGAATGGATCGTTGCTAACCTATGAAAAAAAACAGTTATTTAGGTAGCCGGCAAAACATATCCGATCCAAGAAAAGAATTGCAGGTGATAACGCCTGCAAAGGTGAACTTGTTAAAATATACCCGAAATAAAATAGCGGTTAACCTAACCTAAAGCTTATTTTCATGCAGTAACTATTTTTCGTAATTTCACTTATAGCTAAATAAATATACCTATATGAAAAATCAGGAATTTACTTCTGACCAAGAGAAAGAAATATTGTCTGTCATAAGTGACTTTCTTATGTGGGATGATCTTGGTAATATGAAAGACTTTTTGTTTGAACTGCAAACCCTGGCCTTGTATAATACCAGTGAAAATAACTATACTAAAGTAGAGGCCGATCGTATTACGGGTAATTTCAGCGTTTTATATGGCTTGATAGCTCAGCTTAAAAAATTTCAGAACGGCTTCTAATTTTCAGCAACTACCGGTAAAAGATTGCTCGTTCGATAAATTAAAATAAAAAATATAGAGAATTATCCATTTAATAATATATTATTTTGCCTCGTTTGCTAGTTTTTATTTGCCCTCTTCTATTTTGGCAGGCAAGTAACGCCGAACAGCCTAATAAACAATGAGCGATTGCACCTTTAATCGAATTTACGATATTTACAAAACCGCAATGACTAAAATAACACAATTGCATGAACAAATTGGTATTAGCAGGCAATGGCTTTGACCTGGCACATGGAATGAAAACATCTTACAAAGATTTTATTTGTACATATTTCAAGGGCCTTATAAAAGGTGTCATAGAAAAGCAGTCTGGATATAAAAATAACGCTGTAAAAATAGATGTTCGCAATCGTGATTTATTAGTGGATTACAAATGGTATTCCCAAATCTCTACAAACATCACTGATGAGTCAGTAATACAAATTTTTTCTAACCAAGAATATTTTTCGATTGGAAGCAGAGAGTTCTATAATATATTTTCCTACAATATTGAAAACTCGATTATAAAGAAAGCTTTAAACAGCCTGCACGAAGTTAATTGGGTGGATATTGAAGAAATCTATTACGATGAACTACTTAAGCTTTCGGGGTTACATACATCTGCTCTCTCAATTAATAAGCATCTGCTCTTTATAATTATGGAGCTGGAACGATATCTTTCAAGCATTGAAATTCCTCCTCTTAATAATGATATTTTAAAAATTTTGTGCCGGGCTTTTAATCCGGAGGACTTCAAAGATCAACAAGTCCAATTAAAGAACTGCAAAAACATCACGTTACTAAATTTCAATTATACAACGACGTTAAAATTCTATCAGGATAGTTTGATAAAATTGCTGCCTGGTACAGAGGTGGATTTAATTAACATTCATGGGGAACTTAACAATAGGGATAATCCTATTGTCTTTGGATTTGGAGATGAAATGGATGATCATTACAAAACCCTGGAAAAGCTAAAGGATAATACATTTCTGGATTATATGAAGTCATTTGGCTATTTCAGAACCAACAGTTATCGTCGATTGATCCGATTTCTGGAAGCAGGGAGCTTTCAGGTAGAAATTATGGGGCATTCCTGTGGGTTGTCGGATAGAGTGATGCTTAACATGATTTTCGAACATCCTAATTGTAAATCTATTAAAGTAAACTATTACAAGTGGGGAGATAGTTATGAAGAGACCAATTATAAAACGCTCACCCAAAACATATCCAGGCATTTTAATAAGAAGACGCTAATGAGGGATCTGGTTGTGGATTATGGACTATCTAATGAGATACCACAGTCGATATAGGGGGAGAAGTGAATTCAAAAGGCTAAAACCAGCCCTCGTTTCTCTCAACTATCCTTTAAATAAAGTTTGTCTTCTAAAAAAAATGCCCACTCATTTCATCCTGAAAAACACCGCACTGAACGAAAAATATGCCCCTTTCATCTAAAATACCCATTTTTACGGTATAAGAAAAATAAATTTACACGGGTGTCAGAACGATTGTCAGCCTATTAATCACATAGCCCACAGCCCTGTTCTGAACCACATTACATTAAGCAATAAATGTTACATATTCAAGTTTGCATACGTATATACAAACAGCAAAACGTTTAAAAGAAACCAGTATATAAAAATATGACGACAAAAGAAAAAAAGAAAATCTGCTTTGTAGTTTCCCCTATCGGAGAAGAGGGCTCAGAAATAAGAGAGCGTTCCGATCAAGTATTAAAACATATTATTACCAGTTCGGTTGAGCAATTGGGCTACACTATTATTCGTGCTGACAAAATTTCTGAGCCTGGAATTATCACAACCCAAATAATTGAACATATTGTTGATGCAGAACTTGTGATCGCAGATTTAACGGACAAGAACCCAAATGTTTTTTATGAGTTAGCCATCAGGCATGCCATTAGGAAACCTTTAGTTCAAATGATTAAAAAAGGGGAGATCATCCCTTTCGACGTTGCAGCAACGAGAATTATCCAGTTTGATCTACATAGCCTCGATAGTGTTGCAGCCGCTAAGGAGGAAATAATATCACAAGTAAGATCTTTAGAAGCGGGGAAAAGCGAAATTCATAACCCGATTTCTGTTTCCCTGGATCTTAAAGTTCTAAAGGAAAGTGGCAATATTAAAGAACGTTCACTCGCAGATATTGTTGAAGCTGTTTCTGATTTGCGGCTTGCAGTAACCACAATGGATAAAATAACACCGTCATCAAAACAGCTAGATGAAATAAAGTTAATGGTTGACACTTTACCATCAAGACTAGAGGACAGGCTTGACCCAAACTTTAGGAGAAGAAAAAGAAGATTTCATCCAATGATGTTTGAGGAAATAATACATATGGAAATGGAACTTAATAATCCTGATATCAGTCTCCTTATGATGATTAGTATGCTTAAAGACGATTTACCTTGGATATATGAAATCGGACTTGAGACATATAGAGGGTTAAGGTCTGCAAAATCTAAGGTGGAAAAAAAGAAACTGATCGAAACATTTGGAAAAGCACTGGAAATCCTTGAGCATCCAATTTTTAGAGAAATTCATGGTAAATCAGAAGATATATATATGTTAAACAAGGATATTAGACATTTTACACGTCATTACCTTGACAGATACTTGACTGAGAGTTAAATAACATAAAAATAAAATAGTAATTGGTTAACAAAATGGGCTATCAAAAGCTGATCTGCTACAGGCTCTATAAGAAACCTATATTTTGAATAGCTTTTCTTACCTTAGCCCTGCAACAAACTAACAAGCAGTTTAGCCATTTGTAATAATGACCAAAACACTTAATAGTTGCAAAAATGTATTAAAAATGCATCTGGAATCAATAGAAGAAGATATTAATAATAATGCTCCGTATCTAAATATAGTAAGGAAAGTTTACTTAACTTATCCTACGAAGGCGTTGATTGGAAATGAAAAACGTCAATATTATATTCTAAATGAAATTAGTGAGTATTTCAATATTCCAATTATGAATATTCAGGTTTGCGGCTCTGCAAAAACGGGCTATAGTTTTCATAAAAAAACGCAATTTAGCGCGGCTACTTCGGATTTAGATATTGCTATAGTTGATTCAAATCTATTTTTGACTTATACTGAATGGGTATTTAAAATCACCAAAGGGCTTACAGATAGAACAGGGTTTACCACTGATAGGGGGTCGAATTTTAACCAGTACTGTAATTATATTGTGAAAGGAATTTTTAGGCCAGATTTAATGCCTAGTGGACGAAAAAGAATAAATTGGTTAAAGTTTTTTGGACAATTATCAACAAAAAATAAAGACCTATTTGCATCCATTAATGCTGGTATTTATATGTCGCAGGCATTTTTTGAGTATAAGCAGATTTCAAATATTAATGAATACGTAATAAATAAACCATTATAATGATAGACTATAGAGTTAGATCAGTCTCGTTACTAAATTTGGTAAATGATGTACAAAAAGGAAGGTTGATCCCTGACGCATACTTTCAAAGAAATTTAGTTTGGAGAGATGTTCATAATAAAGATTTTATTAAAACCATTTTATTAGGTTATCCATTTCCCCAAATTTTTATATCAAAAGGTAAAATCGATGTTGAAAATATGTCAACAGTTTCATGTATTGTAGATGGGCAACAAAGAACTAATGCTATTATTAGATTTATAGAAAATAAATTTGATGTGGATGGTAAAATGTTTAATGATTTAAGCCCTGTTGAAAAATCTGATTTTCTGAAATATGAGATTGCTGTGATTGAATTGGATTTGGAGAATAACGACCCTAAAGTCCAAGAAATCTTTCAAAGGATTAATAGAACGTCTAATTCTTTAACTACAATTGAGAAGATGGCTTCAGAATATTCAACATCGGAATATATGTTAGTCGCAAAATTATTGGCTAACGCAATTGACTTAGAAACTTCAGATAATCAAGATGACTTCAGGGAAGACCCTAATATCCCTAAAGAGTTTTTTGTATGGGCAAAAACAAAAAAAGTTAATAAATTTCAAAGTTTAATTACTTTAAAGGGGATATTCAGTTCAAGAGATATTGCAAGGAAGGTACACTTAATGCATGTCCTGAATATTATGTCAACGATATCAACTGATTTTTTTAATCGAAATGAAAGGAGTATTTCTTTATTGAACGACTATAGTCTTATTTTTGATGAAAAAGATGAAATAATTAATTTACTCGAAAGCTCAGCAGATTCAATTCTAAAGTTGAAACTTAAGCAAAAATCAATGTGGTATAGCAAATCTAACTCGTTTTCATTAATTATTGCTTTTGCGAATTATTTAAAGGAAAATACAATAGATGATAATGATATTGAAAGCTTAAAATTAAAATTAGAAAGATTTGAAAATAACGTTCCAGAAGATTATAAATTAGCTGCTACCGAAGGGGTAAACAATAAGAGAGAAAGAGAATTAAGAAATACATACATTGTAGAACTGTTAAATCAACCTTAAGATTAATTCTAATAGTTAGCTTTGAAAAACTAAAATCTAAAATAAAATTGTTTACACGATTTCGAATTATGGATCACAATTTCTTGAAGATCAAACAGGATAGGAATTTTTATCAATAGTCGATCCCTATAACAGCGCTATCTATTTATGGAGCAGAGCATAGAATACCAATATCAAAAAAGTACAATAGTTCGAAAAGAAAAGAAAATTTGAAATTAAAATTGTAATAGCTACTCCCTGAAATTTCGACACTCTGTCTATAAAAGCTATGAATCTTATCTTTTCCATATTTTACTAACCCTTGCTTTTTTATATTTCCTTGTTTTAGTTAACAAGAAAACAAATGAAGCAAACGCAATTACAGGTAACATTAAATTCCACAGAAAGGAACCCTCGTTTTTGGGTTGCTTATGCAAAGGTTGAGGCCAGTATATATATTTTCTTGGCGCTTCATTTAATACAAGATTTTCTAATTCTTCTTCGGGAATATCATACGGCACTCTCGATAAATCAATTTCTATTGATTTATATTCTCTGTTTCTGTAAAAAGCCTTTTTATTCAGGGTAGAAGCATGGCTTACTTTTATTTCAAAATAAATATTACTACCATTAACGCATACCGTAACATCGGGTGTGATTTTATTTTCTAAGCGTTTTTCGATTCTTGGGTGCGAGTATTTTAGTATGTGTCCAACAGCTTTTATCTCCGAATGCTCTGCAATAATCTGTTTCGCATATTTGTGGATTAAAGTTTCAGGAGCTCCGCTACAATCCGTTTTAATATGATGACGAAAATGCCAATCCCGTTCATTGCCCTGAATAGCTTCAAGCCTTTCTTTACACTTTTCACATCGGCAATTACACTTGAGACCGTTTTCAGCATCCTCTATATAAATGTACTTGGAGGTAGGTTCGTGAAAGGCATATTTTAATTTAGCACTCATAAGGTTCAGTATTTTTACCAATAAATTACCTATTATAGGGGATAATTTACTTTACTATGGACAAAGCGAATATCTGTATTTTTACCAAGCAAAATAATTACATTCAATTATGTCAGTAGATGATTTGATAAATAAAGCTTTAAAGGGTGGGGGTGGCATGTTGGATACATCTAATATGTTTGCTATAATTGGGGAAATCGGCACAAATGAGCTGTTTGTACTTAATCTTCAGGATTTTTTTGCTGAAAATCTTATTTGTTTTAGTGAAGGTAAGCAAACTGCTGCTATACTTTTGGGAGCGTATGTTACCGAAGATCTTGCACGTAAGTGTATTGAAAATATAAGAGAGGATCAACTACAGGGGCCCGGCTTAGTGGTAGCACCTGATTGGCATATTCTTATGGCTAACCCCGAAAAGAATGAGCTGTTTTCTATACTACTTACTGATTATTATATTAGCTGTCTCGCATTTTATTCATACCAAGTAAAATACGATATCCTACCTATAGGGATTTTGGAGAATAAAGATGCTGCTGATGCTGCCATTGATATAATAAAATATACAATAAGATCGCGCAACTTTTAGGTCGTGATCAGCTATAAATAATAAAATAAAAAAAGATAATCTTATAAGTACACTATTATAAACGTTTGCATAAAAGTTGGGTACTGGCTGTAATCACATTCTTTATTTTAGGGTTATTGCTTAAAGGTAAGA
>Ga0206116_1001809_pt1 | contig 10115 bp, 10 predicted proteins | sample 3A1Ametagenome_FD_178000 | JGI IMG/M metagenome (GOLD analysis project Ga0206116, IMG submission 178000) | Enriched microbial communities from leaf-cutter ant dump, University of Wisconsin, Madison, United States - 3A1A | ecosystem: Environmental > Terrestrial > Nest > Insects nest > Nest dump...
TCGACACCGACATGCCGGAAACGGGATTGAGGCCGCCGGCGGCGCGCACCTTGGGATCGGTGGAGCCGCCCAGCGAGCCGCCGCGCGACGACTTGCGCGAGGTCAGCTCGGCCTTCGGCTTGCGCTTGCCCGGCTTGGCGATGGTTTCCTCGACGACCCGCGACTCGGAGGGTTGGGGCTTGGCGGCATCGTCGGAGACGTCCTTCAGCCAGTCCGAGAAGGACCCCTTCAACGGCGTTCCCTCGAACGGCGCCTGCGGCATCTCGGAAAAACCGGGTGCCTGATCGGTATCGGGAGCGGAAGCGGGCTTGCGGGGGGGCATGTGCGGACTCGTCGGTATCCTGAGCGAACGGACACCTTATCACATCCACTGCGGTCAGAGCATGGCAGCAGGGCGACAGGTGCCGACGGCGATTTCCAAGCGGTTCTGGATTGTCGGCTCAGTCCGACGTCAACCTGACGCCGGGCGACGATCCGCGCCTCGTCAACGATCTCTTCCCGCTGCCGAAGCGCCTGCGCAAGACGACGCAGCTTTACCTCTACCTGCTGATGCACCTTGCCGGCCGCGCCTTCGGCTGAAAGCGTGGCCGGTTGAAGGCGCCGGCCGTCAGTCGTTGCGGCAGACGCCGTTCACCCACTTGCACGGTGCGCCGGGCTTGCCGACGGCGCCGCCGTATTTGGGCTTGGCCTCGGTCGGCGACGGCGTCGTCGTCATCGGGGGCGCCGGCTGGCCCGAACTGGCGGACGACTGGCCGGTCGGCCCGGTCTGTGGCGCCGTGGATGGCGCAGGTGGCTGGGTGACGGTGCTCGGAGGCGTTGCCGGCTGGGTCGCAGGTGGCGTGGTGGCAACCACGGGCGGTCGGGTGGCCGTGGGCGGCGGCGCGGCCTGGGGCTGCGGCCTCGTCGGGTAGACGCCGACGTCCGGTTGGGGCAGGGGCGGCATCGGCGGGCCGACCACCACGGGCGGGCGGTAGACGTAGCCCGGCGGCGGTTCGATGTAGACCTCGCCCGGATAGACCTCCGGCGGCGCCCACTCCGGCTCGCGATAGATCGGCGGCGGATTGGCGTAGACCGGCGGCTCGCGATAGATTGGTGGCGGCGTCAGCACCGGCGGTCGCAGGATGCGCTGCTCGGGCGCCCAGTTGCGGACGGTGCCGAGATAGCGCGAGGCGATCCAGCCGCGCGTCTGGCCGTAGCCGACGTCGCACCAGCTGTCATCGTTGAGGCAGCCGTAGATCTCGACCGGCGCACCGGGCGGCAGCACCATGATGGCATAGTACTGCGCGCCCGGGCCGGTGCGGAGATTGACGGCAGCCAGCACTTCGGCCGGCGCGGCCAGCGCGCCGGTCGCCGAGGAGGTCAGGCCGGCCAGGCAGAGCGTCGCGGCCAGACGTCGCATCGACATTGCGTTTCCCCTCGTTCATGGCCTTGCCCTTGCGGACTCGGCCTCAGTTGTTGTCAGGACAGGCAACGGCGCCCGGCCCGCAGCGGCCATTCGAAGGCCCGCCCCGACGGTCACGGTCCCAGTCCCGACGATCCCGGTCGCGGTCCCGATCCCAGTCCGGGCGCGGACGATCGCGATCCCGGTCCCAGTCTGCGCGCGGACGGTCACGGTCCCGGTCCCAGTCGGGGCGCGGACGGTCGCGGTTCCAATCGGGGCCGGGGCGACCCGGGCGCGGACGATCCTGATACCACGGCCGCTTGGCATAGTGGTTGTCCCAGTAGCCGAAATTGAAGGTCAGGAACGGCACCGAGGCGTAGGGGCGCGGACGGTAGGCCGGGCCGCGGTAGAAGGTGGAGAGATAGCGCGACGACACCCAGCCGCGCTCGCGGCCATAGGACACGTCGCACCACGTGTAACCCTGAAGGCAGCCGTAGAGCTCGACGGGGGCGCCGGCCGGCAACACGACGATCGGGTAATACTCGGTTCCCGGACCGGCCCGGAGATTGACGTTGGCGGTGACGCGGGCGGGTGCCGCCGAGGCCGCCACCGGAGCCGCGATGGTCGCGGCGGCGAGCACGGCAATCGACAGTAGGGGTTTCAACATGGCTTTCACTCCTTTGCCGGCAACGCCGATGGGCACTCCTGAGCCGATCCGGGCGCCGAACATTCTATGATCAACCTTATCTCATCCTTGCCTTGAGCGCGGGCTGAACTGGTCGTTCATGGACCATTCATGTCCGACTCAACGCTCGACCCGGAATCTGGGTTGCACATGCGGCGGCAGTGCGGCCGTTGAAGCGTTCTCCGGCCGAGATGGGATATCCGATCGGGCGGGGCAACTGGGCGGCAATGGCGAATTTCCTTGCCGCCGGGCCGGCATGTGCTCTAGCTCTCGCGCCATGAACTACCGCCACGCCTTTCATGCCGGAAACTTCGCCGACGTGCTGAAGCACGCCGTGCTCGCCCGCATCCTCGACTACCTCGGCCGCAAGGATGCCGGCTATCGCGTCATCGACAGCCACGCCGGCATCGGTCTCTACGACCTTGCCGCCGACGAGGCGCTCAGGACGGGCGAATGGGAGGGCGGCGTCGGCCGCATCAGGGCGGCGCGCCTGTCGCCGGCCCTCGACGATTGGTTCGCTCCCTGGCGGGCGGCCCTCCGTGCCGTCAACGGCGGCGACGATCTTCTCCTCTATCCCGGTTCGCCGGCCATCGCCACCGCGCTCGGCCGGCTGCAGGATCGCTACCATTTCAACGAGCTGCATCCGCAGGATGCGGCAACGCTCGCCGCCCTGTTTGCCGGCGACCGGCGGGTGCGCGTCGGTTCCGAGGATGGCTATGTCACCGTCCGCGCCCAGTTGCCGCCGCGCGAGCGGCGGGGCGTGGTGGTGATCGATCCGCCCTTCGAGGAACCCGGCGAGTTCGACCGCATGCTGCGCGCCGTCCAGGACGCCCGCAAGCGCTTCGCCACGGGCTGTCTCCTCGTCTGGTACCCGATCAAGGACATTGCCGCCGTCGATGCCTTCCTGAAAGGGGCGGCCGAGGTTGGCTACCCGCGTCTCGTCGCCATCGAGCAATGGGTGCGCGAACCGGGTGGCGACGGACCGCTGGCCGGCGCCGGCGTGCTGGTCGCCAATCCGCCCTTCACGCTGGCCGACGAGACCGAGGCCATCCTGCCGGAGCTGACGCGCCTTCTCGCCGAGGGCGAAGGCGCCGGCGGTCGCGTGCTGAGGCTCGCCGAGGACGGCTGACCGGCGAAGCCGGCGCGGCGCTTCGAAGGCCTCCGGACGGGAAATGCCCGTCCGCCGAATGGGTTCGTTGCCCCGGTAAGAAATTTTCAAGGTGCAGGGTCTACAAGCCTTGGCAGGGTAGGGCCGAGACGCGCCAATCGGTTGCGCATGGCCCGGCGGCTCCCGCCGAAGCGGGAGGCCGACGAACTGCCAGGGCCAGCCACGCCGCCGGATGCACCGGGGCCGGGCCGGCCAAGCGGAAGCCGCCGCACGGACGGTTCCCTCTGAACGCGAAACGAAGTCCTCGTGGCGCGCCGGCATGGGCGCCACGCGTTACACCGTTTCCGTGGGGTTTCGACCTTTCGGTCGGAGCCCGACGGAAACGGAAGCGCCCAACCGGGCGCCGGCCGGTCAGGCCGAAACCCGCATGAGCCGGATGAGTCCGGATCATGCGGAACGCATATCATGTAGTTTTTCAATGCGGAGAGCCTGCTGAACAAGGCGAGACAAGACACACGGTCTGCGAAAGACAGCCAGATGGAACGATCCCGTGTTCGCATCCTCATTGCGGGCGAGCCTCGCGCCGAGGTCGATTCCTGTCTGCGTGACCTTTTGACGCAAGGGTTCGACGCCGGGCTGGCGGAGCCCCTTTCGGCGGGCACCGCCGGCAAGCAGGACATCGTCGTCATCGCCGGCAAGTACCGGTCGAACCATCACGCCCCCGCCCGGGTCGCCGACCTCGTCGGTCCGCTCAAGTCCCGCGCGATCCTGTTCCTCGAGAACATGGACCCGCAGAGCTTCTCCGCCTTCGAGCGGGCGGGGTTCTCCTTCATCAACGTCACCACCGACATGAGCGTGAAAAGCCTCGTCGGGATGATCGCCCAGGTCGACCCGCACGCCGTCTATCAGGCTTCCAAGGCGGCTGCCTTGCGGACATCGGTGTCGAACGGCATCGCCGACGCGGTGGTCGACCTGTTCGGTCGCCTCAGGGCCAACCCGGTGGCGCCGGCGCTGGAGGAATCGGCGCGGCAGCGCCGGGCGATGGACGAACTGATCGGCAAGTCGCCGATGTCGGTGTGGATCGACCTGATCCAGAACTACCACGACGGCACCGCCCAGCACTGCGCGCTCGTTTCCGGATACACGCTGGCCTTCGCGCGGGCGCTCGGCGCCGGGGAGCAGCAGACCGGCCGCCTGTTCGACGCCGCCTTCTTCCACGACGTCGGCAAGGCGATGACGCCGCTCGAAGTCCTCGACAAGCCGGGCGCGCTCGACCCGGACGAGTGGGAGATCATGAAGCGGCATGTCGTCCACGGCTACGACATCCTCTCCCGCGACGCCCACACCAGCGGCGAGATCGCCCGCGTCGCCCGCGATCATCACGAATATCTCGACGGCTCGGGCTACCCTCGGGGGCTCCGCGCCGGCGACATCGACGACATCACCCGCATCATCACCATCTGCGACATCTTCGCCGCCCTGACCGAGAAGCGGGCCTACAAGCCGCCCAAGTCTGCCGAGGAGGCCTATTCGATCCTGCTGTCGATGGCCGGCACGAAGCTCGATCCGGATCTGGTGCGCGTGTTCGAGAAAGTGGTTGCCGAAAGCGATGGCGGCCAGCGGCCTGTCAGGTCGGCTGCCTGACGGGGCGAGGCACGAGACGCAGAAGGGTTGTTCGATCCGACCGGGAAGACAACATGCTGAACCTCAGGGCGCTCATTGTCGATGATTCCGGGATCGTCCGCGCGCAGCTGCGCAACGAGATCCGGGAAGTCGTCCCGGACTGCCATGTGTTCGAGGTCGAAAGCGTGCTCGAAGCCGGACGGTTCCTGCTGCGGGGCGTGCCCGACGTGCTGTTTCTCGACCTCAACATGCCCAACATCAACGGCATCGAGCTGTTGAAGAGGTTCGATGCCGTGCTTGCCGGCCGCCGTCCTCCGATCGTGGTCTCCATCTCGACCGACACGAGGCCAGCCACCATCGAAGCCCTGAAGGAGCGCGGCGCCTATGCGCTGCTGCCCAAGCCGTTCGACAAGTCGAAGGTCGCGATGCTGTTGTTGCGCATCGTCAAGATGGTCCAGTCGCGCCGCGTGCTGATCGTCGACGATAGCGCCACCGTTCGCTCGGTGGTCAAGCGCATCGTCAAGCACAGCCGGTTCAAGCTCGACGTCGAGGAGGCCGCCAACGGCTCCGACGCCATCCGTCTGTTTCGGAGTGGCGGCTTCGATCTCGCCTTCATCGACGTGGAGATGCCCGGCATCGACGGCCTCGAGGCGGCGGGCGAAATCCTCTACTCGTCGGGGGACGCGCATGTCGTGCTGATGTCCGGCAACGACGACGAGGCGATCCGTCGCGCGGCGTCGCACATCGGCGTGGATTTCTTCCTCAAGAAGCCGTTCTACGCCAAGGATGTCGACGAGGTCCTGCACAGTCTCTACAGCGTGGCCGAAACGGAGTTCGTTGCGACGCGCGAGTCCGAGGTCTTCGACGAGCCCGAGACCAACATGTCGCGCCTGCCCTGACCGACGCAGGTCCCCTCGACACAGAGGCATCGGCCTCGCGCAAGCTAGCTAGATAAAGATCACAGGGTAATATTTATCTAGGCTAAATTAAGTATTCTTCTATAAATTCTTGCTACCGTTAAGGGTCTTTACTGAGGAAACGATATGAACCGCCTGACCGTGAGTCTTACGCTGAGAATAACCATCGCCGTGCTCGTGGCCGGTATTCTGGTCCAGTTGGGGATCGGCGCCTGGGCGTCTTGGCAAAGCACTCGGACGGCGGCTCGCATCGAAACGGTTTCTCGCGCCACGGCGCAGATGTTCCAGGCGTTGCCCAACCTCAGGATCGATCGCAGCAGCACCGTCAGGGCCATCAAGGCCGACGAGGGGCTGGATGGCTTCGTCAAGCAGGTCAGCGACGCCCGGGGCGCCGAGATGCCGGCCATCGAGGCGGCGATCGCCACGCTGGAGGGCGCCGACCTGGACGACGGCGCCCAGCTCGCCACGTCGCTTCGCGGTACCCTGGACACGCTCAAGGCGCTTCAGGCCAAGACCGAGGACGCCTTCAAGCAGGACAAGGCCAGCCGTCAGGTTTCGCTTGCCGACGACTACACCAAGGCCGCCACGGCGATGATCGACCAGCTGTCCTCGGCCTCCTCCCGGATCGCCGAGGAGGTCCGTCTGGCCGACGGGCTGATCGACCGGCTGCTCGACATCAAGGCGCTGGCCTGGGTGATGCGCAACACGGCCGGCGACGCGTCCGGCTTGACCGCCAATGCCCTTGGGCCGATCGGCGTGCCCGACAACGTGCTCGAGACCTATTTCACGCACATGGCGTCCGCCCAGGTGGCGTTCAAGTCCATCAAGGACATGTCGTCCGGCGTCGATCTGCCGCCGGCCTTTGCCGAGGCAGTTGCCGCCGCTGACCGCGACTATTTCAGCTCCGGCGCCATCGAACGGCAGACCAAGCTCCTTCAGACGGTGGTCGCCGGCCAGAAGGCCGACACCGACACGCTGGGCTGGAGCAACTACAACGCGCCCCGGCTGATGTCCCTGCTCAACGTCGCCAACGTCGCGCTGTCCATCGCCGAGACCAAGGCGGCCGAGACCAACAGGGCGGCGACGCTGTCGCTGTGGGCCAACCTCGGCCTGTTCGTCGGTGCGCTGGCGCTGGCCATCGGCATCGCCATCGTGGTGCAGCGGCGCATCATCCATCCGCTCGGCGTCATCGGCGACCGCATGATGGCTCTGTCGCGAGGCGAGTTCTCCATCGAGGCGCCCTATACGGAGCGCGCCGACGAGATCGGCGCCCTCGGCAAGACCATGGCGGTGTTCCGCGACAGCATGCAGGAAACCGAAAGGCTGCGCGCCGAGAGGGCCGACCAGGAGCGGCTCGACCAGGAGCGCCGCGCGGCCGACATGAACGCGCTGGCGCTACGCTTCGACGAGGCGGTGGGCGACATCGTCACCATGGTGGCCTCGGCCTCCACCGAGCTGCAGCTGTCGGCCAAGTCGCTGACCTCGCTGGCCGAATCGACCCAGGACCAGTCCGCCTCGGTGGCCGCCGCCGCCGAGCAGGCGTCGGCCAACGTCGCCTCCGTGGCGTCGGCGACCGAGGAGCTGTCGTCGTCGGTGTCGGAGATCGCCCGGCAGGTGGAAAAGTCGTCGGAGATCGCCTCGAAGGCGGTGAGCGAGGCCGAGCACACCAACGACATGGTCAAGGGGCTGGCCGCGGCGGCCGAGAAGATCGGCGCCGTCGTCGAGCTGATCAACTCGATCGCCGGCCAGACCAACCTCCTGGCGCTCAACGCCACCATCGAGGCGGCGCGGGCCGGCGAGGCCGGCAAGGGCTTCGCGGTGGTGGCCGCCGAGGTCAAGCAACTGGCCGACCAGACCGCCAAGGCGACGGCCGAGATCGGCGCACAGATCGGCGCCATCCAGACGGCGACGACCGAGGCGGCGGATGCCATTCATGGCATCGGCAGCACCATCGAGACGATGAACGACATCGCCAAGTCGATCACCGGCGCGGTGGAGGGCCAGAACGCCGCCACGGTGGAGATCGCCCGCAACGTTCAGGAAGCGTCGATCGGAACGGGCACGGTGTCGCACAGCATCACCTCCGTCACCATGGCCGCCAGCGAGTCGAGCGGCGCCGCCACCCAGGTGCTGGCGTCGGCCTCCGAGCTGAGCCGCAATGCCGAGCGGCTCCGGCACGAACTGGCGACCTTCCTCGGTTCGATCCGCGCCGCCTAAGCGGGCGGCTCGGCATCCTGCGGCGCCGCCCCCGGCAGAGACGCCGGGGCGACGCCAGCCCGTTATCCGGCTGCATCTGCGTGGAGATGAACATGACGAGTGAAGGCCGGCCGCATTTCCGTGCCATATCGAGCATAACGCTCGGCGTCGCCGATCTCGCTCGCGCCCGCCGTTTCTACGATGCCCTGGGACTGGTGGCCGACGCGGCGTCGAACGACGACTACGTCATCTACACCCTCGACAATCTGAAGCTCTCGCTGTTTCCGAGGGCGCTCCTGGCCAGGGACGCCGAGGTCGCCGACGACGGTCATGGCTTCGACGGCATCACCTTCGCCCACGACTATCCGTCCGAGGCCGCCGTCGACGCGGCGATGGCGCATGCGCTCGCGGCCGGCGCGGTGCTGAGACGGCCGGCCCAAAGGGTGTTCTGGGGTGGCTATTCCGGCTACGTCGCCGATCCGGACGGCCATCTGTGGGAGCTGGTTTACAACCCGTTCCTCTAGAAAAAGCGCCCTGCCGATCTCAGTCCTCCGGGGTGAAGGCGGGGTTCCAGACGATTTCCCAGACGTGTCCGTCCGGGTCCTGGAAGTAGCCGGCGTAACCGCCCCAGAAGGTGTCCGTGGCCGGCTTCAGGATTTGGGCGCCCGCCTTGCGGGCCTCGTCCATCACCGCGTCCACCTCTTGCCTGCCGCCGACGTTGTGGCCGATGGTGACATTTCCCGGGCTTGGCGATGCCTTGGGCAATCCGGCGTCATGGGCGAGATCGCCGCGCGCCCAGACCGCCAGCTTCAGATGGGATTGCAGGTCGAAGAAGGCGACCGCTCCGTGCTCGAACTCCCTGCCGACGATGCCCTCCGTCTTCAGTCCGAGGCCATCGCGATAGAAGGCGACGGCTCGTTCCAGATCGTCGACGCCGAGCGTCAGCACCGAAATGCGTGGTTTCATGGCGTCGCTCCTTGTCTGTCCTTGGGCGGTTGCCGACAGATGGCGATGCGGACCGCCGCCTTCAACCGATGAGGCGGCCAGCCGAAAAATCAGGTCGACAAGCCAATGGCCGCGATTATTCTCGGCTTCCGAATCCGCTCCTCCTCGGGGCGCCCGGCCCGGTGGCCGCTTTCGTGTAGATGTCGGGGATCGAACCATGCGCCTTGCCTATGCCTTGCTTGCGCTGAGCTGCTCGACCGTGATGGCCGCCGCCGGAGATCTTCCGGCCTGCGACGACGCCTCGGTTCTCTCCACCCTGTCGGGCCGTCAGGCCTGGGCCGAGGCGCACACCTGGAAGGACGGCGTCACCATCGCCGCGCTCGACCGGATCGGCGAGCGGCGGCTGGTGACCGAAGGCTTCAGTTCCATCGACCGGCGCTATTGCGCCGCGCGCGCCGAGCTCACCTCGGCACGGCCGACGGCGCTCTACTATGTGGTGTCGGCCGGCGAGGGCTTCGCCGGCTATGGCTGGAACGTCGAGTTCTGCCTGTCGGGCCACGATCCCTATTACGTCTATGGCGCCGACTGCCAGGTCCTGAAGTGACGGCTGTCGTCCGCCTGCTGCTGGCGTTCGCGGCCCTTTGGCCGGCCGTCGCGGCGGCCGACCAGCCCGGCCGGTTCGATTTCTATGTTCTGTCGCTCAGTTGGTCGCCGAGCTACTGCGAGGCGGAGGGCGGCGCGCGGGACGATGTGCAGTGCGAGCGCGGCCGCCGCTATGGCTTCCTGGTGCATGGTCTCTGGCCGCAATACGAACGCGGCTATCCCGCGGATTGCCCGACGCGTCTCGCCCCCAGCGAGGCCGACATCCGCTCCGTCGCCGACCTGATGCCTGCGCGTGGTCTCGTCCATCACGAGTGGCGCAAGCACGGCGCCTGTTCCGGCCTTTCGCCGGCCGACTATCTCAAGTCGGTCAGGGCGGCCCGCGAGGCGGTTCGCATTCCCGCCGCCTTTCGGCGGCTCGATAACTATGTCATGGTCTCCCCCGCCGAGGTGGAGGCGGCCTTCGTCGCCGCCAATCCGGGGCTCAGGCCGGATGGCGTCGCCGTTACTTGCGACGGGCGCCGTCTCCGGGAAGTTCGCGTCTGCCTGACGCGAGACCTCGGGTTTCGCGCCTGCGAGGAGGTCGACAGGCGCGGTTGCCGCGCCAGCCGGGTGGTTCTGCCGCCGGTAAGGTGAGGCGATCGGGGGAGACATGTCGCG
>Ga0206116_1001815_pt1 | contig 10092 bp, 6 predicted proteins | sample 3A1Ametagenome_FD_178000 | JGI IMG/M metagenome (GOLD analysis project Ga0206116, IMG submission 178000) | Enriched microbial communities from leaf-cutter ant dump, University of Wisconsin, Madison, United States - 3A1A | ecosystem: Environmental > Terrestrial > Nest > Insects nest > Nest dump...
CCAAAAGTTTTGACAACCATACCGCCCCTTGTACTTCCGATCTCTTCTTTTTCGATTTTTGTCACTTCATCAAACTTTTTGCTTCCCACAAATTTAAAGCTATGTGTGCCGGTGGCATCTTCCAGCTCCAAAATAAGTCCCGGCAAGCCGTAGAATTTGTATGGTCCATCCTGAAAAGGGAAATCTTGTGAGAACCAGGCTGTCCAGGTTCGTCCTCCAAAATCTGCGGTGGCTTTCTGAACATCGAATTTGTCAATCTTTTTCTTATCCGGAAGAATTTTCCACACCACAGGGTGCTCATTTTTTACAGAAAATCTGGAATTTCCGATTCCTGTATGCAATACAACCGAGAAATCCGGATAGGATTTTGAAACCGAAAATCCGATCTTTCCGGAATTGCCCCCGCGATAATTAAAATTTGTGGAGCCCATCTGGATTTGTTTTTTGAAGTAGGCATCTCTTGTAGAATCGCTTACAAATTTTTGTCTGCTGTAGAAATTGCTTCCGTCTTTTTTAATATCCAGATACATGAGTTCCGTTTCCAGAGAATCTTTTTTTTCCAGGCTGGAAGCGAATTTGTATTCGTAAATAATCCTTGTTCCTTGGGCGAATGATAGAACGCTAAGGAAAATACTTAAAATAGATAGTGTTTTTCTCATACCTAAAAAATTAGTGATTTAAAATTATGCAAAATAAAAAGGCAGACAAAAAAATGAACTGCCTTTTTGCAATTATAAAATAGTGTTATTTGAAATTAAATTTTACAGTGAACATGAACTGGCTTGGGCGGATATCGTATGTTTGGTAAACCGTATTCTGCTGTTCAATGTTGACATTCACGATTTCGTAAACTTTTCTGTTCGTTATATTTAACCATTTTACCTCGAAATCAATTTTTTTCTTGACCCAGGTATATTGGTAAGACAAGTCAAAGAAAGGGTTTTTATACGTATTACCTTCTGTCGACGTGACGCTGTTATCCCAATTGAATCCAAAAGTATGATTATCGGAAGGATAGATGTATGCAGCCAGATTGTGTGTCCATCCAGAACTTCTTTGAGATGTATTTTGGGTTGCATTTTCATTTCTATTCCAGTTCATACTGATATTATAATCCACACTCAGCCAGCTAAAATAAGTATTGTTAAACTTGGCGGTCCAGGTCTGTGTGTTGATCTTACTTCTGACAGGTTCGTTATTGAAAAAACTGAAAGGATTTGTATCTCTGTTGGTAAAGCTGGTGGAAAGATTACTCTTAAATTTTGGGAAATATTTTCCTATCTCTGCACTTTCGGATTGTGTTTTAACCGTATTTGGTATCACCACCAAACCAACTGTTCCCCCTAACCCACTTGTTACAAATGTCTGAGCTATATTTTTTTTCACAGTTCCGTAATTGTATCTCACATTGAAGAACAAATTATTCAGTGGATTTCTGTATTCTAATCTTGTTCCGATGTTCCTATTAAGGTACTCCGGCATTTTTGAGTTGCTGAGATCGCTGACATATCTTCTGGAAAGATTACCGGCAGAAGTCAGCATATTTCCTCCATATAAGAATCCGAAATTTCCGAAATCATAATTCTGGCTTGCAAATACCCAATATTTGAAGAAGGACGCAAAATCATAGCTTGCAAAAAACGTCGGCTCAAGTGCTGTTTTCGTTTTATTAGCTGTTTGATTGTATAGATTGTCCTGATACTTTATACTATAAAAATTGAATGGAACTGTCAGATTCAAATTCAATCTTTCAGATTTATAATTGATACCAACCTGCGTGTAAGGCGTAATTTCGTTCCAGTCTGTATTGTTCTGGAATCCACCGTTTGCTGCATCAGTTGCTGTTGGCAAAACCTGATAAGCGTTATTTCGAAGCCCAAAAAGTTCAGATTTTAAATTGTTAAAGTTTATATTGAGACCTGCTTCCGGCGTAAAGGTCCATTTTCTATAACTGAATCCAACCGATGCTGAATGATTGACTTCCAGTGTTTCGGAAAGTGCATATTGCTTATATTTCGAATAAATACCGCCTAAGTTCAAATCACCTTTCAACAATGGGACAAATGCATCCGAATAACTTGCCGGATCTACAGTCATATTTTGCTTATCTTTCTGGTATTTGAAGTAACTCATCACATTCAGTAATTTATCTTTCCAGGGAACAATAGTGCTTAATGAGTTTTGGAAACTTCCTGATGGTGATTCAAGAGACTGATTACCTGCAATATGTCCACCTAATGCAGCCGGTCTGTCCACTTGCGAAAGACCATTACTAGAGTTCCAGAAACCATTCCAGGTTGTAGTATTTTTGAAAAATCCCTTTTTCGCATTTTTAGTAAATATCAATTCGGCCTTGGAAGAATTGGTGTAAAAATTATTACTTCTGGATTGTTCGAAAGTCCTGCCTGCTAATTCAGCATCTTTGTGGTCAGCATTATAAACTGTTCTGCTGCGCGAATCTCTTTCTACGTCGTTATAGGTGTAATTAGCATTAGCTTTCAGTTCCCATTCTTTATTTTTGAAAGGACTTGTCAGTAGATTTGCAGAAAAGAAATGAACATTGTTCAACAGATATCTTTTCTCCGGAACATCAGGAACACCGGCGGTTTCTATATTCGTCCAGGATTGTTGAGAAGCCTGACTTCTTCTGCCTTCCCAACGGTTTCCGAAACTTAGAAGATTACCTTCTTTTTCTACACTTTCACCATTGTTATTAGCTTTATAGTTAACAACCCATTGGTTTTTCTGCCCAAAAAACATTGGCGTCAGTTTCACATTCCAAAGTAGTGGGCTGAAGCCGGCGCCAATTTCTCCGCGACCGGTCATCGTCACCGATTTTTTCAGTTTGATGTTAAGAGCAGCCTGTTCGGAAGGAACCTTATCTCTCAGGATGCTTACAGGCTGGTGATTTTCTAAAACTTCCACTTTTGAAACCGCATCTTTCGGAAGTGAATTATTAACGGTTCCATAACCACCTTCCATGAGATCTTTCCCGTTAACATAAAATTTGTTGATGGCTTCACCCTGGTAAAGCACTGTTCCGTCTTTATTTACTTCAATTCCCGGGATTTTTTTCAGAACATCGGCTAGCGTTCTGTCGTTTTTGTTTTCAAAAGACTTAAGATCGTAAGAGATTGTATCGCCTTTTTTTGTAATCAGTTTTGTTTTAAGCCTTACTTCCTGGATTTCAGTTGCCTGAGAATCCATTGAGAAATTCAGCTTTTGGTCTTCGTTTTTTATAGATTGTGTAATTGGCTTCTGATTAAAGGCTTTGATCTTAAGATCAAGATTATTTTCGGAAGAAGTTACATTCACTTTATATTCGCCTTTGGCATTGGAAATTCCATAAGCCAGGATGGCATTTTTTCCGGGCTCTTCAACAGTTACACTTGCGCTGGCAAGGGGTTTTCCGTCAGAATCTGTTATTACTCCCGAAATTGTCTTTTGCCCAAAAACAACCACTGTAAACATCAGCATAAAAAGGGCAGATAGAATTCTTTTCATAGTCATTAATTATATCACTAAAATGTTAGTAGATAAAATTTAAAAAATGTTACAAACTTTTTATTGGAGTTTAAAAATTTGATTAAGTTAAAATCTTATGCTCAATATGCAGTTTGATAATAACCATTTATAAAATGAATGAATTCTATTTATAATTGTTATAAATAACAATGCGCTTTTTTTCTCACAGTAGATTAAAAATTAATAAATTTGTCGCTTAATATTACATTAACATGGGAATTATTCTTAAACCTATTGACATTGTAGATGATATCACCAAAGAAGAGTTCTTTGAAAAATACCTGAAGCCACGCAAACCTGTGGTAATAAAAAATATGGCAAGGAAATGGCCGGCTTATCAAAAGTGGACTATGGACTATATGAAGCAGACTGTTGGTGATGTAGAAGTTCCTTTGTATGATAGCTCAAAAGCAGATCCGGCGGCACCGATCAATGCTTCTGCTGCAAAAATGAAATTTGCGGATTATATAGATTTGATCGAAAAAGAACCAACAGATCTCAGGATTTTCTTATTCGATCCTATAAAACAAGCGCCTAAATTATTAGATGATTATATTTTTCCAAAAGATTTGATGGGAGGTTTCTTGGATAAGTATCCTAATATGTTTTTCGGAGGAAAAGGATCTGTGACATTTCTTCATTATGACATAGATATGGCGCATATTTTCCACACCCATTTCAACGGGAGAAAACACATTTTGCTTTTCGATTACAAATGGAAAGACAGATTATACCAGATTCCGTACGCCACTTATGCATTAGAAGATTATGATATTGAAAATCCGGATTTCAGTAAGTTTCCGGCTTTGGATGGAGTAGAAGGTATCGAATGTTTCCTGGAACACGGTGATACGCTTTTTATGCCTACAGGTTGGTGGCACTGGATGAAATATCTGGACGGCAGTTTCTCGATCTCTTTGAGAGCCTGGGACAAAAGTTGGGCAGTAAAAGCACATTCCCTTTGGAATCTGACGGTTCAGAGGAACTTTGACAACTTTATGAAACGAAATTTCAAAGCCAAATATATGAATTGGAAAGAGAAAAAAGCTATCGAGAGGGCTAATTACGCTTTGAAAAGAGGTTTGCCAAGATAAAATCTTTTAAATAAAAAAAGCAGCTAAATCTTAGCTGCTTTCATTTTTATATAAAGTATGGTTTAAACCACACCCTGAGCCAACATTGCTTCAGCAACTTTTACGAAACCGGCAATATTAGCACCTTTTACATAGTTTACATACCCGTCCTCTTCTTTACCATAATCTCTACACGCTTTGTGAATACCGATCATGATTTCCTTCAGTCTTGCATCCACTTCTTCAGAAGTCCAGTTCAATCTGATAGAGTTTTGTGTCATTTCCAAGCCGGAAGTAGCAACACCACCAGCATTAGAAGCTTTACCAGGTGAAAACAATACTTTATTGTCTAGGAAATAGTTGATTGCATCAAGGGTTGAAGGCATATTAGCCGCTTCCGTTACACAAAGACAGCCATTTGCAACCAAAGCTTTTGCATCGTCAAGATCCAGTTCGTTTTGAGTTGCGGAAGGGAATGCAATATCACATTTCACTTCCCAAGGTCTCTTTCCTGCAAAAAATTGTGCTTCAGGATATTTTTTAGCATAATCTTCAGCTCTGTTATTGCCGGAAGCTCTAAGTTCCAGAAGGTAATCAATTTTTTCTCCAGAGATTCCGTCTTTATCATAGATATAACCATCCGGACCAGAGATTGTCACTACTTTTCCTCCAAGATCATTTATTTTTTTGATAACACCCCAAGCCACATTCCCGAATCCTGATACAACAGCTGTTTTACCTGCAATGGACTCATTGATGGTTTTCAGCATTTGCTCAGCAAAGTAAACCACACCATAACCGGTTGCTTCTGGTCTGATCAAAGATCCACCGTAAGCCAAACCTTTTCCTGTCAATACTCCGGTAAACTCGTTTCTGATTTTTTTGTACTGACCAAAAAGGTATCCGATCTCTCTTGCGCCAACGCCGATATCACCAGCCGGGACATCAGTTTCAGGGCCGATATGTTTGCAAAGCTCTGTCATAAAAGCCTGGCAGAATCTCATGATTTCCATATCAGATTTCCCTTGAGGATCAAAATCAGAACCTCCTTTTCCACCACCCATTGGAAGTGTTGTCAAACTATTTTTGAAAACTTGCTCAAAAGCCAAGAATTTAAGTACACTAAGGTTTACAGTCGGATGGAATCTGATCCCGCCTTTGTATGGGCCAATCGCAGAATTCATCTGGATTCTGAACCCTCTGTTGACCTGGATTTCTCCTTTATCATCAATCCAAGGAACACGGAAAATGATTACTCTTTCCGGTTCAGCCATTCTCTCTAGGAGCTTCATTCCGGTATATTCTTTTTTAGTGGCGATGAAAGGGATTACAGTTACTGCAACTTCTTTTACTGCCTGAATAAATTCTGGTTCGTTAGGATTTTTGGCTTCGATTTTTGCCATAAATTCCTGAATCTTTTGCTCAACGTTATAGTGTTCCATTATTCTATAATTATGACAACAAATTTAATTTTATTTTCGAATTTCGCAAGTAATATTTTGATTTTTATTGAAAATTTAAGGATATTGACTTAATTTTTTGCTTAATGTATAATTACATATTTTGCGTTAAGAATTTTTGAAGTTAATGTTAATTTATTTCAAGTTTTCGAAACGTTGTTTTTACTAATTTATTTGATATAGCCTTCCGGAAAGACATTTTATGTAGCCATAGATCTCCAAATCCAAAAGAATTGGTAAAAGCTTATGATGCAGAATGTTAGTTTTGTCTGCAATCTCATCCAGAGAAATTGATTTTTCCTGGGTAATAATGCCGAGGATTAACTGATGTTCTTTCTTGTCGGGATCTAATTTTATCATCGGTTCTTCTTTAGGAAAGAGTTCCGGTTGAATGGTAATATTCAGATTTTGAATTAATGTTTTAATGTCAACAATAGCTTCCGCTTTGTTTATTGCAATAAGTTGATTACAGCCTTGACTGTACTGATCGGTAATTTTTCCTGGAAGCGCAAAAACATCACGGTTATAACCATTCGCATAATTAACAGTTGTCATAGACCCGCCGCCATAAGCCGTTTCCACAACTATAAGATGAGGTGCAAATCCTGCGATAATTCTGTTTCTCTGTAAGAAATTTTCTCTACTGATGTTATCGAAACTAGTGTATTCTGAGATTAAAGCACCATTGTTATCTAAAATTCTTTTGGCTAAATTTTTATTAGAGGAAGGATAAATTGTTTTGAGACTTTGTGCCAGAACCGCAATTGTAGGAATTTCATTTTTAAGTGATTCCTCGTGGACACAAGTGTCTGCGCCCAATGCCAAACCACTGATGGTGCAGATTTTTGTGTTAGTTAATTCGGACAAAAGATCCTGAATAAACTGTTTGCCATAGGATGTCAGCTTCCTGGTGCCGACAATGCTGACAGGATTATGATCAGAATTTAAATTGCCTTTGCAGAATAAAATGACCGGTGCATCATCACAGTTCAACAGCTGTCTTGGATACGAATCTTCATTTTGAGAAACGATTTTAATATCATGCTTTTCGCAAAATTTAATTTCCTTCTCTGCAACAATCAGGAATTCTTTTTTACCGATATCCTGGGTAATATTTTTACCGATACCGAAAATGGATTGAAGATTTTTTGGGGAAGATTCCCAAACCTGTTTAGCAGAGCCAATATTTTTTATCAGTTTACGCAGATTGGAATTGCCAATGTTTTTGCATTGCTTAAGCGCAAGGATGTAAAGATATTCTTCGGAAAACATAATTCATTTGTGTTTTCTACGAATATAAAACTATTTTTCTTTTCTACGAATCTCGTCCAGGTATTCCCAAATATTTTCCTGCTTCAGTTGAGGAAGTTCTTCAAAATCTTCGGGATGATTAGCGATATATTCCTGCCACATTTTATCGTCTCTTTCGCTATAATAATTAGGATATTCCCAAATGAATTTTCTTTTTTTTTCTTCACCGATTTTTCTGAAAATAACAGCTAATAAAATCCCTGTAATACTGCCAGCCAAATGAGACTGCCAACTGATCTTGCTCGGTTCCTGTAATTGAGAAAAAAATTCTTCCGGAAAAATTCCCCAAATCAGACTGCCGTAATATAGTGCAACAACAAGTGATACCGTCAGCAATTTCATATTCCAGCGAAAAACACCACTGAAAAAAATAAAAAAAGCCAGCATATAAACTAATCCGCTTGCACCAATGATACAGTTGTAATTCCATTGCCCGGTTGTGATATCAATTGGTGGTAACATCCAGACCAATAATCCGGAAGCAATCCAACCAATCAGAAAAATTCTAAAAGCGATTTTCGGATAAAATTCAAAAAGTAAAAATAATAGAATTGCTATCGGCATGGAGTTGCTGACAATGTGGTCAAGATTGCCATGTAACAGGGGCGCAAAGATAACTCCCTTCAGCCCTTGCGGTAATAATGGAATGATTGCTCCGTTGCAGCCTTCGAAAAATCCAAGATTCTGAAGCATAAAACAACTCCACATCAGTCCCAGCATAATTATTGGAACTAAGAAAGACCTTAGATTTAAAGATTTTAAAAACATTAATTTTAAGTTCACAATTTTACAGCCAATTTCCGGAAGAGGTAATTTTGTCTGTAAAAAACTGCATGATCAATAAGAATTTGGTTATAAAGTCAGATTTTAGAAAATTTAGTTTTATTATTTTTGTTCAAAATTAGGTGTTAATGAAAAAGGTATTGGCGTTATTTTGTGTTGTGTTTGGCTTTTTGTCACAAGCTCAAATTACTGATTATCAGAAAATAATTGATTCGATTAATCAAAAAAAATGGGATTCGACAGCAATAGATCTCGACAGTCTTGCCAATCCGAGAATCATTGATATAAGATCTATTAAGAAAGATTCTGTAAAAATTACCAATAATGTGGTAATTATTCCGAACAATAATGATGCAAGTCCATTAACACCATCATCTATTTTAACGTTGCCAACTTTGAAACGTTGGTTTGTATTTGGACAGAATAGTTTGGTTTTCAATCAGTCATCATTTGCAAACTGGTATGCCGGAGGAAACAATAATATCGGCATTATCGGAAAAGCGAACTATAATATCGTTTATAAAAAAGATAAACATTACCTGGATAATAATATCCAATTGGGTTATGGTTTTGTATCATCTACAGGCCAATCTACAAGAAAAACAGATGATTACATTAATATCATGACCAATTACGGCTACGAGTTGGCTCAGCATTATTATTTGTCAACAGGTTTTCAGTTTCTATCACAGTTCACTGCGGGATATAATTATTCCAACACGCCTGATCCGGTTTTTGATGACAGGATTTCAAAATTTATGGCACCGGGTTATCTTAATTTGGGTATCGGTGTCTCTTATAATCCGAACGAGAATTTTCAGGTCATTCTAAGACCAGTGAATGGAAAATTTACTTTTGTTTTGGATAAGAAATTACAATTTGCCGGTAATTATGGTTTGGAAAGAGACGGACAAAGCCTGCGGGCTGAACTTGGTGCAATGTTGAATGTTCTTTATAAAATTAAACTATTTAAAGATGCCACTTACATTAATCAAATTAATTTCTTTACCAATTATCTTCAGCATTCTGAGAGAGTTGATATCAATTACAACGGAAGCCTCAATCTGAAATTTAACAAATATATTACAACAGTCGTAACTCTTGATCTGATGTATGACCACGATCAGATCCAAAAACTACAGAGAAAACAAACCCTTGGAGTCGGAATTACATATAATCTGGGATATAAAATAGAGCGCGACAACAAAACCGGTGTTATCAAGCCTTTCGTAAACTAAATCATTCTTCTATTTTATTATATTTGTTTAACCAAAAACAAATAAATATGAAGAAACTACTATTTTTTGGAGGCCTATTGTGGGCTTTCTGCTCCTATGCGCAAGAACAGCCTGTGCAAGATTCTACAAAAGCTTGGTCTATCGTTGGCCAAAACACCTTGATGCTCAATCAATCGGCATTTTCTAACTGGGTTGCTGGTGGTGCCAACAATGTCGGCTGGCAGGCTGGAGTTAACTACAATATGACCTATGAGAAAGCCAAAGACCTCTGGGAAAACCTCATTATTCTTGGATATGGAATGAATAATACACAAGGCGTAGGAAATCGGAAAACACAGGATGTTATTAATATTTCTACCAATTATGGGCGGAAAATATCTAATAATTGGTACGCATCTGTTGGTGCTGGATTGATCACGCAGTTTGCTCCGGGCTACGAGGATGGAAATAATCCTGATGCTACTAAGATTTCAAATTTCATGGCACCGGGATATGTAAATCTGGGAGCTGGCTTTACCTATAAACCGAGTGATAATTTTACAATGACACTAAGGCCTGCCAATGCTAGATTCACTTTTGTTCTGGACAAAGACCTGCAATGGGCAGGAAATTATGGTCTGAAGAATGATGGTGATTCTATGCTGTTTCAATTCGGTTTCCTGGGAACAGCACAATATAAGGTAAAGCTTATGGAAAATATTA
>Ga0206116_1001817_pt1 | contig 10082 bp, 9 predicted proteins | sample 3A1Ametagenome_FD_178000 | JGI IMG/M metagenome (GOLD analysis project Ga0206116, IMG submission 178000) | Enriched microbial communities from leaf-cutter ant dump, University of Wisconsin, Madison, United States - 3A1A | ecosystem: Environmental > Terrestrial > Nest > Insects nest > Nest dump...
ACGAGTCCCGGGGGAGTGCCGCAAGGTAGACCACTGGGGGTGAAACGGGCAATCTCTACGCGCAGCAACACCAAGTAGGCCAGCGTTGATGTGGTTCCGCAGAGCTGGCGGGTAGGTGGCACCGAGCCGGGTGGGCGACCCCCGGCCCAGAGTAATGGCGGTCACGCTGCGGGCAACCGCAGTGCACAGAATCCGGCTTATCGGCGGGCTTCACACTTTTCAAGCAAAAAAATGGCTTCAGCGCTTATCCAGAAAGCGCTGACAGCTATTTATTCAGGAGCAATGCGGCGCGTGCCCCTGCTCCAGTTCCTGGGCGCGGCGGACGGTGTCCGGGTGGCTGCTCAGCAGCGACCAGACGGGATGCGCCTCGGCCTCCTTGCGCGCCTGGCCCTTGCGGCGCGGCGCCGGCGCGCTGGCCGTGGAAGAGGCCGCTTCCGCGGCCTGCGCCGTGCCCTGCTTTGTGTCGGTCTTCTTCTGCTGGGCTTCCTCTTCCTCCTCGTCGTGCGCGATGGCCAGCAGCAGCTTGCCCATGGGGGCCGTGGGCAGGGCGGCATGGCGCATGAGGGCGATGGCGTAGCAGTCGGCCTCGCGCTCGTGGCTGCGGCTGTAGGCCAGGCCCGTGAGCACCGAGGCGCCGGTGGAGACGATGCCCGACACGTCGCCCAGCGCCAGGCCCAGGCCCACGTTGAGCACGCCCTGCTCCACCACCATGCGCGTGGTGTGGCGGTGCACCACGTGGCCGATCTCGTGCGCCAGCACGCCCACCAGGGCGTCGTCGCCCAATCCCTTGTCGGCGGCGGCCTTCACGATGCCGTCGGTCATCACGACCTTGCCGCCCGGCAACGCGAAGGCATTGGCGCCCATGCCCCGGCGGAACTCCAGCGACAGGGGCGGGCGGTAGCTGGGGTAGCGGTGCAGGGTGGCGGGCGTCTGCTGCACCAGGGCGTCGAAGCGGGCCTTGAGCTGTGCCTGCCGCTCCGGCGGCAGCTTGCTGGGCTTGAGGGTGCCGTCGTCCATCTGCCGGAGCACGTTCTCGGCCACGCTGGTCTCCCAGCCGATGGGCACGAAGCGCGTGAGCTGCGTGGCCGCCCAGGGCGTGCCGTAGCGGTAGAACAGCGTGAGGCCGATGGCGGCGGCCACCGTCACGCCCAGCAGCACGGGCCAGCGCGTCTGCATGCGCTGCGCCAGGCCCGGGCGCTCGCCTGCGGCGGCCAGCGCGGCGCGCCAGTCGGCCACGGCGTCGATCTCCACGCTGCCGTGGTCGCGCAGGTCCACCACCACGCGCGGCGGCGGGCGGTTTTCGTTCCAGGCCTCGGGCCAGCCGACCTCCTTCCAGGGGAAGACCACGGCGTCCGCGCCCGGCTGCGAGAGCGGGTGCAGCACTAGCGACGGGCCCTGGGGCGTGGGCTGCAGGCCCACCATCACGGGACGCGCTTGGCTGCTCAGGCCGTCGAACCAGCGCCCACGGATCAGCATGCCGTCAGCCGATCAGGTCCAGCCCGGCGGCGTCCGCCAGCGCGTCGCCCAGGCCGCCCTGCTGCTGCTGGCGCACCAGGGCGCCGGCCACCTGGTCCACGCCGCCCTTGATGTGCAGCGTGACCGATTCCACCTTCATGCGGTACTCGCTCACGCGGGCGAAGGGGCGGTACAGGCCCAGCGTCAGCAGCGTGAGCACGATGTTCTTGATGCGCAGCCACACGTAGGCGCCGGTGCGCAGATGGCACTTGAAGCGTGCGATCTGGCTGACGCCGATGTTGTCCCACATCAGGCGGAACATGCGCGCCTCGCGGAAGGCGCGGGCGGGCGCAGAGGCGATGAGCAGCAGCAGAATGAACCCGAACACGGCAAACACCAGCAGCACGATGAACACCGCGATCCCCAGCCGCTTGCCCTGCGATGCCAGCAGCGCAAGCGAGCCACCGCCCAGCAGCCCCCCCGCCACGGCGACGCCCAGCACGCACAGGATGAACACGGCCACCGTGGCCAGCCACACCTTCACGAAATCCATGTACACCGGCTTCCAGCGGCCGCGTTCGGCGCCCACCTGGGCGCGCAGCACCAGCAGGCTCTTGTAGTTGTATTCCAGGCGGATGAAGCACAGCACCGTGAGCACCAGGCCCAGCACCAGCAGGCCGCCCATGGCGGGGGTGAATGGGAGGCGTGGCGCTTCATTGTCGCCCTCGTCGGGACCGGCGCCCTGCAGCGCGTCGGCCAGTTCGGGCGACAGCATCTGCATGCCGAAGAACACGCCGAACCACACCAGCGCCAGCGCGAACACCGGCCAGCTGGCGACGTAGACCTCCTTCCAGCTCGCCGTGAACTGCAGGCGCAGGCCGCGCCAGCGCGTGGCGCCCAGGCGAAAGCGCATGGCGCTGGCCCAGATGTAGGGCGCCAGCAGCGCGCCCGAGAGCAAAAACAGGCCCACGGCAGTGTCCTGCCCGGTGTTCACGGCCAGCTGGTAGGCGATGGTGATCAGCATCAGCAGCACGAAACCCATGACCATCTTGCGCTGCTGCGCGGTGAATTCGAGCGGGCTGCCGGCCACCAGCGTGTGGCCGTAGAAATACTGGGCGGTGCGGCGCCGGGCCCAGGGCGTGTAGATGCCCAGGGTGACGATGGACAGCAGCACGTTGACGATCCACACGCGGAAATATTCGCCGCCGCTGCCGGTGAATTCGAGCGGGTGGGCGTCGATGTTCAGCGGCATGAAAGTGGACATCGGGCCGGCCGCGCCGGCCGATGGTGTTGGTTGGCTCATGAATTCACTCCCTCCTGAGTGCCGCGCAGTGTAGCAGCGCGGCACGCCGGTGAATTTCAAGTCAAATCGGCCTCTAGCGCTTGATGGTAAAGCGCAAGCAGCTATCTTTTTTGATGCGGTGGGTCAGAATTTTTCCCACGGCTGTAGGTAGCGCCACTGGCCCTCGGGCACCTTGGCCAGCGGCACGCGGCCGATGCGGATGCGCTTGAGCGACACCACCGCCAGGCCCACGGCCTCGCACATCGCCGGCACCTGCCCGGGGCGGATGCCCTTGAGCGCGAAGCGCAGCCGGGTTTCGTTCTGCCAGCTCACCTTGATGGGCGGCAGCGGGCGGCCGTTGAACGACAGGCCGTGGCACAGGCGCTGCAGGCCGTTGGGAACCATGTCGCCCCTCACCTCCACGATGCATTCCTGCTCCAGCACCTCAATGTCCTCGGCCAGCTTGCGCGCGATGCGCTTGTCCTGCGTGTAGACGACGAGGCCGCTGGCCTCGGTGGGCAGCGGCGTGAAGCATTCGAGCTGCTTGAAGTGGCGCTGCAGCACGCGGATGCCCGAGGCGTCCTCGGGCAGGTGCGATGCGGCGCCCAGCAGCGTGGCGGCTTCGGGCGCGCCCTGGCTGCGGCTGCCGTGGGGGTTACCGCCAGCGAGGCCCAGCCCCGCCTCGAAGCCCGGCGGCTTGTGCAGCAGCAGCGTGACGGGCGTGAGCGCGAGCGGGCTGGCATCCGGTGCCACGGCCACGCCCTGGTCGGGGCGCACGCGGGCGCCGGGCGCCTCCACCACGCGGCCGTCCACGCTGACGAAGCCGCCTTCGATGAACTGCTCGGCCGTGCTGCGCGAGCAATTCAACTGCTCGGCCACGCGCTTGGCCAGTCGGATGTGCTCAGTCATTGCCGGGTTTCAGGGCGCGGATGCGTTCGACGTGCGCGAGCAGCGAGCGCTGCGCCACGGGCCACATGCGTTCGGGCACGTCGTCGTAGGCCAGCCGCACCCAGTCCTCCATGCTGCCCTGCGGCAGGGCCTGCATGGCGGCCAGCACCTTGGCCTCGCGCGCGAGGCGGTGGGCCTTCAGGCGCGCGATGGCTTCGCGGGCGAAGCCGATGGCGTAGCCGTGCGCCGGCAGGATGAACTCCACGCCGTGTCCGGCGCACACGGCGTCCAGCCGGTCCAGCGAATCCAGGTAGTCGGCCATGTTGCCGTCGGGCGGGTCGATCACCGTGGTGCTGCCGTTCAGGACGTGGTCGCCGCTGAACAGCAGCGCGTCCTCCACCAGCAGCAGGCACAGGTGGTTGGCCGCGTGGCCCGGCGTGTGGATGACTTGCAGGGTATGAGTGATTTCGCCATCTGGCGCTTGTCCCGCAAGCGCCAGCAGCTCATTGTTTTGTAGCAAGCGGTCGGGCGTGAAGCGGCTGGCGACGCGCGCCGTGGGGGCGGAGGGCAGGCCCAGCACGGGCGGCGCCACGCGGCCGGCCTGCACGCACAGCGCCTGCAGCGGCGCGGCGCCGGGCGAGTGGTCGGGGTGCGAGTGCGTGCACACGATCATGCGGATGTCGCCGCCCGCGGCGCGCCAGAGCTTGTCCAGATGGCCGGGGTCGGCCGGGCCGGGGTCGATGGCGATGTAGCCCGTGGCCGGGTCGCCCACCAGGTAGCTGTTGGTGCCGGGGCCGGTCATCACGCCGGGGTTGGGCGCGGTCAGGCGCTGCACGTTGCGCAGCAGCGGCACGGGGCGCTCGGTCTGCCAGTCCAGCGGGTGCACGATCTGCCCGTCGGGGCAGACCAGGGCCAGCTCGCCGAAGGGCATCTCGTCCTCCATGTAGCGCGCCTCCTTGCCGGCCAGCAGGCCCGCGCGCGGGCAGCTGACCCACAGCGGCTTTTCGTTCGCCACGGCGTCCAGCACGGCCTGGCTACTTTCGAATTTGGCCAGCCGCTGCAGCGTGCGGATGGTGGGGAAGATCATGAAGAACTGCCCCGCCTCGTGCCGCGCCAGCGCGTCCGCCGGGCGCACCCACACGGGCTCGAACTGCTCGGCCTCGTCGGCCACGGGCTCCTGGCCCTCGGGCATGCGGGCCACGAGGAAGGGCACCTCGAAGCGGCGCGCCAGGTCGCGGTCGGCCGTCCAGTGGGCCAGCAGGTACACGCTGTCGGCCGCCAGCCGCAGGCCGCGCGCCGTGCACTGCGCCACGAAGGGCTGGTGGCGGTCGATGGCGGCGATGTCTGCCGCGTCCGCCATGCGGCCGTCGGCGTGGCGGGCCAGCAGGATGCCCAGCTCCTCGAAGCTCTCGCGGATGGCGGCGATGGCCTGCGTCAGATGCAGGTCGCTCTGCGCGGGGCGGCGGTCGGCGGCGGCGTGCGATTGCGCGTCCAGCGCGTCGATGCCGCCGCCCGGGAACACGTAGGCGCCGGGCGCGAAGCTGGCCTGGGCCGAGCGGCGCGTCATCAGCACTTCGAGGCCGCCGTCCGCACCGTCGCGCAGCAGCAGCACGGTGGCGGCGGGGCGGGTGGCGACGGGTTCGCGGTGGGGGTGCAGTTGTTGGGTGGTGCGGGGCATCGGGCCATTATCGGCCGATCCCTCAGTCCCAGGCGGGGGCCAGGCCGTCGGGGTTGACCAGCCGTTCGCCGCGGTCCAGCGCGGCGATGCGCGCCATGTCGTCTGGCGTCAGCCGCAGCGCGGGCGCCTGCAGGTTGCTCGCCAGGTTCTCGCGCCGGGTCGATGACGGAATCACCGCGTAGCCCTGCTGCAGCGCCCAGGCCAGCGCCACCTGCGCGGGCGTGGCGCCATGGGCCTGGGCGATGGCGCCCAGCACCGGATCGCCCAGCACCTTGCCGTAGGCCAGCGTCATGTACGAGGTGGTGTGGATGCCCTGGCCGCGCGCGAACTCCGCCACCGTGCGGTTCTGCAGGTAGGGGTGCAGTTCGATCTGGTGCGTGGCGATGCGGTCCGCGCCCACGGCTGCGATGGCCTCGCGCAGCAGCGCGGTGTTGAAGTTGGACACGCCGATCCGCCGCGTGAGGCCCTGGGCCTGCGCCTCGGCCAGCGCGCCCATGAATTCGGCCACGGGCACCGCGCCGCCGGGCGAGGGCCAGTGGATCAGCGTGAGGTCCACCGCATCGGTGCGCAGCTTGGCAAGGCTGTCCTTCAGGCTGGCGGCGAGCTTGTCCGCGGCCAGGTTTTCGGTCCAGATTTTGGTGGTGACGAACAGCTCGCCGCGCGGCACACCGCTGTCGGCGATGGCCTGGCCGACCTCGGCCTCGTTGCCGTAGATCTGCGCGGTATCGATGGCGCGGTAGCCCAGGTCGAGCGCGTTGCGCACGGAGTCGATCACGACCTGGCCCTGCAGGCGGAACGTGCCCAGGCCGAACGCGGGAATGGGGGAAGACATGTTGTTGGAGGACATGGTGGTCTTTCAGTGAAGGGATAAGAAAAAAAGAAGCTCAGTGGCCCGCCGGCACCGGCCCCGTGCCGCGCGCGGGGATGCCGCCGCGCTGGTCCAGCACGCCGCTACGGTGCGTGAGCGCCAGCGCCGCCAGCACCACGAGCGCGCCGATCCAGGGCGTGTGCATGAGGCCCAGGTGCTCCACGATCAGGCCCCCGGCCCAGGCCGCGCCGGCGATGCCCAGGTTGAAGGCGGCGATGTTCAGGCCCGAGGCCACGTCCACCGCCTGCGGCGCCACGCGCCCGGCCTGCTGGACCACATAGACCTGCAGTCCCGGCACGTTGCCGAAGGCCACGGCGCCCCACAGCAGCACCGTGCCCACGGCCAGCCAGGGGTGGGGCGCGGTGAATTGCAGCAGCAGCAACACGGCCGCCAGCAGCGCGAAGATGATGCGCAGCGCCGGGATGGGCCCCAGCCGGTCGGCCAGCCGCCCGCCCCAGAGGTTGCCGACGGCCACTGAGACGCCGTACACCAGCATCACCCAGCCCACGGCGCCCGCGCTGAAGCCCGCCACGTCGGTGAGGAGGGGCGCGAGAAAGGTGAACGGGATGAACGTGCCGCCGTAGCCGATGGCCGTGGTGGCGTACACCAGCAGCAGGCGCGGCTCGGCCAGCACCCGGGCCTGCGCCCGCAGCGAGGCGGGCGGCGTGTGGGCAATACGGCGCGGCACGAAGAGAGCACTGCCGATGAAGGCGATCACGCCCAGCGCTGCCACGGCCAGGAAGGTGGCGCGCCAGCCGAAGTGCTGGCCGATGAAGGTGCCCAGCGGCACGCCCGTGACCAGCGCCACCGTGAGACCGGTGAACATGATGGCGATGGCGCTCGCGGCCTTCTCGCGCGGCACCAGACCCGTGGCGATGGTCGAGCCGATGGAGAAGAACACGCCGTGCGCCAGCCCGGTGAGGATGCGCGCGGCCACCAGCGTGCCGTAGCCGGGCGCCTGCCAGGCCAGCAGGTTGCCGGCGGTGAAAAGTGCCATCAGCGACAGCAGCAGCGCCTTGCGCGGCACCCGGCCCGTGAGGGCCGTGAGCACGGGCGCGCCCACAGCGACGCCCAGGGCGTACAGGCTGACCAGCAGGCCCGCCGAGGGCAGGCCGATGGCGAGGTCCGCCGCCACGGTGGGCAGCAGGCCGACGATCACGAACTCCGTCGTGCCGATGGCGAAAGCGCTGAGTGTCAGCGCGAGCAGGGCAATGGGCATGGAAAACACTCCTTGGGAATGGGCCGGAGTGTGGGCGTTCAAGCCTTGCAGAAAAATACCGTTACGCTCCATTCATTCTTGAATCACAGTCAACAATGGAGGCGCCATGAAAACCACGCTGGAAGAACTGCAGGCCTTCGCCGCCGTGGTGGACGGCGGCTCCATCACCGCCGCCGCCGACCACCTGGGCCAGACCGTCTCTGGCATCAGCCGGGCGCTGGCGCGGCTGGAGAAGAAGCTCGACACCACGCTGCTGCGCCGCACCACCCGGCGCACCGCGCTGACGGAGGAGGGCCAGGCGTTTTTGCAGCGCACGCGCGCCATCCTCGCCTCCATCGAGGACGCCGAGGAGCACATGGCCGCGCGCCGCCGCCAGCCCGCGGGCCGCCTGCGCGTGAACGCGGCCACGCCCTTCATGCTGCACGCCGTGGTGCCGCTGGTGCCAGCGTTCCGCAACGCCTACCCGCAGATCGCGCTGGAGCTGGACACGGACGAGCTGAACATCGACCTGCTGGAGCGCCGCACCGACGTGGCCATCCGCATCGGCCACCTGCGCGACTCCACGCTGCACGCGCGGCCGCTGTGCACCAGCCGCATCCGCGTGTTGGCCAGCCCCGCCTACCTGCGCGCTCAGGGGCGGCCCCGCACGGTGCAGGACCTGGAACGGCACACGCTGCTAGGCTTTACCCAGCCCGAGTCGCTCAATCGCTGGCCGCTGCGCGGCGCGCACGGGGATGAGTGGCCCATCAACCCCGCCATCACCGCGTCGAGCGGCGAGACGCTGCGCCAGCTTGCGTTGCAGGGCGCGGGCATCGTCTGCTTGTCGGACTTCATGACTGCTGCCGACCGCGAGCGCGGCGACCTGGTGCAGGTGCTGGCCAGGGACACGGCGGACGTGCGCCAGCCCGTCAGCGCCGTGTACTACCGCAACACGCAGCTGGCGGCGCGCATCGCGTGTTTTCTGGACTTTCTGCAGGAACGGCTGGGCTGATCCGGTTCAGCCCCGGGCGGGAATGTTCAGGCCCTTGGCGACGGCCGGCCGCGCCACGAAGGCGTCCAGCACGCGCTCCACTTCCTTGAACTGGCCGAACTCCACCAGGTCGCCCGCGCCGTAGAAGCCCACGAGGTTGCGCACCCAGGGCAGGATGGCGATGTCGGCGATGGTGTATTCATCGCCCATCACCCACGCGCGGCCTGCGAGGCGCTGGTCCAGCACCTTGAGCAGGCGCTTGGACTCGGCCACGTAGCGGTCGCGCGGGCGCTTGTCCTCGTAGTCCTTGCCCGCGAACTTGTGGAAGAAGCCCAGCTGGCCGAACATGGGGCCCAGGCCGCCCATCTGCCACATCACCCACTGCAGGGTCTCGTAGCGCCCGGCGGTGTCCGGGGGCAGCAGCCGGCCCGCCTTGCTCGCCAGGTACACCAGGATGGCGCCGGATTCGAACAGCGCCAGCGGCTTTCCCTCCGGGCCGTTCGGGTCCAGGATGGCCGGGATCTTGTTGTTGGGGTTGAGCGAGAGGAACTCGGGCGAGAGCTGGTCGTTGGTCTCGAAGCTCACCAGGTGCGGCTCGTAGGGCAGGCCCAGCTCTTCCAGCGCGATGGACACCTTCACGCCGTTGGGCGTGGGCAGCGAGTAGAGCTGGATGCGGTCCGGGTGGCGCGCGGGCCATTTGCGGGTGATGGGAAAGTTGCTGAGATCGGCCATGGAAATCCTTGTCCTCAGGGAAAAAGCGCAAGCCTAATCCGAAGGCGCGCCCCGTGCAGGCTGTGGATAATCCGGCCCATGAAGATTCGCTTCACCAAGATGCAGGGCGCGGGCAACGACTTCGTCGTGCTCGACGAAACCCAGGGCAGCCTGGGGCTCTCCGCCGCCCAGTACCGCTTTCTGGCCGACCGCCATTTCGGCGTGGGGGCGGACCAGATCCTCACGGTGCGGCCTTCCCCCGCAGAGGGCGTCGACTTCGAATACGTGATCCACAACGCCGACGGCGGCGAGGTGCAGCAGTGCGGCAACGGCGCGCGCTGCTTCGCGCGCTTCGTGCGCGACAAGGGCCTCACGGACAAGGACGTGCTGCGCGTGCAGACGCAGAGCGGCGTCATCGCCCCCCGGCTCACACCCGACGGCCGCGTCACCGTGGACATGGGCCGCCCCGAGTTCGACCCCGCCAAGGTGCCGTTCGATGCCGTCGGCCTTGAACCCGTGCCGCAGGGTTCAGCGCAAAAATGGCCTCTAGTGCTTGCTGGTCAAGCGCAAGCAGCTCCTGTTTTGGTAGCGGTGGCCTCCATGGGCAACCCGCATGCGGTGCAGCTCGTGGACAACGTGGACACCGCCCCCGTGGCGCAGACCGGCCCGCTGATCGAGCGCCACGCGCGCTTCCCGGAGCGCGTGAACGCGGGCTACCTGCAGATCGTGGACCGTGCCCACGTGCGCCTGCGCGTGTTCGAGCGCGGCGCGGGCGAGACGCTGGCCTGCGGCACCGGCGCCTGCGCGGCGGTGGCATCGGGCATCCGCCTGGGCCTGCTGGATTCCACGGTGGAGGTCGAGACCCGGGGCGGGCGCCTCACCATTGCCTGGAGCGGCCAGGCGGCCGATTCCGTTTTCATGACCGGCCCCGCCACCACCGTGTTCGAAGGCCAGATCGACATCCCTGAAGCCCTATGACCTCCTCCTCTTCCATCCCACCGATCACCGAAG
>Ga0206116_1001822_pt1 | contig 10042 bp, 9 predicted proteins | sample 3A1Ametagenome_FD_178000 | JGI IMG/M metagenome (GOLD analysis project Ga0206116, IMG submission 178000) | Enriched microbial communities from leaf-cutter ant dump, University of Wisconsin, Madison, United States - 3A1A | ecosystem: Environmental > Terrestrial > Nest > Insects nest > Nest dump...
CTTAACAAACCTCTCGTTTCAACATCGGCCAATCTCAGCGGACAAAAGTCGCCGATGAAATTCAGCGATATCTCATACGAAATCAAGAGTGCAGTTGATTATATTGTAGAAGATTTTCATGACAAGGTTTCGGAGTTTTCCGGCTCATCCGTTATCAAAGTCTGGAACAATAACCAAATCAAAATCCTCCGCGAATAAAAAAACCGGCGGATGACCTTTTGCAAGACCATCCGCCGGAAAAATAAACTATGAAAAAAAACTACTTTTTGTATTGACCATAATCACAAAAAGAATACCGCATCTTTTTTCATAGCAAAATGTCGGATTCTTAGCTTTTCAAACGAAATCAAAAGACAAAAAGTCTTGATTTTCAAAAATTTGGGGCGTATCTACATATTTTTCCCGGCAGCTTTTCCAAATCAAAAAATATGAAGACTGCGCCATCCGCTCATATCTTTTTCGTCGGCTCGCAAGTCGACAAAAAAGGATAACCGCTTCTATCGCTTACGCAGCTTCGCATAGTAGAAACTTTTCCCAAAAGAATTATCTTTGCAACAAATAATAAAACAAGAGCTCCAATTATATTATTTGCTAAGTAAAACGGCTTTGCGGACTTAAAAGCAGTTAGTAGTTTAAATCTTTGCGGACTTTGCGTTTAAATACTCATTTTTGAACCAATAAAATGTTTATCAACCTCAACCAAAATAAAAACCTCAAACTTTTCAAAATTATTTCTGAAGTGTCCGACAGAAACGGACAGTCTGTTTTCGCAGTAGGCGGATTCGTAAGGGATCTTCTGATGAAAAGAAAAGCATCAACCGACATCGATTTCGTTACAGAATCCAGCGGTATAGAACTCGCTGAAAGTATCGCCAAAGAGATTGACCCAAAAACAAAAGTGACGGTTTTCAAAACTTATGGAACGGCAATGTTTCGTTACAAAGAGCTGGAGTTGGAATTTGTTGGCGCAAGAAAAGAAAGTTACAGCGAGGATTCCAGGAAGCCATCTGTCGAAACCGGAACTTTGGAAGACGATCAGAAACGCAGAGATTTTACCATTAATGCGATGGCGATTTCTCTTAACAAAGATAATTTCGGTGAATTGATCGATCCATTTGGTGGAATGCAGGATTTGTCCAACAAAACCCTGAGAACACCGCTGGAACCTCATCAAACTTATTCCGATGATCCTTTGAGAATGATGAGAGCCATCAGATTTGCAACTACATTGGATTTCGATATTGAAGACAATTCTCTAAAAGCTATTAAAGAAGAAGCAGAGCGAATGAAAATCGTTTCGATGGAACGTGTTATGGTTGAGTTCAACAAAATAATGCTTTCCGACAGACCTTCAAAAGGGTTGAAACTATTGGAAGAAACCGGGCTTCTGAATTATATTCTCCCGGAATTGGTTGCTCTCAAAGGCATCGAAGACATCGACGGACAAACACATAAAGACAATTTTTATCACACCTTACAAGTTGTTGATAATATTGCAGAAAGTACAGACAAACTTTGGCTACGTTGGTCAGCCTTGCTTCACGATATTGGAAAAGCACCAACAAAAAAATATGTTGAAGGAATCGGATGGACTTTTCACGGTCACGAATTTGTTGGTTCAAAGCAAATTAAAAATATTTTCAAACGACTGAAACTTCCACTTGGACAAGAACAGAAATATGTTGAAAAACTGGTAAGGATGCACGCCAGACCAATTGCACTGATCACCGACGATGCTTCTGATTCTGCATTGAGACGATTGCTTTTTGATTCCGGAGAAGATATGGAAGACCTTTTCACCCTTTGCAAATCAGATATCACGACAAAAAACTATTCTAGACAGGCTCGCTTCAAAAAGAATTTCGAATACGTTGCACAAAAGATAAAGGAAGTGGAAGAAAAAGACCAGGTCAGGAATTTCCAGCCACCCATTTCCGGAGAAGAGATTATGGAAATGTTTAATCTGAAACCAGGAAGAGAGATAGGAATTTTAAAAGAAAAAGTAAAAGAAGCGATTCTTGAAGGAGAAATTAAAAATGATAAAAATGAAGCGAGAGATTTTGTGATTGCTGAAGCGGAAAAATTAGGATTAAATTTGGTTTGATATGAATAAGACAGAACTAATTAAACTAATCAATCAAAAACTTTCCGAAAAAATCCAAAATTTCGAAAAACTGATTGTTGAAACCCGAGCTTCTAACAACGACACAAAAAGTTCTATGGGCGATAAATACGAGACTGGAAGAGAAATGCTTCAACAGGAGATCAATAATCTACAGGTTCAGCTTAATGAAGTTTTGAAGCAACAGGATTTTCTAAAAACCATTCCTGTGAAAATTTCTGACAAAGCTGAAAAAGGAGCCATTGTAAAAACAGAAAGAGGTTTGTTTTTTATCTCAGTTTCTTTAGGCGAAATTACTTTTGAAAATCAAAAAATCATTTGCATTTCTCCGGAATCTCCATTAGCAAAAGCAATGAATGGAAAAAGAAAAAACGAAACCTTTTCAATAAACAACATCAATCAAAAAATTGAAAATATCTGCTAAAATTTTCCGTATTTTGTAACACATAATTATAGCTCACAATGCAAAACTACCTAGATCTACTTCAGCATATTTTAGATAACGGAACTGATAAGACCGACAGAACCGGAACCGGAACACGCAGCGTTTTTGGCTACCAGTTACGTTATGATCTATCGAAAGGATTTCCTTTGGTCACAACTAAAAAGGTTCATTTGAAATCTATTATTTATGAATTGCTTTGGTTCATCAAAGGTGATACGAACATCAAATATCTGAAAGACAACGGTGTTTCTATTTGGGACGAATGGGCAGATGAAAACGGAGATCTTGGGCCGGTTTACGGCGCACAATGGAGAAGCTGGAACGGTGCCGACGGAAAAGTGGTTGACCAGTTTTCTGAAGTGATTGAGCAAATTAAAAAAAATCCGGATTCCCGCAGGTTAATCGTTTCCGCCTGGAATGCTGCTGAGATCCCGAATATGGCTTTGGCACCCTGTCATGCCTTGTTTCAGTTTTATGTAGCAGATGGAAAATTGTCGCTTCAACTTTACCAAAGAAGTGCTGATGTTTTCTTGGGCGTTCCTTTCAATATTGCAAGTTATGCGCTCTTATTAATGATGGTTGCGCAAGTTACAGGATTGGAAGTTGGCGATTATGTTCATACTTTTGGCGATGTTCATATTTACAATAATCATTTTGAGCAGGTTCAGAAACAACTTTCCAGAGAAACAAGACCTTTACCCACAATGAAACTGAATCCGGACATCAAAGATATTTTCGATTTTGATTTTGAAGATTTTACTTTGGAGAATTATGACCCGCATCCGGGGATTAAAGCACCGGTGGCGATATAAAAACCAAGTGGGATTTCCCCACTTTTTTTGTAACAATTCTTTAAAATCAAGTACTTATAACACTTAAAATAAACATTGATATAAAAATTCGTAAGAATGAAAAAAATATTCATCGCGGCACTTTTCTTAGGTGCAATTTTTAATTCCAATGTTGCTTTTGCACAGACAGAAACTTCCGGCAGAACTGTTCCTTACAGAGCAACACACACCAAAACGACAGAACTGAAACATACCAAACTGAAAGTCAGTTTCGATTATCAGAAAGAACAGATGAACGGTGAAGAATGGCTGACAGCAAGTCCTTTCTTTTACGCAACCAACGAATTGGTTCTTGATGCAAAAGGAATGTTGATCCATGAAGTGGCTTTGGACAAAAATGGTTCTAAATCCCCTCTAAAATTCGATTATAAAAACGATGTTCTGAAGATTACGCTTGATAAAACTTATCAAAAAAATCAGGATTACACTGTTTATATCAAATACACTGCCCGTCCCAATGAGGTAAAACAGGAAGGAAGCCTGGCAATCAGTGACGCAAAAGGCCTTTACTTTATCAATGCTCAAGGCAAAGATCCGGATAAGCCAACACAAATCTGGACCCAGGGAGAAACCGAATCTTCATCTGCCTGGTTTCCAACCATTGACAAATCCAACCAGAAAACTACACAGGAAATCTATATGACCGTTCCTGATAAATACGTTACCCTTTCTAACGGAATTCTGAAAGATTCTCAAAAGGAATCAGGAAATATGAGAACGGACCATTGGGTAATGGATAAGAGACATTCAACTTACCTGTTCTTTATGGGCGTTGGGGAATATGCAATTGTAAAGGACAAATGGCGAAATATTCCTGTAGATTATTACATCGAGAAAGAATATGAACCTTATGCAAAACAAATCTATGGCAACACGCCAGAGATGATTGAATTCTTTTCTAAGAAATTAGGTTACGATTATCCTTGGGCAAAATATGCGCAAATCTCCGGAAGAGATTATGTTTCCGGCGCTATGGAGAATACAACTGCAACACTCCACGGAAGTGATATTTTGCAGAAGCCAGGACAGTTAATCGATGAAAATAAATGGGAGGACACTATTGCTCACGAGTTGTTTCACCATTGGTTCGGAGATTTGGTAACAGCAGAAAGCTGGAGTAATTTGACGGTTAATGAATCATTTGCCAATTACTCAGAATATCTCTGGAACGAATACAAATATGGAAAAGACCAGGCTGATTACCATCAAATGGAAGATGTGAATCATTACATCCATAACCCGGGAGATTTCAAAAAAGATCTGGTGAGATTTAATTACGCTTCCCGTGAAGATGTTTTCGATCTGGTGACTTATCAGAAAGGTGGCGGGATTCTTCATATGTTGAGAAATTATCTGGGTGATGATGCATTTTTTGCCGGAATGAATGATTATCTTAAAACCTACGAATATCAGAATGCCGAAGCTCATCAATTAAGATTATCATTCGAGAAGGTATCGGGAAAAGATCTGAATTGGTTTTTCAATCAATGGTATTTTGGAAGCGGACATCCAAAACTGACTTATACTTCAAACTTCGAACCTGTTAAAAAACAAGTTACTGTTGTCATCAGCCAGTCCCAGGATCAGCCTTTCGAGTTTCCTTTAGCCATTGATGTTTATGATAATGGAAAACCAAAACGTTTCAATGTTTGGGTAGATGCAAAAGCAAAAAACACCTTCACTTTTGATTCTTCTAAAACACCTGATTTGATTAATATCAATGCGGACGGAATTCTGGTTGCAGATATTACCGATACCAAAACACCGGAGCAAAGCCTTCTCCAATTCACAGGATCAAAAGAATATAAAAGCAAATCTATCGCTCTGAGCACCATCAAAGAAGACGCCGGAAAAAATCCTGCAGGCATCAAACTATTGGCTGCAGCGCTGAAAGATCCATTCTTCAGAATCAGAGAGCAGGCATTGGAACAAATTGATCTGACAATCCCTGACCAGGCAAAAGCTTTAACTGTAGAAGTTGAAAAATTAGCTTCAAATGATCCGAAAACTTTGGTTCAGGCAGCTGCGATCTCAGCTTTGGCAAAAACTAAAAATGCCAAGTACAGTCTGGTTTACGAAAAAGGACTGAATGCCGTTTCTAATGCCGTAAAAGGGGCTTCATTAGCGGGAATAGCTGAACTGGATCCTTCCAAAGCAGCAGCATCTTTGGATAAAATTGATTTGAATGGCGCATCGGAAGATCTGATGTCGAAACTGCTTCCACTCATTGTCAAGAATAAAATCGAAAAACAAATGCCGGCTATCGGGACAACTGTTGCCTTCTACCCTTTTATCAAGTTTCAGGATCCTGTACTTGGTAAATCTGCAGAGGAAGGATACAACTGGATCATGTCATCCGACAACCTGGAAGCAACAGAGAAAGTAACCAAAGTTTTGGTTCAGGCTAAATCTCAAATGCCGGACAACCCGCAGATCAAAATGATGATCAGCCAAATGCTGAAAGACGGGCTGAACAAGAAAATGGAGGTGTTGAAAAACAATCCTAACAGCCCTACAATTAACCGTCAGATTGATGCCATTAATAAATCTATCGAAGCTTTTAAATAGAAATTAGAATAGAGATATACTTCAGGCTGTGTTCAATATGACAATTCTGTCATCTTACAACATCCTGAGGCCTTATTAGATCGACAAAGCCATCTCAATGAGATGGCTTTTTTATAAAAAGTGATTTGAAGAATAAATCCCGCAGACCAAAATAGCAAAAAACACAAATGATGATGACAAGTATCCGCCAACCAATACTACAAGATCTACGGGAAAATAATAAAAAATCTAAAAACACTTAGCCCTTCTTATGGAATGTTGCCAGCTTCAAGGCATCTTTTATCATTTTTCCGGGGCGGAATACCGCTTTTACACTTTTGATATTGGCAGCCGTCACCTCTTTCTCGGTTTCTGCACCCACACTGGATCCTCCGGCTTGTAATGTGAAATACTCTCCTACATAGACAATCTTGCCATCTGCGATACCCTGCGCAATCTTCTCGAAAGTACTTTCCAGAACGGCAAGGATATCGGCTTTTGAAACCGTGGACATTGTGCTGGCATGTTTGGCGAGATCGGATAGCGTTGTTTTACCATCACCTACGATATTAGCATAATACTTTGCAGGTGCATCCAGATTTCTTGGATTTTTACGGGCAACCGTGTTGAATTTAATAGACATCTTTTTGCGTTTTTAAATTAAAAATTAAATTTTATTAATGCGATAAAAGTATAAATTTTAATTAAACAAAAAAGCAAATTTTATTAAATATTTCAACTTGTAGATAAAAATCTACAAAATTGATTCAAAAACATCAGGTGCTTTTGAACAAAACAACTTGATCTTTTTATTAAAACAACTTGACCTTTTTGATAAAACATCAAGTTGTTTTTAACCACCTGTGCAAACGCCCTGTTCATCGGACTTGCAGAAGGGTGTTTTTTGACCTTTTATTCATGTAATTTCTGATAACAAACAAGACGAGCCTGCCTGACTTTAATTAGATAGCATCAATGTCCAAGTCAGGGTTGGTAATCCGTTTCAAAATCACTTTCCGAAGGCGCTCCTCGTGCTCATCACCCCATTGTCCTATCGACGCAATGACGGGGATTAAGGTCATCCCAAACTCGGTAAGGCTATATTCCACTTTCGGGGGCACTACAGGATAAATTGTTTTTGTGACCAGCTCGTGATCCTCAAGTTCCTTCAGCTGAACATTTAAAACCCTGCGTGACGCATCCGGGATTTTCCGCTGCAGCTCACTGGGTCTTTTATGGCCCTGATGAATAAACCAAAGCAAACGGATCTTCCATTTGCCATACAGCACTTCACCAATCAGGTCAAGTCCACAATTCAGGTTCGGAATTATTTTTCTCTCATACATATTGCAAAATTAAACGTATGTCTCATTTTGCGCAATAGGGGATCAATTTATCCCTATCTGAATCGTAAGTCCGTACTTGTGCAAACTGTTTTTATGACTCAATTTTGCCATATAACAATTGACAGAAAAATGGAAAATTTTAATTTTAACAACGAACTATCAGGTCAGATTGCCCTGGTAACCGGAGGCACAAAAGGCGCAGGAAGAGCTATCGCAGAAAGACTTTTACAAGCGGGAGCAACAGTAATCATCTCGGCAAGAAATGCTCCTGACGATGGAAACAGCAATCTACATTTTGTTGCTGCCGATCTAAGCACAGCGGAAGGAACCAATAAAGTTATCGATGAAGTACTTACAAACTATGGAAGATTAGATATCCTGGTGAATAACCTTGGCGGATCATCCACACCTGCAGGCGGTTTTGCCGCACTCAGTGATGAAGATTGGGAGTCAACCCTGCAGGCCAACCTTTTAGCCCCAGTCCGTCTGGACAGAGGATTTCTGCCGCAGATGATCGATCGGAAAAGTGGCGTCATCATCCACATTGCTTCCATTCAGGGAAAACTTCCGCTTTATGATTCAACTTTACCTTACGCAGCTTCAAAAGCAGCATTGAGAAACTACAGCAAAAGCTTATCGAACGAAGTTACCCCAAAAGGCGTTCGTGTTCTGACTGTATCACCTGGATGGATCAATACTACAGCATCGGAAGCATGGCTGGGTGAAATTGCGAGAAATGCAAACACAACTGTAGAAGAAGCACAACAGGGTGTAATGGACGCACTGGGCGGAATACCTTTCGGAAGGCCTGCCGAACCGAAAGAAGTAGCTGAATTAGTAGGCTTTCTTGTGTCACCAAGAGCCGGCTATCTAACTGGAACTGAATTTGTAATCGACGGCGGCACAGTACCAACCATTTTATAATCTTAAAAAACAGAAAATATGGACTTACCAAAAGTAATCACAGAGTTAGTAAAAACACAGAATAGCTTTGACAGTGTCGCCTATGCCCAATGTTTTACAGATACAGCCATAGTATTGGACGAGGGGAAGACGCATACAGGCAGAAGAGAAATCGAACAATGGATCGATAATGCCAATAAAGAATATAAAGCCACTATGGAACCGTTAGAATATGACGAAAAAGAAAGTATTCTATCGGCGAAAACTACGGGATCGTTTCCGGGAAGTCCGATTGTTTTGAAATATCATTTAAAATTCGAGGACGGACTTATCCAGTCGCTTAAAATTACCAGCTAGTGTGTAATGATTACTCTAGCAATTATAAACCGGTTTATCAATAGTTGATAACCCGGTTTTTTCACAATTCTTTCAACGGATCCCAAAAGAGTATTTTAAAATCTTTAATCTTCCAGTTTTCCTGTACCACAACATTTTCTTTTTCCAATCTTTTCCGGAACGAAGGAACCGATAATTTCCCTGAACTGCTAATGACCCTGTGTGCCGGAACATCTTTGGGACATCCGCCCATCGCATTGCCAACGTGGCGGGAATGATTGGGATAGCCAACTGCTTTTGCAATAGCACCGTATGTGGATACCCTGCCTTTAGGGATCAGTCTTGTAACTTCGTAAACTTGTTGCTTGAATAGATCGTTCATTGTTAAAATTCTAGAAGTTTAAGCTTTAGCTGCACAGCAAAATTATCTTTAAAATTATTGTTGGCATAATGCCCGACTCTGTAAAAGAAGCCTAAATTAAATCGGGAACTGAGGAAATTATTATATTCCAACCCGACCTCCTGATAAAGATGATCCAAAGGTGAAAATTCGAATTGATGATACTCCGGATTTTTCATATTACCAATGACTCCCTTATAGATGAAATCGAAGCTGGACGTGTTCTTTCCGAAACTTTTGAAATACCAGGGAATGCGGTGCGTGATAAAATACCCGGCAAATTTATCATTGAAATATTTTCCTGCAGTCATCGTAGCAAATCCAAGATATGTCGTGAAGTTGAAATTGGATAGAATGCCGGTATTCTTATTAGAATCCAAACCGCCCATCTCGAAGGCATGCCAGATCGGTGCTTCGCCAAGATAATAACCGCCATAAACTCGCGTACCCGTATTCCCCAAAATAGTTCTGAACTGATGCGTATAAAGAACATCAAACCGACTGTAATTGAAATCGCCGCCGAGAGTTTTATAGCCTTGCTCATAGTTGAAATAAACTTCGGGGAAATTCTGATCATAAGTATATTTACCAGCAGGCGTCATAATATTTTTGCTGTTCGGAGAGAATTTGATCGTCGCCAACGAGCTGAAGTTATCAAATCGACCGAACCGATTCATAAACTGATAATCGAACCCTGCTTCCTCCGTTTGTCTATTAGCAGAGACATTCAGCGTCAAAGAATTAGACAAATCAATCTGGTAACCAACACGAAAACCGTCGTATTTGTAATATTTATCGTTTTGGATAGACATCCCGGTATTGTTGATCGTCATCTTCATATTCCAAAGATTCTGACTGAATCTCCCCGAAGCGGCTACATCGTGGAAATATTCGACTCGGAAGAAAGAATTTCTTTCCAGAGTTGTCCGGAAATCGATTCCTGCACCATATTTCCAATCCCTGTCTTTGAAGCCGTAAGCCAAATAAACATCAGGCGAAATATAACGGTTGAAACGCTCATTCATCTTAAAACCAGCGCCTAATCTGAAACCTTCGTAACGGTTATACTTGGTTTGCAAAGGATCGATATCC
>Ga0206116_1001824_pt1 | contig 10026 bp, 8 predicted proteins | sample 3A1Ametagenome_FD_178000 | JGI IMG/M metagenome (GOLD analysis project Ga0206116, IMG submission 178000) | Enriched microbial communities from leaf-cutter ant dump, University of Wisconsin, Madison, United States - 3A1A | ecosystem: Environmental > Terrestrial > Nest > Insects nest > Nest dump...
AGGATGGGGTCGTCGCGCAGCTTGTGCCATGCGCCCGACAGGGTCATGATCCCGTTGATCATGCCGCCCCAGCTCGGCGCCAGCAGGATCAGCGAAAACACCATGCCCACCGATTGCGTCCAGTCGGGCAGCGCCGTGTAGTGCAGATGGTGGGGGCCGGCCCACATGTAGGTGAAGATCAGCGCCCAGAAGTGGACGATGGACAGGCGGTAGCTGTACACCGGGCGGCCGGCCTGCTTGGGGATGAAGTAGTACATCATGCCCAGGAAGCCCGCCGTGAGGAAGAAGCCCACGGCGTTGTGGCCGTACCACCACTGCACCATGGCGTCCTGCACGCCGGCGTAGGCGGAGTAGCTCTTCATCCAGCCCGCGGGAATCGCCGCGCTGTTGACCACGTGCAGCAGCGCCACGGCCAGGATGAACCCGCCGAAGAACCAGTTGGCCACGTAGATGTGCTTGATCTTGCGCGTGCCGATGGTGCCGAAGAACACGACGGCGTAGGACACCCACACCAGCGTGATCAGGATGTCGATGGGCCACTCCAGCTCGGCGTATTCCTTGCCCGAGGTGTAGCCCAGTGGCAGGCTGACGACGGCGGCCAGGATGACCAGCTGCCAGCCCCAGAACGTGAACGACGCCAGCGGCCCGGCGAACAGGCGCGTCTGGCAGGTGCGCTGCACCACGTAGTAGCTGGTGGCGAACAGCGCGCAGCCACCGAACGCGAAGATCACCGCGTTGGTGTGCAGGGGGCGCAGGCGCCCGTAGCTGAGCCAGGGAATGCCGAAGTTGAGTTCAGGCCAGGCCAGCTGGGCGGCGATGATGACGCCCACCAGCATGCCAACCACCCCCCACACGACAGCCATGATCGAAAACTGCCGCACCACCGTGTCGTTGTAGTGAGCAGCCATTGCTTTTGGAGAATCCATCGGGCACCTCTTTTTGTATACCAATCGAAGTTTGTTTCAACGCGTGACAGGGGTCATTGACGCAAGTCAACCGTCCCGAAGAATGCGTTCGCCTTCCTGCTCGACGCTTTCGAACTGGCCGCTGTAGACGGCCCACCACAGCCCGCCCAGGACCAGCAGCACCAGCACCACCGACAGCGGAATCAGCAAATACAGGATGTCCATCAGGCAGGCTCCAAAGTGGGTTGCAGGGAAGAAGAAGGCTGGGCGGCCGCGCCCTGCCCGGGCGCCGGCAAGCCGCGCGACAGGCGCGCCGCGTTGAGCACTACCAGCAGCGAGCTGAGCGCCATGCCCAGCCCCGCCAGCCACGCGGGCATCCAGCCCGCCACGGCCAGCGGCACGCACAGCGCGTTGTAGCCCGCGGCCCACCAAAGGTTCTGGCGCACCACGCGCAAGGTGCGGCGCGCCAGCAGCACGGCCTGCGGCACCAGCGCCAGGCTGTCGCCCAGCACCACGAAATCGGCCCGCGACTGCGCCAGGGGCACGGCGCGGCCGAAAGCGAAGGACACATGGGCGCCCGCCAGCACCGGGCCGTCGTTCAGGCCGTCGCCCACCATGGCGACATGGCGCCCCTGGGATTGCAGCGCCTGCAGCGCGGCGAGCTTGCCCTGGGGCGTGCACCCGCCCTGCGCCTCACGGATGCCCGCCTGCTCGGCCACGCGCCGTACGGCGCCCGCGCGGTCGCCGGAGAGCAGGTGCACGGCGATGCCCTCCTGCTCCAGCGCCTGCACCACGGCCGGGGCCTCGGTGCGCAGGTCCTCGGTCAGTTCGAAGCGAGCCAGTTCCAGGCCCTGGCCTTCGGCGGTCTGCTCGGACAGCACCACCTGCAGCGCCGTGGAGCCGTCCTGCGGCGCCACGCCCGCATGCGATGCGGAGCCCAGGCGGATCTGCCGCATGGCGCCCGCGCCGTCGCTGACCCGGGCGCTCAGCCCCTGTCCGGCCTCTTCCGCCAAACCGTCCACGGCCCAGCGGCCAGGCTCCGCAGGCGCCGCCGCCACGAGCGCGCGCGACGCGGGGTGCACCGAATGGCGGGCCAGCGCCGCCGCCAGCGACAGGGCGTCTTCCCGCGACCACCCGTTGGCCACGTGCACGGCCTGTAGCGCCATGCCGTCGCGCGTCAGCGTGCCGGTCTTGTCGAACACCACCGTGTCCACGCTGGCCAGGGCCTCCAGGCCCTGCAGGTTGCGCACCAGCACGCCGTGGCGCGCCAGGGTGCCCGCGGCCGTGAGCATGGCCACGGGCGTGGCCAGCGACAGCGCGCAGGGGCAGGTGACGATGAGCACGGCCACGCCCACCATCAGCGCGTGGCCCGGGTCCGTGGGCCACCACCAGGCGGCGGCCAGCACCGCGGCCAGCAGCACGGCCACCAGGAACGGCCGGGCGATGCGGTCGGCCAGCTGCGCGAGCCGGGGCTTTTGCAGCGAGGCGTTTTCCATCAGCGCCACGATCTGCGCGAAGCGGGTCTCGGCACCCGTGCCCTCCACCCGCACCTCCACCGGCGACTGCAGGTTGTAGCTGCCCGCCGTGACCATGCTGCCCACGGGGCGCGCCACGGGCGTGGATTCGCCCGTGAGCAGGGCCTCGTCGGCCTGCGTGCTGCCCGCCGTGATGCGGCCGTCGGCCGGGAAGGCCTCGCCCGGCAGCACGCGGATGGTGTCGCCCGCCACCAGCCGGCGCGTGGCCACGCGGGTGAAGGCGCCGTCGGCGCCGCGCCGCTCCACGCTGTCGGGCAGGCGGTTCATCACGGCCTCCAGCGCGCCGGCGGTGCGGTCGCGCAGGCGCAGCTCCAGCCAGCGCCCGGTGAGCAGGAAGAACACGAACATCGTCAGCGAGTCGTAGTACACCTCCTTGCCGAAGATGCCCGTGGGGTCGAAGGTGCCCGCCGTGCTGACCACGAAGGTGATGGCCATGCCCAGGGCCACCGGCAGGTCCATGCTCACGCGGCGCAGGCGCACGTCGCGCAGCGCGCTGGAGAAGAACGGCCCGCACGCAAAGATCATCACCGGCAGCGTGATCACCCAGGAGGCCCAGCGCAGCAGCTGCTCCATCTCGCCCGTCAGGTCGCCCGGCAGGGCCACGTAGGCGGGCCATGCGTACATCATCACCTGCATCATGCAAAAGCCCGCCACCAGCCAGCGCCACAGCGCGCGGCGGCTCTCGCGCTGGCGCTGCGCGCGCGCGAAGGCGTCCATGGCGGGCAGGGCGCGGTAGCCGGCCTTGCGCACGGCCTCCACCCACTGGGACGGGCGCACTTGGTCCGGATGCCACACCACGCGCGCGCGGCGCGTGGCGGCGCTCACCTCGGCCTGCTGCACGCCGGGCACGGCGCGCAGCGCGTCTTCGATGGTGAGGGCGCAGGCCGCGCAGTGCATGCCTTCGAGCACCACCTGGGAATCCCAGGCCGGTGCGTCCGCCGCGCCGCACGGGCGTCCGAACGCAGGCCATTCCTGCGGATCGTCCAGCAGCAGCGCATCGTGCGGGCGGTCCGGCGTGGGGGCCGGTGCGCCAGGTCCATTGATTGACATGGTTCAAGCCTACCGTTGGCGCCCGACAGGTACATTGACCTGGATCAAGCCCCGGAACATGATTCATCCTAAGCTCGTTCCATCACTTTGAGGAGTCCTTTTATGTACAAACGCATCCTGATTGCCACGGACGGCTCTCCCCTGTCGGACAAGGCCGTCGCGCACGGCCTGTCCCTCGCAGCCCTCTCGGGCGCCACGGTGGTGGCCCTCAAGGTGGTGCCGCGCTATCCACGCAGCTACTTCGAAGGCGGCATACCGGTGGACCTGAACGACGCCAAGCGCATCGAAAAGCAGTGGAGCGAAGCGGCCCAGTCCATGGTAGACGGCGTGAAGGCCGAGGGCGGCGCGCAGGGCGTGACGGTGAAGGCGGTCGTCGCCAAGTCCGACCTGGTGGCCGAGGCCGTGATCTCCGCCGCCAAGAAGCACAAATGCGACCTGATCGTGATGGCCTCGCACGGCCGCAAGGGCCTCAAACGCCTGCTGCTGGGCAGCGAGACGCAGCACGTGCTGACGCACTCGCACATCCCTGTACTCGTGCTGCGCTGACCGGAAACTCCTGTTTCGATAGCTGCCAGCGCTTGCCCATCAAGCGCTGGAGGCCGATTTGACTCAAATTCTCGTCAATCCCGGCCACGCTCCTTCATCACCGCCAGCAGCGTCTTGCGCAGCCAGCGGTGCGCCGGATCGGCGTCCTGGCGCGGGTGCCAGGCCAGGCGCAGCGGCACGGCAGGCAAGTCCAGCGGCAGCGTGAAGACGCGCAGCCCCAGCGCGCTGCCCATGGCGCGCGCGGTGCGCTCGGGCGCGCAGGCCACCAGGTCCGACCGCGCGCAGGCCAGCAGCGCCGCGAAGGCGCTGGGCACCACCAGCGCGATGTGACGCTGCAGGCCGCGCGCGGCCAGCGCGGCGTCCACCGCCAGTTGCTCGCCCGGCGCCGCCGCTACCTCCACATGCCGCGCGGCGGCGAAGCGCTCCAGCGTGACGCGGCCCCGCGCCAGCGGATGGTCCACTGCCGACACGCCCAACAGGTTGCGGTCGGGCAGCGCCTGCACCACCAGCTCCCGGTCCTGCCGGTGGCCCGAACCCATGTCCAGGTCGATGCGGCCCTCGCGCAGGCCCAAAGGGTCGTGGTGACTCTCGGGCAAAAACTGCAGGCTGGCCTGCGGCATAACCTGCGCCAGTTCCATCAACAGCGCCACGCCATAGCCTACCGCCATGCCCTCGGCCGCACGGATCACGAAGTGCCTGCGCACCGCTGACAGATCATCCGCATCAACCTGCACGCGCAGCGCCTCGGCCTGGGCCAGCAGCTGCCGCACCGGCTCGGCCAGCGCCTGCGCGCGCGGCGTGGGCACCAGCTTGCGGCCCGCGCGCACCAGGATTTCGTCGCCGAACGCCTCGCGGATGCGCGCCAGCGCGTGGCTCATGGCCGGGGTGCTCAGGTGCATGCGCTCGGCGGCGGCGGTGACGCTGCCGGTGGCCAGCAGCGCGTCCAGCGCCAGCAGCAGGTTCAGGTCGTACGATTTCATGGCGTGCAACTGTATGTTCAGATCATTGCACTGTGCAGAAACATCCGGCGCGCCCACACTGCGCGGCATGACGACGACGAACCGACACCCCGCGCTGGCGCTGGCCGCGCTCAAGCTCATGCTGGTGCTGGCCGCGCTGGACCAGGCCATCCTCTCCACCGCCCTGCCCGCCATCACCCACGACCTGCCGGGCAGCCTGCCCGCGGCCTGGACCTTTTCTGCCTACCTGCTGGCCGCCACCGTGGTGATCGCGCTGTACGGGCGGCTGGCCGACGTGCACGGCCGCAAGCCCATGCTGCTGCTGTCCGTGGCGCTGTTCCTGCTGGGCTCGCTGGCCTGCGCCGCCAGCCAGAGCATGCTGCAGTTGGTGCTGGCGCGCGCCCTGCAGGGCGCGGGCGGCGGCGGGCTGATGACGCTGACCATGCTGACGGTGGCCGCCATGTTTCCGCCGCAGGAGCGCGGGCGCTACCAGGCGATGCTGGGCGCGGTGTACGGCGTGTCCACCATGTTCGGCCCGCTGGCGGGCGGCTGGCTGACCGAGCACCTGTCCTGGCGCTGGGCCTTCGGCCTGAACGTGCCGCTGGCCGTGGCGGCCTGGGCGGCGCTGGCCGCCACGCTGCCCCGCCAGTCCGCCGGGCGGCGCGTGCCCATCGACCACCTGGGCGCCGTGCTGCTGGCGGGCGCACTGTGCAGCACGCTGCTGCTGACGCAGCACGAGCGCCTGCGCCTGCCCGGCTGGCTGTCCGCCTACGTGCTGGGCGCGGCGACCGCGCTGTGCGCGGGCGCCTTCGTGCTGCGCCAGCGGCGCGCCGACCACCCGCTGGTGCCGCTGTCGCTGTTCGCGCAGCCGGTGTACGCGGCGGCGGCGTGCATCGGCCTGGTGGCGGGCGTGGCGCTGTATGCGGCGGTGGTGTTCATGCCCGCCTACCTGCAGACGGCCCTGCACCTGGCGCCCACGCAGTCGGCGTGGCACCTGCTGCCGCTGATGGCAGGCGTGACGCTGGCCGCCATCGCCAGCGGCCGCCTGCTGCGCGCGCACACCCCGGCGCGGCGGCTGGGCACCGCCGCCTGCGCGCTGGTGCTGGCGGGCTTCGTGCTGCTGGCGCTGGGCATGCAGTGGGCGCCTGCCCGGCCGCTGGTGCTGTCGGCCTGCCTGCTGCCGCTGGGCGTAGGGCTGGGGCTGCTGTTCCCCATCATCACCATGGTGTCGCAGCGCGCGTCGCCCCCGCAGTGGATGGGCATCGGCACCGCCGTGCCGGTGATGCTGCGCAGCCTGGGCGGCGCGGTGGGGGTGGCGCTGCTCACCAGCCTGTTCGCCCACCTGCTGCACACGCTGACACCGGGCACGCAGGCGCTGCAGGCGGTGTGGGGCTGCGCGGCGGCGGTGGCGGCGCTGGGGCTGCTGGCCTGCCGGTGGCTGCCTGGGGTGCCGATGGCGGCTGCCAGCTAATTTCAACCCGCCCGCACATACCGGCTGGGCGAGAGCCCCACGCGCCGGCTGAAGGCCACGCTGAAGGTGCTGACCGACCCGTAGCCCACGCGCTCGGCCACCTCGGCCACGGGGAGACGCCCGTGGCGCAAGAGCTGCCTGGCAATCTCCATGCGCCAGCCCAGCAGGTACTCCATGGGCGCAACGCCCACCGTGCGCGTGAAGCGGTCATGGAATGCCGAACGCGACAGCGCAGCCACCGCCGCCAGGTCGGCCACCGTCCACGCACGGCCCACCTGGGCGTGCATCTGCGTCAGCGCCCTGGCCAGCCGCTCGTCACCCAGGCCGCGCAGCAGGCCCGGCGGCGCGCTGCCGGTGGTGGTGGAGCGCATCGCCTCGATGAGCAGCATGCCCACCAGCCGCGAGAGCATGTATTCGCAGCCCGGCCTCTGCGCCTCGTACTCGTCACCCACCATCTGCACCAGTTGCGCCAGCCGGGCCGAGCCCCGCACGTGCACCACCGGCGGCAGCAGCGACACGAGCAGGCTGGGGTCGGCACGCTCGAACATGAAGGCGCCGCCGAGCGAGCGCATGTCCGGCGCTCCATGGGGCTCCCCATGGCGCCGCTCGCCCTGCCCGCCCGGAGTCACCTTGGGGTCGATGAAAACCGGCGGCGCTGGCCCGAAGCTGGAGAGCGTGAATGCCGGCGTCGTGGGCAGCAGCACGAAGTCGCCTTGGCAGAGCGTGACCGGCTCATGCCCATCGACGGCCAGCAGGCAACTGCCTTCCAGCAGGATGCAAAAGCCCGGGTGGCCGTATTCGGAATAGCGCACGGCCCAGTCGCCCTTGCCGCTGATGATATTGGCCAGCACGGCGCGCGGCTGCAGCAGTTGGACGACTTCGGTGAGTGGGTCTGCCATGAATTTGGACGATAACTAAAAATTTCAGGACTTTTCATCGTAGATCATCCGGTCATGCTGCCATATCGTTCACTTCACCTCAACCCTTCCTTTTTCTGGAGTGAACCCATGAAGACTGTTCTGATCACCGGCTGCTCATCCGGCTATGGCCTGGAAACCGCACGCCACTTCCATGCGCAAGGCTGGAACGTCATCGCCACGATGCGCCAGCCGCGGCTGGACCTGCTGCCCGTCTCCGGCCGGATGCGGCTGCTGGCGCTGGATGTGACCCGGCCCGGGAGCATTGCAGCGGCCCTGGAGGCCGCAGGCCCCATCGACGTGCTGGTCAACAACGCGGGCATTGGCGTGGTCGGCGCCTTCGAGGCCACGCCGCTGGCCACGGCGCGCGAGGTGTTCGAGACCAACACCTTCGGTGTGATGGCCATGATGCAGGCGGTGATCCCGCAGTTCCGCGAGCGCCGGGCGGGCGTGATCGTGAACGTGACTTCCAGCGTGGCACTGGCAGCCATGCCGCTGGCCGGTGTGTACACCGCCAGCAAGACTGCCATCGAGGGCCTGACCGGCTCCGTGGCCTTCGAGCTGGCGGCCTTCGGCATCCGGGTCAAGCTGGTGGAGCCGGGCTATGCCCCCACGACGCGCTTCACCGAGAACGGAGGCGCCCGCATGCAGGGCCTGATCCCCGAGGCCTATGCACCGTTTGCGCAGCCCATCTTCGCGGCGTTTGCCCAGCCAGCGGCCACGACGAAGGAGAGTGACGTGGCCGAGGCAGTGTGGCAGGCCGCGAATGACACCTCCGGGCGCCTGCGCTTTGCGGCGGGGGCGGATGCGGTGGCGCTGGCCGAGGGAAATTGAAGCTCATCGGTCCACAGCGCCACCCAACAAGCGCCAGGCCCCCATCAGGCAAACAAGCCCTTGTGCTGCTCACGCAGCAGGTTCTTCTGCACCTTGCCCATGGTGTTGCGCGGCAGTTCGGTGGTGACGAAGCAGCGCTTGGGGATCTTGAAGTTGGCGAGCTGGGTCTTGAGGGCGGCGATGATCGCGTCGCCGTCCAATTGCGCACCGGGCTTGGGGATGACCACGGCCACGCCCACTTCGCCAAAGTCGGGGTGCGGCACGCCGACCAGGGCGCTTTCGGCCACGCCGGGCATGTCGTTGATGTAGCCCTCGATCTCGGCCGGGTAGACGTTGTAGCCGCCGCTGATGATCAGGTCCTTGCTGCGGCCGACGATGCTGACGTAGCCGCGCTCATCGACCTTGCCCACGTCGCCGGTCTTGAACCAGCCGTCCTGCGTGAACTCTTCGGCCGTCTTTTCGGGCATGCGCCAGTAGCCCTTGAACACGTTGGGGCCGCGCACCTGGATGCCGCCGATTTCGCCCACGGGCAGCGGTTTATTGGCATCGTCCACCACGCGCAGGCCCACGCCGGGCAGCGGGAAGCCCACGGTGCTGCCGCGCCGCTCGTCCTGGCCGTTGTAGCGCGCATCGGCGGCATAGGGGTTGCTGGTGAGCATGATGGTCTCGCTCATGCCATAGCGCTCCAGGATCGTGTGGCCCGTGCGCTGGCGCCAGGCATTGAAGGTTTCGATGAGCAGCGGCGCCGAGCCCGCGATGAACAGGCGCATGCGGCTCGCGGCCTCCTTGGACAGCCCCGGCTCAGCCAGCATGCGCACGTAGAGCGTGGGCACGCCCATGAACACGGTCGCGCGCGGCATGGCGGCAACCACGGCCTTGGGGTCGAACTTGGCGAACCAGATCATCTTGCTGCCGTTGAGCAGCGCGCCGTGGATCGCGACGAACAGGCCGTGGACGTGGAAGATGGGCAGCGCGTGGATGAGCACGTCGCCACGGCCATCAGGCCCTCCGGTAGCCGTCCAGCCCCAGTAGTCCTTGAGCACCTGCGCGTTGGAGAGCAAATTGCCGTGCGTGAGCATCGCGCCCTTGCTGCGGCCCGTGGTGCCGCTGGTGTACAGGATGGCGGCCAGGTCGTCGGCCTGCCGTTCCACGGGCATGTGCTCGTCGGCATGGTGCGCGGCGCGCTCCAGCAGACTGCCCGTGCGGTCGTCTCCCAGCGTGAAGACGTGCTGCGTGCCCAGGGTGAAGGCTATTTTGGAGACCCAGCCGAAGTTGCCGGGCGTGCAGACCACCACGGCAGGCTCGGCGTTGCCGACGAAGTATTCGATCTCGGCGCTCTGGTACGCAGTGTTGAGCGGCAGAAAGACGTAGCCCGCGCGCAGCGTGGCCAGGTACAGCAGCATGGCCTCGACGGATTTCTCGACTTGCACGGCGACGCGGCTGCCCTCGGGCAGTTTCAGCGATACGAGCAGGTTGGCGATGCGGGCGCTAGCGCGGTCCAGGTCGCCCCAGGTATAGAGCAGCGGGGTGCCATCGGCCGTGGAGGTCTCGACGGCGGTGGCGGACAGGTCGGCCGGGAAGGCGGCGCGCAGGGCGGTGAAAAGGTTGCTCATGGCGGTCAGTCAGAACACGGGTTGGCGTTTTTCAAGAAAGGCGGTGATGCCCTCGCGGTGCTCGGCACTGCTGGCATAGGCATAGGGGTCGGCACGGCCGTTCACTATGCTTTCGATAGCTGGTTGCGCTTGTCCAGAAAGCGCTGGAGGCGTTTTCAATGCCCGAAGCGTCTGCTTGTTCAGGCGCGCCGCCTGC
>Ga0206116_1001826_pt1 | contig 10016 bp, 9 predicted proteins | sample 3A1Ametagenome_FD_178000 | JGI IMG/M metagenome (GOLD analysis project Ga0206116, IMG submission 178000) | Enriched microbial communities from leaf-cutter ant dump, University of Wisconsin, Madison, United States - 3A1A | ecosystem: Environmental > Terrestrial > Nest > Insects nest > Nest dump...
CTTCGCCGGGCACCGCGATGCCGAAGGACGGCACCCGGGCGTCGGCTTCCTCGCGCAGGCTGACCTTGGCCGAGCAAGCGACGATGTCGTCGAGCAACGCCCGCATCTCCTGCGACCCGGCATCGTCACCCAGCGCTGCCACCAGTTCGATCGGGCGTTGCAGACGTTCGAGGTAGGCCTTGAGTTGTTCCTTGACTTGCGTATCCAGCATGGCATGAGCTCCCTGATTGATAGGTGTGCGATCGAATTGACAGCTGGCATCTTAAAAAGCCGGAGCTGATTGAACCAATCAATTCATCAAATCATTCCGATAGCCAATGACCATACATCGGGTTCCGCCAAAATCTTGCGGTCGACACGCTGCATTCGCCATTTTTGACGGACATTTATTGCCACCACCGACAGTCGACCGCAACAATGCGCCATGGCGATTTTCAACAAATCAAAAAAATCAGATGCTTGGCATCGCCGAGCCTGGCCCAGGCCACTGGCACGTCTATTGATAAGCGAGATGCGTCGCGCCATCCGGCATCCGTGATGGATTCCCGCATTCGATGCTCTCACCGGACCCTGCAGACCTTCACTCGATCAACCATGCGCATCGCCGTCACTTCCCAGAACCGCCGGACCATCACCGCCCATGCCGGCAAATGCCGGAATTTCCTGATCTACGACACCGAAGGCCGGCAGGTAGTCGCCAAGCGCCTGGTCGAACTGCCGATCGAGGCGACCTTCCATGCCAGCCATGGCGAATTTCCCGCCGTGCTGGCCGGCATCGATCTGCTGATCACCGCCAGCCTCGGCGAAAAACTCCACAGCCAACTGGTCGACCGCAGGATCCGGCCCATCGTCACCGACATTGCCGACCCGGACACTGCGGTCGACCGCCTGCTCGCCGGCATTCCCATCGCGTCGGCCAATCCGTCCCATCAGCACGCCCACTGAAAGCACCTCGCACGCATCTTCAAACCGCTTGGGGGCGGCAAGCTCAAGACACGACCGCCGGTTCGCCCCGGAAGGCGAACAAACAAATACTGTACATAACACCAGTTGTTCGTGTATTCTGCAGACACTGTTTTCTTATCCAGTATTTCGCAAGGAGCATCACGATGAAGCAACTGCAGAAATGGTTCGACCGGCTGGCCGGTGTCTCCGAGGAAGAACAGAAGCGTCTGGCCCGGGCCCACGCGATCTTCGCCCAGCGTGGCCCCGACCTTGCCGCCCTGTCCACCCCGGCCTGCTGGCGCCGCCGCGCATTGCAGGCGGAATAACTCGGCTGAACGAAAAAAACGCGCCGGACTTCTGTCTGCCGACGCCGCTGCGGCATAATGCGGGCTCGTAAGGAGAACCGCCGACGAGCGGCAAGTCACAGATGGGAGAATGGTCCATGGCGCAGATCGATATCGACGGCGCAATCCGGTTGCACAATCACTGGCGGAGGCAGTTCCTGAACGCCTTTGCCGGCGGCGAATACGTCGACATGCCGCTGTCCGAGCATCGTGCCTGCACGCTCGAAAGCTGCCTGGCACCGGCGGTGGCCGAAGGCAGCAACAGCCTGCTCGCCGCCCTGCTCGCCGCCGACCGCCACTTTCACGCGCTGGCCAACGAAATCATCGATCTCAGCAACAACGGCCTGAGCGACTCCGCCGACCTGCTGTTGCCCGAATTGAATGAAGCGGCACACCGGGTCGTCGCCCGTCTGGGCGATGTACGCGAGGCCGGAAAAGGCTGAGCGGATTTTCCCCGGATGGCTGCGGTCGACCGCAGCAAACGATAAAAAACCACAAAAAAAGGGGGCACCAGGCCCCCGTAAAAAGATGGCGGGCCGGTTCGGATAACGGCCGCCATCCCGCAGAGACACCCCGCCAAGGGTGTTGAGAGAAAGAGATCAGTCGCCGCCGCGCAGGTTCTGCACCTGGAAGAGCCGCGGCGGATTCTTCTTCGGATCGACCTGGCCCTTGAACTGTCCGGTCGTGCAGTGCTTGGACTGCAGGTCGACCATCGAGAAGGCATCGTCGATGCCGATGCCGGCACCCTTGTTAACCGGCAGATGATGATCGGCGTGCGACTTGCCGACCATGAACACCTTCCACAACTCACCCTTGCGATCGTAGATTTCGTTGGCGCCGTTCAGGTTCTGCAACTGGGCATCCATGTAGAACACACGCTTGCTGACCGGATGATTGGCGTTCACCGGTACCGCTTCGAGTACATAGACCTTGCGCAACTGCCAGCTTCCCTCGGCAAAACAGCCGCCCTGGCCGCCGAAATCGACGTACTTATAGCCGTCGGCCTCGGCCGGCATGTCGCTGGCCAGTTTCAGTTCATCATGATTCCACATCGGCAACATCACGTTGCGGGTGCCCTTGTAGGTCCATTTCATGTCGGAAACACGGCCGTTATAGCCTTCGAAGTCCTCGATCATCAGATCGGAGCCGAGGAAGGCATCGGTGACCTGGCCTTGCGCCAGCCGCCGCACGCGCCGCTGGAAACCGAGGTAGAGATAGGCATCGTCAAGCTTGGCGTCGTCCTCGAAACGCTGGATCAGCAGTTGCGTGTTCTTCAGATCCTGCGGCTCGTGCGCCTTGACATAGATGGCGCGGAAGATGCCGGACGGGTTCGGCGTGATTTCCGGGACCGGTGCGTCCTTCGTCCGGTGCATGAAGTTGAGGAAGTGAAAATCCCATTTGATGGTCTTTTCCACCTGCCCGCTCTGCATGTTCTTGTACTTCCAGTAGAACGGCGAAATGATCGCGCCGTCCCCCCAGTTCACCCCGTACTTGTAGTTCCAGGCAAGCTTCTCGCCGGCCCGCGGATCCTTGGCGTCCGGCTCCTCGGGGAAGGGGCGGCCGGCCACGTAGCCGCTGATCATGTCGCCCGGCTTGTCGCCCAGCCGGGTCTTGTTCAGGTTGTTGCGCGTGGCTTCGACATAGGCCTTGGAGATCGAGAACTGGGTCGTCGGCCCCACCTTCATCTCGAACGCCCCGTCCTTGATCAGTTTGTACACACCGGCACCGAGGACATCCTTGAATTTGTCGACGTTGCCCTTGTTGATGACGGTGCCGGCACTCAGCCCGGCAAAGCTCGGCATGCCGGCCTTGTAGGGATTGAAGGAATTCTCGACATCGGCCTCGGTGGCAGCCAGGGCCGTTCCTGCGGCGCCGACGGCAAACAGCGAAAGCAGTGCGAAAGATCGTTTTTTCATGAGTTGTCTCCTCAGGTGTGGGTCAGAACTTGTAGTTCAACTTCAGGAACAGGTCGTTTTCCTTGAACGCGGCACCGATCGGGCCGGCCCGGAAACGTCCCAACGGCTCCATGCCGGCCAGGCCGCGGGAATAGGCGACCATCGGATTGGCATCGCCGTTCGGTGCGGTGAAAGGGGCAAACGGGTTGCACGAGCGGCAATCGTCGAACTCCCAGCGACTGCGTCCGTCGGCGACCTTGTAGTTGGCGCCGATGGTCAGTTTCAGATCGTTGCTGATGTTCCACTCGACCTGCGGTGCCAGTGCCGTCGCCCGTGCCATGAAATCGTGGGCGACGATGAACTGCGGGCTGACCGTGCCATTCCTCAGGAACGCCTTGATCAGCAAGGTGCCGATCACGCTGTCCTTCCAGTCGGGCATGCCGACCGGTCCCAGGTCGCCCTTTTTCCACTCGTGATTGAAAATGTGCTGGTAGAAGAGTTGACCGGAGATCAGCGTGGCCGAGGTTTCGCTGATGAAGGGGATGAAGGTCGGCCGGTCCACACCGATCACCGAACGGAACACGTTGTTTTCCGAATACAGTTCGGGACGCGCCGTGTTGGCAAACTCCTCGCCGTCGGTGAACGCCGCTTCCACACGCACGGCGGCGCCGGCGGCCGGCACCTGGAAATCCATCGAGCCGCCGATCAGGTTGACGCGCGGGAAATGCATGTCGAACGAGATCAGGTAGGGCCAGGCACTCTGATAGGCACCGGTAAACGAGTTGGTCGCCCGCTTGCCACCATGCAGCGACGGCAGTTGCGAACGATAGGTCAGCGCATTCAGCGAGAAGGACAGGCCGTTCATCGTGACCCCCTCGTACTTCACCCCGAATTGCGTGTTCTTCAGACTCCACTCCGGCAAATGGACGTCCTTCAGGCCGATCTGTCCGGGCCCGAAGTTGGTCGCCAGCAAGGTGCCGGGCGCAACGTTGGCGAAGTTGGACACGGTGCCCCCGTTGTCCCACAGGTTGGCCATGCCGCGGAAGAAACAGCCGGCATCCAGGATCGTGTTCGGCGTACCGCACTGACCAAGGTTGTTCGCCCGGAACTTGTCGATGTTCCAGATGAACTGCAGGTTGCGATCCTGCATCGTTTCGCTGGCTCCCATCCGGTACTCCGCCTGAATCATCCACATCGGAATGCGGATGTCGGAGAGCTCGTCGTAAATGTTGTTGCGCGAATAGTCGACCGGGTTGATCACATCGAGTACGCGGAACAGGTCGGTACGGCCCCAGACCACCTGCTGGCGGCCGAGCTTGAGGAACAGGCTCTTGCCATCGGCAAGATCGTAGGTTTTGGTGGCATAGAGTTCCCGGATGAAGTCCAGACGCTCGTTGAATTCAGGCGCCTCCAGCTCCGACAGTTTCTTGTCCCCGTAACCCCCGAAGTCGCGGCAGCCGCGGCTGTCGTAATCGCAGGGACGAACCGGCACCGCGAAGGCGACCCCGCCGTTGATGTCGTGCCAGCGATCGCCCAGCACGCGCAGGCCTTCGTTCGGATTGTTCGGACCGTAGTTGTCGACGAAGGCGTTGCCGGCGGCCCCCGGATAGCCGAGGCCGGAAACCAGCGTGTAATTGACCGGCCCCGTCCCCCAGGGGCTCGTAACATAGCCGCCCGGCGTCGTGCTCTGCATGTCGATCGAACCGCCCGCCTTTTTGCCGTATTCGTCGCTGTTCATCCGGTAAACACCGTCCCAGCTGCCGCGCAGGATGCCGTGCACGCGCCAGCCGGAAGCCAGCCGCTTGTCCACTTCGGCTTGCAGGGTGTTGCGGAATTTGGCGAGACCGGTATGTTCCCGTCTGACCGAGTGATTCTCGTAGGTCACATCGACTTGCCAGGGCGATTCATCCTCACCCAACGCCGGCAGCTCGCTGGCCAGCGCAGTCCCGGCGAATGCGGCCAGCGATGCGGTCAGCAGCTTCGCCCGGTGCGCCCCGTTTCCTTTTGTCTCCATGAATAGCCCTCCAATGGCTGTTGAACAGGTTTTTTGCCAATTTCCCCGGTCGACCGGGTGTTATTCGTCGTTTTCCAGGATGCCGTCCTCGTCGTAGTGGATCGCGGTCACGAACTTCGGCCGGAACACCACGCACCACGAAGGCACGATCAGCACCGCCGCGATCGCGTTGACGATCAACATGAAGGAGAGCAGCACGGCAGCGTCCGACTGGAAGCGCAGATCGGACAGGAAAATCCACATGACGACGCCGGCGATCAGCGTCGCCGCCGTGAAGCTGACGGCGTAGCCGGTCGTCGCCACGGCATTGATCACCGCCTTCTTGATATCGCCCAGGGCCGCGAACTCCTCGCGGATGCGATCCATGAAATAGACCGCGTAGTCGATGCCGACGCCGACGCCGACGGCAATCACCGGCACGGTGTTGACGTTGATGCCGATATCGAGGGCAGCCATGAAGGCATAGGTCATCAAAGTCGAGAACAGCATCGGCAGGACCATCAGCCAGCCGGCGTGCAAGGAGCTGTAATAGACCATGACGATCAGGAAGGCCAGGATCATCACGGCCGGGATGATGATCATGTGATCGGTGTGCAAGGCCTGGTTACCGGCCGCCGTGACGCCGATGATGCCGCCGCCGAGTTCGATATGCAGGCCGGGGACCTCGGCCTCGATCTTGCGGATGCCCTCCTCGGCCAGCGCGACGATACGGTTGATCGTTTCGGCCCGATGGTCCTTGTAGTAGAAGACCATGTCCGCCTCATCCTCGTCGGGCGTCACGAACTCCTTGAGGGCCCCCGGAATCGGACTGGAGGCCATGTAGGTGAACATCAGGCCGCCGATTTCGTCCTGCGCATCGGGCAACTGCATCCAGCGCGGATCGTCGTTGTGGATCAGCTTGTTGACCACGCGTACAACCCCCGGGATGGCCTTGGTTCCGCCCAGTTGCGGATCGGACAGCATGTGCGCCTGGAAGCGCTCGATCGCCGCCATCACCTCGGGACGCTTGATCCCGCCCTTTTCATCGGTACGCGCCACGACATGCAATTCTTCCGAACCCGGAAAACGCGTATTGATTGCCGTCGTCGACACGTTGTAATCGTGATCGCGATGCAGCAGCGGCGATCCCGGTTCCGATTCGCCGAGTTGAACCTTGGTCACCAGATAGCTGGCGCCGATCGCACCGACCAGGGTCAGGATCAGGATCGAGCGCGCACCACCGTCGGTACCGCCGGTCAGCGCCATGGCCCGGGCCAGGAAATTGCGCACCCCCTCGTTACCGTTCTCGTGACGCTTCGGTGCCGGCAGGATGGTCAGCGCCAGCGGCACCATGAAATGCACCGTGAAGATCACCGAGAATCCCCAGAATCCGGCCGCGATACCCAGTTTATGGTTGAACGGCGCGGCACCGAGCACCAGGACCGCGATCCCCACCGCATCGACGATGATGGCCAGCGAGCCGGGACGGAACAAGGCATCCAGCGCATTCCTTGCCGCTTTCGGGCCATCGCGGACGATCGCCAGTTCCTCGTAGTAGCGGACGACCAGTTGCACCCCGTGCGAAGTCGCCCGCGCCGCGATCAGGAAGGGAATCGGCAGCGACAGCGGCTCCAGGTTGATGCCGGCCAGGGCCATGAAGCCAAGGCCCCAGATCGACGACAGCGCGATGCCGAGCAAGGGCAGCGCAATGCCGTACAAACGCCGGAAGTACACGATCAGCAGCGTCGCCAGGAGGATCAGCGTATAGGCGAGAATCTCGACGATCTGATGCAGGTAGGTATAGACCCAGCCGGTCAACACCGGCGAGCCGGTAATATGGAATTTGTGCCCCGGCGTCGCCAGTTGCGCACGCACTTCCTGCAAGGCCGCAAAGGTTGCCGGATAGTCGATGTCGCCTTCGTTGAGCTGCGCCTTGATCAGTGCCGCCTTCATGTCCGGCGAGACGAGCAGGCCGTAGATGGTCGGATTGGCGACCACGTCCTTCTTGAGCTGTTCCAGTTCGGCGACCGTATGGCGCGGCTTCAACGGATCGTAGTAAGACTCGGAAGCGAAGCCCCCCTGATCGTCGAGAAAGACCTTGCGCGCCGTGCGATGGGTCAGGCTGCTGACCAGGTTGTGATTGACGCCCGGCAAGTTGTCGATCCCCTGGGTCGCCTGGTGGATCAGCTTCAGCGTCTCGTCGTTGAAGATGGTGCCCTGCTCGACTTCGACCGACATGATGATCATGTTCGCGCCGCCGAAATTCTCCTTCAGCCGGTTGTACACCTTGATGTAGGCATGGTTCTGCGGCAGCAGGTCGGAAAAATCGGTAAACACGCGCAGCTTGGGCAACGCCATGCCGAACAGCACGGTAACGGCAAGAACCAGCGACAGGACAATCTTGGGATTACGGAAAATCCACGCCTCGCCGCGATGCAGCGCGTGGGTGATGGAATGACGGAATTGACTCACCATGATGCGATGGCTCCCGGGATTTATTCTTGATTCGCGCTGGCCAGCGCACGCAACAGACCGCCCGGGCCACCGATGACGATGGCTTTCTGATCGGCCAGCGAAGCACCGCCGCCGAGAAAGACCGGCACCGGGTCCGGATAAGGCACGGCACGCCAGGTGTCGCCGGCGAGACGGGCAACTACCCCGGCATTGCCCACCGCGTGCGGCACACCGTCGTGCATGAACAGACGATTGAGGGAGACCTGCGTGGCATTGACCTGCTTTTTCCAGCTGTTGCCGCCGTCGACCGTATGCAGCACCTGACCGGCAATGCCGCTGACCCAACCTTCCCGGTCGTTACGGAACAGCGCCGCGTAGGGATAAAACTCGCCGGGCAGCGCCGGCCCCTTGTGCCAACTGGCGCCGCCATCGGCGGAGGTCAGCAGCAGGCCGAACTCACCCAGGGCGAAGGCGTGCCTGTCGTCGACAAACTGGATCGCCGTGATCTGGGTATCCTCGCCGAAATCGGTGGTCCGCCAGGTTTTGCCGGCATCGCTGCTGGCGGCAATCACCGCATTTGTTCCCGCCACCCACCAGTCCCCCCGGGGGCTGCAGGTCACCGTCAGCGGCGTATGCGGTTGTGCCAACGGAACCGATTGCCAGTTCCTGCCTTGCGCATCGGCCGACCAGACCTTGTGATAGTGGTCGATGGCGACGAAACGCTTGTCCTTGCAGACCGCAATATCGACCAGCGAGGTCTGGCCCAGAACGATTCGTTCCCAATTCTTTCCCTGATCGTGCGACACCAGGGCAACGCCATTCTGCGTACCGACGACCAGCACATCGCCATTACTGGCAATCGCCTGGCTGACGTCGTAACGCTGAACCGAACGATTCCGCTCGTGCGCAATACCGGACATGTCGGGTGCCTGCGTGCAGGCAGCCAGCAACATGCCGGCCAGCACGGCGCCCACAGGCAACCGTTTCGTGGCAGATATCCGCCGCATAACTCCTCCTCCTTTGAAGCGCGCCGCATGACGGCCGCCCCTTACGACTTGCCTTCCCGATAAGCCGAAACTTTCACGGGAAATCTTAAAATCTCGATATTTTTATTGACGTCAATATGGCCGCCAATGACCATACCGTCCAATACCATTTGAAGAACTTTTCGATACTCGCCAGGTATCGATGTCAAAACAGGGCCGGCGGTGGAGCGGGAAAGCCGAAGCCCCCCGCCCGCCCCCGCGGTGTCAGCGACCGAGCTCCCTGGCAGTCTTGCCGCCGATGCCCCATTGCCCGCTGGGAACGTCCTGGATCCAGACCCGGGTGTTCTCCAGCGGCGCGCCGAGTGCTTCGGCCATCGCCAGGCTGACCTTCTCGATCAGCAGCTTCTTCTGTTCGTCGGTCCGACCTTCGATCAGGTAAATCTGGGCAAAAGGCATTTCCGTCCTCCTCCCGGATCAGGCGAACCTGAGACTGACGCTGCCCAGCGACTGGATGCGCAGATTGACGTGATCGCCGGCCGTCACGCTCACCGCTTCGGTCACCCCGCCTGAGAGGATCATCGTGCCGGCGGGAATTTCCTCGCCACGCGCGCCGAGATGATTGGCCAGCATGGCGACGGCTGCCGCCGGATGGCCGAGCACCGCGGCGCCGGCCCCGATCGACACGACCTGGCCGTTCTTTTCCATGACCACGCCCAGCGTGCGCAGGTCAAGATCGGCGACCGGCACAGCCATGCCGCCCAGCGCATAACGCGACGACGAGCAGTTGTCGGCGATCACGCTCTTCAGGTCGAACTTGAAATCGCGATAGCGTGAATCGATGACTTCGATACCGGGCATCACGAAATCGGTCGCCGCCAGCACGTTGCCGACATGGCAACCGGGGCCGCTGAGTGCCTTTTTGAGCACGAAAACGATTTCCGGCTCGACCTTGGGATGAATCAGTTCGGCGGTTTTTACCGTGCCGCCGTCGTCGACCGTGAAATTGTCGACCAGGAACCCGAAACAAGGCGTTTCGACGCCCATCTGCTGCATTTTCGCCCGCGAAGTCAGCCCGCACTTCAGGCCGACGACCTTGTTGCCGCGCGCCAGCTTGCGACGCAGGATTTCGTTCTGGATCGCGTAGGCGTCGTCCCAGTCCATGTCCGGATGGTCGTCGGTGATCTTCAGGACGTCGTGCGCCTGCAGTTCGGCGTTTTCCAGGTGCTCGGCGAGCTTGGCGATGGTTTGTTGGTCGAGTTTCATGCGAGCAGTCCCCGTTGGCGAGCCATGGTGATGGCGGTGTCTTCGATCATGTCTTCCTGTCCGCCGACCATGCCTCTGCGGCCGAGCTCGACGAGAATCTCGCGGGCCGGCACGCCGTACTTGGCGCTGGCGCGCT
>Ga0206116_1001832_pt1 | contig 9970 bp, 11 predicted proteins | sample 3A1Ametagenome_FD_178000 | JGI IMG/M metagenome (GOLD analysis project Ga0206116, IMG submission 178000) | Enriched microbial communities from leaf-cutter ant dump, University of Wisconsin, Madison, United States - 3A1A | ecosystem: Environmental > Terrestrial > Nest > Insects nest > Nest dump...
AGTTCATTGGCGGCGTGACCTCTGGCGCGGTGAAATGATGAAACCCGAGACATCCCAACCCAACCAGTCCCTGATCGACGGCATCCGCTGCTTTCAGGAGCTGACGACCAGCGACCATCCGCTCGGCACCAAGGAACTGTCCGAGCGGCTGGGGATCAACATGATCAAGGTCAACCGGCTTCTGAGAACGTTGAAGTCGATCGGCATGGCCGAGCAGAACCAGCAGAAGAAGTACCGGCCGGGGCCGGTGGTGCACGTCTTGGCGGCGCAGAGCTTCCATTCGTCGGCGCTGTTCCGGGCGGCCACCCACGTGGCCATCCGCCACCCCTACGACGACCGTACGCTGGCCATCGGCATCCTGTGGAAGGACGCTGTGGTCTACATGTACCACGCGCTCGCCCACCAGAACCCGGCCGAAGGCTTGGGCGGCTACCACCTCTACCACGCCTCGCAGTCGTCGATCGGCAAGGCGCTTTTGGCCGAGATGGGCGACGAGGACTTGGCCCTGTGCGTCGCCGGCTGGTCGCCGGAAGACCGGGTGGGGCTGGCCGAGATGCTGCCGACGATCCGCCGGCAGGGCTACGCCAGCCAGCGCGACAAGGCCGGCAAGATCAACAACATCGCCGCCACCTTCCAGGTGGGCGGCGCCCGGGCCGGCATCGCCTTTACCGACATGGTGATCGAGGACGGGGAGGTCGAGCGCCGTGTCGCCGAACTCCGCGCCCTGATCGGCGAGATCGAAAGCTACGGCTGAACAAAAAGAAGCGGAGAGCAGCAATGGCCGATGTGAAACTTGAGCGCGTGGTGAAGCGCTTCGGACAGATGGAAACGATCCACGGTGTCGACCTCGACATCGAGAGCGGTTCCTTCGTGGTGTTCGTCGGTCCGTCCGGTTGCGGCAAGTCGACGCTGCTCAGGATGATCGCCGGCCTCGAGGAAGTGACCGAGGGCGACGTCTACATCGACGGCGCCTGCGTCACCGAGGCCAAGGCCAGCGCGCGCGGCATCGGCATGGTGTTCCAGTCCTACGCGCTCTATCCGCACATGAGCGTGCGCGAGAACATGAGCTTCGGGCTGGAAGTGGCCGGCGAGCCGAAGGACGTCATCGAGAAGCGCGTCGCCGAGGCGGCGGAGATCCTGAAGCTCGGCGACCTCCTCGACCGCAAGCCGCGCCAGCTGTCCGGCGGCCAGCGCCAGCGCGTCGCCATCGGCCGCACCATCGTCCGCCAGCCCAAGGTGTTCCTGTTCGACGAGCCGCTCAGCAACCTCGATGCCGAGCTGCGCGTGCAGATGCGCATCGAGATCACCCGCCTGCACGAGCGCCTCGGCAACACCATGATCTATGTGACGCACGACCAGGTCGAAGCGATGACCATGGCCGACAAGATCGTCGTCTTGCGCGAGGGCCGGGTGGAGCAGGTGGGCACGCCGCTCACCCTCTACCACCACCCGGAAAACCGCTTCGTCGCCGGGTTCATCGGCTCGCCGAAGATGAACTTCCTGCCGGTGACGGTGAAGGCCGCCTCGGCCGATGCCATCACCGTCGACCTCGCCGGCCAGGAGATCGCGCTCGCTGCCGACGGCGCGGCGCTGAAGGCCGGGCAGAAGCTGGAGCTCGGCATCCGCCCCGAGCACCTGATGGTCGGCACCGGCGGCGACGTTGCCCTGTCGCTCCACTGCGATGTCGTCGAGGAGCTTGGCGGCACCACCTACGTCTATGGCGACCTCGCCGGACAGCAGGTGATCGTCGAGAGCGACGGCGAAACGACGATCGAAAAGGGCAAGGCCAGCGCCTTCAGCTTCCAGAAGGCCCGCGCGCATCTGTTCGACGAAGCCGGCAAGGCGGTCGCCATCAGGCGGTGATCGGGAGCGCGCCGGCCGGGACGGCGCTTCGATGGAATGGGAGGAGAACATGACGACATTTGCAGTCCGCCTGATGGGCGGAGCCGGATTGGCGTGTCTTGCCTTGACCGGTGGCGCGTTGGCGGGGGAGGCGGTCAACGCCGGGTCGCCGACACCCGAGTGCGTGGCCGACATCCACTACGACCAGAATGCCAAGGGCTGGCCCGGCTACTTCGCCGACGACCCTGACGGCCGGCACTGCGTGCCGTTCACCGCCACCAACCAGTTGGTGCCCGACGGTTATGAGGGCGACTATTATGTCGACGCCTTCACCGACGCCAAGGTGCGCGAGGCCTGGGCCGCCTGCGTCGAGAAAGGCCCCGAATGCGCCGACCCGGTCCGCGAGCGGCTCAAGACCTTCGTCCGCGCCCCCTTCGCGGCGACGGGGACGGTGAACCCCAAGGGCAAGATCGATCCGGATGGCGATGTCGATCTCAACGACATCCGCCGCCCGAAGTTCTTCGGCGAAGGGCCCTATTCGGAGAAGATCGCCGAGGTGGACGGCCGCACCTCGATCGTCGAAATCGAGGTGCCCTCCGAGCGCTACGAGCACGAGACGCTGAACGTCGCGCCGTCGAAGACCTGGAAGCTGCGCGGCTGGTACATCGAGGGCAAGGGCGTCGAGAACGGCGAGGGCAAGCTCGTCCGGCCGCTCGCCATCCTGGTTGGCGGACGCTCCATCGAAACGACGGCCATCCACGATCCGAAGGACGACAGGGTCTGGGTGTTCAACGTCGAGAAGGGCACCTACGACACCGCCAAGTTCCCCGGCAGCACCGAGGTCTGGGGCTCCATCCAGTGGCGCGAGTACCTGCGCAAGCTGAACGCGGCCGGCTTCGACGTGCTGACTCTGGACAAAAGGGCGCACGGCATCTCCGGCGGGCTCGACACCTCCAACACGGTCGAGCAGGCGCGCGACCTCTTCCGCGCCGTCGATGCGCTGGAAACCGGCAAGGGCCTGCGCATCGCCCGCCCCGATGGAACCGTGCTCAGTGGCGATAACGCCGCCGGCAAGCTGATGGCCGGGCAGAAGGCCAGGGACGTGCCGCTGCTGATCGGCGGCGCGTCGCAGGGTTCGATGGTGACCGGACACGCCATGTACCTCAACTTCGCCTGCGATCGGGCCTTCGAGGAGGCCGACGAGGCCTGTGGCGCGCCGCTCGGCTACAACGTCAAGGCCGGCATCGCGCTGGCCGAGTTCGTCCACGGCGTCGGCTATACGCCGCGCGTGCTGGTCGAAGGGGCGCTGCGCAGCGAGTACCGCATCGCCTACGTTCCCACCGGCGAGATCCTCGGCAGCATCCCGAAGTGGCCGGCGGTGTTCCTGGGTCGTGGCCTGTGGGATATGGCCGGGGGCCTGGAAGGCGCGCTCGACGTCTACGACCGGGCAACCGGGCTGAAGGAAATCGCCGTGGTGCGCGGGCCGCACGCCGAGGGCGCGTACGGTCCTGAAAACGTCGCTCACCTGCAAGACCGCATCGTCGCCTTCTCGAAGGCGGTGATCCATGGCGACCGCGAAGTGCCCGGCGCCGCCAAGGTGGCCAACCTCAGGGACCTCGTGCTGTCGGCTCCCCCGATCTGGGAAGAGTCGATGCGGCCCGACGGAAACTGAGGGGGCGTGACATCACAGCCGGGGCGGTGCCGCTCCGGCTGTGGGTTGCGCGATCGGCGTCAGCTGAGGCCCGCCTTGTCGAGGCCGTAGAGCTTGTCGGCCGAGCCGGGCACCGCCCGGAAGGCGATGGCGACGCGGTTCCAGGCGTTGATGACCATGATCGCGAAGGTCAGGTCGGACAGTTCCTTCTCGGAGAAATGACTGCGCGCCTCGTCGAAGAGCGCGTCGGGAACGCCGCCTTCCGGCAACCGGGTCACCGCCTCGGTCCAGGCGAGGGCGGCGCGTTCGCGCGGAACGAACAGGTTCGATTCATGCCAGATGGCGACGTGGTGGAGCCGCAGCTCGCTCTCGCCGTGGATCCTGGCTTCCTTGACATGCATGTCGAGGCAGAAGGCGCAGCCGTTGATCTGCGAGGCGCGGATCTGGACGAGATCGTGCAGCTTCTGTTCGATGGCGCCGCCCTTCACCGCCATGCTGAGGTCGGACATCTTCTTGAGCAGTTCGGGGGAGTGCTGGGCGTAGTTCAGGCGCTGGGTCATGATCGTCTCCTTGATCAAGGATATGTGTTATCCTTATGGACACTTAATATCCGTAATAGCTGGACGGTAAAGCCGTTCCGTCATACGCTCGGCGAATAAGGCCTATGTCCGAGACGAAGAGGACGGAGATGGACATCGTTGGCACGCTCAGGACGTTCCTGCGGGTGGTCGAGACGGGATCGTTTTCGGCCGCCGCCATTGACCTCAAGCTGACGCAGCCGGCGGTTTCCCGGCAGGTTTCGGCGCTGGAGGCGCACCTCGGCCAGCGCCTCCTCAATCGCTCGACCACCGCGCTGGCGCTCACGCCCGAAGGCGAGCGGACCATCCCGATGGCGCTCAGGGTCATCGAGGCGGTGGAGGCGCTGGACGAGTCCACCGGTCCGGCGGGAACCGTCTCCGGCAAGGTGCGGCTGTCCCTGCCGGCGCCGCTCGGGCTGTTCGCGAGCGAGCGGATCGGAGCGCTGCTCGACCGCCATCGGCAGCTTCAGGTCGAGCTGCTGTTTCGGGAGGATCCATCGGATCTGGTCGGCGAAGGCATCGACCTGGAGGTCCGCCTCGGCCCCGTCCACGATGCCGGGCTGATCGGCCGCAGGATCGGCAGGACGACCGCCTATCTCGTCGCCGCGCCGGCCTATCTCGAAAGACGCGGGGCACCGACAACGCCGGACGACCTGACCGGTCATGACTGCATCTGCTACCGGCGTGGCGACGACGGTTCGTCCTGGCTGTTTTCCAATGGAGCGGAGGAGGTGGCCGTGCGGGTCGCGCCTCGCCTCGTCGTCGACAGCGCGATTGCCGTTCACCGGGCGGCGCTCGCCGGGTGCGGCGTCACGATCCTCTCGCACATCCTGGCGGACCCCGACATCGACAGCGGCCGTCTCGTCCGCCTGATGCCGGAGTTCCCACCGGCCCGCCTGCCGCTCAATCTGGTCTATCCGTCCCGCCGCAACATGCCGCTGCGCGTCAGGACCGTCATCGACTATCTCGTCGCCGCGATGCGGGACGACCCGCTGATGGCGTCCTCTTCATCGTCGGATCCGAGTGCGCGTCTCCATGCGGGAACTGCCTGAGCTAACCGGGCACGCCGCATGGACTCCCCGCGCCCACGGTTCGTGCCACCTCGCGAAAACTCGCAGGGTTGTCGCAGTACCGACTAGTTGGTATGTCTCGTTGCAAGGAGGCGAGGCGATGTTCAGGCTGGCTGCGAAGATGGATGCCCGGGCGAAGCTGTTGGACGCCGCGCTGTCGGTGATCCGCCACAAGGGCTATTCGGCATCGACGGTCGACGAGCTCTGCGCGGCGGCCGGCGTCACCAAGGGCGCCTTCTTCCATCACTTCAAGAGCAAGGATGCGCTCGGCGTCGCCGCGGCGGACCACTGGTCTGAGACGACCACGGCGCTGTTTGCCGAGGCGGCCTATCACCGGCAGGCCGACCCGCTCGACCGCGTCCTCGCCTACATCGACTTCCGCAAGAGCCTTCTCGCCGGCGGGCTGCCGGACTTCACCTGCCTCGTCGGCACCATGGTGCAGGAAACCTACGAGACGGCGCCGGAGATCCGCGACGCCTGCGACCGCAGCATCAGCCGCCATGCCGCGACGCTGGTCGACGACATCGAGGCGGCGATGGCCGAGCGGGGCATGGTGGAGACCGGGTGGACGGCCCAGTCGCTGGCCCTCCATACGCAGGCGGTTCTGCAAGGCGCCTTCATCCTGGCCAAGGCCAAGGGTGGGGCGGAGGTGGCCAGGGACAGCGTCGACCACCTGAGGCGCTACGTCGAGCTGCTGTTCGGCCGGGTGCCGGCCGACCGACCGACGCGCAGGTCGACGAACGCCTGACGGTGCGGCGCCGTTCACCGCCCGCGCGGCCACTTCACTTGCAGTCACTGCTCCGGAACACATCGCCGGCGCCAAAGGTTTGACCGATGGACGGGAGGATACGACGATGCGGCTCTACTGGATCAAGGCCCAGGCTCCCCGGCGCGTGCTGGCGCTGATCAAGCATCTCGGCCTCGACGTCGATTGCGTCGAGAAGGACCTGATGGCGGGCGAGCTTGCCGCGCCGGACTACGCCAGCCTCAATCCCAACCGGAAGGCGCCCACGCTGGTCGATGGAGACTACGTGCTGTGGGAGGCCAGCGCGATCATGGCGCATCTCTGCATCCGCGTCGGCTCCGACATGTGGCCGGCCCATGCGCCGGCCGAGCAGGTGGAGGTGCTGCGCTGGCTTTCGTGGTGCGACAGCCACTGGTCGCCAGCGGTGGCGCCCTATTACTTCGAGCATGTGGTGAAGACGACCTTTGGCGTCGGCCAACCCGACGCCAACGCGTTGAAGGGCAAGGAGGAGGCGGTCCGGAGATACGCCGCCGTGCTCGACGGCCATCTCCGGGAGCACGCCTATGCCGCCTGCGACCGGCTGACGATCGCCGACTTTCAGCTGGCGTCGATGGCAAGCTACTGGCGGATATCGGCGATGCCGCTCGCCGACTACACCAACGTGACGGGCTGGCTCGACCGGTTGATGGCGCTTCCCGCCTGGGCCGATCCCTGGCCGGCGAGGGCGGTCTCCTGACAGGGACTGACGTTTCCCGGTTGTCTCATGACGATTCTTGAATGTATCTTGCCTGGCTCCATGGTAACCGTCTAATGGGTTACGGTGACCGTTTGGAAGCATGGAGGCGCTTATGAAAGTCCATGGATCATTCAAAGTCAGCGATTTCAAACCGACGTCCCTGGAAGCGGCTCCCAAGATCTCGACGGCTTTGCCGGTGGGCGTTTCCACGATGACCAAGACCTATGCGGGCGACATCAGCGGCCAGTCGGCGACGCTGTTCACCTCGGCTTTCGATCCAGCCCAAGGCATCGGCTCCTATGTCGCCATGGAGAGCTTCGAGGGCAGCGTTGCCGGGCGGGCCGGCAGTTTTAACTTCCTGCATTCGGCCTCCACCAAGGGGCGGGACAGGGCGAACGAGTTCTTTGCCATCGTCGAGGGCAGCGGCACCGGCGACCTCGCGGGCATGACCGGCACCGGCGGCATCGCCATCGACCCCGACGGCACGCACCGCATCTGGTTCGATTGCGAGTTTGCCTCGTGAGGCCGTCGGCGGCCACCCTGCGGACCGAGCGCATGACGCTCTCGCCATGTTGCCCGGCCGACGCCGCCGACTTCATCGGCCTCGAACTCGATCCCGAGGTGATGCGCTTCCTGAACGGCGGCGCCGTCGATCACGATGCAACCGATCCGGAGGCGGCGGCGTTCCTGATGCCCAGGGGGACCGAGCCCTACGTCTGGACGGCGCGGCGGACCGCCGGGGATGCCTTCGTCGGCTGGTTCAGCCTCTATCCGGAGAGCGAGACGCTGGCCGAACTCGGCTATCGCCTGCGCCGGTCGGACTGGGGGACGGGCCTCGCCTCGGAAGGGGCACGTGCGCTCGTCGATTGGGGGTTCGGGCAGGGCGGCTACGAGCGGATCGTGGCAACCACCATGGCGGTCAACCTCGGCTCGCGCCGGGTGATGGAGAAGATCGGCATGAGGCACGTCCGGACCGACGTCATCGACTTCCCCAACCCCATTCCGGGCTCGGAGCACGGCGACGTTCGATACGAGATGACGCGAGGGGACTGGGCCGACCTCATCCATTCGACTTTAGAGAGGACCTGCCAGTGACTGACAATACGACGTCCGACCCGTTCTATCATGGCACGCGCGCGCAGCTGAACGTCGGCGACTTCATCAGCGTCGGCTTCGGCTCGAACCACGGCACGGGGAAGCCGCTGTCCTGGGTCTACTTCGCCCAGACCCTCGAGGCCGCCATCTGGGGTGCCGAGCTGGCGGCCGGCGACGGGCCGCAGCGGATCTACATCGTCGAGCCCACGGGCGAGTTCGTCGACGATCCCAACCTGACCGACAAGAAATTTCCCGGCAACCCGACCAAGTCCTACCGCTCGCGCGAGCCGCTTCGCATCGTCGGCGAGGTGACCGAGTGGGAGGGACATACGGCCGAACGCTTGCAGCAGATGCGCGACGGACTCGCGCGCCTCAAGGCGGAGGGACGGGACATCATCATCGACTGACGTTGGGCGATGAAAGCGCCGACCCCGGTGGGCGGCGAAGAGGAGGAGGAACCATCATGACCGATCTCGTGACGTGCCTTTGGTTCGACCATGGCGAGGCCCGCAAGGCGGCGGAGTTCTATGCCGCGACCTTTCCCGACAGCCACGTCGGCCGTGCCATGGCCGCCCCCGGCGACTATCCCGGCGGCAAGGAGAAAACCGAGCTGACGGTGGAGTTCACCGTGCTCGGGCGGAAGTTCGTCGGCCTCAACGGCGGCCCGGTGTTCACGCCGGACGAAGCGGTGAGCTTCATGGTGATCACCGAGGACCAGGCGGAGACGGACCGCTACTGGAACGCCATCGTGAACGGCGGCGGCGCCGAGAGCGAGTGCGGCTGGTGCAAGGACCGCTGGGGCTTCTCCTGGCAGATCACGCCGAGGGTGCTGCTCGACCTGACCGCCGGGCCGGACGCCGCCAAGGCCAAGCGTGTCTTCGACGCCATGATGACGATGCGGAAGATCGACATCGCCACGCTGGAGCGGGCGGCGGCGGCCTGAGGAGGACGGATGCCCCCGGTCATCACCGCCTTCGCGCGGTCGCCCGACGGCGGCCGGGGCCTGGCGCGCGACATGCGCGTGCGCTGGGCGCTGGAGGAGACGGGCCAGCCCTATGAGGTCAGGCTCTTGTCCTTCAAGGCCATGAAGGAGGCCGGCCATCTCAGGCTGCAACCCTTCGGCCAGATCCCGACCTACGAGGAGGGCGACCTCGCCCTCTTCGAAACAGGGGCGATCATCCTCCACATCGCCGAGCGTCACCCGGGCCTGTTGCCCGGGGAGACCAACGCGCGGGCGCGGGCGATCGCCTGGATGTTCGCGGCGCTCAACACGGTGGAGCCGCCCATCCTCGACCGCGAGACGACTGCGCTCAGCGAACGCGGCGAGACCTGGGGCGAGGCGCGCCTGCGCCTCACCGAGGACCGCATCCGCGTCCGCCTTAACCAGCTTTCGGCCCGGCTCGGCGACGACGACTGGCTCGACGGCGCCTTCAGTGCCGGCGACCTCCTGATGGTGTCGGTGCTGATGCGCCTCGGACCGCCCATCCTCAACGAGTTCCCGAGCCTCTCGGCCTACGTGGCGCGCGGCCAATCCCGCCCCGCCTACCAGAGGGCGTTCGAGGCGCAATTGAGGGTGTTCAGGGAGGGGATCTGAGGAGCTTCGCGCGCCTGCAAATTTAGGATCATTCTGATGTTTGCGTGGCGTGGCGATTAAACTTGACTCGACTTATCAACTTTGAGATTGGCGAGGGAGTGGCCCGCCTTGCCGGGCCGCGGTCGGCGCGTTGCCGGCCGATGGTCAAGGGATAAGCGCGTGTTCTCCGTCTCCAAACTCGACGTCGCCATCGCGGGCACCCCACTTCTTCACGATATCTCCGCCGCCTTCGCGCCGGGCGAGATGATCGGCCTCATCGGCCACAACGGCTCGGGCAAATCGACGCTGGTCAAGGTGCTGGCCCGCCAGATCGCCCCGTCCGGTGGATCGGTGACCTATGGCGGCAAGCCGATCTCCGCCATCGACCCGCGCGCCTTCGCCAAAGAGGTCGCCTACCTGCCGCAGCACAGCGGCGACACCGGCCAGATGACGGTGCGCGAGCTTGTGGCCTGTGGCCGCTACCCCTGGCACGGCGCCCTCGGCCGGTTCAGCGCGGAGGACGCCCGGGCGGTCGAGGAGGCCATGGCGCGGACGCATGTCGACGGGCTCTCCGGGCGGATCGTCGCCACCATGTCGGGCGGCGAGCGCCAGCGGGTCTGGCTGGCCATGCTGGTGGCGCAGAACAGCCGCTTCCTGCTGCTCGACGAGCCGACGTCGGC
>Ga0206116_1001834_pt1 | contig 9964 bp, 7 predicted proteins | sample 3A1Ametagenome_FD_178000 | JGI IMG/M metagenome (GOLD analysis project Ga0206116, IMG submission 178000) | Enriched microbial communities from leaf-cutter ant dump, University of Wisconsin, Madison, United States - 3A1A | ecosystem: Environmental > Terrestrial > Nest > Insects nest > Nest dump...
AGATGCGGTTGCCGATGAAGCCGAAGGCGTTGCCCGCCACCACCGGGAGCTTGCCCAGCCGCTTCGCAAGCGCGATCCCGGTCGCCAGGGCGTCGAGCGCGGTCTTCGCCCCGCGAACCACCTCCAGCAGGCGCATGACGTTGGCCGGGCTGAAGAAATGTAGACCCACCACATCCTGCGGGCGACCGGTCGCCGCCGCGATGGCGTCGAGATCCAGGTAGGAGGTGTTCGAGGCCAGCACCGTCCCCGGCGCCAGCACGGTGTCCAGCCGGCGGAACAGGTCCTGCTTGACCGCGAGATCCTCGAACACCGCCTCGATCACCAGATCGGCGCTGGCGAGCGCCGCCATGTCGGTGGTCGGATCGAGCGCCGCGAGCCGCTTCCCAGCCTCCCCGGCACTCATCTTCCCGCCATCCACCCGGCGGGCATAGTGGTCGCGCAGCCGGGCCGTCCCGGTCTCCAGCGCCCGCGCGTCGCGTTCCAGCAGCGTCACCGGCAGACCGGCGTCCAGGGCAGCGATGACGATGCCGGTCCCCATGGTGCCGGCGCCGATCACGGCGACCCGCTCCAGCCGCCGCGCCGCCACGCCCTCCAGATCCGGCAGGCGCGCCGAATCCCGCTCGGCGAAGAACAGGTGACGGCGGGCGAAGGCTTCCGTCTCCAGGCGCAGCCGTTGGAAAACCGCGCGCTCCTCCGCCAGCGCCTCGGCCAGCGGGCGCTCGGCCGAGGAGCGGACGGCACGGATGGCCTCCACCACCGCAGGACGCCCGCGGCCGGCACGGAGGGCGGCACTGGCGGCGGCCTCGATGCGTTCGGCCGGCTCGGGTGGGACGGTGCGGTCGGCCACTTGGTTCTTGGCCCCGGCGAGCCCCCGCGCCCGGGCAACTGCGGATGCCCGCAAGGACTGCGCGCCATCCCCCTTCATCACAGCCCCCTCCACCACTGCATCGACCAGCCCGAGCGCCAGCGCGTCGGCCGCATCGACCCGGCGGCCCTCGCAGATCAGCGCGATGGCCGTGGAGATCCCGACCAGACGCGGCAGGCGCTGGGTGCCACCGGCGCCGGGGATCATGCCCAGCGTCACTTCCGGCAGCCCGACCTTGGTGCCGGGTGCTGCGACGCGGGCGTCGCAGCCCAGCGCCAACTCGAACCCGCCGCCCAGCGCCGCCCCGTGCAGGGCGGCGACCACCGGCTTCGCGCAGGCCTCGATGGCGGCGATGACGGCGGGAAGCTGCGGCTCCTCCAGCGGCTGGCCGAACTCACGCAGATCGGAGCCGGCGATGAAGGTCTTGCCGGCGCCGATCAGCACCGCCGCCTCCATGCCTGGATCCGCCGCGACCGCGGCGATGGCGTCGAGCAGGCCGCGCCGGACGGCGGTGGAGCCGGCATTGACCGGCGGGTTGTCGATGATGATCACCGCAACCCCGCCGTCCCGCTCCAGCCGGACCGTCCCGACGGTCACTTCGTCACCAGCGGGCAGCCGCCCTGATCCATCGGACGGAAGGCCTTGTCGCCGGGCACCGTCTCCAGGACCTTGTAATAATCCCACGGCCCCTTGGACTCCGACGGCTTCTTCACCTGCATCAGGTACATGTCGCGGATCACCCGCCCGTCGGGACGGATGGAGCCGTTCTTGGTATAAAAGTCGTTGATCGGCATCTTGCGCATCTGTTCGGCCACCTTGGTGGCGTCGTCGCTGTCGATGGCCTGGATCGCCTTCAGGTAATGGGTAACGGCGCCATAGACCGCCGCCTGCAGGCCACCGGGCGCCCGGCCGTTGAAACGCTCCATGAAGCGCTTGCTCCAGGCCCGCGTCTCGTCGCTCATGTCCCAATAGAAGCTTTCGGCGAAGCTCAGTCCCTGCGCGCTCTCCAGCCCCAGGGCATGGATGTCGGGCAGGTTGACCAGCAGCGCCGCCATCGTCTTGCCGCCGGCGGTGATGCCGAACTCGTTCGCCTGCTTGACCGCGTTGATCATGTCGGCCCCGGCATTCGCCAACCCGATCACGCTGGCCGTCGACGCCTGCGCCTGCAACAGGTAGGAGGAGAAGTCGGCGGTGTTGAGCGGCGCCCGCACCGCCCCGACGACCGTGCCGCCGTTGGCCTTGACCACGCGGGTCGCCTCGCCTTCCAGCGCGTGGCCGAAGCTGTAGTCGGCGGTCAGGAAATACCAGTCCTTCAGGCCGCGCTTGACCAGGGCGGTGGTGGCGACGGTGGGCAAGGCATAATTGTCGTAAGCCCAATGCACGCCGACGGGAGAGCAGGCCTTTCCGGTCAGATCGGGAGTGCCGGGACCGGTCGCCAGAAACATTCGGTTCTTGTCGCGCGAGATGCCCTGGACGGACAGCGCCACGGCGGACGACACCACCTCGGTGATCGCGTCGACCCCCTCGACGTCATACCAGCGCCGTGCGATGCCGGAGCCCACGTCCGCCTTGTTCTGGTGGTCTGCCGAGACGATCTCGATCGCCGCACCATTGACCTTGCCGCCGAAATCCTCGGCAGCCATCTGGGCGGCCAGCACGGCGCCGGCGCCGACATTGTCGGAATAGGGGCCGGACATGTCGGTCAGGACGCCGATCTTCACCGTCTTTCCGGAAATCTCGGCCGACGCGCTGCCGGCCAGACCGATGGTCAGTGCCGCGACAGCCGTGGCGGTCAGCGCCCGCAGACCGGGCACCCGAACAGTGATGGCACGCATGATTGCTCCCTCCCCGGGGAATTGGTGGCCGCCACCTTCGTTGCGGGCGGCGGCCGGTTGTTGTCGAAGCAGGGCTCAGCGGTGGGCGATCTCGCTCAGGACCGGCAGCAGATGGGCGATGAAGCCGTCCGGGTCCTCGCTCATCGGGAAATGGCCCAGCCCCGGCATGATCGACACGGTGGCGCCGGGAATGCAGGCGGCGGTTTCCAGCGTGTCGGCCGGAGAGCAGGAATAGTCGTATTCGCCGGTCAGCAGATAGAGCGGGCAGCGGCTGGTGTCGATCTCGCTCAGGCGATGGCGGATGTCGCCGTCCACCTTGTAGAAATAGAGGTCGCCCTTGAAGATGCCCGGACCGCCCTGCATGTAGTGCCAGACCGTTTCCCAGCGGTGGGCGTCGGGCGCGTTCGGCCCGACCAGCCCGGCGGCGATGGCGGCGCAGACCTCCCCGCCATTCACGTCCGGGTGATGCAGCCAGGTCGTGTCGTAATAGGGATGGACGTGGGCCGAGGATTGCAGCCCGACGATGGCGCGGAACTCCTCGGCATGCTCCATCGCCAGATGCAGCGCGATGCGCCCGCCGATGGAACAGCCCATCGCCACCGGCCGGTCCAGTTCCAGCGCCCGGCAGACGGTCAGGATGATGTCGGTGTAATCGGCGCTGGTCAGCTGGTAATCGCCCTCCTGCCAGCCGGCGGGCGGCGAGGATTTGCCGTGCCAGGGCAGGTCGAAGGCGATGACGCGGAAATCGCGGGTGATGCGCGGGTCGTTCAGGATGCCGCGGAACTGGCGGCCGTCAGACCCGGCGGTGTGCAGGCAGACCAGCGGGATGCCCTGCCCCGCCTCTTCGAAATAGATCCGGTGCTCGCGGCCCTTAAGGTCCAGCCGCATGTAACGCCCGGTGATGGATTCGATCGTCGCACGCATCAGGCGGTTTCCTTCGGGCTGCGCAGGCTGGCCATCACGTCCTTGATGTAGAGCAGGTTGGCCATGAAGGGTTGCAGGTTGCCGGACAGGGTCAGGTCTCCACGCCGCAGCAGGGCGAACAGGTCGTGGAAGCCCGGCGGAGGCAGCGGCTGCCAGAACCGGTCCAGCGCATCGGCCCGACAGGACAGGCCGAAGGTCCAGGACGGCATGACGAACGGTCCCTTGCGAACCTCGGCGATCCGCCCGCGGTCGATGGAGATCAGGTAGGCGTCGGCGCCGATGTCGAGCCGCATCACCGCGGTCAGGAAACGGCCGCGATGGACGAGCCGTTCATTGGCGTTCACAAGCTCCGGCAGCGAAAGCACATCCGGCCTGGGCATCATCGGTTCCTCCCGGAACGGGTTTCGGTATCGTCTTCTTGGGATTGGGCGGGTGCGTCCGCCGTTGCGAGCCGGACCAGCGCGTCGACCGCCACCGCCCCCCGCCCGTCGGCCATCACCATCAGCGGATTGATCTCCGCCTCCAGCACGGTCACGCCGTCCAGCAGGGCAAGCCGGGAGACGGCGACCAGCGCATCGGCGACGGCGCCGAGATCGCCCGCCGTCCGGCCGCGATACCCGGCCAGGGCCTGGAGCGCCTTCACCTCGCCGATCATCTCCAGCGCGGTGTCGCGGTCCACCGGGGCCAGCCGCAAGGCACGGTCGCGGTAGATCTCGGTCAGCACGCCACCGGCGGCCAGCATCACCACCGGCCCGGCCTGGGGGTCGCGGCGCAGACCGACCAGCACCTCGCCCACGCCGCGGGTCATTGGCTGGACCAGGATCCTGGCCACGCTCACCCCCGGCCGCGCCGCTTCGACCCGGTCGCGGATCGCCGCCATGGCGGCCGACAGCGCGTCGGCATCCGCGATGTTGAGCACCACGCCGCCGACGTCGGTCTTGTGGGCGATGTCCGGATGCAGGACCTTGGCGACCACTGGATAAGCGAAGGAAAGCTCCGGCACCGGTTCGCCGACCGTCAACACCGCAACCGGTGCGTGAGGAACGCCGACGCTGGCGAACAGACGGTAGGCCTCGGCCTCGTCGATGGTCCGCCCGGCACCGGGAAGAACCGGCAGGGCTGGCATCGCCAGTTCGGGGCGGGGGCGCCGTCGGTTGAGTGCGGCGGCGATCACATCGCCGCAGGATTCCGGCGCGCGGAAACAGGGCACCCCGGCGGCGTTCAAGCGCAGCAACGCCTCCGGTGCCTCGGGCACGATGAAGGCGGCCAGCGGCTTGTCATGCTCGCGCGCGCTGTCGATCACCGGCGCCACCGCCAGATCGGGCTGGAAGCGGGCGGAGGATCCGACGGTCGCCAGGACGAGGTCGAATTCCGGCGCGGTCTGCATCACCCCCAGCGCGGCCTTCATCACGTCGTAGCGTGTGCCGGCCAGCGTCAGATCGACCAGGCGCCCCTCTCCGGCCGCGATTCCCACCTCGGCAAGGCGGCGCACGGTGTCCGGGCTTGGGGCGGCGACCCGCACACCGCGGATGGCGAGCTGGTCGATGGCCATGGCGGCGCCGCCGCCGGTGGTGGTGACGACGCCGACGGCGGGCCGCCGCGCGGTCGTCACCGGCATCCGGTTGAGCAGCGGCAGGATCTCCAGCAGCCCATCGAAGGACTCCACCCGGGCGATCCCGCAATCGCGCAGAAAGGTATCGGCGACGTCGTCCTCCCCGGCGAGCGCGCCGGTGTGGGAGACCGCCAGCTCTGCCGCCTCCGCCGAACGGCCCAGCTTGTAGACCGCCACCGGCTTGCCGCGCTCGGCCGCCGCCAAAGCGAAGCGGCGGAGCGCGTCGGCGTTGCGCATCGATTCCAGGAACAGCAGGTAACCGCCGATCTTCGGATCGCCGAGCGTCGCCTCGCAGATCTCGCCGACCGACAAATCGACCTCGCCGCCGACCGACACCAGCCCGGCGAAACCGACGCCGCGCGCCTTGCCGCGCGACAGCATGGCACCGATCAGGCTTCCGCTGTGCGAGGCGACGAACACGCCGCCTTCCGGCAGGTCGGGTTCGGCGAAGGCGGCGTTGGCGGTCAGCACCAACCGCTCCCGCACATTGACCACGCCGATGCTGGACGGGCCGAGCACACGCACGCCATAGGACCGGCCGATCTCGGCCAGCCGCCTTTCGCGTTCGATGCCGGCGCCGCCCGCCTCGGAAAAACCGCCGGCCAGGATGGTCGCGACCGGGACGCCCAGCCGCCCGCACTCCTCCAGCGCGGCGATGGCCGCGTCGGTGCCGGTCAGGATGAAGGCATGGTCCGGCCGCTCCGGCAGGGCCGACAGCGACGCGAAGGCAGGCTCGCCCTGCACGGTGGCGCGGGTGGGATTGACGCTGTAGACCGCGCCGCCATAGCCGGCGCGGCGCAGGAAGCGCAGCGGACGGGCGGCGGTCTTGGCGACGTCGTCCGACACCCCGACCAGCGCCACCGAACGGGGCCGCAGCAGCGCCTCGGCCAGGTCAGAGCCGGTGTGTCCCTTGACCGCTGCTGGGGCGGTGCCGCTCACGACCGGCTCTCCCGCGGCGGGCGCTGGTCGAAACGGCGCTCGAACAGCTCTTCGGCGATGCGGTTCTTCAGGATCTCGATGGAGCCGCCGGCGATCATCCAGCCGCGCGTCCGCTTCACGCAATATTCGACGAGCGCCTCCTGGCTGTAGCCGGTGCCGCCCATGATCTGCAGGGCCTCGTTGGCGACCTCGAAACCGGCAAGGTTGCAGGAGAGCTTGGCGATCGAGGTCTCATAGGCCGACGGCAGGCCGTTGTCGGCATTGGTGGCGGCGCGGTAGAGCAGCAGCTGCGCGCTTTCCAGCTTCAGCGCCATGTCGGCGAACTTCCATTGCAGACCCTGGAATTCGCACAGGGGGCGACCGAACTGGATGCGAGTCTCCGCATGCGCCTTGGCGAGGTTGAAGGCATGGCGGCCGAGCGCCAGCGCCCGCGAGGCGTTGCCGATGCGCTCCACGTTGAAGCCGGCGATCTGCTTCTTGAAGCCGCCCGGCCCCAGCAGGACATTCGCCTTGGGAATGCGGCAATCCTCGAAATAGAGCTGGCACCATTCCTCCCCGCTCATGAAGGCGGAAGGTTGGCCGACGGTGAAGCCGGGGGTGCCGCGCTCGATCAGCACCGAACCGATGCCGCCGACGCCGGGGGCGAAGCGGACATAGATCAGGAACAGCGTCGCTTCCGGGCTGTGGGTGGAAAAGACCTTCGACCCATTGATGACGTAATGGTCGCCATCCTCGCGAGCGCCGGTCTTCAGATCGGTGACCGCCGATCCGGCGTCCGGTTCGCTCATGCCCAGCGCCAGCAGCTTGCGTCCGCCCAGCAGATCGCCCAGCCAGCGCTCCTTCTGCTCGGGGCTGGCATATTCGGCAAAGGTGCGGATCGGCCCGAAATTGCCCGCCTGGACGACGTCGGCACTCTTGGGACAGACCAGCGCCAACTCCTGGATGGCGATCACCGCGTCCATCAGCGTGCCACCGACGCCGCCATCCTCCTCGCGGATGGTGATGCCCAGCAGGCCCATCTCCGACAGTTTCGCGGCCACGTCCCAGGGAAAGGCCGGGGAATGGGCGCGCTTCAGCGCGTCGGCGGCCAGCTCGGCACGGGCAAAGCGGCGCACGGAGTCGGCGAAGGCGCGCTGTTCCTGGTTGAGTTGAAAGTCCATGGCTCCGACGGGGCTATCGATTTGCGTTGCTGACAATCAATCTCATTGACGAACAGGCGACAACTTCCTAGTTGTTGGCCATCCATAACCTTTTGTAATGGTCTAGAGACGGTGCGACCGATCCCCCCGCTCAACCCGCTCCATGTCTTCGAATGCGCTGCCCGGCATGGCAGCTTCACCAAGGCGGCGGAGGAGTTGAGCGTCACCCAGCCGGCGGTCAGCCGGCAGGTCGCCCTGCTGGAGGATTACCTGGGAGTCAGACTGTTCCATCGTGAAACCCGTGGCCTGACCCTGACCGGCGAGGGCAAGCGCTACGCGGCGCAGATCGCACCGGCTTTCCGCTGCATCGCCGAGGCGACGTCCGAACTGGTGTCGGCCCGCGCCGCCGCTCCCCTGAAACTGCAGGTCTATGCCACCTTCATGGCGAAATGGCTGATGCGGCGGCTTCCGCAGTTGCAGACCAACCACCCAGACCTGCGGCTGCGCACCCGGACGGCAGTGGCGCCGGTCGACTTCGCCCGCGACAATGTCGACGCGGCGATCCAGCTCGGCACCGGCGACTGGCAGGGCATGGACTCGGTCTTCCTGTTCGCCGACGAAATCCTGCCGGTGTGCAGCCCCGCCCTGCTGGCCGGCGGCCCGCCGGTGAAGGCGCCGGCCGATCTGCTGCGCTATCCGCTGCTGCATTCCCACTACCGGCGGCGGGACTGGCTGGACTGGCTGGAGGCGGCCGGCGTGGCGGTTCCCGAAACACAGGAACCGCTGATGTTCCCCAGCTCGCTGCTGACCTATCAGGCCGCCCTGGACGGACTGGGCATCGCCATGGGGCAGCCGGCCATGCTGGAAACGGAACTGCGCAGCGGCAGTCTGGTCTGCCCGGTCGACCGGCCGTTGCGCCGCGACCTCGGCTATTATTTCGTGGTGCCGCCCAACCACCAGGACCGCGCCCGCATCGCCAAGGTGCGCAACTGGCTGCTGGAGCAGGTGGCGGCCGGCTGAAACGCGGCGACACATACATTACCGCAGGTTATGCGCCGGCAAGTTTATGTCAGTTGCCGCATCCCGCCGGACTTCCGATAGTCGGACTTCCGATGGTCGGGGACGCGGCCGGCCACATCCACCGCCGCCGCGCCCGACCGCCATCCCCCTGTCCAGAAACACGCCCGCCCCTGCCTGTGCGGCGGGTACCGGAAAGCCCACTCCATGACCGAAGCATTCCTGTGCGACGCCGTGCGCACACCCATCGGGCGGTACGCCGGCGCGCTGGCGCCGGTGCGCGCCGACGATCTCGCCGCCATTCCCCTGCGGGCATTGCTCGACCGCAACCCGTCCCTCGATCCGTCGGCAATCGACGACGTGATCCTGGGCTGCGCCAACCAGGCGGGAGAGGACAACCGCAACATCGCACGCATGGCGGTCCTGCTGGCCGGTCTGCCCGAAACGGTACCCGGCACCACGGTGAACCGCCTGTGCGGATCGGGGCTCGACTCCATCGCGCTTGCGGCGCGCGGCGTGCGCGCGGGCGAACAGTCGCTTCTGCTGGCCGGCGGCGCGGAGAGCATGTCGCGCGCACCGTTCGTGATGGGCAAGGCCGACGGCGCCTTCTCCCGCGCGATGCGGCTGGAGGACACCACGATGGGCTGGCGCTTCGTCAACCAGCAGCTGAAGGCGTCGCACGGCGTTGATACCATGCCGGAAACCGCCGAGGCGGTCGCCGAACGGTATGGCATCGCCCGCGAGGACCAGGATGCCTTCGCCCTGCACTCGCAGCAGCGGGCCGGCGCCGCCCAGCGCAGCGGACGCTTCGCCCGGGAGATCGTCGCCGTGCCGGTCGCCTGCCGCAAGGGGGCGATCACCGAGGTGACAGCCGACGAGCATCCACGGCCGGACACCTCGCTCGACCAGCTTGCGGCGCTGAAGCCGGTGGTGCGCCCCGGCGGCACCGTGACCGCCGGCAACGCGTCGGGCATCAACGACGGCGCAGCGGCGCTGATCGTCGCCGGAGAGGCGGCGGCCAGGCGTCACGGCCTGACGCCGCGCGCCCGCATCGTCGGTGCGGCGGTGGCCGGCGTCGAACCGCGCGTGATGGGGATCGGACCGGTCCCGGCGGTTCGCCGCCTGCTCGACCGCACCGGCGTGCCGCTCGACCGCATCGACGTGATCGAATTGAACGAAGCGTTCGCCGCACAGGGCCTTGCCTGTCTTCGACAGCTTGGATTGGCGGATGACGATCCGCGGGTCAACCCCAACGGCGGCGCCATCGCGCTCGGCCATCCGCTGGGGATGTCCGGTGCGCGGCTGGCCACCACCGCGCTGATCGAACTGGAGCTGCGCGGCGGCCGATACGCCCTGTGCACCATGTGCATCGGCGTCGGCCAGGGCATCGCATTGCTGCTGGAACGGGTGTAGACGGCACCTCTCCCCAAGCGATAACGGCGGCCCCCGATGGAGGCCGCCCTTATGCTTTGCGCAGTCGCTGCGCGCTCACAGCGCCTGCTGCATCTCCGGCACGGCCTTGAAGAGGTCCGCGACGAGGCCGTAATCGGCGACCTGGAAGATGGGCGCTTCCTCATCCTTGTTGATCGCGACGATGACCTTGCTGTCCTTCATGCCGGCCAGATGCTGGATC
>Ga0206116_1001840_pt1 | contig 9940 bp, 9 predicted proteins | sample 3A1Ametagenome_FD_178000 | JGI IMG/M metagenome (GOLD analysis project Ga0206116, IMG submission 178000) | Enriched microbial communities from leaf-cutter ant dump, University of Wisconsin, Madison, United States - 3A1A | ecosystem: Environmental > Terrestrial > Nest > Insects nest > Nest dump...
GGTCTGGACGAGTACATCCGCTACTACAACCATGACCGGATCAAGCTAAGGCTCAATGGCCTGAGCCCTGTCGATTACAGGGCTCAGGCTGCAAGCTGAAACTGTCCAACTTTCTGGGGGCAGTCCATTCTGTGGGAGCGGATTCATCCGCGATCGGCGGCGAAGCCGTCGTAAAACCTGAGTCCCGAGTCTTTCTGACGCACCGAGAGCGCCGGTTTTATGGCCGTTTCGCGCCCAATCGCGGCGGTCCGGCGCTCCGGTGAATCCGCTCCCACACGGTCCGCGTTGAACATGGCCGAGATGTATAGATACCTATGCAGCGATGAGGCCATCAGCAACGATACCTTTCCCCCCTCCAGCAAAGGACTGCCCATGCCCACGACCACCTGCCAAGGCGGCTGCCTCTGCGGCTTCATCCGCTACCGTGCCCAGGGCCCTGCGGAAAACCCGCACACCTGCTCCTGCCGCAACTGCCAGCAGCACACCGGTGCCCTGACCGCGCTCTGGATCGAATTTCCCAAGGACAGCGTGGAATGGACCGGCGCTGGCGGGGAACCGGCGCTGTTCCGTTCCTCGGACTACTCCAGCCGTGCCTTCTGCCCACGCTGCGGCAGTTCCCTCGGTGCCATCGACGACGAACCTCGGGTGGCCTTGCTCGCCGGCACCTTCGACGACCCCATGGCCGAAGCCCTCAAGCCCGACCATCACGCGTTCGAAGACGGGCGGCCGCACTGGTGGCGGCCCTGACCGGCACTGATGAATCCTGCTCATAAGTCCTTGCCGATTTACCCATCTAGTCCATCGTCCGGTGCAGCCTTAAGGTTTCCCGAGGTTCTTCACTCCATCCTTCGGGAGACACGACATGGACACACGCACCCTGGGCAATGGCGCCCTGCAGGTATCCGCCCTGGGCTTCGGCTGCATGGGCCTCAGCCACGGCTACGGCCCGGCCACCGCCACCCGCGAGGCGGTGGCGCTGGTTCGCGCGGCCGTCGAGCGCGGCATCACCTTCTTCGACACCGCCGAGGTCTATGGGCCCTACCTCAACGAAGAGGTGGTGGGCGAGGCCCTGGCGCCGGTCCGCGACCAGGTGGTGATCGCCAGCAAGTTCGGCTTCACCTTCGGCGACGATGGCAAGCAGCAGATCCTCGACAGCCGTCCGGCGCAGATCCGCATCGCGGTGGAAGGCTCGCTGCGCCGCCTGCGCACCGATCACATCGACCTGCTCTACCAGCACCGGGTCGATCCGCAAGTGCCCATCGAAGAGGTGGCCGGAACGGTCGGCGAGCTGATCCGCGAAGGCAAGGTCAAGCACTTCGGCCTGTCCGAGGCCGGCGTGCAGACCATTCGCCGGGCCCATGCGGTGCAAGCAGTCACCGCCGTGCAAAGCGAATATTCCCTGTGGTGGCGCGAGCCCGAGCAGGCGTTGCTGCCCATGCTCAAGGAACTGGGGATCGGTTTCGTGCCATTCAGCCCGCTGGGCAAGGGTTTTCTCACCGGTACGATAAGTGCCGACCGCCGCTACGGCAGCGACGACTTCCGCAGCATCGTGCCGCGCTTCAGCCCCGAGGCCCTGCGCGCCAACCAGGCGCTGGTGCAGCGCCTGAACGAGATCGCCACGCAGAAACAGGCCACCCCGGCGCAGGTCGCCCTGGCCTGGCTGCTGGCCCAGGCACCGTGGATAGTGCCGATTCCCGGCACCACCCGGCTGCCGCGCCTGGAAGAGAATATCGGTGGTGCTCGCCTGGTGCTGGAAACGAACGACCTGCAACGCATCGAGGCCGCGCTGGCGGATATCGCCATCGTCGGCGACCGCTATCCGGCGTCGTTGAACGCCCGGGTCGGGCGCTGAGGACTGGCCATGAAAACACTGATCGTGAAAGCGGCACTGATGGCCGCGCTGGCGAGTGGCGCCGGCGAACCCCTGGCGGCCGACGCTCGCAAGCATCCGTTCGGCCTGGTCTACGACGGCGCCCTGCGGGAAAACACGCCGGGCCGGGTCAACCTCCATCCGGTCAGCTACACACTCAATGGCCTGGCGATTGCCGCCAACGTCTACACCCCGGCCGGTTACGACCCGCAAAAACGCTACCCGACGATAGTGGTGGCCCATCCCAACGGCGGGGTGAAGGAACAGGTCGCCGGCCTGTACGCCCAACGCCTGGCGGAACGCGGCTTCATCACCATCACCGCCGACGCGGCGTACCAGGGCGCCAGCGCCGGCCAGCCGCGCAATGTCGACAAACCGGCCAACCGCATCGAAGACATCCACGGCATGGCCGACTTCATCAGCGGCTACGCCGGCGCCGACGGGCAGCGCCTCGGCCTGCTGGGCCTCTGTGGCGGGGGTGGGTATTCGCTGGCAGCGGCCAGCACCGACAAGCGCTTCAGGTCGGTGGCCACCCTCAGCCTGTTCAACACCGGCCGGGTGCGCCGCAATGGCTACAACGATTCGCAACTGGACAGCATCGACCAGCGCCTGCGCCTGGCCTCCCAGGCACGCGCCGAGGAAGCGGCGGGAGGCGCCGTGAGCTACGCGGGCGACGCCAGCCTCAGCGACGAACAGATCGCCGCCCTGCCCTCCGCCCTGTACCGGCAGGGCTACGCGTACTACTGGAAGACCCACGCCCACCCCAACTCGACCTTCCGCTACACCACCAGCAGCCTGCTCGAACTGATGCGCTTCGACGCCACCGACCAACTGGCCCTGCTCGACCAGCCGTTGCTGATGATCGCCGGCAGCGCTGCCGACAGCCTGTACATGAGCCAGGATGCCTTCGCCAAGGCCAGCGGCACGCAGGACAAGAGGCTGGTGCTGATCGAGGGCGCCACCCATATCGAGACCTACTGGGTGCCGACGTATGTGGACCAGGCCACGGAACACCTGGAAACGTTCTATCGTCGAACACTCTAGCCTGGCATGACCACAGGTCCCCCATGTCCCGAGCCAACTACAACGACCTCCAGTCCTTCGTGGTGATCGTCCGCGAAGGCAGCTTCACCCGCGCCGCCGCCCAACTGGGCATCTCACAGTCGGCGCTGAGCCATACCATCCGCGCCCTGGAGGCGCGGGTCGGGGTACGCCTGCTGACCCGCACCACGCGCAGCGTCTCGCCCACCGAGGCGGGCCAGCGCCTGTACCAGACGATGGCGCCGCGCTTCGAGGAGATGGACCGGGAACTGGCCGCGGTCAGCACATTGCGCGAAACGCCGGCAGGCACCGTGCGCATCTCGGCCTCGGAACACGCCGCCAACAATATCCTCTGGCCGAAACTGTTGCCGGTGCTGATGCAGTACCCCGATATCAAGGTCGAGATCACCGTCGACTACGCCCTCTCGGACATCGTCGCGCAGCGCTACGACGCCGGGGTGCGCCTTGGCGAACAGGTGGCCCGGGACATGATCGCCGTTGCCATCGGCCCGCCCCTGCGCATGGCGGTGGTCGGCTCGCCGACGTACTTCAGCCGGCACCAGGCGCCACGGGTACCCGGCGACCTGGCCACGCACAACTGCATCAACCTGCGCCTGCCCACCCATGGCAGCCTGCTGCAATGGGACTTCGCCAAGGATGGCCGCGAACTCAAGGCCCGGGTCGACGGCCAGTGGACCTTCAACAGCAGCCTGCCGATCCTGCGCGCGGCGCTCGCCGGTGGCGGGCTGGCCTTCCTGCCCGAGGACATGGTGGCCCAGGCGCTGGCCGACGGCAGCCTGATGCGCGTGCTGGAGGACTGGTGCCAGCCGTTCCCCGGCTACCACCTCTACTACCCCAACCGCCGCGAACACTCCTCGGCCTTCACCCTGGTGGTCGAGGCGCTGCGTTTCAGCGGCTCTCCATCATCCGCACCAGCGGCGCGTACTCCGCGCGACTGACCGGGGCGATGGCGCTGGCATCCTGCGACGCCAGGAACGCGGCCAGGCCTTGCTGGTTCTCCAGCATCGCCGCGCGGATCCGCGTCTTGTATTCGGCGCACAGGTCGCCGCGGAACACATAGGGGTCGTAGTAGATCCGCTCCGAGCGCCACAGCACGTTGAAGGTGTCGCGGGCGATGCGGCCGCTGTTGAGGTAGGCGTCGGCGCGCACGCTGGCGACGAAGGCCGCATCCACCCGCCCTTCCAGCAAGGCATCCAGCGACTTGTCATGGGAACCGCTGTAGGCCACCGCGCCGAAGAAGCGCGCCAGCGGCTGCCCCAGCTGGGCGGTGAACTCGACGTTGGGCACCACGCTGCCGGAGGTGCTGGCCGGATCGCTCAGGGCCACGCGCTTGCCGCGCAACGATTCGATATCGCTTGCGGTGTCGCGCCGTGCCAGCAGCAGCGCCTGGTAGTGATGCCCCGCCGGGGTGAAATAGCCCTGGCGGATCGCCAGGCTGGCGAACGGTTCGATCCGCGGGTCGCGCTGCAGGGCCAGGACGTAGGCTGCCGGCCCCAGCCAGGCGATGTCGACGCCCCCGGACACCACGGCATCCACCACGCTTTCGTAGGACGATGCCGAAACGATCGACACCGGCACCCCCAGCGCCTGGTGCAGGCGCTCCAGCAGCGGCTGGTAGTCCTGCATCAGCACCTCCATGCTCTTCTTCGGAATCACCCCGATGCGCAACGCCGTCTGCTGGCAGGCCGCGGACAGCGGTGCCACCAGCGCGAAGCTCAGGATCAGGCCAAACAGGTAGGTCAATGCTCGCATGCCGTTTCCGTCGCATCGATGAAGGGAGGGTATTCCTCTAGCTGGGCCACGGTCAGCGGACGGCTGAAGTGGTAGCCCTGGGCGAAATCGCAGCCGGCCAGGCGCAGGTAGACCACCTGCTCGCGGGTCTCCACGCCCTCGGCCACCACCTCCAGGCCAAGGCGCTTGGCCAGGATGATGGTGGAGAGGACGATGGGGCTGTCGTCATGGCTGTTGGACAGCTGGGCGATCAGGGTGCGGTCGATCTTCAGGCGGTTGATCGGCAGCGCCTGCAGGTGGGAGAAGCCGGAGTAGCCCTGGCCGAAATCGTCGAGGCTGATGCTCAGGCCGGCATCGCGCAGGGCCTGCAGGTGCTTGATGCCCTGGCCTTCGTCGTCGAGCACGGTAGTCTCGGTGATCTCCAGTTCCAGGCGCTGCGGCTCGACGCCGTGCAGGCGCAGTTCCTCGAGCAGGCGCGCGCTGAAGTCCGGCTGGCGCAGCTGCAGGGGCGAGACATTGACCGCCAACCCGGCCTGGATGCCGCGCTTGCGCCAGCGCACCAGCTCGACGCAGGCCAGGCGCAGCACCTCCCAGCCCAGGGCGACGATGAAGCCGCTGCGCTCGGCCAGGGAAATGAAGCGGTCCGGATACAGCAGGCCGAACTCCGGGTGCTGCCAGCGCACCAGCGCCTCGTAGCCCTCGACCTGCATGGAGTCGAAGCGCACCTTGGGCTGGAAATGCAGGACGAACTGCGCTTCCTTCAAGGCGCCGGCGAAGGCCTGTTCCAGGGCGAACTCGCCGACATCGACCACGTTCAGCGACGGATCGAAGAAGCGGTACTGACCGCGCCCGGCCTGCTTGGCCGAATACATCGCCGCGTCGGCATGGCGGATCAGTTCGTCCACCGACACCCCGTCACGCGGACAGATGCTCACGCCGATGCTGGGGCTGCTGTTCAGTTCGTGCTTGTCCAGCGAATAGATCGCCGACAGCTTGTTCAGCAGCATGCGCACCCACAGGTCGATCTGCTCTTCGGTACGCGCACCGGCCAGCAGCACGACGAACTCGTCGCCGCCGAAGCGCGCGGCCTCGTCCCCCGGCTCCAGGGCACGCCTGATGCGCCCGGCCACGGCCTGCAGCAACAGGTCGCCGACCTTGTGCCCGAGGGAGTCGTTGATCGACTTGAAGCGGTCCATGTCGATGAACAGGATCGCCATCAGCCGCCGCTTGCTGCGCTGCTCGGCCAGCGCCCGGGCCGCGGTCTCCATGAACTGGCGGCGGTTGTGCAGGCCGCTGAGGTGATCGGTGGCCGCCGCGTGGCTGCTGCGCCGGTGTTCTTCTTCCAGGCGCTGGATCAGTTGCTGGTTGATGCCTTGCGCCTGTTCCAGGGCGGCGAAGGCTTCCTCGCGCTTGCCCAGCACGCGCCAGCCCCACAGCACGCCGCCGAGGATCAGCAGGGTCATGCTCAGGTTGACCCAGAGCTGGCGCGCGTAGAGCAGTTGCGAGGGGGCGAGGATCTCCTCCTCGCGCTGGCTGACCGCGATGCTGAAACCACGCGGCAGCACCTTGCGGAACAGGCTCTGGTAGCGACCGTCGAGGCTGAACTGGCTGACCCGCCCGGAGGCCTCGACGTTGTCCGGCAGGTCCGGCTTGAACGCCTCCCCCGCCACCACCACGCCGCTGTTGCCCAGGCGCAGGCGCTCGTGGCCGGCACTGTCGAGCAGGCGCATCAGGCCGCTGCTGCCCAGGTCGATGTGCTGGAACAGCACCGCCAGGTAGCCGATGTCCAGCTGCACCAGGAGGATGCTTTCCGGCTGGCCCTTGGACGGCTCGGTCAGCGGCAGCAGGAACGGCAGGCGCCAGTTGATTTCCGCCGCTTCCCGGGCCGAGGCATCCAGCGGTGGGAGGAAGGGCTTGAAGCCGTAGCGGCGGATATGTTCGCGCAGCGCCGCGAGCCACGGCTCGGGCAGTTGCTGCGGCTCGTCGCTGTGGCTGGCGGAAAGCAGTTGGCCGTCGAAGCGGTACAGGCTCATGCGCTTGAGCACCGGGTCTTCGGCGAGCATGCGCACCAGGCTCCAGCGCCCTGGCCCGCTGCCCTGCATGTCGGCCTGGGCGGCGCGGCCGATGGTCTGCGCGCGGTCCACCAGTTGGCTGAGGTTTTCCGCGGCCATGGTCGCCAGGTTGAGGTGCTCCGAGGCCTTGGCGGCCAGGGCTTCCTGCTCCGAGGTGGCGCGTTGCTGGAAGTACGAGACCCAGACGAACGACAGGATCGCCACTGCCGAGGACAGCAGGAGAAACTGCAGAAGGTTGAAGGAGGACAAGGACCGGCGGATCACCACAATTCATTCCTGCCGCTAGGTGATGGCACATTACTACCAGTTTGTGACAGCCAGATGACTGGTATGCCAACCCCGCCTCAACCATCCGGTTGATACCGCCCCCAGCCGCTGCGCGTCACCATCACGGCTCCCAACAACAAGTAGCGGAGCCATCCACATGACCACCCATTCCGACTGGATCACCGTAGGCGCCCTGGCCGAGGGCTTTGCCCCGCAGGCCTTCATCCTGCCGCAACTGGCCGAACTGGCCGGCCAGCAACTGACCCTGCACTTCGCCAATGGCTGGGTCATCGAACACCGTTTCGACGCCGAGCAACTGCACTGGCACGCCGCCGACGGCCATTCCAGCGGCAGCGCGCCGTACCGCGCCACCTCGGTGCGCCCGGGCATCTACCTGGTGGACTTCCTGAAGACCGAGCACGGCCAGACCTGGTCGATCTCCCTGGTCCTGGACACCCTGAGCCAGTCCTTCACCGCAGTGATCGGCAACATGCCGGCCGAAGCGGAAACCCGCGAAGGCATGTACCAGCGCGCCCTCTCCGGCAAGAACCTGACCTGCGTCGAGGCGCAGTTCCTCCACGGCAGCCTGGACCAGCCCTGGCAGGAAGGTGCCTGCCCGCACGCGCCGACCGCCGAGCTGGTGGGCATCCGCAACCGCTACCGCTACAGCCCGACCGAGGAATACGAGCACATCTACCTCAACGAGAACTACTACTCCTGGCAGTGCCTGAAAGGCGTCGAGCAGGGCCTGTGCGACACCGACCGCTGCCACTACTACAAGATCGCCGACGAGCTGTACCTGTTCGTCTGGCGCGAGAAGATCATCCCGACCCTGGGCCTGGTCATGATCGACCTGCAGCAGCACCGCAGCGACGGCAAGATCTTCGGCTATGCCGAAGGCAGCTTCGACGCCTTCAGCAACTTCCCGGTGTCCTCGTACTGCAACCTGGTCAACAAGACGGTCCACGAAGCATGAAGCGCACCGTGCTGATCACCGGTGCCGGCAGCGGCATCGGCGCGGCCTGCGTGCAACGCCTGGCCGCCCTGGGTGACAACCTGGTGCTGGTCGGCCGCCGGCGCGAGGCGCTGGAGCAGGCGGCGACCGGAACCGACGCCCTGGTGCTGGCCGGCGATGCCGCCGACAGCGCCACCTGGGCCGGCTTCGTCGAGCAGATCCGCGCCCGCTTCGGCGGCCTCGATGCGCTGATCTGCTGCGCCGGTGGCCATGGCCTCGGCAGCGCCCTGGACACCAGCGACGAAGCCTGGGAAGCGGCCATGCGCGGCAACCTGCACAGTGCCTTTCACAGCGCCCGGGCCTGCCTGCCGCTGCTGATCGAGCGGCGTGGCAGCATCGTCCTGCTGGGCTCCATCGCCTCGCTGGCGGCGGGGCCCGAGGTGTGCGGCTACACCACCGCCAAGCACGCGCTGGTCGGGCTGAACCGCTCGCTGGCGCGGGACTTCGGGCCGCAGGGCGTGCGGGTCAACTGCGTCTGCCCGGGCTGGGTGCGCACGCCGATGGCCGACGAGGAAATGCAGCCGTTGATGAGCCACTACGGCGAAGACCTCGACGCCGCCTACCGCCGGGTCACCGCCGAAGTGCCACTGCGCCGTGCCGCCACGGCGGACGAGATCGCCGCGCTGTGCCAGTTCCTGATCAGCGCCGAGGCCTCGATCGTCACTGGCGCGGTGATCGCCGCCGACGGTGGCTCGACCATCGTCGACGTACCGACCCTGGCCTATACCCGCCTGGAGACGCCCGCATGAATGCACGTTTCGATTTCACCGGCCAGCAGGTGCTGGTCACCGGTGGCGCCCAAGGCATCGGCCGGGCCATCGTCGAGGGCTTCGCCCGGGCCGGCGCCGAGGTGCTGATCGCCGACCTCGGTCTGGACAACGCCCGTGCCCTGGCCGAACAGCTCAACGGCGAAGGCCTCAAGGTACGCGCCACCGGCATCGACCTGGCCGACCACGAGGCCATCGCTGCACTGCTGGCCAGCCTGCCGGGCCTCGATGTGCTGGTGCACAACGCCGCGTACTTCCCGCTGACGCCATTCGAGCAGATCGACGGCCCCCTGCTGCGACGGACCCTGGACGTCAACCTGTCGGCGCTGTTCTGGCTGACCCAGGGCGCGCTGCCGTTGTTCCGTCGCCAGGGCCGCGGCAACGTGCTGGTGACCTCCTCGGTCACCGGGCCGCGGGTGGCCTATCCGGGGCTCAGCCACTACGCCGCATCGAAGGCCGGGGTCAACGGTTTCATCCGCAGCGCGGCGCTGGAACTGGCGGCCCATGGCGTGCGGGTCAACGGCGTCGAGCCGGGGATGATCCGCACCCCGGCCATGGCCAACCTCGGCGACGCCAGCCTCAACGCCCGCATCGCCAGCAGCGTGCCTTTGGGCCGTCTCGGCGAACCGCAGGACATCGCCGCGGCCATGCTCTTCCTCGCTTCGGACAATGCCGCCTACATCACCGGCCAGACCCTGATCGTCGATGGCGGCGCAACGCTGCCGGAAACCCTCGCCACCCTGGAAAGCACTGGCTGAATAGTGGCCATTGCGATCAAGAGCGCTGGCAGCCACGAACAAGACTTGCCATGGCTGCCAGCGCCCTAATAGCTCCGAATCTGCCAAACAAGAACTGGGGAGCACTCATGGACAAGCAACACCGCCTGTTACCACTGGCCCGGGCCGTCGGCCTGAGCCTGATCACCCTCGCTGCAGCCCAACCGGCCATGGCCTACGAGCTGTACGCGGACGACGACACGCACCTGAACGCCGACATGCTCGCGGTCTGGGGCATGTTCAACAGCCGCAAGAACTACGACGGCACCCCGGGCGGCTCGACCTGGCGCGAAGGCTTCATCAAGTACGGCGTCAGCGGCGACCAGGGCCTGGGCGGCAACGGCACCCTGTACGGCACCTTCAACCTGGTCAGCTCGGCC
>Ga0206116_1001841_pt1 | contig 9917 bp, 8 predicted proteins | sample 3A1Ametagenome_FD_178000 | JGI IMG/M metagenome (GOLD analysis project Ga0206116, IMG submission 178000) | Enriched microbial communities from leaf-cutter ant dump, University of Wisconsin, Madison, United States - 3A1A | ecosystem: Environmental > Terrestrial > Nest > Insects nest > Nest dump...
TTTCGATGAAGATGAAGATCAGCGAGCTGCCCAGCAGGTCGAGGATGAACCAGTCCAGGCCGATGTAGGGCGTGTTGTCCGGGAAGTTCGGGTCCACCTCCACCTTGTGCCCGCCCAGCAGCGCCGTCAGCGCCACCATGCCGAAGGCGAACGTGGCCAGCCAGCGCGCGCGGTTGAACAAAATGTTGACCAGCGAGATGCCGCCCGCGATGGCCATGGCCGCCAGCATGATGTTGCGGATCACGGCCACGTCGTAGCTCTTGCGCAGCTGCGGCGTGGTCAGGTATTCAGGGAAGTGGAAGGCCAGCACGCCCAGGAAGCACAGGATGGCGAGCGTGAGCGCGATCACCCCCGACACCAGCCCGCGCCCGGTGCGCAACTGGCCATGGCTTTCGGTGAATTCGTTGAGCTTGTCGATTTCGAGCATGGTTTCTCCGTAGCCGTGTGACGCGCGAGTGTAGCCAAGGGCAGGAGCGGCGTGGCGCTTCTAGAATCCGGGCCATGAACATCCCCTCGCACCAGCTCAGCATGACCGTGCTCATGTCGCCCGACATGGCCAACTTCTCGGGCAACGTGCACGGCGGGGCCATCCTCAAGCTGCTGGACCAGGTGGCGTATTCGTGCGCCAGCCGCTATTCGGCGTGCTACGTGGTCACGCTGAGCGTGGACCAGGTGATGTTCCTGCAGCCCATCCACGTCGGCGAGCTGGTGACCTTTCTCGCCAGCGTGAACTACACGGGCTCCTCGTCGATGGAGATCGGCATCAAGGTGGTGGCCGAGGACATCCGCTCGCAGGTGGTGCGGCATGTGAACAGCTGCTTCTTCACCATGGTGGCGGTGGACGAGGACCGCAGGCCCGTCAAGGTGCCGCCACTGTCGCCCTCCACCGCTGACGAGCGCCGCCGCTGGGATGCGGCCCTGCTGCGCAAGGCCCTGCGCAAGGAACTGGCCGAGCGCTTTGCGCAGGTGCGCGAAGCGGCGGGCTGAATCACATGCGTCTGCGCCGCCAGTAGCCGGGCTTGCGCTTGAACGGCACCACGGCGAGGACGATCAAGGCGTCCTCGGTCTCGCGGTAGATGACGGAATGCGGGAAATCCTTGGCGAACACGCGCCGGGTGCCTTGCAGGTATGGGCTGCCGATGCCGGGCATGGAAGCAGCCAGCCGCACCGCCGCTTCGATCTGGGCCACAAACCGTTGGCCCAGCCCCGCGCTGCGTTCCTCGTAATAAAGCGCCTGCGCCCCAAGCTCTGCGAGCGCCTCGGGATGGAAGAGGGGTGATTTCACCGGCCCAGCGCGCGGCGGACCTGGGCAAACGCCTGCGTGGCGGGCACCAGTTCCACGGCGCCGCGCTCTACTTCGTCGATGCGGCGGCGCAGTTCCTCGTCCCAGGCGGCTTCCACGTCGGCCTCATGCGGGGCCAGGCTCGCCAGCAAGGCTTCGGCGAGCCGCGCGCGCTCGTGGGGGAGAAGCGCTTGCGCCTTGGCGGTCAGTTCTACGACAAGGTCCGACATGGGGGCTCCAATCAGCAAACGAAAGTCAGATGTTATGCCACCGCGCTGTGCACTGGCAGCGGTTCTTGCGATGCGGCCAGGGCCACGCCGCGCACCACGTCGCCCACCACGATCACCGAGGGGCTGCCCAGCCCTTCGCGCGCCAGCGTGGCGTGCAGCGTGCCCAGCGTGGTGACCGCGTGGCGCTGGTGCGGCAGGCTGGCGTGCTGGACGATGGCGACGGGCGTGCCGGCGGGCAGGCCGGTCAGCAGGTCGGCCTGGATGGCGGCGGCGCTGCTCACGCCCATGTAGATCACCAGCGTCAGCTTGGCGTCGCGCGCCGTGGCCGCCAGCTGGCGCCAGTCCGTGCCCGCGTCGCCGGGCTTGGCGTGGCCGGTGATGAAGACCACGCCGTGCGCGTGCTCGCGGTGCGTGAGCGGTGCGCCCAGCGACGTGAGCCCGGCCAGCCCGGCGGTGATGCCGTTGATGACCTCCACCTGCACCCCGGCGGCGCGCAGGTGCTCCACCTCCTCGCCGCCGCGCCCGAAGATGAACGGGTCGCCGCCCTTGAGGCGCACCACGTTCTCGCCCTCGTTCACGGCCATGAGCATCAGCTTTTCGATGAAGGCCTGCGGCGTGCTCTTGCAACCGCCGCGCTTGCCCACGTGCACGATGCGCGCGCGGGGCGAGGCGTGGGCCACGATGGCGTCGCTCACCAGGTCGTCCACCAGCAGCACGGTGGCGGCCTGGATGGCCTTGAGGGCCTTGATGGTCAGCAGCTCCGGGTCGCCGGGGCCGGCGCCGACCAGGGTGCAGCGGCCCGTGGGGTAGTTGTACTGGTTCATGGAGTGGGGTCCGAAGCGGTTGGGTCCGCAGAAATTTGAGTGGCGATGTGCACGATGTGTTCCACCTGCCGCGCGATGGCGGGCGGCACGGGCAGCTCGCCCGCCAGCACGCGGCGGGTGTAGGCGGCGGTGGCGGCCACGTCGATCTCGGCAGTCAGGCCGGGCACTTCGCTGGCGGTGCCGGGGCGCTGCTCTTCCAGCACGCTGTGCGTGCCGCGCACGAAGCCGTCGTAGCGCGGCGTGCGGCGCGGGTCGGTGGCGACCTCGCCCTCCAGCCCGCGCGAGAGCAGGGCGTTCATGCCCAGCGCGCCGAAGGTGGCCAGCAGCATGTCGAAGTATTCGGGGTGCGTGTAGGCGGTGACGACCACGGCCGGACCGGCGCAGGGGCTCATCAGCTTGACCACGCTGTGGCCCGGGTTGCGCAGGCCCACCACCTCGCGCACGGCCAGCAGGCGGGCCAGGCCGGGGTGCAGGTCCTGTGTGCGGATGTGGCGCACCGTGCCGTTTGCTATTTTTTCGGGAGCTGCCAGCGCAGGCACATCAAGGGATAGAAGCACATCGGACGCTAAAACCCGCCGTGCCTCGGTGCGCATGCCGTGCAGCAGCACGGGCAGGCCCTCGCGTGCCAGCAGCAGCGCCAGCAAAGGTGTGAGCACGGGCAGCTTGCGCGCGCCGTTGTAGCTGGGCAGGACGATCAGCGGGCGGTCGCTGGCGGGCAGCAGGGCCAGGCGCTGGTGCGTGGCGTCCAGGAAGCCGCACATTTCCTCGGCCGTTTCGCCCTTGATGCGCATGGCGAGGCAGAAGGCGCCGATCTCCAGGTCGGTCACCGCGCCGTCGAGCACTTGGCCGAACAGGTCGGCCGCCTGCGCGCGCGCAAGCGGCTTGGCGCCGCGCGCGCCCCGGCCGATTTCCTTGATGTACTGGCTGATGCTCATGGGGTTCTATTTTCGGGCAATCAAGCCAACTTCTGGTTATATGGGGTTGTGGCGCGGACCATGCGTTTCAGCTCGGGCAGGCAGGAGCCGCAGTTGGTGCCGCAGCGCAGTTCGCCCTGCAATTGGGCCAGCCGCGCGTCGTCCGTGCCGTGGCAGCGCGCCAGCGTGACGGTGATGGCGGTGTCCGCCACATTGAAGCAGGCGCACACGGGCTTGCCGCGCGACTGCACTGCCACGGGGGCCGTGGCGCCGGGCACGAGCAGCAGGCGGCCGTAGGTCTGCGCGGGCAGTTCTTCTTGCAGCAGGGTCTTGAGCCAGCGCTCGGCCCGCGTGTCGCCCGCGAGCAGAAAGCCTTCGAGCGTGGCCGCGTCGCCGTGGCGCGCCAGCCGGGCTGCCCGGCGCTGGCCGCGCTTTTGGTCGGCGTAGCGCAGCGTATCGGTGCTGGCGAGGTGCAGCAGGCTTTCGATGCGCGCCAGCAGCGCGTCGGGTGCGGCCTCATGCGCGGCGGCGCGCAGCAGCACGCCGGTGCGCTCGCACTGGGGCTCGGCCAGCGGCGCGTTGTTGCTGAACGGCACGCAGGCGGCGAAGGGGAATTCGCCCATCAGCGCCGCCAGGGCCTCGCGCGTGGATTGGGCCTCGGCGGGCGGCAGCCAGGCCATGGCGAGCAGCGTCCAGGGCAGCTCGGCCTTGAGGATTTTTACGGCCGTGTGCTTGAGTTCGGGCTGTTTGGACGTGGGGCAGAACGCCGGGGTGGTGAGCGCGTTCACGCCCGCCAGCCGCTCGCCGGTGGTGGACCGGCCGCCCAGGAACTCGCTGCCCCAGTGCATGGCGATGAAGGCTTGCAGCGGCCCCAGGTTGGCGTCGGCCTGCGCGGGCAGCACGATGGAGCCGCGCGGGTTGGTCACGTGGACCAGATCGCCGTCATTCAGGCCGCGTTGCGCCATGTCCTGCGGGTGCATCTGCACGCAAGGCTCGGCCACGTGGCCGAACAGACGGCCCAGGGTGCCGGTGCGCGTCATGCCGTGCCACTGGTCGCGCAGGCGTCCTGTCGTCAGGCTGAACGGGTAGCGTGGCGCGCGCGGCTCGGCCAGGGGCTGCCAGGGGTGGGCGGCGAAGCGGGCGCGGCCGTCGGGGGTGGGGAAGGTGCCGTCTTCGTACAGGCGGGCCTTGCCGGTGGCGGCGCCCTGCGGCAGCGGCCATTGCTGGGGGCCTTGGGATTCGAGCATCGCCCACGACAGGCCGGTGATGTCCAGGTCGCGCCCGCGCGTGCTTTCGCGGTGCTCGTTCCAGATCGTTTCGGCATCGGCGTAAGGGAACAGCGTGGGCGCGCCGGGGCGCAGCCGCGCTTCCAACTGGTGCGCGAACTGCACCGCGATGGCCCAGTCGTGCCGCGTCTCGCCCGGCGCGGGCACGGCGGGGCGCACGCGGGAGATGCGGCGCTCGCTGTTGGTCACGGTGCCGGTCTTCTCGCCCCAGGTGGTGGCGGGGAGCAGCAGGTCGCCATACGCGCAGGTGGCGGCGGTCGAAAAGGCTTCCTGCACCACCACGAACTCGGCACGCTGCAGGGCGCGGCGCACGGTGGACTGGTCGGGCAGGCTTTGCGCGGGGTTGGTGCAGGCGATCCACAGGGCTCTGATTTCGCCATCGGCGGCGGCCTGGAACATCTCCACCGCCGTTTTGCCGGGCGTGTGCGGAACGCTGGGCACGCCCCACAGCGCGGCCACCTCGGCGCGGTGCGCGGGGTTGGCTAGGTCGCGGTGCGCGCTGAGCAGGTTGGCGAGGCCGCCCACTTCGCGCCCGCCCATGGCGTTGGGTTGGCCCGTCAGGCTGAACGGCCCCGCGCCGGGCTTGCCGATCTGCGCGGTGGCGAGGTGCAGGTTGATCAGCGATGCGTTCTTGGCCGTGCCGTGGCTGCTCTGGTTCAGGCCCTGGCAGTACAGGCTGAGGGTGGCCTTGCGACGCTGTGGGTCGCTGCTCGCTCCCGTGGCGAACCACTTCGCTGCAGTGGCCAGGTCGGCCTCGCCGATGCCGCACACCTCGGCCACGCGCGCGGGCGTGCAGTCGCGCACCAGCGCCGCCAGCGCATCGAAGCCCGTGGTGTGCGCGGCGATGTAGTCCGCATCCACCCAGCCCTCGCGCAGCATCAGGTGCAGCATGCCGTTGAACAGCATCACGTCGCTGCCGGGCTGCAGCGGCAGGAACAGGTCGGCCAGCCCGGCCGTGTCGGTGCGGCGCGGGTCGGCCACGACGATCTTCATGCCCGGGTTGGCGGCGCGCGCGGCCTCGATGCGGCGGAACAGGATGGGGTGCGCCCAGGCCGTGTTGCTGCCCACGATGAACAGGCACTGCGCATGATTTACGTCGTCGTAGCAGGCGGGCGGCGCATCGGCGCCCAGCGCCTGCTTGTAGCCCGCCACGGCGCTGCTCATGCACAGGCGCGAGTTGGTGTCGATGTTGTTGGTGCCGATCAGGCCCTTGGCGAGCTTGTTGAAGGCGTAGTAGTCCTCGGTGAGCAGCTGGCCGCTGACGTAGAAGCCCACGGCGTCCGGGCCGTGGGCCTGGATGGTCTGGGCGAACTGGTCTGCGGCCATGTTCAGCGCCGCGTTCCACGCGATGGGCTGGGGCGCGACGCCGCGCTGGCTGCGGTGCTGGGGCCGCAGCAGGCGCGATTGCAGCGTGACCGGGCTGGCGGCCGTGAGGTGCAGCGTGGAGCCCTTGGTGCACAGGCGGCCGAAGTTGGCCGGGTGCGCGGGGTCGCCGCGCACGCCGGTGATCTGCGGCCCATCGCTTTCGATGATGACGCCGCAGCCTACGCCGCAGTAGGGGCAGGTGGACCGGGTTTCTTGCATTTTTAGTGTTTTTGGCCTCCAGCCATTGTGTGGCAAGCGCTGGCAGCTATCAAATCAGGAGTTCTTGCGCAAACAGGGATGAAGCGAAGGTCTTGCCATGGGAGGAACGCTTTGCTTGAACCTTTTTTGCGCAAGAGTTCAGGAGTTACCGAACATCAGCCGCTCGCGTATCTCGGCCACGCTGCGCCCTTCGCGCACCAGCTCGAAGTACCAGGCGCCGTGCGCTGTGTCGCCGTACAGGCAGGCGCCCACGAGCCGGTCGTCCTTGAGCACCAGCTTCTGGTACACGCCGCCCTGGGGGTCGCTCAGCACGATTTCCTCGGTGCCCTCGCCGCCCTCGAAGTCGCCCGCGCTGAACAGGTCGATGCCCGTCACCTTGAGCTTGGTGGCGGTGTGCGAGCCGGGGTAGCGCCCCGCGCCGTGCTCTGCCAGGTGGTTGGCCAGCACCTTGCCCTGCTCGAACAGCGGCGCCACCAGCCCGTAGGCCACGCCCCGGTGCGCGGCGCATTCGCCCACGGCGTAGATGCGCGGGTCGGTCACGGTCTGCAGCGTGTCGCTGACGACGATGCCGCGATGGACGTGCAGGCGCATGGCCTCGGCCAGCGCCGTGTTGGGGCGTATGCCCACGGCCATCACCACCAGGTCGGCGGGCAGCTCGCTGCCGTCCGCGAAGCGCACCGCGCGCACGCGGCCCTGGGCGTTGCCCAGCAGCGCCTGTGTTTGCGCGCCCAGCTTGAACTGCATGCCGCGTTCGGCCAGCGCCTGCTGCAGCAGCGCGCCCGCCTGCGCGTCGAGCTGGCGGTTGAGCAGCCAGTCGCCCGTATGCACCACGGTGGCCTGCATGCCGCGCTTCATGAGGCCGTTGGCGGCTTCCAGCCCCAGCAGGCCGCCGCCGATGACCACGGCGTGCCGGTAGCTGGCGGCGGCGCCGATCATGGCCTGCGTGTCGGCGATGTCGCGGTAGCCCAGCACGCCCTGCAAGTCCTTGCCGGGCACGGGCAGGATGAAGGGGTTGGAGCCGGTGGCGAGGATCAGCCGGTCGTACGTGGCGGTGCGCACCTCGCCCGCGCCGTTGACGGCGTGGACCACGCGCCGCGTGCGGTCCACGTGCGTCACCGTCCAGCCCGCGTGCAGCGCGATGCCGTTCTGGGCGTACCAGGGCCAGTCGTTCAGGATGATCTCGTCCAGCGTCTGCTCGCCCGCCAGCACGGGCGAGAGGAGGATGCGGTTGTAGTGCGGGTGCGGCTCGGCGCCGAACACCGTGATGTCGTACAGGCCGGGCGCGGCCTGGAGCAGCTCTTGCAGCGTGCGCACGCCGGCCATGCCGTTGCCTACCATCACCAGCCGGGGTTTGCTCATGGGTGCTCCGTGTCAAAACAAAAACGGCGTCCGCACGCTGCGGTGGTGAAACCGCAGGTGGGGACGCCGTTGTCCTTGCAACGCCTCCGTGCGCCATTGCAGGCTGCGTTGCCGCCCCTGGGGGGCATGGCCGATTGAAGCAATGCCTGTGCCAGCTGGTGTGCACCGCCGTGGTGCCGCGCCGACGGCGAAAACCTTGACGCGCATTAATTTGTTTCGCGAACCCCCCGGGCCGCAATAGCATGGCAACGGCTTTGTCTGAACAGCCGCGTTCTCCGCGGAGCGCGGCATCCTCAAGGAGATACCCCATGCGCGTCAATCTGCCGGTCAGCACGCAAGAGTATGCGTTTCCCAAGGGCGAGACCCTGGTGTCCACCACCGACCTCAAGGGCCGCATCCTGTACTGCAACCCGATGTTCATCGAGGTCAGCGGGTACGAGAAGGAAGAACTCCTGGGCCAGCCCCACAACATCGTGCGCCACCCCGACATGCCCGAGGAGGCCTACCGCGACATGTGGGAGACCATCGCCAAGGGCACGCCCTGGTCCGCCCCGGTGAAGAACCGGCGCAAGGACGGCTCGTTCTACTGGGTGATGGCCAACGTCACGCCGCTGATGCAGGGCGACCAGCCCACGGGCTACATGTCGGTGCGCACCGAGGCCACGCGCGAGCAGATTCAGGCGGCGGACCAGCTCTACGCGCAGATGCGGGCCGAGAAGCAGGCGGGCACGCTGGTGCACGTGCTGCGCGAGGGGCGGGTGCTGCGCAACACGCCGGGCAGCCGCCTGCTGGCGGCCCTGCGCCCGGGGCCCATGGGCAAGATCGCCCTGTGCACGCTGCTGCTGGTGTTGCTGTCGTGGTGCGCGGCGGCCCTGGGCGGGCATGCCATGACGCTGGCCTCCGGCCTGGCCTGGCTGGGCGTGGCGGCGGTCGCGGTGGGCATGGCGGCCTACCTGCACCGCGTGACCGTGGCCCCCCTGCTGGAGATGCTGCGCTGGGCCAACCGCATCGCGGCGGGCGACCTGACCCAGAAGATAGCCAGCTCGCGCAGCGACACCATGGGGCAGCTGCAGAAGGCGCTGGCCCAGCTCAACGTGAACCTGCTGTCCATCGTGCGCGACGCACGCCAGGAGAGCGAGCGCATGCAGGTCTCCACGCGCGAGATCGCGCAGGGCAACCACGACCTGTCCGCGCGCACCGAGGCGCAGGCGAGCAACCTGCAGCAGACGGCCGCGTCGATGGAGGAGATCACCGGCACCGTCAAGCAGACGGCCGAGTCCGCGCGCCAGGCCACGGTGCTGGCCACGCAGGCCACCGAGGTGGCCGAGCGCAGCAGCGAGGCCGTGGACGGCGTGGCCGGCACCATGCAGCAGATCCAGGCCGCGTCCGGCCGCATCAGCGAGATCACGCAGCTCATCGACTCCATCGCGTTCCAGACCAACATCCTCGCGCTCAACGCCGCCGTGGAGGCGGCGCGCGCGGGCGAGCAGGGGCGCGGCTTCGCGGTGGTGGCGTCGGAGGTGCGCAGCCTGTCGCACCGCACGCAGTCGGCGGCCAAGGAGATCCGCCAGCTCATCGACGACTCGGCCGCCCGGGTGAGCGAGGGGCACCAGAAGACCGACGCCGCGCAGAAGACCATGGCCGAGTCGCTGGAGCTGGTGCGCCGGGTGCATGCGCTGATCGGCGAGATCCACGGCGCGTCCAACGAGCAGCTCAGCGGCATCTCGCAGGTCAATTCCGCCGTGGCGCAGCTGGACATGATCACGCAGCAGAACGCGGCGCTGGTGGAGGAGAACGCGGCCTCGGCCCTGCAGCTCGCGGACCAGGCCAACACGGTGACCGAGTCGGTGCAGGTGTTCCGCATCGACGCCTCGGCGTCCGCGCAGCCGCGCGACGCGGTGGCGCTGCGCAAGCAGATGAAGCAGGGCGGCGCCAGGCGGGCGCTGGCGGCGGCGTAGCCGGAAAGTTGGGGTGTTTTGGCCGCTGGCGCTTGTGCAGCAAGCGCTGGCAGCTATCGTTTTGATATTCCGGCGATTGTTTGATCAGGTGCTCGCCCGCACCGTCAGCTCGAACCCCAGGTCCACCGAGTTGTGCTCCGGCGCCTCGCCGCGCATCAGCGCCAGCAGCATGCGCGCGCTGGCCTCGCCGATGGCCGAGCGGGGCGTGCGCACGGTGGTCAGCGGCGGCAGCATCTGGTCGCTGCCCGCCAGGTCGTTGAAGCCCGCGATGGCCACGCGGCCCGGCACGGCCAGGCCCAGGCGCTGGGCGGCCAGCAGGCCGCCCTGGGCCAGGTCGTCGTTGCAGAAGAACACGGCGTCCACGCCGTCGCGCGTGCGCAGCACCTCCTCCAGCAACTCGGCGCCCAGGCGGATGGACGAGGGCTGGGGGCTCAGCAGTTCCAGGCGCGGGTCGTACAGGCCCGCCTCGCGCAGGCAGCG
>Ga0206116_1001843_pt1 | contig 9913 bp, 13 predicted proteins | sample 3A1Ametagenome_FD_178000 | JGI IMG/M metagenome (GOLD analysis project Ga0206116, IMG submission 178000) | Enriched microbial communities from leaf-cutter ant dump, University of Wisconsin, Madison, United States - 3A1A | ecosystem: Environmental > Terrestrial > Nest > Insects nest > Nest dump...
TTTTACCATAGAGGTAATCGCCGTTTTCACTGCGGTCGCCATTGCCCGCCGCCCATGACACAATCTCCACGATTTTCGGACGCTCGTCGGTGACCAGCTGGCGCAATTCTTCCTGCAGCGCGGCGTGACCTGTGGGCGTCATATAATTCTTGACGCTGGCGGGCAGCACGTCGGGCTGGTCGTCGCGCTCGTCGTCTTCGGCGGTGTTATCGTTTTCGGTGACGAAGGCTTTGCTCATCTCTTGTCCTTTTGCTGGGCGCAGTTTTACCATGTTCCGGCGGCGATGGGTACGGGGTCTTTTTTATGTGGCGGGCACCTTTATTTTCCTGAAAATAAAAGACAATTTTTCCGCCTTGTACCGGTTGGGGCGGCGGTGCGGTGACGCAGACGGCTTTATTGTTCTTCTGCCGCCGTGTATGATCGACGATTGTCGACGCCGCGCTATCCGCCATACCGGAGAGATTTAAAATCCCATGACCATCCCGATGCTTCTTGATTTTGCCGGTATCGCGCTTTTTTCCGCGACGGGGGCGCTGTCCGCATCGCGCAAGCAGCTGGATATTGTCGGCTTCATGTTTCTGGGCACGATTACCGGCATCGGCGGCGGCACGCTGCGTGATTTGATATTGGATGTGCCGGTATTCTGGGTACAGCAGCCGTATTATATTCTCATCTGTGCGCTGGCGGCGGTGGTTGTATATTTCACGGCGCATAAACTTGAATCGCGTTTCCGGCTGCTGCTGTGGCTGGATGCGCTGGCGCTGGCGGCCTATGGTGTTTTCGGCGCGTATAAGGGGCTTGGCGTCAGCGGCGCGCCGATTGTGGCGGTGGTGATGGGCATGCTGACGGGCACGGCGGGCGGTATCCTGCGCGATGTGGTGGCAGGGGAGCCTTCGGTGATTATGCGGCGGGAGATTTATATCACCGCCGTGATCATCGGCACGATGGTCTTTGTTATTCTCGATGGTATCGGGATGCCTGTCCCTGTATCGACCGTGATCGGGGCGGTGACGGTATTTGGCATTCGGGCAGGGGCGATTGCGCGGGGCTGGACGATGCCGCAGTACAAACCTCGCCAACCCTAAGTTCAATTACTTCAAATATAAACGAAATAAGGCGGTCTCAGATTAGATTTTTGACATCCCCTTCAGTCCTAAGGCTGCTGCTGTATCTGACGCCATGTTTTTAAGGCCTCTGTTATCACTGGGCGTCTTTGGTATGGTTACACTTTCTAATCCTTGGTACTGTGGAAGGGGCTCCATCCTAACGTGGTTTTTTTCGCTTTTAGTGTTATAGCCGTGGCGTGTAAGTAGGCGCTGCATTTGATCGCAAGCCTTCTTGGGGTCTTTTGCTGTTGCAGCTAAATCATTCCTGAGTTCTTTCAATCCCTGTGAGGTTTCAGTACTTTCTAAAATTTTAGAAAAAATACTGAGAGACCTTTTATCAACGCCTTTAATGTTTGCGCATTCGATGGCCGTTTTTAACGCGTATCTAATTCGGTCAAAGATTTCCCCTTCATAGATTTCTGGGCCAGCTATTTTCAATAGGGTGTCTGCAGAGAGAACTCCATCTTCAATATCATCTGGTATAACAATTGGACGAGAATTCAAAAGTAATCTTAATTCTTCGATCTGCTCATCCTTAGCTTTGAGCTCTTCTTGATAAAGGCTCTCAACTTCTGCATGGTTTAGCTTGTTGTATTCCTTTAAACGATTAAATTTTAAACAGGCTTCTTGCAGATCTACCCATTCCCAGCCTTTTGCGGGCAGTTGACTGCATATTGAGAGGGTTATGTGGCGAATGCGCTCCCGAGTCTGGGCTTCTCCGGAGAGGCTAGGAAAGATTTTCTTTTGTAGCCCGTGATGAGGGATATAGATGCCAATGCAGCCATTATATATATTTTTTGCGGCGCTGTGTTCTTTAAGGGAATAGGAGAAGGCAAGAGATGGTTCTACCACGACATGGGCAACGCCTCCCAAGTCGTAGGCTAGTTTTAAAATTGAATCTTTCGTCATCGAAGCTCGAGATGACGTTGATGCAGATATATAGACAACGGGAAGATGTAAGGTTGCTTTCCCTTGAATAATAGCGGTTGCTAATTCAAGGTTTCCTCTATTGTCATCTTTGAGATAGGTGGGCTTGTCGGATATTTCTAGTAATCCATCGAATTCTGATGCCAAGTCTTGAATAATGGATTTTATAAGAAATGGTTTCTTCGGGATTTCAGGTTGCGCAAAGGGTGTGTTACGTAAGCATTGCGTTTTTATTCTGAGAAGAGGGGTCTTATGACGGCTATTCCGTACAATGGTTCCTTCGGTTCGCCAAAGGAGCTCTTTGTCAGGATAGTCATATCTGAATCCAATAGCCCAGTCATCTGTATGATCGGCAAGTTCCCGAAAGGTGAGTTGCTCTCCTGTTTTATGAGATTTAATTTCTGCAAACGAGCCGTCCAAATCGGAAGAGGTGTTGTCGTTTAATAGAGATGATGTTTTGGAGCCTTGAAGCCAGCCAACTACTTGTGCCAGAAACTTTGCTCTATTGATGCTTGTAGAAATGGGGAACTCAGTGGAAAAAATAGCCATTAAAGTTTAATCCTAAAAGTATGTGTAAAAATGAACAAAAATGGCGGAGAGGGGGTGCGCCGATTTTTGACCGTGCTTAAATCTAAATAATTGAAATATAACGGATTTAATTTTTTCCTATGTTTATGTCGCCGTTTTTGGCATACAGTTTGGCATACACTTTGGCATACAGCGCGAGATCTTGGGGATGTCCAGCTTTCTTATCCAGCGTAACGGCTGGTATCACTATTTCCGGCGGGTGCCGGCGCATCTGCGTCGGTATGATGGCCGCACACATATCCGGGTAGCGTTGAAAACGAAAGACGCGGCCACGGCCCGCCGGCTGGCGGCCGTACAGAATGATGCCGTGGAAACCTTCTGGCGCACGCTGGTGGCCAGTCCCGGCGTCCGGCCCGTTGAACAGGCTTACCGTGATGCTGTGAATACCGCCCGCGCGCATGGCTTCGCATACCGGTCCAGTATGGAGATTGCCGAAGGGCCACTGCGGGATGTTCTAGACCGCTTGACAGCAGCGGAGGGCGCGGGTGCTCAGCGTGGCCGGGCTATTCTAGGGGCGATCGACAGGCCGGAGATGATGATGTCCGATGCGCTGACTACCTATTTTACGCTGACCGGCGACCGTATGGTGGGCAAGGCGCCAGATTTTATCCGCAAATGGAGCAACCCCCGCAAGCGGGCCGTGGCGAATTTTATCGCCGCGGTCGGCGATAAGTCGGTGAAAGAGGTTGCCCGCGAAGACTTGCTGACCTTCCGCCGCTGGTGGATGGCGCGTATATCCGAAGGGGAGATGAACCCCGGCACGGCCAATAAAGACCTGATCCACCTGAAGGATGTGCTGCGCGTGGTGGTATCCGACCTTGGCGGTGACGCGGCGATGGAAGTGGACGTTCTTTTTACCGGCCTGAATTTCCGTGATGAAAAAAACTCCCGCGCTCCGTTTACGGCCGCCTTTGTGCAAGATACAATTCTGGCCCCGGGCGCGCTCGATGGCCTAAACGTGGAGGCGCGCGCGCTGATATATATCATGGCGGATACCGGCTGCCGCGTGAACGAGGTTATCGGTCTGCTGCCGGAGGATATTTTTCTCGATGCGCCGGTGCCGTATATCTGGATTCGGCCAAATAAGAAACGCACGTTGAAAACGCGGTCTTCTAACCGCCAGATTCCTTTGGTCGGCGCGGCCGTCGCCGGTCTGCGCATGGTGCCGCGCGGGTTCCCGCGTTATAAGGCGGCCGACAGCGTGAGTAATTTGGTCAATAAATATTTTGAAGTGCACGATATGAAGCCGACGGCGGAGCATACGCTGTACAGCCTGCGCCATACATTTAAAGACCGGCTGCGTGATGCCGGTGCGCCGGAAGAGGTGATCGACAACCTGATGGGGCATGCCAGTCGTGGCCCGAAGTACGGCCGCGGGCACGTGCTGGAAACAAAACTGAAATGGCTGCAGCAGATTGCGTTCAAGCTTCCGAGACCGGCAGGTCGCAGGAAGTAAAGGCGCGTGATTCACAGTGCTTTCGTTCGGCACTTTCGCTCAATTCCTTCCTCAAGATATCTGCACAGGCTGTAATGATCTGTGCGGCATCAACGCCGGCGATTGTATAGAAAGAAACAGAGCCGTAGGGGTATAACCTCCCCTCTATATATTTGCCAGTTTTATAGGCTGTTTCACGGTCTTGTTCTGAAGTCCAGTCCTGGCATTCATTATCTGCCATTTCTTCGGCAACCGTGTTGTGGAACGGTGCGTGTGGGTTGACTTCAAGAGAGAAGTTAAAAGCGTGTTCTTGCAGAAAAGCAAGGTCGTTTAAAACATCAGTTTTCATGAGCGGACTTTCTTATTTATAAAACCCCGGATGGCGGCGGTCTTGTTCTTTGGCGATTTTGTCGAGTTTGGCTTTTGCGCTTTCTTTGCGCCGGTCATCGGGTGCGTCGCGCCACAGGCTTTCAATGCGGGCATACAGGGCCGATAGCTCGGCGTCTGTATGGCATCGTAGTATTTCATCTTCGGGATCGGTCAAGCCGTTTCTCCCTCGATATACGCCGGCGTTGTGGCGGCTGCGGCCGCGCGGGAGAGGGCGTGCATGCGGGCTTCGCGCGCGGCGATTTCGCGCTCGATGCGCTCGAAGATTGGCAGCAGGGCATGGTCTAGCTGGGCGAATTTTGCGGCCGTACGGCGCGCGATATAGAGTTCCTGCAAAGACACATCGCCGCCGGCCGCGGCTGCAGGTGCAGCGCGGCGCGGGCGAGCGATGGGTGCTTTGGGCAGGAAGGTCATGCGCCTGCTTTCGTGGGGAGTGGGGAGCCGCACCATGGGCAATGGGTGATGTCCTGCGCGGCGTTACAGCCACCGCAGCAGCTGTCAATCGTCCAAGTTCCGTCGTGGGGATCTTGTGTTATGCCGTACTGGCAATGATTGCGCGCAGCGCCGTTGGCGGCTGATTTGAATTTTTCGCAGCAATAAATAGTCATATGGATGTCCTTGTCCGCAGGCGCTCAATTTTCCGTGATTGTTCTAAGTGTGATGCCTCTGTAATAACCTCCATCCACGCGGCTGATCCGCGTTATCTTCCGTCCTTCATCTTTCAGCATCTGGAAAAAACGAGTTTTTCCCAGCGGATCGTAATCGTTCTCTTTGGCCCAGCGGAAGTAAGCATCATAAAGTTTGCCGGCCGATATTGTGGATACCTTGCTAAATAGACAGCGTTCGGCAAGAAACATAGACACGTGGGCTGATATGGGTTTGTCATTGGCTGCCTCCGGCGCCGCGGTGACGGCGGCGTTCAGCCTGTCGCACACCTGCTCCATGTCGATGTCTCGACCTTCTGCGGTGTCGTGGATGTACATGCCCCATTTTCCGACTTGCAATTTATATCTCACGGTTTCTTTAGGGACGTCCGGCCGTGCTGGCAGCGGGCGCATCTCATCCAGCAGCTCGGCCATATCTTCATCAGTTGCCTGCGGATAAAGGGCTTTAGCAAGTTGTTCTGCTCGGCGTTTCAGGCACGCATACTCCTCCCCGAGAAAGCCGGCCATGCAGGGCCAGCACATATCGGCGCCGTCCTCTGTAGCGGTTTCTGATGGGCAGCCGCAGCAGACGCAAGATATGGCGTCAGATTCGATGGCTGTATGTGTATTTTCGTTTATGCTTGTTCGGGTTTGGTTAAGGGTTGAAATCAGGTTTCGGGTGTTGCGTCTGGCGCGCTGTTGGATAGCCGTGACCTGTATCAGGGCACCAAGCGCGCCGCTCTGGTCGTTTTCACGGCAAGCTTTAGCAGCCTTCGAGATTTGAATATCTGCCTGCTGTAGAAGGTCGCAGGCTAGGTCCATATTATCGGTCGGTGTGCGCGGGGTCTCGGTGGTCTGGATGGGGTGAGTGGCGTCAGGGTTATCCCCTATAATGCGGGCGCGGATGAGCAGGCATTTCTTTTTATGCTCGCCTTGTGTATAGGTTTGGGCATCCATTATATCTTCAATCCAATCGAGGGCTTCAAGTGCTTGTTGTTTATAGTCTGTCATGGGGGCCTCCTTAATTTACGGTCTGCGGGGTGCGGTTAAAAATGACGACGGCGATCGCGCCGATGGCAAGGCCGGCGGCGCGGTGAATTTCTTCCTCGGTAAATTCAAGGTCGGCGGCGACGAGCGCATCGATGATGACGCCGGCGAGTAGCCTCTCGCGTTCGCTGGCTTTTGTCCATCTAACCATTTTCGTGTGGTCGCGATCGTGGTCTTGCGCTGCCGTTACGGGTACGAGTTTCGCGTGGGCGTTGATCGCCTCTTCGATGTACTTTGCGGCCGCGCCGGCTGCGCGGTAATACTGAGCGTGCGCGATGGGATTGGTTTCCCGCACCTTGTTCATCATTTCTTCTGCGGTGGTGCCTGCTGGCCGTTTGAGGCCGGAGATAGCCTCGGCAATCCGGCAGGCCATTTCGTGGGCATTCATTTTGGCAATGTATTTTTCAACGGTCATGGTGACGCCTATGTCGAATAAAAAGATTTGAGGAATTTCCCGTCGGGCAGGGGGATGCATATATACCCCTCGAAACTGTCGCCTTCGCAACCGACACTCCATTGCTGGACAAAAACCTCTTTGAAAGATCCCCAGTCTTCCGCCTGCGCTCTGCCAGATGGCTTTTCCACGATTTCCAGACGGCTATGGCCTGCCGGGGCTTCGCACTCGGTGAGGCAATCCCGGATATGGCTGGCGTATTGCGCGCCGAAATCTTCCTTGATCCTGTCCATCAGCGCATTGTTTTCAGTGTCTATTTCACGCTGCGCTTCGGCAAGCTGTCTATATCCTTCGACAGTAGCCAACCACGTGTCGACATCTTCAATCCATAAATCATCCTCACGCACGTTGACGTGTATGATGACAGTGCCTTTGGGATAGTGCGCGACCAGCTCCTTTGCGAACGCCTCGACATCTTTGCCCGGGCGTTTGATACGGGGGCACATATTTGGTTCTTTGATGATGAAATATATGGTATCGGTCATTTTCTTAAGCCCTCACCACGCGCAGCCTGGCGCGGGTTTTCTTTCGGCTTTCTGCCTTCATCGCATCATGAAATGACACTTCGAATTTGCAGAACCAGAGGAAGTTCGCCACGGTACTCGGCGCGCGGTGGCGCATTGACTTGCCGTCACCCCTCAGCAGCTGAATGCCCGTGCGCTGCCTGAAGCTACGGCAAAGGCTTACCAGTTCGAGGTAATCCGGGTTTATTTTGTTGTCGTTGGAATGATGCTTTTTCACCTTTCGATTTCCTCTCCATGCTGATCAGCTATTTTCTCTGGATAGGTATCATGGATTATGCCGTCGAGGCGGCGGCCGGCTTTACGCTTTCCGACGCGGTAAAGTGTCGGTTCGTCTTCGGCATGCTGCTGTTCGGCTTCGCGCGGGGTGATGGCGCTGAAGCTCCATTCACCGGCCCACCATGCGGCCGTTTTCTCTTTACGCATTAGAGGGCCGTCGCAGTTTTCGCCGGGTGCCCATTCCCCCCACTGTTTAAAGAGAAACGGAACACCGGCTGCAGCGCATTGATCGCGGATGGCGCGTACCCAGTCGGGGTGCATGGGGCGAGCGTCTTTGCCGCTTTCTCCGCCGACAATCACCCAGTCAAGTGTGGGGTGCATTTTCTTGTCTGTGATTTCGGTGATTCCGAACCAGTCAAGAAAATCTTCTTCGCTTTCGCCTTCGGTTGCGCGCGTATTTTTCCATGCCTCGTCGTAATGCTCTTGCCATGTCATGGACGTCAAGGCGGATAGATGCCCGTCTGTGCCGGGCGGCTCAAGGTTGTCAAGATCGACGGGTTCGAGCAGCGGTTCGCAGCTCACGAAACGGATGGCTGCAGGGGTTTCAAGCAGGTAGGGGATACGCGCGTCGGCGGATTTCTGATCTTCGACGCTGACGCCGAGCCAGACGTTGGGCAAGGGGGGTGACCAATGGACGAAATTTTCGTTTATGCTGCAGGACTCATGAAATTCGATTTTTCTGATGTAGTCGCGCATTCTCTCCGGCCGCTTGGTCAGGATCTGATAGGTGTGCTCCGGGGTCAGCGCAATGACGGCGAAGATCTTGTCAATCCATTCATCCGGTACGCTTTCGTGAAAAAGGTCGGACATGCTGTTAACGAAGATGCGGCGCGGGCGTGTCCAGCGGAGCGGCTGGGTCAGGATTTTATCCGGTGCAAGATTGACGCGGCCTGTCCAGACAGGCCCTGCATTGCTGGGCTTTGTCAGCGCGTGGTAATGGTGCGGCGCATCTGGCGTGTATGTCTTTGTCGCATCCAGAATATGCTCCATCCGTGCCGCGACTTTCATGGCGTAGCAGTTCGTGCAGCCTTTGGATACGATGCTACAGCCGACGATGGGGTTCCATGTCGCGTCTGTCCATTCGATGCCGGTTTTGTCTGCCATCGCGTGTTCCTTTACTGTTAGTTCTTTTCGGCGGCAGCTTTTTGCATGCTGCGCACGTCTTCGAGGATCTGGCGGAAGCCACGCACGGCGACGTAATCGCGGCGGTCGCTTTTTTCACGTGCGGCGATGATATTTGCCGCGGCCTGCAAAAGGCCGTTCAATGCATCATTGACGGTCATATGCGGGTGACGTTCTATTGTGGCAATCAGGTCAGCCAGTAGGGCGCGCCGGTCGTTCTCGGATGCTTCGGTCGATGTAACGAGACTATTGTTTTGCATGGTTCGCTCCGTTTGCGAGGTTTGATGTGTGCCATTTCCCGTCGACCAGCTGCAGCTGGGCACGGTCAGGGTGCGTAGCGAATATCCTGCCATCCGGCGTGGTGCGGATGCGGGTGCGGCCGTCATGCGGCCATGCCGCGGGCAGGGGCGGGATTTTAGATTGCGGGTTTTGCATGGCTTCGCTGTTTCTCCGTCTGTTTCGGTTTAAGCTTGATTTCGAATACACCCGTGTTGTCCGTGACAAGGATATCGATTTGAAAGGTTGCATGGCTGATAAGGTCGAGCGCGAGAGTAACGCCGCGCTTGGTGCCTGCGTCGTACATAGCCTGCAAAAGTCGGCAGAAACCGTAGGACATCCCCATGATGAAGAGGTAAATACCGATGTTAAAAAATATGCTATCGGTCATGCGGCGCCTGCAGTGAATTTATCGGTTTGATTGCCCCATACCGTCCAGCCGGGGCGCTGGGTGCGTCCAAAGATCTCGAGATATGGGCCTTCGAAAAGAGCCTCTATCAGGGGATACATTTCCTCGGGCTTGCGGCTGTGTTCGCGGCGGCGCGTATCGACGATAACGCTTTCGATTTCAGAAATGCTTTGCGGCCAGTCACCGGTCAGCAGCAGATTGCGCTGGCGGTGGTGTTTAACCTTGGGGCTGCCGCAGGTGCCGACCAGAAACAGCTCCGCGCTGCCGCGCATGGTATAGCCTGTTCCCATAGCTGGATTGCCTGTGCCGGCTCTCTTGATCCACGGGCCGCCCGTGACGCGTTGAAAACCCCATGCCCTTAAAAGTTCAAGTGCATCGGCAAGGTGGTCAACCACTTTACCGCCGACGTTACCGGCAGCGAAGGTCGTCCACATAATCATGACGGCATCGGGCGCGGTGGCAAAAAGAATATCGTCGCGCATTGCCAGCAGCTCTTCCTGCGTCATGCAGTCGTAGTGCCGATCGGGGCTGCGTTCCTTGCCCGCATCGGAATACATTTCGTATTTCCAAGGCGGATCGATATACAGCACGCGGTGCTGGCTTTTGGGGAAGGGGATCATGGCGCCAGTCTCTCTGAAAGATTGGGATAGTTGCCATCATGCCGCGGCCACAAGTTGATAAGGTCCGGCCGTTGATGGGTGGAGTCTAAGGGAATGAC
>Ga0206116_1001845_pt1 | contig 9911 bp, 8 predicted proteins | sample 3A1Ametagenome_FD_178000 | JGI IMG/M metagenome (GOLD analysis project Ga0206116, IMG submission 178000) | Enriched microbial communities from leaf-cutter ant dump, University of Wisconsin, Madison, United States - 3A1A | ecosystem: Environmental > Terrestrial > Nest > Insects nest > Nest dump...
AGACGCAGACGAGCCGCCCAGCAGCGGCATAAGTGCGCGCTACCGAACAGCTTTTTTTGCCGCGATGGATTTCCGTACCGCGCTCAGGCGCGGCCGAAACGGCCCTTGAGGTAGTGGTAGAGAGCTCGGATCGCCTGTGCCTCGCCACCCTCGGGTTGTCCAGGCCGAGCCGCCGGCACCCAGGCGAAGATGTCGGCATGCATCCAGGTCTTCGCCTTTTCGACGAAGCGGCCGAGGAACAGCGCGGCGGTGATCGAACCGGCGAAACCGCCTGGAGAGACATTGTTGAGGTCGGCGATCTTCGACTTGAGGCCGTCCTCGTAAGGCGTCCATAGCGGCAGGCGCCACAAAGGGTCGCCGGCGGCAACGCTGGCCGCCGAGACGTCGGCGGCGAAGGCATCGTCGCGGGTATAGAAGGGCGGAATGTCCGGACCAAGCGCGACGCGCGCCGCCCCGGTGAGCGTTGCAAGGTCGATGAGCAGATCGGGAGCTTCGTCGTCGGCGAAGGCCAGCGCGTCGGCGAGGATCAGGCGCCCCTCGGCATCGGTGTCGCCGATCTGCACGGTAAGCCCCTTGCGCGAGGGGAAAACGTCGCCCGGCCGGAAGCTTGTGCCCGAAACGGAGTTCTCGACGATCGGCAGCACGACGCGCAGGCGCAGGTCGAGGCCGGCCTCCATGATGAGACGGGACAAGCCGAGCACGTTGGCCGCGCCGCCCATGTCCTTCTTCATCAGCAGCATGTAGCTGCCACCCTTGATGTCGAGGCCGCCGGTGTCGAAGACGACGCCCTTGCCGACCAGCGACACCTTCGGAGCGTCGGGCCGTCCCCAGGTGAAGGTGATCAGACGCGCCGGGCGGCTCGAGCCCCGCCCGACCGCCTCGACGAGCGGGAACTCGCGCGCGAGCAGGTCGTCGCCGAGGTATTCCTCGAACACGGCGCCATGGGTCGTCGCCAGCTCGCGGGCAGCCGCCGCCAGCTCGGTCGGGCCGAGGTCGTTGGCCGGCGTGTTGACGAGGTCCCGAACCATGTAGACGGCAGCAGCGATCCGCTCGGCCTCCGCGCCCTCTTCACCCTCCGGCAGGACGAGACGCGGCGCGCTTGTCTTGGGCTTCAGATAGCGCTCGAAACGGTAGGATCCGAGGGCAAAGCCCAGGACCGCTTCACCGACGTTGCCCGGCCAACCTTCGAGACGATAGGTGCCGGCCGGCAGAACGGTCGCAAGCTTGCCGGCGAGAAGCGGCGGTCTGCTGGCTCCTTCGCGACCGAGGCCGAACAGCGCTGCCGCCACCTCGCCATCGCCGTTCGGCAGCAGCAGAAGCGTTCCCTCATCGGCCGAGAAGGCATTGGCCTTCGCCCAGGCCGTAGCGCCGAGCTCGGCAAGCTTGGCTTCGAGGCCCTCGGTCGTGACGGCGTGGACGGGAATGGCGGTTTCATCGGCGGCGGCAAAGGCGGGCAGCAAGACGGCAAACTCCGGTTGGCATTTTCCCGAATGTAGAGAGACGGGCGAGCCGCGGCAAGGTGACCTTGGCAGTTGGCAAAGCACCGGGTTAACCGGCCGTTAGGGTTAACAGATTATCAAAGTTGGGCTCCGAGGCGGTGGTGCCGCCCCCATCACGGTGAGACCGATGCAGTTTTCCATTCGACGTTCCGCGCTTCTCGCCCTGCTGCTGCCGCTTGCGCTCGCCTCCGCCGGGTGCGCGAACAACAGACCGGTGCTCACCACCAGGGGCGACGTCTCGGTGACCGGTTCCGTGGATCGGATGACCGACGCGCAGATCACCGCCGCCGCATCGGCCTGGGGGCAGCGCTACGACGCCGACCCCAAGAACCGCACCAACATTCTCAACTACGCCGCGGCCCTTCGCCTCGGCGGCCGCACCGACCAGGCCGTCGCTGTGCTCGAAAAGGGCATGGTCGCCACGCAGAACGACCCCGAAATGAGCGCCGCCTATGGCAAGGCGCTCGCCGCCAACGGCAACTTCGACCAGGCGCTCAGGGTCATCCGCCAGACCCAGCAGCCCGATCGCCCGGACTGGAAGCTCTATTCCGCCGAGGGCGCCATCCTGGATCAGCAAGGCAACCCGGCCGATGCGCGGGCCGCCTACCAGAAAGCCTTGCAGATCGCGCCCGGCGAGGCCTCGATCTACAACAATCTCGCGCTGTCCTATCTCCTGGCCGGCGACGTCGCCAACGCGGAGACAACCTTGCGAAAGGCAGCGGCCTTGCCCGGTGCGACCAGCCGCATTCGCCAGAACCTGGCGCTTGTGCTGGGATTGCAGGGCAAGTTCAAGGAGGCCGACGCCATCGCCCGGCAGGAGCTTGACCCGGCGCAGGCGGAAACCAACGTCGCCTATCTCAAGGCGATGCTGAGCCAGACCAATACCTGGAAGGAAGCCCGCAAGCAGGGCTGACGGGAGGAGACGCTGCCCAGGATCATCAATCTTGCGGATGTCGCCTTCGCCCCCGAGGACGACATCGATCGAACCGCGCCCGAGGGTTATGCGGCCCGCTTTGCCGCCATCGGCGCTCAGCTCGGCGCCCGGATGCTCGGTTACTCGCTGATCGAGACCGCCCCGGGATGTCGCGCCACGCCCTTCCACAACCATCGATACAACGAGGAAATGTTCCTGATCCTCGAGGGGCACGGCAGCGTGCGCATCGGCTCCGAACGATATCCGGTTCGGGCCGGTGACATCGTCGCCTGTCCGGCCTGCGGCCCGGAGACCGCCCACCAGATCGAGAACACGTCGGACAAGCCGCTCCGCTACCTCGCGATCTCGACCACGAAGGAGCCCGACGTCGTCGACTACCCGGATTCGGGCAAGTTCCTAGTGACGGGGCGTGTCTCGGCCGACGACGGTGCGCGCACCGAACGCTTCCGCTTCATGGGACGGCCGGAAACGAGCCTTGGCTACTGGGACGGCGAGGACTGACGCAGACGCTCACTCGCCGCGCGGCGGCGCATAGGCGGCCGGGTCGACCGTCTCGGGGCGGCCGGGAAGATCGAGCCGAGCCGTCCGGGGCGCCGTCTCGGCAATCACCTTGCCGTTCCGGACCACGCTGAGACGCGTCGGCTTCAAACGGATCGCCTCCACCGTATCGCGGGCCTGAAGCACCACGAGGTTGGCGGCCTTTCCTACCTCAAGCCCGTAATCCTCAAGACCGATGGCCTTCGCCGCCCGATCGGTGACGCAGTGGAAGGCGGTATCGATGGCGTCGAGCGCCGTCATCTGGCCGACATGCACGGCCATCGACGCCACCTCCAGCATGTCGCCCGACCCCATGGAGTACCAGGGGTCCATCACGCAGTCGTGGCCGAAGGCGACGTTGACGCCGGCCTTCAGCAACTCGGGCACCCGCGTCATGCCCCGACGCTTGGGGTAGGTATCGTGCCGCCCCTGCAGCGTGATGTTGATCAGCGGATTGGCGACAGCGTGCACGCCGGCTTCCCGCATCAGGGGAATCAGCTTGGAGACGTAGTAGTTGTCCATGGAGTGCATGGAGGTGAGGTGGCTGCCCACCACCCTGCCCTGCAGGCCGGCGCGGATCGTCTCGGCGGCCAGCGTCTCGATGTGGCGCGACAGCGGATCGTCGCTCTCGTCGCAATGGAGATCGACCATCAGGCCCCGCTCGGCGGCGATCTCGCAAAGGCGACGCACCGAGGCGGCGCCATCGGCCATCGTCCGCTCGAAATGCGGAATGCCGCCCACGACGTCGACGCCCATGTCGAGCGCCTTGAGAAGATTGCGCTCGGCCGTCGGCGACCGATAGAAGCCGTCCTGCGGGAAGGCGACAAGTTGCAGGTCGATGTAGGGGGCGACCCGCTTCTTCACCTCCAGCAGTGCTTCGACGGCCAGAAGCCGGTCGTCGCAGACGTCGACGTGACTGCGGATGGCGAGAAGCCCCTGGCTGACGGCAAGGTCGCAGTAGCGAAGCGCCCGCTCGACCACCGCCTCCTGGGTGAGGAGGGGCTTGAGTTCGCCCCAGAGCGCGATGCCTTCCAGCAGCGTGCCCGACCGGTTCATGCGCGGCAGACCGAGCGACAGCGTCGCATCCATGTGGAAGTGCGGATCGACGAAGGGCGGCGTCACCAGCCGCCCGGTGGCGTCGATGGTCGTGCGAGCCGGCCCGCCGATAGCCGGCCCGATGCCCACGATGCGGCCACCGCTGACGGCGATGTCGATGCCAGTGCGGCCGTCGGCGAGATTGGCGTTCTCAATGAGCAGGTCGAGCATGGGGAGCCTCGGTCGGACGGAATTCAGGAGGGCGCTTGGGTCGTCGGGGCCGCGTCGGTGTGGTCCTTGAGATAGGTCCACAGGCGCTCGACGCGGGCGCGGACCTTGTCCATGTTTCGGTAGATGCGGATGCGCATGTCGATCACCGCCTCGGGATCGACGGCTACCAGCCTTCCAGACTCGATCTCGGCCTGGATAGTATTGGCGGGAAGCCAGGCCACGCCGCGCCCGGTGATGGCCATGGTCTTGATCGCCTCGGCCATCGGGTTCTCGTAGATCTTGGCAAGGTTCAGCGCCTCGCCGCGCTCGGCGAGCAGCACGGACACCAAACGGCCGAGGAACGTCTCGGGCGCATAGGCAAGATAGGGAACCGGCTTGTCCGATCCGCCGGGCAGTGGGAACAACGGCGCCCCGGTCGGGTCGGGCGCGGACACCGGCATGACGCGGTCGCCGCCAAGGTCGAGAGAAGGGAAACGCTCGGGATCGAGCAGCACCGGAACGCGCGGGTGCTCATAGGTGAGCAGGAAGTCGCAGTCGCCTTCGGCGAACATGCGGACGCTGTCGTGGAAGTTCTCGGTGATCAGTCGGGCGTGGATCGGTCCGAAACCCGCCTCGACATCCTTGAGCCACCAGGGGAAGAAGGAAATCGACAGGGAATGCAGCGTCGAGAAGGTGAGAATGCCCTGCCCTTGTGCCCGCCCGGAGCGCAGTTCGGCGCGTTCGAGCAGGATGAGGCGCAAAACCTCCTCGGCGGTCTCGCGGAAACGGCGGCCTTCCGCCGTGAGCGTGGTCGGATAGGTGGAGCGATCGACCAGCGGCACGCCGAGCCACTGCTCGAGCTGCTGGATGCGGCGGCTGAAGGCGGACTGTGTTACGCGGCGCTCCACCGCAGAGCGCGAAAAACTGCGTGTGTTGGCGAGGCTCACGAAATCCTCGAGCCACTTGATCTCCACGAACTGGCACTCCCATTCGAGGCTCGCGGCCTCAGCGCCGACAGGCGCGCCCGGAAAAAGGTCACGCCCGTTATGTACGCAGACGGAAGGTAAAGTCGAGCCCCGACGTCATGACAGCCGCCCGAAGCGGTTGTCATGCTTGTTGTTCTGCCCGCCGGTCGCCGGATCAGGACTGCTTGGCAAGGAAGCTTTCGATGGCCTCGACGACAAGGGCATGATCCTCGTGCTGCGGCAGGCCCGACACGGTGACGGTGCCGACGAGCCCGGTGCCGATCACCCTGATCGGGAAGGCGCCGCCGTGGGCGGCGTACTCCTTCGGATCAACCAGCATCGCCTCGTGAAAGGGCACGTCCTTCAGGACCGCCCGCCGCCCCATGTAGTAGGACGAGTGACCAAAGCGCATGACGACGGCGTTCTTGCGGATCACCCACTGATCGTTGTCGGCGGTGGTGCCGGTGAGAGCCGCGTGGAAAAGCTGCTGGCCGGCGCGGGTCACGTCGACGGTAATCGGCAGGTTGCGGGAGCGGCCGAGCTCCACCAGGATGAGACCGAGCGCGATGGCGGTGTCGTTGTCGAACTTGGGGAACTGAAGACGGTCTTCCTGCGCCAGGAGATCGTCGAGAAATTCCTGAGAGATAAAGGTCATGGTCGCGTCCCCGCGAATTTTCCAGTGATGAGGCCGACCAGAGGCGGCAGCCGCTCATAATAGACGGCGGCGAGCGCCATGACATAGGAAAGCCCGCCGATCAGCGTGGCACCCACAAGACCAAGGGCGGTGTGCGGCCAGTCGATGGCATGGACGACGCCTGCCATGACGGCGGTGGCAAGCGCGATGCGAACGGTATCCGCCACGGGGAAGCGGAAGCCGCAGATGCGGATGGCAAGAGTGGCCGAGAATGCCAGCGTCAGGCCAGACGCAATCAAAGCGCCCACGACCACGCCGACGAGATAGTTCATGTAAAAGCCGACGACTGCCAGACCGGCCGTGGCGACGATCTCGAACAGGCCGACGATGACCAGCAGGCCATAGCGACGGTCGAGCGTCAGCATCTGGCCGGTGGCGTGCGAATGATAGGCGCGAACCATGCCGCCGAATGCGGCGAGGCCAAGGATGGAGCGGGTCACCTCGCGGTAGGTTTCGGCGACCGCCAAATCGACGAGAATGTCGGTGACGAGCCAGAGGCCCACCACCGACGGCAGCAGTACGGCGGTCAACAGCGCGGCATTGGTCTTGAGCTGTTCGAGGGCCGCGTCGCGATCGCCAGCATTGATCAGCCGAGCGGCGATCGGGAAGGCGGCCACGGCCACCAGCATCGAGGCGACGGAGGCCGAGCGCCGGCCAAGCCCCCAGCCGACCGCCATCAGGCCAAAGGCAGCGGAACCGCCGATATGGTCGACGACGTAGCGAATGCCATTCTCGCCGAACCAGCCGATGCCATTGACCGCCAACATCGGTCCACCGTTCAGAACGGCGGCCTTGAATATGGTAAGATCGAGACGCGCCGTCCTGAGGCTGGCGCCGATCATCGGCAGAGCGACGACGGTGCCGAGCGCCTGCATCGCCGCATAGGCGACCAGAAGCTCGCCGGCGGACGCACCGAAGATCTCGGTTGCAACGACGCCCGCCACCAACCCGCCGACCGGACCCGACGTCAAAAGCAGGGTGTAGGCGAGAATCTTGTCCTGGGCGCGGGCCCGCTCGCCGAAATGGTTGTTGAGGCCGCGCGTCACGTAATAGGCGGCGATGATCAGGAAGACGAGAAGCGGATCTCCGTTCCCGTCAAAGAAATGCATGGAGAGAGCGGCGGCGGCAAGCTCGGGAAGCGTCATCAGAACGAGCAGCGTCGTCTCTGTCTCCAGATAGCGACGACGCCCGGTGACATCCTCGGCCGGGGGCAGGAACCGCAGCGTATAGAAGGAAAACCAGGACCGGCTCAGCATGTAGGCCAGTTCCTGCGTCGATGTGACGAGTACGAAGGTGGACATCTGCGCCGGTGGTAGCCACCAGGTCCAGATCATCACCGACAGGAACTGGGCGACCGGCGACAGGAATTGCGCCGGGAGATAGAGGATGGTCTGGCGGATCAGCATGTCGACGACCTTTCCGATGACCGCGGGCGGCAGGCAAAGGCCGTGGTGATAAGGGTCGTCAAGAGACCAAGCTCGAGCGACTTAGTGGAGAAGGAAGATACCGCCGTCGATATCAGGAAATAGATGCCGAGCGGCAGAAGAACGGAAGCCCCGAACCGGCGGACCAGTTCGGCGAAGAAGGCGGCAAGCCCCATAAGAAAGAACACTGTGACGAAGCCGCCGTAATAGGCGACGAAGCCGATATAGGCGCTCTCGATGGCAACCGGCGTGCCGATCCTCGGCAGCATTGCCTTCACGGCGGCGACATCGGGCCCGAAGATCACCTCGGACCACGACATGTCCCTGAAGATGGACAGCATGGCGACGCGGGCCATGGCGCTGCCGTCGTCGTCGATGAAGCGAGCGATGAGGCGGTCGACAAAGCCGCCATCGACGACGAGCACCGTGCCGATCACCAGCAAGGTGACGGCGAAGATGGCCGCGCCGGCCAGAGGAAGCTGGAAGCGGCGCCCGAGCAGCAGGCGAGCGCCCGAGAAAGCGGCGATGGCGAAAAGCGCGCCGGCCGACAGGACGATGGCGGTACGTCCGCCAAAGAAGAACAGCGCGCCGAAGTGAAACAGCACCAGGAAGAGACGCGGTCCCCTTCGGAACGGCCCGGCGCCGAGAGCCAGCGATACAAGGCAGACCGCCGTGGTCATGGCGTTCATCAACGGATGGCCGAGCAGAGCCGTCGCCCTCCACTCCCAGGAAAGCAGCTCGCCATTGACGTAGAGGGGCGTCAGGCGAAAGCCGCCGAGCACCTCGGCGTAGCCGAAGAAACTGTTGACCGCGAGAACGCCCTGAACAAGCAGCGCGACGAACCGTATTTCCTGGGGCTGCAGTCGTACGAGGGACGCGAACAGGCAGGCCGTCAGCACGAAGTTGTCGGTGACCTGGGAGATCGGCGTTTTCTGAACGCCGATGACCTGGAAGGCGAGCAGCCCTATGGCGAGGAACAGGACGACCAGCCCCGGGCTTTCGCGCCAACAACGAGCCAGGAAGGGTCCGAGACCGCCATCGGCGACAATCCAGGCGGCCAGCGCCAATACGGACAGATAGCTGGCCGGATGGATCTTGGTGAGCGAGCTGCCACCGGCCGCGTCATAGGGGATGCCGACGAGATTGAGCATCTGGCCGGACAGCAGGAAGAGCGCGAGCACGGAAAGAACCGTCAGGCCGACCGCCAACGGTCGGACATCGATCGCAAAGCCGACGCTGCCGGCGCGATAGGAGACGGGTAGCTGATACGCCCGCAAAGCCATGCCGAGATCGATCCGAGACTGAAACCTGCCGAAAATCAGAAAGGGATCGTCACGACTGCCTGGTTAACCCCGGGTCTTCGCGAGGAGGGCCGGTGCCTCTATTTCGACCGACAGCGTTCACGTTTCCTTAAGCGCGCCGTCTTATGGTTAACAAGCTGCAAACACGGGCGGAAAAGCAAGTTGAACAGCCTCATCATATCCGACGACCAGAGCATCGTTAGGCCGATGACCGAGGAAACGCGCCGCCCGGGCGAGGTCGACATCGGCCTGCTGATTTCCATTCTATTTCGTCAGTGGCGCCTGATCCTGGTCGTCACGCTGCTGTTCGTCGGCTCGGGTTTCGTCTATGCGACGTTCGCTCCCCGCGTCTGGCAATCGACGGCCAGGGTGCTGCTCGACCCTCGCGACAAGCAGGTGGTTGCCGGTCCCGGCCTGTCCCAGCCCTTGCAGGGCGTCGACGCCGTCTGGATCGACACCCAGGCCAACGTCGTCACCTCCGCCTCGATCCTTTCGACGGTCATCGACACGTTGGGGCTCGAAAGCGACCCTGAGTTCGGCGGCAGCCGCGACACGACGCTGAGGGCACTGGTCAAGGCCATCAAGGTGGAGCGCGCCGACCAGACCTATGTGCTCGACATTTCGGTTCGCAGCGGCTCGGCCGACCGATCCGCCCGCATTGCCCAGGAACTGGCCGAGGCGTTCGTCGCCAACCAGGTCGAGGTGAAGCAGGCTGCGGTCCGCGAGGCGAGCAATCTCATCAACCGGCAGCTCGACGATCTTCGGGCCAAGGCGCGCGCGGCCCAGGAGAAGCTCGAGGCCTATCGTCGCAACCATGGAATCCTTACCGCCAACGGCCGCTCGGTGGACGAGGATACCCTGCGCCAGCTCAATGATGCCTACGTCGCCGCTCGCCTGCGCACCCAGGACGCCAAGGCTCGCCGCGACAAGATCGCCGCCGCCCGCGCCGGCGGATCGGACGCGGCCCTCACGGGCATCGACTCCACAGTCCTGAGCCGCCTCAAGATCGAGCGCGCCCTTGCCGCCCGCACCGTCGGCGAGCTCGGCCAGGATCTCGGTCCGAACCATCCTCGCATGGTGGCGGCACGGGGCGATCTCGTGCGCGCCGAGTCGCAGATCGAAGGCGAGCTGAAGACGCTCTCGGCCAGCGCCGACGCCGAGTACCAAGTGGCGGCAGCCGCCGAGGCGGCGGCGCGAAAGGCGCTCGATGACGCCGGCGCCGTGGTCACCGACACCGGCGAGCGGACCATCGAGCTGCGCGAACTCGAAAACGAAGCCTCCCTGCGCGCCGACATGTACAAGACCTATGTCG
>Ga0206116_1001849_pt1 | contig 9888 bp, 9 predicted proteins | sample 3A1Ametagenome_FD_178000 | JGI IMG/M metagenome (GOLD analysis project Ga0206116, IMG submission 178000) | Enriched microbial communities from leaf-cutter ant dump, University of Wisconsin, Madison, United States - 3A1A | ecosystem: Environmental > Terrestrial > Nest > Insects nest > Nest dump...
GGCCAGCTCCGGCTCGGGAGCGAGATCGGCGACGTCCTCAAGAGGGACCTCGGCCACCTCCTCGACGGCCGCCTGCTCGACGCTTTCGAGCGGCGGCAACTCCGGCTCCGGTGGAAGGTCGATCATCACCACGGCCTCCGGCGCGGCCACCGCCGCCGAAGGGCCATCGGCGGGAAGGAGCCACCAGAGCGCCGTGCCGTGCAGTGCCAAGCCGATAGCGCCGGCCAGCGACCAGCGGGCGAGCCCCGATCGTCGCGACAAGAGGTCGGCCATCGTTCCTGAAGGAGTGCCCATCGGATCGGTTCGGTCTCTCGGCTTCTCTTAGGATGGCTCAGCCGCCGGCCGCAGCGGGGCTTGCGACCCGCTCGATGCCGACCAGCGCCACCTTGAGGTAGCCGGCCGCCCTCAGAAGGTTCATCGCCTCCGTCAGATCGCCATAGGCCACCGTCTTGTCGGCGCGAAGAAAAATGCGCTCGGCCTTGTCGCCGCCGGTCGCCTCGTCGAGATGGCTTGCCAGCGCCTCGCGCGCCACCTTGTCCTCGCCGACGCTGATCGACAGATCCTCGCCCACCGTCACGTAGAGCGGCTTTTCAGGCCGCGGTGCGGCGGCGGCCGTCGAACCGGGCAGATCGACCGGCACGTCGACGGTGGCGAGCGGCGCCGCCACCATGAAGATGATCAGCAGCACCAGCATGACGTCGATGAAGGGCGTCACGTTGATTTCGTGGTTCTCGGAAAGCTCGGTTCCGTCGTCGAGCCGGGCAGCCATGGCAAGTTCTCCTTCAGGGGCCGGGCCGACGAAGCCGGCCGCATCTTCGGTTCATGGGGCCAGCAGACCGGTATCGAGCCGGCCGGTTTCGAGGTCGCGCGACAGGGTGCGGATGAGCCCTTCGGAAAGGTCGGTCATCTCGGCACGGTAGGCGGTCGTCCGACGGGCGAGGTGGTTGTAGACCACCACCGCAGGGATGGCCGCGACGAGACCGGTGGCGGTGGCGAGCAGCGCTTCGGCGATGCCCGGCGCCACCACGGCGAGATTGGTCGTCTGACTTTCGGAAATGCCGACGAAGGCGTTCATGATGCCCCAAACCGTACCGAACAGGCCGACGAAAGGAGCCGTCGAGCCGATGGTGGCGAGAAGGCCAGTCCCGGCCATCGCCCTCCGACCCGCCGCCGCCTCGAGACGGGCGAGGCGCGAGCGCACCCGCTCGACAAGACCACCGGCAACCGGGCCGCTAGCGGTCGTTCCGGTCTGGGAGATCTCCTCGCCGACTTCGGCCAGCATCAGGGCGAGCGGTCGCGGTAGGCGAGCGTGACGTACGAGACCGGCAATGCCAGCCTCCCCGGCGACCACCGCGACGCCGCGCCGAGCCGCCCGGCCGAGGGCGGAGAGCTCCAGCACCTTGCCGACCAGGATCACCCAGGTGACCAGCGAGGCGGCGATCAGGCCGGTCATCACCGCCTTGACCACCAGATCGGCGGCCATGAACATGCCGAAGGGCGTCAGGTCGTGCGGCAGGGCGACGGCGGCCGTGCCGGCAGCGGCTAGAGTGTCGGGGTTCATCATTGCCTCACTTGTCGAAGGGGGCGGTGACGCGCGAACGCGGCTCCACGAGGTCGAGGCAGGCATCGGCTGCGAGCCCCTCCGCCTCGCAGGCCAGTACGTCGTTGATCAAGAGCCGACCGACACCGTCGCAGGCGAGTCCCTTGAGGTCGAATGTCTTGACCACCGTCCGGCCCGCCTTGAGCGGCCCGGCGTCGACGCCGACCCGCTTGGTTACGATGCCGGCGCCGTCGAACACGACGAGATCGAGTTTCAGGGTGGCGAAAGCCGACTGTGTGCCGTTCTTTTCGACCAGCGTCACGCGGCAATCGTCGGCCATGGCATCAAGCCGGTTCAGTTCCAGCGAGAAGGTACCCGCCGAAGAGGACTGCGCGAGCGCCGGGTTGGCGGCAATTGTCAAGGTCGCCGCCAACAGGAATGCAGGCAAGCGCCGGACAGGCACGGGAACGGAATCGGTCATCGAACTGGCCCCTGAACTCTGCGGTACGGACAGGCATCTGCGCGCATGTTTGACTCGACGGAGCCCGGTCTCTCGGCCCCGCCCAGACAGTGGCACTTATTGCAAACGCCTCTCAGTGTCAGTGCTATTTCAAGCTCATCGGTATTCAAACCTATAAACTTGATTTGTGCACTCGTCTTTTATCGCCAGATCGTCGACCTGGCAATCGGCAGAGAAGAAGGCGCTCGATGATCGGTTCTGGGTCGCAAACGACCAACCATTTTCCATGGGCCATCCCGAAAGACGAGCATCGTCTGCCTCCGGAGTTTTAGGCATCAATCCCGTCATTCGTCGCTCGGACGTGCCGCACGGGTCTTCTCTCGGACGGCCGGCAACCTTGCCTGCACATGCCGAGCGGCGCGGCGCATGACAGCGTGGCCGCTGAGAACGGTTGTCGCTATAGTGGCGCCATCCGGGGCAGGCAGAGGTCGCAATGGTGCGTTCAGGGGGTAGATGGCTCGTCGAGGTCCACGACAAGATCGATGGCCTCGAAGCCGAATGGTCGGCACTGGTCGGCCAGCACAATGCAACGCCGTTCCAGAGCTACGGCTTCACGCATCTTTTCATTCGGCAGCTTCTGACCAACGGCGCCGATGCGCCAGTTGTGGCTTTGGTGCGATCGCAAGACGGCCGCCCTGTCGCCCTCTTCGTGATGCTGCGATCGCGCCAGTTCGGACTACGCTGGCTTCGGACGGATGCCAGGCCGATCGACTTCTGCTCGCCCGTCTTCGACAGTTCGCTCACTGAAGACGACCTTCGTGACATCGTTCGGGCGGTGCTCGTCGCGATTCCCGGCGTCGATCTTCTCTATTGCAACCGCATGCCCGAGCGTTTCGAGGGAGGACCGAACCCGTTCGTTCGCCTGTCCAACGCAGCTCGCCTGCGGCTTTCGGCGTGGAAGATCGAGCTGGCCGGCCGCAGCGCCCAGGACCTTGCCGCGGCCCGTCCAGCCAAGTTTCGCGCCAATCTGCGCCGCAGCACGAAAAATCTTGCCCAGGCGCACCGGCGAGACTTTTCGCTGGCCATGGGAAGCGAGATAGACAGCGCCGACATTGCCGCTTTCAGGGAACTGAGAACGACCAGTACCGAGGAAAAGGGGCGCAGGGACATCCTGTCCCAGGACGAATGGTCCAACATCTACCTCAGCCTTCTGAAAGGCGAAGGCGGAACCTGCCAGGGTTGGCTCTCGAAGCTGGAGGCCGACGGAGAACCGATCGCCTTTCTGTTCGGCATCTGCGTGGGGCGGTGCATCGTGGCAACGCTGACGGCCTCGAAGCTCGGCCCGTGGAAGCATTACTCGCCCGGGCTCCAGCTGTTTTCCGAGACCATCGAGCATTTCCGTGCCGCCGGTTACGACTGCTTCGATCTGTCCATCGGCGACATGGACTACAAGCGCCGTTTCGGCTGCGAGGAAATCCCTCTTCATGATGCCCTCTTTCCCAAGACCCTCGCAGGTCGAGCCTACTATCTTTTCTGGCGGCTGAAGGTGGCTGTCCGTGCCCGCCTGAAGCCTCTTGCCGAAGCGCGCGCCAGCAAGGACAAAGGCGCCAAGCCTGCTTGACCGCCGTCGCGCGGTCCAGCCGCGACCTCATCGGAGATTTCGTGCGTTGCGAACGATCGTCATTCCGGGAACGGATATCAGGACGTCACCGATCGGACTGGGTTGCGCATCTCTCGGATCGCGCATTTCGCCGACGCTGGGCCGACGCATGCTGGAGGCGGCGTTCGAGGGTGGCGTCACCTGGTACGACGTCGCTCCATCCTATGGCGCCGGCCGGGCCGAGGAGATCTTGGCGCCCTTCGTCGCCGCCCATCGCGATGATCTGTTCGTCTGTTCCAAGGCCGGGCTCGTGCCGCCCAAGAACAACGGACTGATGCGGCTCGCCTACGATATCGGCCGCCCCCTGGTATCGGTGGCGCGCGGCCTGTCACGCCGCTTCCGATCGATCAAGGCGACGCGAAATCGGCGCGTGGCACTCAATGGCGATTTCCTTGAAGCTTCCATCGCCTCGTCGCTGAGGCGGCTGCGCACCGACCATCTCGACGTCTTTGCGTTGCACGACCCCGACCCGGCCGATCTCGACCGCGACGACGTCATCCGCGCCCTTGAACGGATCCTGGAGCGCGGCGACGCGCGTCACATATCGATGGCCGGATCGCTCGACGCGGTTCTCTCGGCGGCGGCGCTGCCGGTCTTCACCTTCTTCCAGCTTGCCGACGACCCGGATGGGCGGCAGTTGCCGGCCCTCAACGCCGCACTGGACAGGCCAGCCGGCCGCATCATCCATTCGGTGTTCGGCGTCGGCGGAGCCAGAGACAGAATGATCAGCCGCCTGAGGGCGCATCCGGAGCTGGCGGCCGAAGCCGCAGCTGCCGGCTATGGCGAGCGACCGGAAGAGATCGCCACGACCCTTCTCATGCGGCGGGCCTTCGCGGTCAATCCGGAAGGCGTGGTGCTATCCTCGATGTTCTCGGCCGGCCATCTCGCCCACAATCTTCGGCTCGCCTCCGAGCCTCTCGACCCTGCCGCCCCGCAACTGGCGGAGAGAATCCTGTCCGCCACTTGACGCTGCCCGTCCGGGCGCGGATAGCTTTAGAAAACAGAGGAATAGACATTGATCTCGACCTCGTTGACCGCCCCGCCGATTGCCGATCACGACATCTGCATCGTGGGATCTGGCCCTGCCGGCCTCGTGCTGGCTCTCGAAGCGGCGCGGCTCGGAAAACGCGTTCTGGTGCTGGAATCCGGTTCGGCGCGGCCCGACCGCCTGCAGCAGAGCCTGTCGGATGCCGACATCGTCGATCCCCTGCGCCACGACGACATGTCGATCGCGGTTTCCCGGCAGTTGGGCGGCACGTCCAACCTCTGGGCGGTCCGATGCCAACCGTTCGACCCCATCGATTTCGAGGCCCGTCCGGAGTTCGCCGACGCCACCTGGCCGATCGGACATGCGGACATTTCACCCTATTACGACAAGGCCGTCGACTATCTGACAGCCGGCGCCAACGTGTTCCGGGCGCCGATTGCCGGCGTCGAGATCGACGACGACGCGATCGACTACACGCGCCTTGAGCGTTTTTCGCGCGTTGCCGCCATTCAGGTGGCGCACGCGGCGGAGATCGAGCGTTCATCGCTGATCGACGTTCGCCTCAACGCCACCGTCGTCGACATGGCTTTCGAGGGTGGCCGCATCGCCAGCCTGACAGTCGCCGACCGCGACGGCACGCGACGTACGCTGCCGGTGAACACGGTCGCGCTGGCCGCCGGCGGCCTTGAAAGCACGCGCCAGCTGCTGGTTCTCCAGAACAAGCACCCGCACCTCTTCGGTGGCAAGGACGGGCCGCTCGGCCGCTACTACATGGGCCATGTAATCGGTGAGGTCGCCGATATCACCTTTGCGTCCGATGCTCTCGACGCGGCCTACGACTTCTACCTCGATGAGCACGGCTCCTATGCCAGGAGACGGCTGATTCCGTCGGATGCCGCACAACGCGAGCATCTCCTGCCCAACGTTTCCTTCTGGCCGGTTGTGCCGCCGGTTGCCGACGCCCGCCACAAGAGCGGCCTGCTGTCGGCGGTCTGCTTCGCCTTCGCCCTGAAGCCGATCGGGCGACTGTTCATCGCCGAGGCAATCCGGAAGAGACATATTCCCGACGACCTCGCCATCTGGCCGCACGTCGTCAACATCGTCCGCGACCTGCCGCGTGCCGCCCTCAGCCTGACGGCCTTTCTCTACCGGCGCTACGTGGCTCGCCCGCCGATGCCGGGCTTCTTCGTCCGCAATGCGGCGCGTCGCTATGGTTTGTCCTACCATGCCGAGCAGATCCCTCAGCCCGACAGCCGCGTCACGCTCGCCGAGGATTACGATCGCCTGGGCCTGCCCAAGCTGCGGATCGACTATCGGTTTTCCCGCGCCGACGCCGAGGCGGTATGGCGCGCCCACGAGCATCTTGCCGCCTGGCTGACGCGTACGGGTGCCGGCCATCTTGAGTATCGACAGCCCCCCGAAGAAACGGTGGATGCCATCCTGGCGCTTGCCGCCCATGGCACGCACCAGATCGGCACCGCCCGCATGGCCGCTCGCCCCGAGGACGGCGTCGTCGACCAGGATCTACGCTGCTTCGGCGTCGACAATCTCTATGTCGTGAGTTCGGCGGTGTTCCCGACATCAGGCCAGTGCAACCCGACGCTCAGCATCGCTGCCTTTGCGGTGAGGCTCGCCGAACACCTCTGCGACGGGGAACGATCGTGACGGACGTCCATCCCTTTCTCGGCATATCCTTCAGCTGCGGATCGATCGGAGATATCGTCGAGTTGATCGTCGGGGCGGCACGCGGGGAGCGAACCAGAATGCTGGTGACGCCGAACGTCCACCATGTGGTGGCGCTCGACCGGCAACTACCGCCGGAGACGGTGGCAACCTATCTTTCCGCCGATCTGTTCCTTTGTGACAGCAAGGTGCTTGGCCGCCTCGGCCGCTGGAGTGGCCTCGCGCTGACGCCGCGCACCGGCACCGACCGGGTGGCCGACGTGCTGGCGGCGCCGGGAAACCGCGATCTCGTCATCGCCATGGCCGGCCCATCCCAGGTCCAGGCCGAAGCGATGGCGTCCCGGTTCCCCGACTGGCGCTTCCAGCTGATCGAGACGCCGGCGCGGCTGGTGCCAGGAACGGACGATTGGAGAAAGACCGTCGCGATGGCGGCGGAAGGCGGCTGGCAGATCCTGCTCTCCTGCCTGTCGTTTCCCAAGCAGGAGCTGTTCGCAGCCGACGTGAGGGCGGCACGCCAAGACAAGGGCGGCGTCATTCTCTGCGTCGGCGCCGCCATCGACTTCCTGAGCGGCACGCTGCCCCGGGCACCGGACGGCTGGCAGCGGCTCGGGCTCGAATGGCTGCACCGGCTACTGTCCGAGCCGCGCCGCCTGTGGCGCCGCTATCTGGTGGATGGCCCCAAGGTGTTCCTCATCTATCTGAGGCAGCGTCGCTCGGGCTCGTCCTGACAGCATCGGCCACCGCCGCCCGGTAGCGGGCGATCGTCCGCTCCGGAGCAAGACGCTCGTAGAGAACCTCGGAAGCGGCGGCGATCCTCGCGCGGTACGCGGCATTGTCCTCGACCAGTTTCACGAGAGCGGCGGCGATGTCCGACGTGTTGCCCGGCCGGACCCCGACGCCCACGTCGAGCCCGTCGAGATAGCCGTCGATGCCCGAGCCGAGCGTGTGGAGAATGGGCGTACCGGCGAACAGCGCCTCCGGATAGACCATGCCGAAAGTTTCCTGATGCGAGGGCAGCGCCATGGCGAGGGCGCCGCCGAGATACGAGAGCAGGTCGTCGTGCGGCATGAAATCGCGCAGCAGCACTATCCCCTCGAGGCTATGCGCGGCGATCAAGGCCCGCACGCGGACCAAAGCGTCCTCCGGCCCCTCGCCGATCACTTCGAGGCTCACATCGGGAAGCCGATCGCGGACGCGGGCGAACGCGGCGATCAGCTCCGGCAGTCCCTTCTTGTCGATCGCTCGCAGCGACATCGGCGTCACGATGACGGGCCTCGGCGGCTCCGGCTCGATGACGGCCCTCGCGTTGAAGACGATGTTGGGCAGGAGGTCGGTCTTCCGAGGATCGACGCCCGTGTAGCGCTCGAAGCCGTCCCGGTACCAGGCGGACACGTGGTAGATCCTGGCGGCATCGTGCGCGATGCGACGGAACCACGGACGATAGGTCGGCTTGGAACGGAACACCTTGCGTTCCACCTCGCCCCGCATCGAACAGAACAGCGCCGCGCCGAAACGGCGGGCGACGAGCCAACCGGCAATCCCTTCGAAGGTGAAGCGATGGCTGTGCACGACATCCGGCCGGATCCGTTCGGCCGCCAGAAAGCGGCCGATCCGGCGCGCCACCGCCAACTGGCAGGCGGCCATGCCGATGCCGAATGGCGGCGCAAAATAGCGATAGACGATCAGCCGCCGTCCCTGGAAGTCGCCGAAGTCGCGCCATTCGACCCGGCGCGGATCGACGACGCGCTGAAGGGATACGACCACCTGCGGATGATCTGTCATGCGGTCGACGAGCCGGACCACCGCGTCGGTGATCGGCGGCGGCCGGATGGGATCGAGATAATCGGAGGAAATGTGCAGGATCGTCGGCCGTTGGCCGCTCGCGGGCGCCTGGCTTCCGGTTGCCGTGTCGCTCATCCCCACGCCGCCATCGGCCGCGAGCCGACGACTCCCTTGAGCTTGCCGATGTTGACGGCGGCGCGCTTGCCGTAGCGGAACGCCCTCGCCCGATCGAACGGTCTCAGGATCAGCCATAGGCCGGTACCGACCGTAAGTTTCAGTGCAGCGTCGACGGTCAACGCGAGACGCACCGCCCGGCCGCCGTGCCTCAGGCGTGTCTCGGCATAGATCTGGCCGCCACGGACCGCTCGGCGGAGAGCATAGGTCGGCGTGGCCCGATCCGACGGAATGTCTTCGTAGGCCCGCGCCCGGTTGGTCACCACCATGCGATTGCCGGCAGCGGCGAAGCGAAGGAAAAAGTCGTGATCCTCGCCACCCGACCGGCCGAAGGCGGGGTCGAACCGCAGATCACCGATCGCCGCGCGGCGGATCAGCGTGTTGCCGGTGCGCCCGTTCGGATGGGGGCGGCCGTCGTCGTTCCAGTTCCAGTCCTGGAAGAGCGGATCGGCGGCGACGAACCACTCGGGCGTGCCCTTGGGATAGCGCGGGAAGACGGGCCCGAACACGGCGTCGGCCGAAAAGTCCCGCGCGGCGGAGAGATGACCTTCGAGCCAATCCGGCTCGACCGTTTCGTCATCGTCGACGAAGATGAGCCAGTCGCCGGTTGCCGCTTCGAGACAGGCATTGCGGGCAAGCGAGACGTTGCCAGCACCGACGGGCACGACACGGAGCGGCAGCCCTAGATCGCGGCCGGAGACAAGCTCGGCCACCTTTCCGTCGGGGCTGTCGTCGGCGATGACCACTTCGACGGATTCGTCGTCCGGAATCCGGGTCTTGGCCAGACTTTCGAGCGTCGAGAGCAGGAAGGGGCGACCCATGCTGGCGATGAGAATAGAAATCACGTCAGCGCCCTTCCGTTGCGTAGCGTCACCGCCGACACCATCATCAGCATGAAGATGACGTTCGAAGTGGTCATGCCGTGTAGCCAATCGGTTTCAAGCAGATTCTGCCAAAGCAGGTAGAAAAGGCAGGACGTCATCAGAACGCCGGCACCGATATCCCGGTCGATCAGGCGGTCGATCCACCAGGCGATCATCAGAATGATGGAAAGGAGCATGGCCACTGCGATCACTCCGCCTTCGAGCGCCATGTCGACGTAACCGTTGTGCGAATGCGGGGCGCGGGCAATGAAGGTATCGGTCATTCGCGACGCCGGAGACGCCGGCCCGATGCCCCAGAACGACTGGAACCCCCAACCGGTCATGGGCCGCTCCGCGATATGGGTGGCCGAAAACTTCCAAAGGTCGGTGCGGCCGGTGAAGGTTGGATCTCCGCTCACCGCGCGCGACACGTCGCGATAGTCGAACCCCGGGATGCCACCGCTCACCAGAAAGGCCGCAGGAATGGTGAGGACGACCATCAGGATCGGAAGCGAGATCCTGAGGCGACGACGTATGGCAACGGCGAGAACGGCTGTCGGTGGAACCAGCAGCAGCAGCCCAAGCGAAGTCTTGGAGTGGCTGATCAGCAGCAACCCGAGGATCGCCGGCAGGCACAGGAAACCCGCCACCCTGATACGATGATCGGCGCGGGTCATGGCGTAGATTGAAAATAGCCCGGCTATGGCTACGTTGGCCCCGAGCGCGTTCTTGTGGGTG
>Ga0206116_1001855_pt1 | contig 9856 bp, 5 predicted proteins | sample 3A1Ametagenome_FD_178000 | JGI IMG/M metagenome (GOLD analysis project Ga0206116, IMG submission 178000) | Enriched microbial communities from leaf-cutter ant dump, University of Wisconsin, Madison, United States - 3A1A | ecosystem: Environmental > Terrestrial > Nest > Insects nest > Nest dump...
TAAAGACGATAAAGGCGCTACTATCCAGCTGCCTTACGGTCTTGAAGGATTTGCTCCTAACCGCCACCTGGCCACTAAAGATGGCAAATCTTTAGGCCTGGATGAAACTGCAGAATTTGTAGTGATCGAGTTCGACCGTAACGAAAAGCGTATCGTTGTTTCTCATGCAAGAGTTTGGGAACAGGAGCAATACGCTGAACGTGAAGGCGTTAAGAAAGCTGAACGTGCTGAAGCTGAAAAAACCAAGAAAGCTGTTAAATCTATCCAAAGCAAGGTAGAGAAAGCAACTTTAGGTGATTTAGGCGTATTGGCAGACCTGAAAAAGAAAATGGACCAGGAAGCCTCTGCAGCAAAAAAAGATGATGCAGCAGCCGCTGAATAAGTGCTGAATTTCATTTTAAATAAGCAATGCCCCGGACAAAATCCGGGGCATTTTTTTACCTGGTCTGGCCGTCCCCGGTCTGACCTGTTTATAATTCATATTCCACGTGCTATTATGGAACACAGAGGACGCGGATCAAGCAGGTTTACGCAGATTAAAAATTGAGTATTCTAACTGGATTATTTTTCCGACCAGTCTCAAAGCAACAAAGCCTTGGCAAATAAAACTGGATAACGGTCATCTCTTAAGCAGCCGCTCATCTAACCTTAATGTTCGGGAATAAAGGATTTTAACTTTGTTAAAATTCGGATGTGCAGGATTTAATAGCAGATTATATTCCTCGGGCATTACAGCCGATGGCACTTTTAATGCCAGGTGTTTTTTATTTTTGATAAACAGATCGCCCTTTTGTTTTATACTATCAGGCGGAGGATTCTCAAACCAATTATCAGGGAGCTGCTCTATTGAAATATCTGCAATACTGTCTTCCGGTATTTCCAAACAAACCATACAAAGATTAAGCTGAACCATAGTGGTGATATGCACCACGCTTTCCAGCATAGCCAGCGACGGAGTAGCGGCAGTATATAAAATAAAAGTGCCTTTGTTATGCCAGCGCCCCGGGTAACGGGAGGCCCCGGTACCGCTCAGGTCATCTATATATCTGCATTTGCTGATCCGGTAAACTTTCATTGGACAAAATAGGTCAATAGTGAATAGTCAATAGTGAACAATGAGCTTCTGGCTTTCGGACTCATCAGGCAAAAACCCCATGCTCAATACGCCCCAGTTCCTCAATAAGCATAGCAATACCAAGTGAAGTATCTAAAAACTCTTTTGGTTTTTTGCCTCCTAAAGCGCCAACCGGCGATGCCATCCATATTTTAAACTGCTCCAGGGTTTCAAAAACGTCGGCGCCTCTTGCGTATAAGCGGGCCAACTCTATAACACGCTCGGATTGTTCTGTGTTGAGTTTTTGAGAAGGAGTGTATCTTCTGAGGGTTCTGTCAGAAGTATGTATGATGGAAGCCACTTCCGCAGCGGAAAGATCTATTTCTTCAGCAAGGTGATCTAATGCTTTTTTGGGCACACCGGCCCGGATATAAGTAATGAAATCTGCTGTATTTTCAATGTTATGGAGGCCCTGGTCATTATGAATACCTAAAAGCGCCAGAGGCTCGGTTATACTTTTGTTGTAAACATTATAAGCTACAGCGGCTTCTTCCACAATAGAAGGTGCTTCTTCTTCAGAATGATCGTATACATTTTTTCGGCCTTTCATGTTTTTCATATTTGTCCCAAATTTACGGCCATTTGTCCGGAATGAAAAATTTTTCCTGATTTTCCGGAAATAAAAAAACCGGCGCATGGCCGGTTTTAAAAAAGTCCTTTTTATTAAAATTTATTAAAAAGTAAATCGTAAACCTAACTGTCCGCTCCACCTTGAAGTGAAGTTGTTTACATTATATGGTCTGCGTTTACCATCAATTTCGGTAAAGCTGTTTACATTAAACGTATATGCAGGTTTATATACCGTAGGTGTTGTAGTGGCTACATTGTCTTTCGTCTGGCTACCGCTAACCACCGATGTGAAAATTGTAGTTGAAAGAGGGTAGAATCCATCAGGAGTAGTCCCTGTTCCATAAGCACGTCCCCAACTGTTATTAAACATGTTGCCAATATTTAAAACATCAAAGAATACCTGAAGTTTATAAGTTTTGACTAAAAAGTCCTGAGCTATGCGAAAGTCGAAATGATTTTCCCATGGTGTACGGTCTCCATTTCTTTTTGCATTCTTACCGGCATTTTCTTTAAAATATTTGTTGTCATTCATGAATTTTTCATAAAAAGCCCACTGCTCGGAGGCTGTAACTTTAACTGCTGATGCTCCAGAACCAACAGTTAAATCTACGAAGTTCGCTTCCTCCGCAGTTCTTGGCAAATAAATTAAAGAAGTAGTGCTTGCGTCATCGTTGGTAATGGTTCTTCCTCCATTATAGTATAAGTATGATATACGCTGACCCGACTGACCATTATAAAACAGTGTAAGTGTTGTAGCAAAATTCTTTAAATACTTAAACTCTTTGGATATAAATCCATTTAACCGGGACCCCATATCAAAGTTAGAACGTGTTAATTCTAAATTGTTCAGACCATTCACTGAAGCAGAACCTCTATAGTTTGAAAGAGCAACAGATGATGGTAAGTCATTCAAAGAGTTTGCGAAACCAAATGTATATGCAAGAGATCCCATCCAGCCTCTGCTATATAACTTTTGAATTTGCCCTGTTACACTTGTTGAGACTCCTTTATTTGTATTTTCCAATTTAATTACCTGGCTGAAACGGGAGTCTATCGATGTTTGTCTCCAGTAAGGACGAGTGGTATTAGCAATTGTTAGCGTTGTATCGCCATTTTCGCTGATATTCAGATTCCTGTAAAAAGCATTGTTGATATTTTTAGTTAATACGCCTTCTAAGGTAGCAACAAATCCAGCTCCTAATTTTTTATCAACTGCCAGATTAGCTCTGAACACTTGAGGGAATTTAAAGTCTTTATCAATTACATTAATTACAGTTGGTGTGTTTGCAGGATTAGATGGAATAAAAGCTCCAAGTTGACCAGCGTTTTTATCAAATGTGAACTTAACGCCATTTGTATTTATCGCAGCGGCATTGAAATCTACAGTTCGTGTAGCAACGCCTGTGTTGCTAAATTGGTTAGATATCCAAACAAAAGGTATTCTTCCAGTAAACAAACCCAATCCGCCCCGTAACTGTAAGGAAGCATCGCCATAAACATCCCAGTTAAATCCTATTCTGGGCGATACCATAATCCTGGTTTTAGGCATTTGTGCTGTTGAAACACCATAGCTCGCAAAAGCAGTATCGAATGTACCGTTTCTTGCCGGTTCATTGAATATAATCGGAACATCAAAACGCACTCCATAAGTTAAAGTGAAGTTAGTTATTGGTTTCCATACATCCTGACCATATACAGAAAATTGAGCTGATTTAAGCTCTGCAACAGCTTTGTCGCCACGGCCAGATGTACTGTATGTCATCTGATACCTTGTCATCCCTGTATTATTGAAAAAATTTGTAAGTGCCATGGGCGAATTTCCTCCGGGGCTGTAAGTATATGCGCCATTAAATCCTTGTAAAAAAACGTTGCCGCTCTTGAAAAATTCGTTACTGGTACCAACTGTAATAGTGTGTTTATCACGGTACATTGTAAAATTATCTGTAATGGAAAAGATATCCTGATCTAAAGAGTTGGCGGCACTTGAGTATTCAGAGCCAAAATTGTAGGTTATGTTTTGAGCTACGCCTTCTCTGCCGTCATAGCTCGTTACAGATATATTAGGAGCATTACCTGTAGTTCTAAAATCTCTTATTCTGTTATAAGTAGCCCTAAAAATGTTAGAAGACCTTGAACTGAAATTACTGTTTAGCTCTAATACTGTAGAGTTTGTATTTGTATTAAACCTATAACGGGAGTTCTCAAATAATACTGCTGATTGTGAGCTACGGGAGCCTATGTCATTGCTACCATCTATATAATTATGACGCAATGTTAATTTATGCTTATCATTAATATTCCAATCGAGGCGTCCAAAAGCTGAAATTGATTCGTTTTCATTTGTTATTGCACCATAAGAACCTACATCATATCCATAATTTGACATCATGAAGTCTTTGATTTTTTGAAGAGTATCTACGCTTACAATAGAGCCAGATCCTGCTACAGTAGGATCAAATGGTAACGGAGTGGTTTTTTTGTAGCTTTCTACATTCGCATAAAAAAACAATTTGTTTTTAATTATTGGCCCACCTATACTTGCTCCGAATGTCTGATTTTTAAAATCAGGATACTTTAGTTTTTTAATAGATGAATTATAAGCATTTGCTTTACCAACAAAGCTTGCGTTTTGAAATTGACCATAAACTGCGCCATGGAATTTGTTTGTACCACTTTTTGTAACGGCGTTAATGCCACCACCGGTAAACCCGCCTTGTGTAACATCGTATGGAGATAGAACAATTTGTAACTCCTGCACCGCTTCTAAAGAAATTGGATTGACATTCGCCGCACCACCATTTGTTCCTGATGAAGTCAGGCCAAATGCATCACTTGCGTTGGCTCCGTCAATCGAAAATTGATTATAGCGGTTGCTTTGACCAGCAAAAGAAAGACCAGCTCCACTCCCGTCGTTTCCGCTGTTGCCAGCTTTTACCTGCGGGGTTAATCTGGCAAAGTCTTGTACGTTTCTGTTTACACTTGGCAAACTTTGAATTTGCCTTGTCGAAACATATGTTGATGTACCATTTCGCTGAGGACTTATAACACTACCGTTTGCAACACTCGTTACAGTCACACCTTCAAGTTCTTTACTTTCATTGGTTAATGTGGCGTCAACCACAAGTGGGCTTCCAAGCCCTACTTGCAACTCGTTAAAGTCAGCATTTTTATATCCTGTATAGGACACAGTAAGTGTATAAGGGCCGCCAATTCTAAGATTTGGCACAGTATATTGGCCTGAAGAATTGGAAACAGTACTATATTTAGAACCAGTAGGTGTGTGAATGGCAACAATTGTTGCTCCTTGTAAATTCTCGCCAGAGAGCGATTTTACGTTACCGGTAATACTACCTGTTGTTACCTGTGCCTGTACCATTGCTGCTGATAAAACTGCCAGCGCAACTAAAAATAGGATTTTCTTTACCATGTAAAAATGCTTTTAGCCAGCAAAGAAAAGCAATAAAATTTAACATTTCCCCTTCTTATGTTAACAAATTGTAACCAATTCTTAACATATAAATATCTTGATTAACATCAATTTTTAGTCATTTTCTAACGCCCACTAAGCATATACTTCATAATTATTTAACATTCCAGCACAATTCATGCTCAAAAAAATAAAAAACCTGTCAAAATATTTGACAGGCTATAAATTAGAATATAAATTAATATAAATTCAGATTAAACTGTGAGTTGTCAATAGTGAATAGTGAACAATGCCCGGATACACACTCACTATTGACCATTCACTATTCATCTTATAAATAGCTCAAATTTGTTTTAGGGCTAAGCTTGAGTAATGTTTCATACATAAGACGGATAGTGTTTTCTACATCATCCTTATGTATCATTTCTACTGTAGTGTGCATATACCGTAAAGGCATCGAGATCAGTACCGACGGGCACCCGTCATTAGCATAAGCAAAAGAATCGGTGTCTGTGCCTGTGCTTCTGCTCAACGCCCTCCACTGAACTGGTATTTTATGGTCCTCCGCTACTTTTTCTACAAATGCCAGCAGCTTGTTATGAATAGCCGGGCCATAAGCCAAAGAGGGTCCTTTGCTGCAAGCCACATCCCCTTCTATCTTCTTATTGATCATAAAATGTCCGGTATCGTGCGTTACATCAGTAATGATGGCTACATCAGGCTTGATGCGCCGGGCGATCATTTCAGCGCCACGAAGACCTATTTCTTCCTGTACAGCGTTTACCACATAAAGGCTGTACGGCAATTTCTTTTTATGCTCTTTTAATAAGCGGGCTACCTCTGCAATCATAAACCCTCCTATCCTGTTATCAAAAGCACGCCCCACATAAAAATCGTTTGCCAGCTCATCAAAACCATCCTGGTAAGTAACCACAGCACCTATGTGTATGCCCAAAGCCTCTACCTCTTTTTTACTTCTTACACCACAGTCAACACAAACATTCTCCACCTTAGGCTGCGTTTCATTTTCTTTTCCGATGCGGGTATGTATAGCAGGCCATCCAAACACTCCTTTTACCACTCCTTTTTTGCCATGTACATTCACACGAAGGCCTGGAGCTATCTGGTGATCCACCCCTCCGTTCCTTTTGAGAAAAATGAGACCATTATCAGCGATATAATTCACAAACCAGCTGATCTCATCTGCATGCGCTTCGATTACCACTTTAAAGGGCTGGCCGGGATTAATAATACCCACCGCTGTGCCATAAGGGTCTACAAACTGCTCATCAATATAAGGGGCCAGGTAATTAAGCCAAAGCTGCTGCCCCCAGGTTTCAAAACCTACAGGAGAAGCGTTATTGATATAGCTCTTCAAAAACTCAAAAGATGCAGGAGTTATTACAGATGCTTTCTTTGTCTCTTTCTTTTTAATATTCTTTGCTTTTGCCATAGTAACAGTATTAGCTTCAAACGTACATAATTTTTGAATAAATCCGGAAGACCGAAAGTTGGAAAGTCTGAAGACAGAGGTCTGAAATTTTCCGGCAAACTTAAATCCAATGCAGGCATCTTCAGCTACATTCAACTATTTTTAACCAACCCCGAGCCTTTAAACTTTAAGACACCGTCCTCGGGCCCCGGACTTCTGACTTCCCGACTTTTTTTAACATTCCCCACGCATCTTTTTTACAGAACTGAACGTCTTACCAACAAAAAATAGCATAAAATGAAATATTTTTTGTTACCTGCAATACTTTTTGCGGCTTTATTCTTAACAGAAATAGAAGCTAATGCGCAACGGGGACGGGTTTACAGGGGCCGCCCGGTATATCGTTCGCGGACGATGGTTTCTGTAGGTATTGGCGGCGGCATGTGGGGAGGCTTTTATGGCCCCAGGATGTGGGGCTATGGCTGGGGCCCCCGGGTAGGAGTAAATGTTGGAGTCGTGGTTCCACCTCCGGGTGCTACGGTAAGAAATGTTCCCCAGGGAGCCGCTAAAGTGGAGATCAATGGGATCACTTACTACCGGAAAGGCGATACTTACCTTCGCGAAAGACAGGACGGAGGATTTGAAATAGTGGAGACTCCCCTTGGAGGTGAAGTAAGCCGGCTGCCATTAGGAGCAAAATTGCAGAAGATAGATGGTAAATATTACTATGAAAAAAATGGCACTTACTATTATAAGGATGTAGATGCAGATGGCAGGCCCGTGTACATAATAGTTGGCAGGAACGGGGAATTAAATACACAGGATAATGATTACAGTACACCTGATGAAAGCTATAACAGCGCTGATAATGAACCTGTGATTATAAACGAAGATTCCGATAACACCCCTGCTACTGATAAAAACGGAACCTACACGGTACGGCCGCAGGTGGGCGATCGGTTTGATCAGTTGCCACGAGATAGCAAACAGGTAACTGTAAACGGAAAAAAATTATTTGTTTCTCCTAACAACGTACATTATAAAGAGGTGAGCGAAGACGGGCATACCGTATATGAAGTTGTTGAAGTAAAATAAATCTTTGATTGTTTTTTGTTTAAAGCAAAGCCGCTCTTCCGGGCGGCTTCTTTATTTACAGCAAGGCTAGATCTGCTACTGCTCTATTAAAAAACTAAATATATCAGCTATCTCAAATTTGCCCTGGCGCTAAATAAAACCTGGGAAGGGCGCAAGCTAAATTGTGTGATATTCGTTTGAATATTATTAATAACAACCTGCTCATACTGTTTAGTGTTTAAGATATTGGTCCATTTCACTTCCAGGTCAATTTTTCTTTTACCGACTGTGTGCCTGTAACCCGCGTCAAGGAACCTGTTGCAGAATTTTTGCTTGCCAATATTGTACGAGTTCCAATCCCCGGAAAACCTGAGAGAACCGTTTTTAAAAATATAAAAGGCCAATCTGCCAGACTGTGTTACAGCACTTGTGGCATTTCCGGCACTCCTGTCCGCTCTTTTTGAATGGGCATAAACAAAGCTATAGTTAGCAATCAGCCAGCTCAAATAGCTGTTTTCCATTTTAAAGCTTACCGAATGGTTATGGTTGACGATTGTGAACAGGTTATTATTCAACTGGTTCATTGTTTGAGAACGCGAGTAATTATACCCAGCTCCGATATTGGTTAAAGCATCTTTTATATACTTGCCCAGGTTAAGGAAAGCCGTATTCCTGATACCCCGGTTATCGTGCAAAATGGCTGTGATCACCTGCTGTCCGTTATTCCCTACCTCCCTTGCCAGCATTATATTGGAGCTACTGCGGCCATAGCTATATCCTGCATTGGCGTCTACGTTCGTCAATAAATTCTTGTAGGTTACCCTGCCCCCGGCATTTAATGTGCTGGCTTCTTCAATGGGCGATTGATAAGCGTTAAAATCGAGCCCGCTGAATACATAACCGGGATAAATTGCAGTTAAACTGCTAAAGCGATTCCCTTTTGACGCATTTGCTGAAAAAGTAAATTTCCTAGCCACATATTCAACAAACACGGAAGGCTGAAAGAGCCATCTGTTCAGATTTTTTGTAAGCGCATTTTCATCATCCTTTACGTATATGATATTGTTTGACAAAGGAAGGTTTAATGAGAAACGGAATCTTTCTTTTTTCAGGCTAATACCAACTGCGGCCTCTGTATTAAAATTTTCCCATTTTAATCGGTTAAGCCAGGGTACTTGCATTTGCTGGATATCACCCGAAGGCCGCTCTAATTCCAGATCGGTGTTTAATAGCTCATCAGCATATTTGAACCGGACAGTTGGCGTTATCGTAAAATCCTTCAACGTAAATGCCAGGCCTGCTGAATTGGTTGTATTAAAAGTACCGGAGCGCTTGAGCTGCTTAACAGATAAAGCTGACTGCATGGCCGCGTCTGAAAACTCCAATGCATGTAAAGTATCCACCCTGTACCATTCGGGATCTTTTATGTAGTTAATGTAAGATTGCAGGTTTACCAGGCATTTTGATCTTTTATCAACTGGCAGAACCGTACTTAATGAGTTTTGAATAGAGAAGCCATTAGAATTTGTTTGCTGATAAGCAGGTATCTCGTTTAGCTTAACTGTGGACCATGCCCCATTCCTGTCCATTGCAAAAGTCAGGTCGTTTTTGAAGAAATTGCTTGTAGTATTCCTGTTTAATGAGAGCGTTGCCTTCAGGTTCCTGGCGATATCGTTCAGTTCACTGCTCCTGCGGTAGTTCACCGTATTTAAAACATTGCCTTCAGCATCTACGTTGGTGATAGTGGATTGAGAAGAGCCTGTCAGGTTCAGCTCATGGTAGGCGTACTGAACATTCACCCTGGCTTCCCAGTCTTTTTGAAATCCCTGTAAAACATTCAATGAACCGGTATACGTAGTGTTAAACCAATATCGGTTTTGCGGAACAGACCCTGGCGGGCTTACAGACGACACATTTAAAAATTTACCCGTTTCATTCTCCTGCGAAAAGCCAACAAACCCTGATAATCCGATAAAACTGGCCGTTTCAGAAATGATATTCTCACCAGTATTGTTAGACTTTATACTAAACAAAGCCTGCCTCTTTTTGGAGAATAGCATGGGGGTAAGCTTAACGTTCCACAAGAAAGGTGAAAAGCCTGAAGCCAGGCCAGCGGTACCCGTCCACGTAGTTTCCTTTTTTAGCTTCAGGTTGATGCCTGCATTTTCGGAAGGGATCTTATCCTTAAGCATTTTTACAGGCTGGTTATTCTCTACAACTTCTAGTTTACTTACATCTT
>Ga0206116_1001856_pt1 | contig 9855 bp, 5 predicted proteins | sample 3A1Ametagenome_FD_178000 | JGI IMG/M metagenome (GOLD analysis project Ga0206116, IMG submission 178000) | Enriched microbial communities from leaf-cutter ant dump, University of Wisconsin, Madison, United States - 3A1A | ecosystem: Environmental > Terrestrial > Nest > Insects nest > Nest dump...
GAGAAATACATCGATGACCAGTGGCTCGGCGACCTGCAGAAGGCCGGCATGGCCACCAACCTCGAGCCGATCAAGCTGTCGGTCGACCTGCGCGTGCAGCAGGTGCTGCACGACGAGATCACGGCGGCCATGCAGCGCTACACGGCCAAGTCGTCGGCGGCGGTGGTGATGAACGTCAAGACCGGCGAAGTGCTCGGCATGACCTCGGCGCCCGACTACGACCCGATGAACCCGGCCGAGGCGCTCGACCCCAACAACATGAACCGCGCTTCGGCGGCCGTCTACGAGATGGGATCGACGTTCAAGGTGTTCGCCACGGCGATGGCGCTCGATTCCGGCAAGGTGACGCTGAACGACACCTTCGACGCCACCAAGGGGCTGACCATCGGCGGCTTCACCATCAACGACTTCCACGGCAAGCATCGCGTGCTGACCGTGCCGGAAATCTTCATCTACTCGTCCAACGTCGGCACCGGCCGCGAGGCGCTGAAGGTCGGCTCGCAGGGCCAGCAGGAGTTCCTGAAGCGCATCGGCCTGATGGACAAGGTGCCGACGGAGCTGCCTGAGATCGCCCGGCCGATCCTGCCCCGGCGCTGGTCGGACCTCGTCACCGTCACGGTGTCCTTCGGTCACGGCATCTCGGTGTCGCCGCTCGCCACCGCCATGGCCGCCAGCTCGGTGATGAATGGCGGCATTCTCATTCCGCCGACCTTCTTCCCGCGCAGCGAAGAGCAGGCTCGCCTGATCGGCAAGCGGGTGATCAAGCAGTCGACCTCGGACCAGATGCGCTACCTGATGCGCCTCAACGTCTTGGCGCCCGGCGGCTCGGGCAAGTCGGCCGACATTCCCGGCTACCGCATCGGCGGCAAGACGGGCACCGCCGAGAAGGTCGAGAACGGCCGCTATTCCAACAACAAGCGCTTCAACGCCTTCGTTGCCACCTTCCCGATCGACGACCCGCAGTATCTGGTGCTGGTGGTTCTCGACGAGCCGAATCCCGAGCGGCCCGGCCTGCCGGCCACCGCCGGCATGAACGCCGGTCCGACGGCCGGCAACATCATCGGCCGTATCGCCCCGATGCTGAACGTCGAGCCGCGTTTCGACGATGTCGACGTGCCGCTGATGGCCGCCTACTGACGAAACCGCTCCTCGCGGGAGGCGGGGCGAGGGCGGTGTGGATAGAGTGAGTTGTCCTCATTTAGATCGCAAATCGAGGACAGTGTGCGGCGTCCCGCGATCAAATAATGGACGATCATATGAAACTCGCCGAACTTGCGCCCGATATCCTCACGCTCGATCCGGCCCTGCGCCGCATATCGATTACCGGCGTCACCGCCGACAGCCGCGAGGTGGTACCCGGATCGCTGTTCGTGGCGCTGCCCGGCACCCGTGCCAAGGGCACCGATTTCATTCCCCAGGCGATCGAGAAGGGCGCCGCCGTGGTGCTCGCCGACACCGAGGACGACCTGCCTGCCGGCCTCAGCGTGCCGGTGCTGCGCGACAACGACCCCGCCCGGCGCTTCGCCCGCATGCTGGCCCGCTTCTATGGTCCGCAGCCGAAGACGGTGGTGGCCGTGACCGGCACCAACGGCAAGACCTCGGTCGCCGCCTTCGTTCGCCAGATCTGGCTTGCCGCCGGCTACGAGGCGGCGTCGATCGGCACTGTGGGCGTGACCACGCGCGCCGGCAACGCCTATGGCAACATGACGACGCCCGACGCGGCGACGCTGCATCGCACCCTGCACGACCTTGCCGCCGACGGCATCGACCACGTGGCGATGGAGGCCTCCTCGCACGGGCTGATCCAGCGCCGGCTCGACGGCGTCGAGGTGGCGGCGGGCGCCTTCACCAACCTGTCGCGCGACCACCTCGACTACCACGGCACGATGGAAGCCTACATGGCCGCCAAGATGCGGCTGTTCGACACCATCCTGCATCCCGGCTCCGGCGCGGTGGTCAACCTCGACGACGTCTATGGCGAGGCCTTTGCCTCGGCGGCGCGCATCTCCGGCCTCGATCTCCAGACGGTCGGCGCCGCCGGCGGACGCATCCGCATTCTCGACGTGGCGCGCGACGGTTGGGCGCAGATCGCCACCGTCGACATCGGCGATGGACCGCGCCCGGTGCGCATCCCGTTGGTCGGCGCCTTCCAGGTCTCGAACGCGCTGGTCGCCGCGGCGCTCGCCGCTGCCGACGGCTCGGTGTCGCTCAGCGACGCGCTCGATGCGCTCGACGGCATCAAGGGTGCCAAGGGACGGCTGGAGCTGGTCGGCTACGCGCCGTCCGACGCCCCCGTCTTCGTCGACTTCGCCCACACGCCGGCTGCCCTCGAAGTGGCGCTGCAGACGCTTCGCCCCTTTACCTCCGGCCGCCTGATCGTCGCCTTCGGCGCCGGTGGCGACCGCGACAAGGGCAAGCGGCCGCAGATGGGTGAGGTCTGTTCCCGCCTCGCCGACGTCGCCATCGTCACCGACGACAACCCGCGCACCGAGGACGCTGCGACCATCCGCAAGGAAGTGATGGCCGGTTGCCCGGGCGGCGTCGAGATCGGCGACCGCGCGACCGCGGTGCGCGAGGGCATCGCCATGCTCGGCCCGGACGACGTGTTCCTGATCGCCGGCAAGGGCCACGAGACCGGCCAGATCATCGGCCGCGAGACCGTTCATTACTCCGACCACGAGGCAGTGCTGGCGGCGCCCGGCGTGACCCCGGCCGACCGGTCGCTGTGGTCGCCGGAGGAGTTCGTCAAGGCACTGGGCGGCCGGGCCGAGGGCGCGGTGCCGCCGGTCGACAGCATTTCCATCGACAGCCGCACCGTCGAGCGCGGCGGCGCCTTCTTCGCCATCGCCGGCGATCGCTTCGACGGCCACGACTTCGTCGAGGGGGCGCTTCGCAAGGGCGCGGCGGTGGCGGTTGTCTCGAGCGAGAAGCGCGCCGCGCTTTCGACCGACGTGGGGCCGCTGGTGGTGGTGGACGACGTGCTCGCCAGTCTCGGCCGGCTGGGCATCCGGGCGCGCGAGCGCACCGCCGCCAAGGTGATCGCCGTCACCGGTTCGGTCGGCAAGACGTCGACCAAGGAAGCGCTGCGCGAGGCGCTGACGCCATCGGGCGCCGTGCATGCCTCGGCAGCCTCGTTCAACAATCACTGGGGCGTGCCGCTGACGCTCGCCCGCATGCCGTCCGGCAGCCGATACGGCGTGTTCGAGATCGGCATGAACCACGCCGGCGAAATCACGCCGCTGGTCCGCATGGTGCGGCCGCACGTCGCCATCGTCACGACGGTGGCACCGGTACATCTGGAGCACTTCTCCTCGGTCGAGGCGATTGCCGAGGCCAAGGCCGAGATCTTCGCCGGCCTGGAGCCGGGCGGGACCGCCATTCTCAACCGCGACGGCGAGTTCTCGTCGCTCCTCGCCGAGCGTGCCCGCGCCCGTGGCGCCAAGGTGGTGTTCTTCGGCGAGCATCCCGATGCCGCGGCGCGGCTGATCAAGTGCTCGCTGAACGAGAGTTGCACCGCCGTCACCGCCGATATCCTCGGCGAGACCGTCACCTACAAGCTCGGCGCGCCGGGCCGACACATCGCCCAGAATTCGCTCGCCGTGCTGGCGGCGGTGAAGGTCGTCGGCGGCGATCTCACCCGCGCGATGCTGGCGCTGCAGGCCCATCAGCAGCCGAAGGGGCGCGGCAAGCGCCACGAGCTCGCAGTGTTCGGCGGCACGGCGCGGCTGATCGACGAAAGCTACAACGCCAATCCCACCTCGATGCGGGCGGCGATCGAGCTGCTCGGTTCGGCCACGGTGGAAGGGCAGGGGCGGCGCGTCGCCGTGCTCGGCGACATGCTTGAGCTCGGACCGGGGGCGGCGGACCTGCACGCCGGGCTGGCCGAGCCGCTGAAGGCGGCCAAGGTGGACACGGTGTTCTGCGCCGGGCCGCTGATGCACAACCTCTGGCAGGAGCTGCCGCGCGGCATGCGCGGCGCCTATGCCGAGACGTCGAAGGCGCTGACCGACACGCTTCTCGACGATGTCAGGGCCGGCGACGTGCTGATGGTCAAGGGGTCGCTCGGCAGCGCCATGGGGCCGCTGGTGGAGGCGCTGATCGCGCGCTTCGGCAGCGAGGCGACCGCCTGAGTTGTCGTGCCCGACGCGGGTAGGCAAGGCGGAAAAGACGGACTAATACGGGGCCGCGCTGCGGTGCACGAGGGCGGGAATGCCCCAGCCGCAACGATGGAATGGAGAGCTTGGGAAAATGCTGGTCTACTTGGCCGATTGGGCGGGGCAGTTGTCGGTCCTGAACGTGTTTCGCTACATCACCTTCCGCACCGGCGCGGCGGTGATCACGGCGCTTCTGTTCGTGTTCCTGTTCGGGCCGGCCATCATCGCCTCGCTGCGCATCCGCCAGGGCAGGGGCCAGCCGATCCGCGAGGACGGGCCCAAGAGCCACCTTGCCAAGAAGGGCACGCCGACCATGGGCGGCCTGATGATCCTCTCCGGCATCCTGGTGGCGACGCTGCTCTGGGCCGATCTCACCAGCCCCTATGTGTGGACGGTGCTGCTCGTCACCGTCGCCTTCGGCACCATCGGCTTCTATGACGACTACCTCAAGGTGACCAAGCAGTCGCACAAGGGCCTCTCCGGCCGTGCCCGCCTGATGCTGGAGGCGGTGATCGCCATGCTGGCCTGCCTCGTCATCATGTCGGCCGGGCAGGCTGGGGCGGTGCCGAGCGAGGAACACCTTGCCACGTCGCTGACCTTCCCCTTCGTCAAGACGCTGATGATCAACCTCTGGTACTTCTATGTGCCGTTCGGCGCCTTCGTGATCGTGTCGGCCGGCAACGCGGTGAACCTCACCGACGGCCTCGACGGCCTCGCCATCGTGCCGGTGATGATCGCGGCGGCGAGCTTCGCGCTGATCTCCTACCTCGCCGGCAACTACGTCTTCTCGAACTACCTGCAGATCCACTTCGTGGCCGGCACGGGCGAGCTCGCCGTCATCTGCGGCGCGGTGATCGGCGCCGGCATCGGCTTCCTGTGGTTCAACGCGCCGCCGGCCGCCATCTTCATGGGCGACACCGGTTCGCTGGCCCTCGGCGGCCTGATCGGCACGGTGGCGGTGGCGGTGAAGCACGAGATCGTGCTGGCCATCGTCGGCGGCCTGTTCGTGCTGGAGGCGGTGTCGGTGATCATCCAGGTCACCTCCTACAAGCTCACGGGCAAGCGCGTCTTCAAGATGGCGCCCATCCATCATCATTTCGAACAGCTCGGCTGGACCGAATCGCAGGTGGTGATCCGCTTCTGGATCATCGCCGTCGTGCTGGCGCTGATCGGTCTGTCGTCCCTCAAGCTGCGCTGACGGAGTTCCGGCGATGATCCCCATCACCTCGATGAAAGGCAAACGCGTCGCGGTGTTCGGCCTCGGCGGTTCCGGACTGGTCACCGCCGAAGCGCTGGTGGCCGGCGGGGCGGAGGTCATCGCCTGGGACGACAACGAAGCGGCACGCGCCGCCGCCGAGGCGCGCGAGATCCAGGTGACCGACTGGCGCGGCACCGAGTTCGGCGCCTATTCGGCGCTGGTGCTGGCGCCCGGCGTGCCGCTGACCCACCCCGAGCCGCACTGGTCGGTGAAGATCGCCCGCGAGGCGGGCGTCGAGATCATCGGCGACATCTGCCTGTTCGCCCGCGAGCGGACCTTCCGCACGCCGACGGCGCCCTTCGTCGCCATCACCGGCACCAACGGCAAGTCGACGACGACGGCGCTGATCCACCACATCCTGAAATCGGCCGGCAAGGACGTGGAGATCGGCGGCAACTTCGGCCCGGCCGTGCTCGGCCTCGACGATCTCGCCCCCGACCGCTTCTACGTCATCGAGTGCTCGTCCTTCCAGATCGACCTCGCCCCCGGCATCGACCCGACGGTCGGCATCCAGCTCAACCTCACCGAGGACCACATCGACCGTCACGGCTCGATCGAGGGCTACGCGGCGGTGAAGGAAAAGCTGGTGCAGGGCGCCAAGGTGGCGGTCGTCGGCGTCGACGACGCCTATAGCGCCGCCATGGCGACGCGACGCGAATCCAAGGGGCTCGAAACGCTGCGCATTTCGACGCGCGGCTCGGTGGCGCAGGGCGTCTGGGCGGTGTCCGGCCGCATCATCGAACCGATGGGTCTTTCCCAGACGGTCGTCTACGACCTGCACGGCCACCCGATCCTGAAGGGCGTGCACAACGCCCAGAACGTGGCGGCGGCGGTGGCGGCGACGCGCCGGCTCGGCTTGGGGCTCGACGAAGTCCGCAAGGGCATCGAGACCTTCCCTGGCCTTGCCCATCGCATGGAGCCGATCGGCCGGTCCGGCTCGGTCATCCTGGTCAACGACAGCAAGGCGACCAACGCCGACGCGGCCGCCAAGGCGCTGGCGAGCTTCGACAACATCTACTGGATCGCCGGCGGCAAGCCGAAGAGCGGCGGCATCGCCCCGCTTTCCGGCTTCTTCCCGAAGATCGCCAAGGCTTATCTGATCGGCGTCGCGGCCGAGGACTTCGCCGCCACCATCGACGGCGCGGCGCCGCATGCGGTGGTCGAGACGCTCGATCGCGCCGTCGTCGAGGCGCTGACCGACGCGCTGGCCGCCACCGAGGCGACCGGCGGGGAAGCGGTGGTGCTGCTGTCGCCGGCCTGCGCCTCCTACGACCAGTTCAAGAACTTCGAGGTGCGCGGCGACCACTTCCGCGAACTCGTGCTGACCGACCCCCGAGTCAAGCCATTCCAGGAGAAAGCCTGATGGTCTCGCGTGCCGAACGCAACCCGGTGGCCGATTGGTGGTTCACCGTCGACAAGCTCCTGCTCATCGCCTTCCTGGCGCTGATCTTCGGCGGCATCGTGCTGTCGCTGGCGGCAAGCCCCGCCGTCGCCGAGCGCATCGGCATCGCCGACAGCTACTATTTCGTTAAGCGGCAGGCGATGTTCGCGATCCCCGCCGTCTTCACGCTGATCGGCGTCTCCTTCCTCAATCCCAAGCAGATCCGGCGGGCGGCGCTGGCCGGCTTCATCGTCTGCGTCGGCCTGTTGATCCTGACGCTGCTGATCGGCCCCGAGGTCAAGGGCTCGCGCCGCTGGATCACCATCCTGGGCATGTCGGTGCAGCCGTCGGAGTTCATGAAGCCGATGTTCGCCATCCTCGTCGGCTTCCTGCTCGCCGAGGGTCAGAAGCGACCCGATCTGCCCGGCCGCAGCTTCTCGATGCTGCTGCTCGGCATCGTGGCGGCGCTGTTCGTCGCCCAGCCCGACTTCGGCCAGACCATGCTGATCTGTCTGACCTGGGCCGGCTTGTTCTTCATCTCCGGCATGAGCTGGATGTGGATTGTGGTGTTCGCCGGTGCCGGCGCCACCGGCATTCTCTCGGCCTACACGCTGGTGCCGCACGTGCGCTCGCGCATCGAGCGCTTCATGAACCCCGAGGCCGGCGATACCTTCCAGGTGCAGACGGCGCAGGAGGCCTTCATCAACGGTGGTTGGTGGGGGCAGGGACCGGGCGAGGGTACCTTCAAGCGCATCCTGCCCGACAGCCACACCGACTTCGTGTTCGCCGTGCTTGGCGAGGAGTTCGGGCTGATCCTCTGCATGTGCCTGGCCCTGGTGTTCGCCTTCGTGGTGCTGCGCGGCATCAGCCACGCCATGAAGGAGAATGACGGCTACGTCCGCCTGGCCGCCACCGGCCTCATCATGCAGTTCGGCCTGCAGTCGTGCATCAACATGGCGGTGAACCTGCACCTGATGCCGGCCAAGGGCATGACGCTTCCCTTCATTTCCTACGGCGGCTCGTCGCTGGTGGCGGTAGCCCTCTCCATGGGCATGCTGCTGGCGCTGACCCGCAAGCGGCCCGACCAGACCCGGTTCGTGGCGCCAATCGAATTTTCGCCGCTGCCCGGCCGAGGCTGACACATGACCCGTACCATCCTGATCGCCGCCGGCGGAACCGGCGGCCATCTCTTTCCCGCCGAATCGCTCGCCTATGCGTTGGCTCCGCGCGGTTTCGACATCCATCTCGCCACCGACCACCGGGCCAACAACTACGGCTCCGAGTTCCCCGCCAGCGAGATCCACATCATCGCCTCGGCGACCTTCGGCGACCGGTCGCCGCTCGGCCTCCTGAAGTCGGCCGCCAATCTGGCGCGCGGCGAAATGCAGTCGCTGTCGCTGGTGCGCAAGCTCAACCCGGCGGCCACCATCGGCTTCGGCGGCTATCCCACGCTGCCGCCGCTGCTCGCCGCCTGGTTGACCAAGCGGCCGACCATCGTCCACGAGGCCAACGCGGTGATGGGGCGGGCCAACCGCTTCCTGGCGCCGCGCGTGACGGCCATCGCCACCACCTTCAAGGACACCGGCCTGATGGGCGCGGGCGCCGCGCGCGCCGTGGTCACCGGCAACCCGGTGCGGCCGAAGGTGCTCGCTGCCGTCGCCCCCTATCGCGAGCCGACCGAGGGCGGCAAGATCGACCTGCTGGTGTTCGGCGGCAGCCAGGGCGCCCGGGTGTTCGGCGATCTGATGCCGCCGGCCCTCGAACGGATGCCCGCCGACGTGGCGGCGCGGCTGCGCCTCGTGCAGCAGGTGCGGCCGGAGGATCTCGACCGCGTCGGCGCCGTCTACGCCCGGCTCGGCCTCGACCATGAGATCGCGCCCTTCTTCGTCGACCTGCCGGCCCGCATCGCCAACGCCCACCTCGTCGTCTGCCGTTCCGGCGCCTCGTCGGTGGCCGAGCTGACCGTCATCGGCCGTCCCTCGGTTCTGGTGCCGCTGCCGCATGCGCTCGACAACGACCAGAAGACCAACGCCCTCGGCCTCGAAAAGGCGGGTGGCGCCATCATGGCCGAGCAGGCGTCGCTGACGCCGGACAAGCTGGCCGATCTCATCACCGGCCTGGTGCGTGCGCCCACCCGCCTGTCGGCCATGGCCGCCGCCGCCAAGGGCGAAGGCCGCCCCGACGCGGTGGAGCGCCTGGCCGATCTCGTCGAATTCATCACTTCCGGCGGCAAGCCCGCCGATTTTGTTTCCAGTTTCGCTTCCAGGGAACTACGTCCATGAAAATGCCCCGCGACATCGGGCCGGTTCATTTCGTCGGCATCGGCGGCATCGGCATGAGCGGCATCGCCGAAGTGCTTGCCGATCTCGGCTACCGCGTGCAGGGCTCCGACCAGGCCGAGAACGCCAACGTCGAGCGCCTTCGCGCCTCCGGCATTCCGGTGACGGTCGGCCACAAGGCTGAAAACCTCGGCGCCGCCGAGGTGCTGGTGGTCTCCTCGGCCATCAAGCGCGACAATCCCGAGCTGGTGGCGGCCCGCGAGCGGCACCTGCCGATCGTCCGCCGCGCCGAGATGCTGGCCGAGCTGATGCGCTTCAAGCAGGCGATCGCCATCGGCGGCACCCATGGCAAGACGACCACCACTTCGCTGGTGGCGGCGCTGCTCGATGCCGGCGGTTTCGACCCGACGGTGATCAACGGCGGCATCATCAACGCCTATGGCACCAACGCCCGCATGGGCGCCGGCGACTGGATGGTGGTGGAGGCCGACGAGAGCGACGGCACCTTCGTGAAGCTGCCGGCCGACATCGCCATCGTCACCAACATCGATCCCGAGCACCTCGACCACTACGGCACCTTCGACGCCGCCCGCGCCGCCTTCAAGCAGTTCATCGAGAACGTGCCCTTCTACGGCTTCGCCGTGATGTGCCTCGACCATCCGGAAGTGCAGGCGCTGGTGTCGAAGATCGAGGACCGGCGCATCATCACCTACGGGCAGAACCCGCAGGCCGACGCCCGCTTCACCGACCTTCGCATCGAGGGCGGCCACTCGCGCTTCTCGG
>Ga0206116_1001860_pt1 | contig 9837 bp, 16 predicted proteins | sample 3A1Ametagenome_FD_178000 | JGI IMG/M metagenome (GOLD analysis project Ga0206116, IMG submission 178000) | Enriched microbial communities from leaf-cutter ant dump, University of Wisconsin, Madison, United States - 3A1A | ecosystem: Environmental > Terrestrial > Nest > Insects nest > Nest dump...
CCCACGGCAGTTGCACCGACGTACCGCCGCAGCGCAAATAAAGCCGTCAAGGCACTTCAATCTTTCCAAAAGCAGCTTCGGCTGCTTTTTCTTTGCCAGTGCCGTACCTATGCTGCCAGCAGGCCGACTTGGCAGGTTCTTTGATTTTTCATTCATTTATTTAACATAATGCACAGACTGCTGCTCAATTGGAGCAATAGGGGAGGCAGCAGCAGCTCCAGCGCCCAATGCCAAAGCGCTGCCTGCTATGAATTTTTTTATCATTCTGGCTTTGCAGGCGCTCTCTCGCTCGCCTTCTAGCGCGGCAATAAGCATCCATTTTTGTGCATCCTCGCCCAATTCCTCAGCCAATGCGCCGGCAATTGAGGGGCTTAGTTGTCCTCTTGCTTTTGCTGTGTGCAGGGTGCTTCTTGCTAGCTTTAATTTTTTAGCCCAGTAGGGAGCGGGTTCTTTTTCAAGTGCCCGTTGTAGTAGTTCCATCGTGTTCATTTTTTACACCCCTTTCGTTCACATGGTGTAGTCAATTCTAGGGTTTTTATTGATCACTTGGTGTGATCATGTTAGCTTCGCTCTTGATGTTCGCATGTTGTGAACATTTGGAGCCCCCACGGCCTACGCGCCGCTCGGACAGTGTGCAGTGATCAACAGCCCGTCCTACCGCCAGAAGCAGAGCAGGGCGGCTCCACAACCGAAGGAGCTGCCCCCCGAGTTCTGCATAGAGCGCTTTTAGGGGGAAGTCGCAAGACCGCCGCTGCTGCCCGATCGGGGCGGCTGAAACAGTAAAGCGGGCGGCTCCACAACCTAGGAGCCGCCAGCATGACCCCCTTTCAACTCAAATCTCTCCGAGCCACGGCAAAGCGCTACAGGCGCGAAGAGCCCCGCACCCCTGCCGGTGGGGTGGTTCTTATTTATCGGGGGCAGGCCTTCGGATGGAAAAACTGCCTCGGTTCTGCTTCTTGTGTAGTGCCCGACTCTTTTGCTGTCAATGAATCCGGTCAGATCTGGCAGGGCACCGGCGGCAACGACTACGACGGCGCACGCGGTTGGGTTCTTTTAAGTCCTCTACCTGGTCAAAAAGGCCTGGGTGTCAGCCCGGCGGCTCCTGCCCAGGCTGGCCAGGTGGAGGGCACCTGCTTGATGCCTATCGGCCAAGGCGTTCTTTCTGGGGAACGTCAGGCATGAGCTGTTTGAAGTCAGTCCGAACTTTTTCAATGTCTGGGATGTTGGGATACCGGATTACTCGATATCCAGCGTCTTTGAGCATTGCATCCCGCTCTGCATCCTTCTCTTCTTTTCCTTTGTGGCTTGCATCGTCTAGCTCAATGAGTGCCACAACTTGGAAAGCTCGGTTGCAGATGACGAAATCTGCAATTTTTCGATCAAAGCGATTGCGTACAGGGCGTGCCCCTGCCCAAAGCAGAGCTCCAAAGCTCACTTGCGCCAGAACAACTGCATTTGGCAGTGCTTGTACTAGCCGGTTGTGCATCGCCTGCTCTCGTTCGGTGAGGAGCCTGCGCTTTTTTGGCTGTTCACCTGCCTTGGTACCGGCGTTTTTTTCTTCCTTTTTTGTATCCCCTCCAATGGATAGCAGCAAAGCTGCAATCAGCACGCCAAAAACTACCAAAAGCTCCATGGCTTTCTCCGTACAAAAAGTGGATGGTATCGGCTGTGTAGGTGCTTTTTCTGGTCAGCTAGCGCTTGAGTTCGTTCACATCGATACGCGGAATGCTTTTTGCCTTGCGCTCGGCCCGTTGCTTTTCCCGTTCCTCGGCCGGCAATCCCGTAAGCGTTTCCATGGCCTTATCCACTGCCCTGTTCACGTCACGCATGTAGGACTCGTGGTTTCTGCGCCGTGTGCCGCTGAGACTGTGCGCCCCGTCCGTGGGCAGGATGTCCACCTCTTTTGCCCCGGCGCAGGGCTCATCGCTGTAGGCGTTACCGCAACGGTAAATCGTTTGCGCCTGGATGCTCCAGGCCAGCAGCAGGGCCAGGGCCGTGATTGCTCTCTTCATGTGGACTCCTTTTCTTCTCTAGGGAGCAGTTTCGCATGAGCATGGAGCTACACATGTCCGCCTTCCCTCTTTCAGTCTCCCCCCCTCGCGGGAATCGCTTGCAACCGATGATGGCCTCTGATCGCCGCTGGATTGTCGAAGCCCCAGCAGGCTTCTTTGACCCCGCACGCCCCGCCAAGAAGTGGCTCGTTTTCCGCTGCCCAGCGGGCTTCAATGAGTACGTGGCCGCGCTGCGCTCCCATGGCCTCACCGTGACCTTTGACGGCCCGTTCAAGGCCGTCTACGTGCGTCCTGAGGACGTGCAAAAACGCCACGATGCTGCCCGGCTGGCAGGGGCTGTTTTTTTTCAGGCGGGCGTAGTAGCACCGCCTGAAAGTCTCATTCTTGAGACTCGGCCTGTTTCGGCGGGGGGCTGAATCTGTGGCTTACGACACCATCAAGATCAAGTCACCACCCATGCCCTTTGAGCTGGTCAAGCACATCGAGCAGCAGTGCATCTGCCGAAGCGGCGTAGACCTGGCCAGCGGCGCCATGCTGTACGAAATCTTCACCGGTGAGCTATCCGGCTCCTGGGATTCCCGCATTCGCGTAGTGCCCATGTTCCAGGACTGGCAGATCAATAAAAACGGCGTCTCCCAGCTCGCACCGTCACGGCCATACCTCTTTGTCGAAGCCTCGGTTCACAAAGCAATGATGGGGCACAACATCTACGGCGGCCCCACCGTCTTTGCCGATAGCTGCGCCTTCCTGGTCAATCTCGTCCAGCAGCTCCTAGAGGTCGAGCTGCCCGACGTCATGAAGTGGACGGTTCACCGTGTGGACGTCGCCCACGTCTACAACCTTCGGCCAGCGGCCATCAAAGAGTTTTTTGATTCCATTTCATTGCGCAATTTTCCCCGGCGTCAAAAGAAAGCTGCTAAATACGATATGGCCGTCCATTTCCCAGGAAAAACAACGACGGTCAAGTTTTATCACAAAGGTGCTGAATTCAAGGCAAATGATTTTTCGCGGGTAAGACATTTCATTAAAACCATTTTTAATTACAAAAACCTGCATGAAGGTGCAGACATAAATATTAAAGAAGCAACAGAAAAGAAAATGAAAGCTTTGCAGCGTCTGGCGGATAACCGCCTGCGCGTCGAAGTGGAAATTCTGGCGGATAAATTTCAATACGATTTTGGCAGAAACCCGAAATTATCCGAAGTTACCGATGAATATTTATTAAAGATACATGATAAAGAAATTGAACGTTTATTACGTGAAGGGAAACAGGCCATGGATACCGTTAGGACAACTCAGGCAGTAATGACGCGCCTGCAAAATATTTACGGTGATGCCAAAGGCCATCGTCTCTACGGCTTCTGGTGTGCGCTTTGTACCCTCAATGAAAACGTCATCCGCGAAAAATACGCCAAAGCGACTTATTTTCGCAATCGTAAAGCATTGGAAGAAGCGGGCGTGTCCTGGCGCTCCAGTGATATTCACGTAACAGCAAACGATTCTCTCATTCATGATTTTAGCCCGACCAGGCTAGATCGGCGGTTTTGTAATTTACCGGCGCGAAACCGTCCAGAGTTTGCATTCAGCCGGAATGATCTTTTAGCAGCATAAGGAATTCAAAATGTCTGAAGTTACAGCCCCCGTCAAACCTGCGCAAGCCCGTCAGATTATCCCTCTCCATGTTTTTATTACTGGTCGTGTCGACAAGGTTGATATTGTCAATGGCGTTCGATACACCGCCGTTATTTGTCCTGCTGCTGATCGCTATTCGAACCCTGAAATTATTCAAGTCCGCAGCAAACGCCCCATTGGCAGCAAGGGGGACGAAATTCAGCAATGGGGCCGCGTCGGTGGATTCCGTGGCCGCGCTTTTGATATGACCGATAAAGAAACCGGCGAAGTTCGCAAAACCCGCTCGGTTATTTTGACTATTGACGCAATCGAGGAGTAATGCCATGAATCAGCACGCCGCGCACGGATTAACGCATAAAGCCCATGCCGCAGCAGCGGGACGCGCCCCAGCGCGGCCCGCTGTAGGGGCACTGGGCCGGGGCGTTTGACGTGTTTTGCGTTGCTGTAAACGGCTCACATATAGAGCCGGTCAATTGCGAAACGCCTGGGGCATATCTCGTAATGACTCAGGCCGAATTTATGCAATCCAGCCCTTTTTATCTGGATATGGAATCTGCGGCGCAAATATCCGGGGCGCTGCTGATGGCGATGGGAGTTGGTTTTCTGCTCCGCACGCTTCGTAAATACCTGGAACAAGCTTAGAAGGAAAATTCTCCATGACTTTCGAAAATCTGAAACAAGGCGCCAAGCGCTTCACCGCTCCCGCTGTTGCTGGCGCAACGCTGATGGCTGGCAATGCCCAGGCCGCAGTTTCCATTGACGTGACCGAAGTTACTGACACGATTCTCAGCGGCTCCGCTACCGTGACCACGCTGGGGATTTCGGTTCTCTCGCTCGTCGTCGTCGTCAAACTGTTCAAGTGGGTTCGCGCCGCTCTCTAATTAAAAGGCGTTGACTTTGCAGCAAAGCGGGGGGCGACGGCTCCCCATTTTTTTAGGGGCATCAAATGGGATTTTGGTTGATTATTTCGGTGGTGCTGTCTGCAGCTATTATTTTCTGGCCGTGAGTTTATTATGACTAATCTTTACCGCCTGATTGCTGCTTTGTTTTTTTCTTTGCTTAGTTTGAATTGTTTTTCAGGTATACCTAAAGTTACTGGCTATAAAATTTCCACTGGCTCTTCTGGGATTATCTATCATTCTGTTCCTGAGCTTTGTAGTAGTTCTGAGGCTCAGAGCTACGCTAAAAACTATCCTAATAGTCGTGGGACATCTTCTAAAAGCACTCATTATGCTGAGTATGGGCCTGGAATTGGTACTCAATCAGTAAATTGTTATATCTGGGGTCTTAACAAGGTGGATGGTTCTCCTGTCTGGCTTGCTGGTCTTCCTTATTCTCCATCTGGTAAAGTTTGCCCTTCTAATTCATCTCCGTCCGGTGATGAGTGCGTTTGCAATGAGGGCTACGAAGAAAAAAACGGCAATTCCTGCGAAAAAGCAGAAGAACCTGACCCACCAGACCCCTGTGACGGCCTAGAAGCCTACTGCGCAGCAAAACAAAACGAAAAATATGATTGGGTTGTTAAAGGTAAATCTAAATATCGTGATTTTACTTGCCAACCTGCGCAGTCTTGGGTTTCTGGTATTGGGGATGGTGCTACTGGCTACGTCGATGACTTTCCAGGATGTAACCGGGGCTGTATGGGTGCAGCGTCCGGCTTCTCCACCTCTTACCAGGATGATGCAGGAGAATGGGCAACAACTGGGCAGGGTAAATATTCTGGCTCCATTTGTGACCCTTCTGTTATTGCTGATCTTAACGGCGAAAAAGTCGATGAAGAAAAACCGCCAGAGCTTGATAAAAATTCTGATAAAACCTGCTCTAATGGTTTTAAGGGTTCGGTAAATGGTGTAAGCGTTTGCGTTCCGCCCAAAGCCTCATCAGGCATAACAAAATTGGAAACAACTGATAACGGTGACGGCACAACAACAGAATCAAAAACTCAAGTCCATTGCGAAAACGACCGGTGTGCAGTAACCAAAACCACCACGACTACGAATAATGAAACCAATAATGTTGTTAGCAATTCCAGCACAACGACAACAGTAGAAAAGTCGTCTTACTGCGCTGAAAACAAAAATGCCAATGTTTGCAAGGAGCCTGGAGAAAGCAAAGGCGGTGGAACTGGAGAAGATCAAGAAGATGGCAAGGGCGATGGAAAAGGTGAGTTTGGCGGCTCTTGTGAATCGGGCTTCACGTGCGACGGTGATGCAATTCAATGTTCTATTGCCAAAAGCCAGCATGAAACTTCTTGCAAGCTTTTAGAACCTGCTCCTAAGGAAATGATTTTTGATGGTACGGAAGAGGGTAGCGCTCAGGACTTGCAAAACAATGCAACGGTTATCAACGTGCAAACCGATCTCGATTATTCCGGCCTGGGCTGGAATAGATCGTGTCCGGTTGATGAAGAATTTGATCTTGGTTTTGCAAATGGAAAAATGACGGTTCCATATAGCAAGCTCTGTGCTATTTTTTCTCCCATGTCAGATATTGCTTTGGCAATAACGGCATTGGGTTTATTGGCTTGGCTGGTCGCAGGTAAAAAGGAAGGATGATATGCCAATTATTATCGCTCAGTTACTTGGCGCTTTGGTTGCTGCCGCTGGCTCTCTAGTTGGCCGTGTATTGATTGCTCTTGGCTTTGGCTTTGCGTCATATGTCGGATATGACCTTTTAATCAGCACTATTAAAACCAAAATTATGAGTTTAACTGGCAGTTTTGGCGCTTCTGTTTTGGTTGAGTGGGCGGGGTTCTTGCAGATTGACCGGCATATATCCCTGATTCTTTCTGCAATTACCGTAAAGGTATTGTTGAATGGATTATCTGATGGCAAGAAGTTTATTGTTAGAAAATAATATGTAATATATATTCAATACAAAATAATGGATTATACAAATGGCAATTAATTTTATCACTGGATTACCTCGCCAGGGCAAAACGCTATTCACGATTTGCTATGTAAAAGAAAAAGCACAAAAAGAAAAACGTGATGTTTATTATTGCAATATTCCCGAAGTCACTATTGATGGCTGGACGGAAATTGATCATCCTGATAAATGGATGGAGCTTCCTAATAACAGCATCGTCCTGGTCGATGAATTGCAGGACTTTTGGGGGAATGCGCCAATGGGTGCTAAAGTGCCCGAGCCCATTCTTGAGCTATCCAAGCACGGCAAACGCGGCATCGAGTTTTATTTCATCACGCAAGACCCCAGCTTAGTGCACATTACTCCGCGCAAGCTTTGTGAGTGGCATTACCACGTTGTCCGCGCTTTTGGTACAGAAAATTGCACAGTCCATAAGTTTTATCGTATGCAGACTGACCCGGATAAAGTCAAGCGCAATGCAGAAAAACTTATCTGGCACTATAAAAAAGAAGTTTTTGGCAAAAAAGATAAGGATGGTAATTGGATTAGAAAGCCTTGGTACAAGTCCGCCGACGTGCATAACGTCAAGCGTCAGATACCCTGGAAACTAATCGCTCTGCCGCTTTTTATCGTCCTGGCCGTGCTGATGCTCTATTTCACCTACGTTATGGCCATGAAAACTTTTGGGAGCGCGAAATCCGGTATTAGTGGGCGGGATGCGGCTGCGATTGCTTCACCGCCAGATGCTGGCGCCAGCTTTGCACCAGGTGCGCCTGGTGCGATCCCCGCTCCCGGCATCGCGCCCGGCCGGGTCCAGGTCGGCCAGGTTACTACCGCTGACTACATCCAAAGCTACCGTCCGCGCGTAAATGGCTTCTCGCACAGTGCTCCCCGTTACGATGCCGTCACTCAACCCGTGCAGGCACCATATCCAGCCGCCTGCATCCTCATGGCCGGGCGCTGCGACTGCTATAGCCAGCAAGGCACGCTCCTGGCCGGTACACCCGATGACATCTGCCGCCAGATCGTCAAGCATGGTTTCTTCGTGGACTGGCAAAAAGACGAAGCGCCGCCACCGGCGCCGCGCCCGATCGCGGGCTACAGTGAGCCGCCAGCCCTGGCCATCGCGGCAAGATAAATAAAAACAAATTGACAAAATAACGAACACTACATGTAGTGTTTTTTGATTTGTCAAGACGCTAGAAAATAGCCTTATAAATTAGTATTTTCTATGATTCCTCTGCCCTGCTTATCGCGTTGGAATTCCGAAAGCTTTCCAATTTTATTTATCTGGGGGTACAATTAAAATATGCTGACCGTTATTGAAACCCCTACATTTCAGCGCACAGCAAGCGCTTTTTGGAGCCAGGAAGAGATTTCTGAGTTCGTCAGCTTCATCGCTGAGAACCCTGATGCAGGGGACGAAATCACGGGAACCAAGTCCTTGCGCAAAGTGCGCTGGGCACGCAAGGGCATGGGCAAGCGCGGCGGGGCACGAGTGATTTTTTTCGTTCGCAACCGTCGCGGTGAAGTCGTATTGGTTACGGCCTATGCCAAAGGCAACACCGAGAACCTGCCCACGGCTTTCCTGAATCGTCTGAAGGAGCTTTACGATGTCTAAGACCGCAAAAAACACCGCAGTGATTGACGCTGAAACCGAGCAGCTCATGCGCGACCTGGAGCAGGGTTTGGTCGAAGCTCAGGCCGGGCAATACGCTCGCGTGACCACGCCTGAGCAGATCGCAGCTCGCAAGCGTGGCCGACCGCAGGGCAGCACCCAGGCCGTGACAAAAGAACCGGTGAAGCTGCGCCTCGATGCCGATGTACTTATGGCGCTACGCGCAACCGGTGAAGGCTGGCAGACGCGCATCAATGAAATGTTGCGTGCCAGCCTTCACCTAGCTGGCCGGGTGTAAGCGAGATCCAGGTTCTGGGGGGGGGCCGCAGAACGCTCCCGGCAAACAGGGGGGGCCAGGGGGTAGGGCGTAGCGAAGCGGCCCAGTTGCCCGGTCATCGCGCAAAGTGCCGGAGTTACGTGGCAAAGCGTGCCCAGCGCGTCCCAGCGGCCAGCATCAGGGCGCGGCTGCCGATTGCTTCACTGGACGATTCGCAGCGGTCAAAAGCGCAATTAGCCCACCGCGAAGCCCGGCCCCAGCACAGCACAGGCCGTCTTTCGCGCTTATTGGCGGCTGTTCGTTTTGCGACTAGCAAAACTCCAGCCTCCAAAATTCCATGCTTTCGGTGAGTGAGTGAAAGAGGGTGTTTGCTGGATCGGCCTTATGCCCCCAAAGCTCGGCGCGTTCGCTGCGTCTGCATAGTGTTGCCGCTCGATCTCAAGTAACCGAATCTGCTGCCTGATCGCGGCTACTTCTTTGCGCAATGCGCCGGCTTCATTGCGTGCATACATGGCCTGATTGAACAGATCGGCGTAAATCGTTCTTTCACCCCATGACGTTATCCAAAACAGCGCAAGCATCACCGGCCGGGGGGCTTGTTCCTTGCGTCGATAGCGGGCAATCGTTTGCACGGATAGCCCCAGGTGCTTTGCTATTTGACGATCATTTGCAGGTATGTCGTCCAGCATCGTCAGGAGCTGGGGCAGGTGGCGCGGCGTCTTATACATGGCTTTTCCTCTCCAACAAAAAACCCGCCATGTTTGGGCGGGTCGTTCGATGGTGATTGCGTGATCTGTAGGTGCATTTCCCGCATCTTCTTGATTTGACATAATGCACAGACTGCTGCTCAATTGGAGCAATAGGGGAGGGATCAGCTCTATTGCTTAATTGCAAAGCCATTTTTTGAATGATCTTTGCTTTTCCCCAAGAGTCCGGTTCAGCTTCGATAGCCGCAATGGCTATCCATCGCTGCATGTCTTTCCCCATGAGTCGGGCTAACGTTCCCGCAATTGTTGGGCTGAGGCGTCCGCGTGCGCGTGCTACGGCAAGAGCGGTTCTGTTCACGTCCATCTGCCTACACCAGAACGCAGCAGTGTTCTGGCTTAGAGCTTCATTTAATAGATCCATAGTCGTTTCCATGAGAATTCCTTTTGTTGTCGGGATGTAAACATTATTCACGGAAAAGTGTTGTCTGTCTGTCATCATTTCAAGTAGACTCCGCTTCGTTGTCAGTGTGACAACTTGAGCCACCCGGGATGCAGTGCTAACAGCCCCTACCGCCAGAAGCAGGGCGGCTCTACAACCCAAAGGAGCCGCCAGCATGACCCCCTTTCAACTCAAATCTCTCCGAGCCACGGCAAAGCGCTACAGGCGCGAAGAGCCCCGCACCCCTGCCGGTGGGGTGGTTCTTATTTATCGGGGGCAGGCCT
>Ga0206116_1001861_pt1 | contig 9836 bp, 6 predicted proteins | sample 3A1Ametagenome_FD_178000 | JGI IMG/M metagenome (GOLD analysis project Ga0206116, IMG submission 178000) | Enriched microbial communities from leaf-cutter ant dump, University of Wisconsin, Madison, United States - 3A1A | ecosystem: Environmental > Terrestrial > Nest > Insects nest > Nest dump...
GATAACCTCAACCAGATCAGTGTACGTGCCGTAAAAGAACATTTATCGAAAGATGCTCCCGTAGTGATCGGGATGCTGGTAGGCCAAAGCTTTATGCAGGATATGATGGGCAAAGACCTGTGGCAGCCTGCCGGGCTTGATAAGTCGCAGGTTGGCTTAGGCGGCCACGCCATGTGCGTTATTGGTTACGACGACAGGAAATACGGCGGTGCTTTCCAGATCATGAACAGCTGGACGCCACAATGGGGAAACAACGGCATTGCCTGGGTGAGGTATGCAGATTTTAAAGATTATGTACGCGAAGCATATGGAATAGACCCTTTACCTAAATCATCTGCCGTAGCATCTCTTCCTTTGGAATGCGCTATCGGACTGGTTGATAATGCCTCCCAACAATACATAAAACTGAAATCAACCGGGAATAATACCTTTCAAACCGTCACCCCTATCAAAGTGGGCACCCGGTTCAAAATGGAGGTAAAAAACTCAACAGAGTGCTATATCTATATTTTCGGACAGGAAACCGATGGCAAGAGTTTCGTGCTTTTTCCCTACCTCAAAACGGGCGAAACCGTTTCCAAACATTCGCCCTATTGCGGAATTACCGGTTACAGACTGTTCCCGAAAGCCCAGTCGCTTGAAGCAGATAATATAGGCAGCAAAGATTATATAGCTATTGTTACCAGTAAAAAAGAACTGAACTATACCTTGTTTAATGAGGCCATTAATAACAGCACCCAAAGTACTTATGGGGCAAAAGTAAATGACGCCATCCGCTCCATGACCCTTGCTTCTTCTCAAACCGCTACATCTGACGGAAGAATCAGTTTTAAAGTGAATGCTAATGCAAATCAGGCAGTGGCAACCATTGTAGCGTTTGATAAGCAGCCGTAAGAAAAATGCATAGCTTTTGATCAAGGAAAATTGAAATTGTCATAAAAATATCATGTAATAAAGAATTAAAAGACATTTTACTCTTATTTTCGCATTTGATCACAATCATGGTCCAGCGTGATACCTGTCAGCGGTTCTGCCAGCGGGAAACGGTTTTTTTGTAGTTAACTCAAAAAATTACTCTTGAACAACAAGCTTACGGATACAACTACTACCTGCTATCATTGTGGCGATCTGTGTGCAGATACTCATTTATATATTGGAGATAAGGCCTTTTGCTGCTCCGGCTGTAAACTGGTGTACGAAATTTTAAATGAAAACGACCTCTGTACCTACTACGAGCTGAACCAGCATCCGGGCAGCCAGCAGTTACAGCAAAAACGGAAAAATAAATTTGCTTACCTCGATAAAGAAGAGGTAGTAAGCCAGCTGATAGCTTTTGCTGACGATCAGCAGGTGCATGTTACTTTCTCTGTCCCTCAAATGCATTGCAGCAGCTGCCTTTGGCTGTTAGAGCACCTGGGAAGCCTGCAAAAAGGCATATTGACTGCCAGGGTCAATTTTGTACAAAAGGAAGTTTTTGTAGTTTACGATAAAAACCAAACCACACTGCGCGAAGTAGTGGAAACCATGAGCGCCATAGGCTACGAGCCCTACCTGAGCATGAGTGCAGGTAAGCGCCGGAAGCCCAAAAACTATTCACGTATTACCCAGATCAGTATTGCGGGGTTCTGCTTTGCCAATATAATGATGCTCAGCCTGCCGGAGTATTTTTCTGTAAGCAACTACCTCCAGGAGAAAACGGGAACTGCTTTCCGCTATATCGGGCTGGTACTGGCCCTGCCGGTTTTCTTTTATTGCTCGCGCGAGTTTTTCGCGAACGCCTACAGCTCTATAAAGACCAAATACCTGAATATAGACACTTCCATTGCCCTGGCTATTTTACTTACATTCGTAAGAAGCCTGTACAACCTTTTTGTGCTGGATGGCAATACCTATTTCGACAGTATGAGCGGCATTGTGTTCTTTATGCTGGTAGGCAGATGGGCGCAGGACCGTACACAACAATCGCTGGTTTTTGACAGGGATTATAAATCCTTCTTCCCTATTGCCGTAAATGTAAAGCGGAATGAAAGTGTGGAAGCCGCGCTGATAGGCGATCTTAAAGAAAAGGACATTATCGAGGTTTACGACCAGGAGATCATCCCCGCCGACGCGGTGCTGGCAAAAGGCAAAGCAGTGATAGATTACAGTTTTGTAACCGGTGAAAGCATTCCCAGGCAAATAGAACCAGGATCGCTGATCTATGCCGGCGGTAAGCAGCTAGGCGAACGTATTGAGCTGATGGTGCTGAAAAAATCGGACCAGGGATACCTCACCAACCTGTGGAATAAAGAAGGCAGAAGCAACACCGATAACAGGAAGCTGCTGCACCGTATTAGCAACTATTTTACCCTTATTGTTTTTGCCCTGACATTTGCCAGCGCGCTCTTCTGGCTGATAAAAGGTGAGTATAATACCATGTGGAACGCGCTGACCACTACTTTGATCGTAGCCTGTCCCTGCGCATTGCTTCTGGCTTCCACCTTTACTAACGGAAATGTAATGCGCATCCTCAGCCGCTCAGGGTTATACCTGAAAAATGCTGATATTATCACCAATATGGCAAGGATAAAACATATTGTGCTGGACAAAACCGGGACAATTACCCTGAATAAGAACTTCAATGTAAGCTATAAAGGTAAACCGCTTACGGATTATGAAAAAAGACTGGTCGCATCGCTTTCAAGACACTCTACCCATCCGCTGAGCAAAGCTATTTACGGACATTTGAAAATGAAGCAGCTTGTTGCCGTTGACAGCTTCTCCAATCTTCCCGGGAAAGGGATCGAAGGCTGGATAGATGACCATCATATTAAAACAGGCAGTAGGGAATTTGTTCAGCCGGCCTCTGCTAACGAGAACCCGTCCAATACCAGCAGGGTATTTATCTGGATAGATGGCATTGTACCGGGAGTATTTGAGCTGGAAAACGTATATCGCCCGGGACTGACCACCATGCTGCAAAGTATCCGTAAAAAATTCAACTTATCCATTCTCAGCGGCGATAACAATGCGGAATATGACCGGCTGGCAAACATGACCGGACCTGGTACAGACATTTTCTTTAACCAGTCTCCTGAAGATAAATATAATTATGTAACACAGTTACAGACATCCGGAACCGAAGTATTGATGGCCGGAGACGGGCTGAACGATGCCGGAGCCCTGCGCAAAAGTGATGTAGGCATTGCCGTAATGGAGGGAAATAACTCGTTTACGCCGGCTTCTGATGGTATTATAAGCGCTGCTGCATTTACCAGCCTTGATGAAATGCTCACTTTTTCCAGGAATGCGGCACGGGTGATCACTATAAGCTTTGTAGTGTCCGTACTGTATAATATCATCGGGCTTTATTTTGCATTGCAGGGACTATTAGCCCCGGTAATAGCCGCTATTTTAATGCCGGCAAGCACAATTAGTATCGTTTTAATCACTTTTTTAATGTCAGAATGGTATGGACGCAGGTTAAAACGGCTAAAAAGGTGACATATATCATGTTTTTTTATGTTTGAGGTCAATTATAAAAACTCCTGATCTCATGACTTTTGTATGACATTTATGAGTATCATTATTATTACAGCAATTGCCAGTTTACTTATCGCAGGTGTTTTCCTGGCTGCTCTGATATGGAGTATCCGGGACGGCCAATATGATGACGATTTTGCCCCTCCTAACAGAATATTATTTGATGACCCAAAAAAAACAAACAACAAATAACCAAAGTGTATGGAATTAGAAAAATTTAGCTATGACAACAAGATCCCGAAATTGTTTGCCATTGCCACAATCACCTGGGGTGTTGTAGGCATGCTTGTAGGGGTACTGGCTGCTTTCCAGCTTGCCTTTCCTGTTTTAAATTTTGGACTGGAATTTACCACTTTCGGACGGGTTCGTCCCCTGCACACCAATGCAGTTATTTTCGCTTTTGTAGGTAATGCCATTTTTACTGCTGTTTATTACTCAATGCCAAGACTGTTAAAAACCCCTATGTGGAGCAATGCGCTTAGCAAGATCCATTTCTGGGGATGGCAGCTGATCATTGTTGCCGCGGCAGTTACACTGCTGAGCGGTTTTACCACTTCCAAAGAATATGCAGAGCTGGAGTGGCCTATCGATATAGCCATTACCCTGGTTTGGGTGGTATTTGGCGTTAACATGATGGGTACTATACTTACCAGGAGGGAGCGTCACCTGTATGTAGCCATATGGTTTTACCTGGCATCATGGGTTACTGTTGCTTTGTTACACGTTGTAAACTCTTTCGAGCTGCCGCTTTCAGCGCTTAAAAGCTATTCCTGGTACGCCGGCGTGCAGGACGCGCTGGTACAATGGTGGTACGGTCATAATGCTGTAGCATTCTTCCTTACCACACCCTTCCTCGGCATGATGTATTACTTCCTGCCCAAAGCAGCCAACCGTCCTATTTATTCTTACCGTTTAAGTATCGTACACTTCTGGAGCCTTATTTTCATTTATATATGGGCGGGGCCACACCACCTCTTATATACGGCTTTGCCTGAGTGGGCACAATCTTTAGGTACTACCCTGTCTTTAATGCTGCTGTTACCAAGCTGGGGTGGTATGCTGAATGGCCTTTTCACTTTAAGAGGCGCATGGGACAAAGTACGCGAAGATCCGGTTCTGAAATTTATTGTGGTAGCGGTTATTTGTTACGGTATGGCCACTTTTGAAGGGCCAATGCTTTCTTTGAAAAACGTGAACGCCATCTCCCATTACAGCGACTGGACAGTAGCGCACGTGCACATCGGGGCTTTAGGCTGGAACGGCTTTTTAACCTTCGGGATGATGTATTGGCTGATACCCAAGATGTTCAATACGAACCTTTATTCCCGGAAGCTGGCCAGCACCCATTTCCTGATAGGTACTTTAGGCATTGTTTTATATGCGGTGCCTATGTACTGGGCTGCGTTCAGAACCTATTTTATGATGACCGCTTTTACTCCCGAAGGACAGCTGCAGTACCAGTTCATAGACGTGGTGCAATCCATAGTTCCTTTCTATGCGCTCCGGGCTATAGGCGGCTCTATTTACCTCATAGGTGTATTCCTTTTAGTATACAACCTTGTTAAAACAGCCAAGCAGGGAAAGTTTGTAGAAAGTGAGGAAGCCAGCGCTGCTCCTCTGACCAAAGGTTACAAAGCCCCTGCAAAAGCGCACTGGCATGAAAAAATTGAGCGTAAGCCGGTTATGCTGTTAGTGCTAAGCTTTATTGTTGTGGGTATTGGCGGACTTGTTGAAATGGTACCTACATTTCTTATAAAAGAAAATGTGCCCACTATTGCAAGTGTGAAACCTTATACCCCACTTGAGCTTCACGGACGTGATATTTATATAAGAGAAGGCTGTAATAACTGCCATACACAAATGATCAGACCTTTCAGGTATGAAGTGGCACGCTACGGCGAATATTCAAAAGCCGGCGAATCAGTGTATGACCACCCGCACTTGTGGGGCAGTAAACGTACCGGTCCCGACCTTGCCCGTATAGGCGGTAAATATCCTGACAGTTGGCATTTCAATCACATGCTGGAGCCCACTTCCATGGCACCGGGTTCTGTAATGCCTCCTTATCCCTGGTTGTTTGAAAAAACTATCAATATAGGCGCTACCAATTCGAAAATTCACGCGATGAGAAAACTGGGCGTGCCTTACGAAAACGGATACGAAGCCGAAGCTGTGAACGATCTTAAAAAGCAGGCCGAGAAGATCACCGCCAGCCTGGAGAAAGAAAAAATCAAGATACCCAGCGATAAAGAGATCGTTGCACTTATCGCCTATCTGCAACGCCTGGGTACAGACATTAAAGCTGAAAAAACAAGCAAATAGAAAATGGTGGTATGAGGCTTAAAAAGCTTCATACCGCTTAAACAAATAACAAATCAAAGGATGAAATTCATTAACTATCTCGAAAAAATAAGCGGAGTAAGCATATTCCCCATTATTTCGCTGGTATTGTTTACGGCGGTATTCCTGCTGGTTATCATATATGCCATGAAAACAAGCCGTGAATCAATTTCAGAAATGGAGAATATACCTTTTGATGATAATTAAAAATAGCTGCAATGAAAAGATTACAATCCATATATAAACCGGTTCTGCTACTATTATTTTTTAACCTTCCCGGCATAGCACCTCTTTTGGCCCAGGAACAGGCTGCTGCCCCCGCAACAATGTCCTCCTCTTTTTTATTAGATGCCAACACGGTACTGGTATTTGCTGTAATAGTGCTGGCTATGGTCATAGGCGTATTAGCATATACCTTACGGGCATCTCTTGATCTGTATAAAAAAAGAAAAGCTACCAAAAGCAACGGGGACCAGGTGGTAAAATCGGTACTCTTGCTTTTCCTGTCGTTAGGTGCTTTACAGGCTTTTGGCCAGGACACTGCGGCTGCAGCGCCGGCAAGCAGTATATTTTCCGACGCTAAAGTATTCCGCTATTTATTATTTGGTATCATAGCGCTTGAGCTGATCACCATTTTCGCGCTTGTTTACTGGATACGCTTTTTTACAGGTATAGAAGACCTGCAAAGAGAAAAAGCTGCTGAAAGTAAGAAGAAGTTTAAAGGAGCACCTTCATGGTGGGTAAAGGCCAATAAGCTTAAACCAATGGAAGAGGAAGCTTCGTTAGATGTAGGACACAGCTATGATGGCATCAGGGAACTGGATAATGCAACTCCACCGTGGTTCACAATAGCATTTATAGCTACCATTGTGTTTGGCTTAGGGTATCTATGGCGCTATCACGTAGCGAATGCGGCTCCTGGACAATATGAAGAGTATGAGATTGCTGTAACTAAAGCCAATCTTGAAAAAGAGGCATATATGAAGCTGAAAGGTGATGGAGTGAACGAAAATACCGTAACCATGGTGGATGCGGCAGGCATACAAGAAGGGAAAAAATTATACACGAATAATTGCGTTGCCTGTCATGGTAACGAAGGACAAGGTGGCGTAGGGCCTAATTTAACAGATGACTACTGGCTGCACGGTGGCAGCATCGGTTCTATTTTTAAGACCATAAAGCTGGGTGTGGTGGAAAAAGGTATGATGAGCTGGAAGGATGTATTCTCTGCCGACCAGATAGCTCAAATTTCCAGCTATATAAAAACCATGCATGGCACCAAACCTGCCGGGGCAAAAGAACCCCAGGGAGAACTGTATAAGGAAGAAGCGCCAAAAGCAGACAGTACTGCTGCAACAACATCAAAAGCAGATAGTACCAACGGTACTGCAAAATTATAAATCACTTTAAAATAAATGAATAATACAGGTGTTGACGATATTGGCCCACAGAAAGCCGGGAATAGTTTTCGTGACAGGCATAGCAATGTAAACGAAAAGGGCAAGCGCAACTGGGTATATGCGTTAAAGCCTAAAGGAAAACTATACCGCTATCGTAACTATCTTTCTTTTGTTTATCTGGGTTTATTTTTTGCGCTTCCTTTTATCAAAATAGCCGGGATGCCGGCAGTACAGTTAAACTTTACTGAAGCTAAGTTTATACTTTTCGGAAAGATATTCTGGCCCGATGATTTTTTCATCTTTGCCATTGCCATGATCGCGCTCATTATTTTTATTGCACTATTTACAATAATATATGGACGTGTATTTTGCGGCTGGGTGTGCCCGCAAACCGTTTTCATGGAATTTGTTTTCAGAAAAATAGAATGGTGGATAGAAGGTACACCGGCCCAGCAAAAAAAGCTCAATGAAAGTCAATGGAATAGTAATAAGATAATCAAAAAAGGATTAAAGCACTTTATTTTTATTGCTATTTCATTCCTTATAGCCCATACTTTTCTCTCCTACATTCTTGGTGCAGAAAAAGTATTGCAGATAGTTCAATCACCCATCTCTGATAATGCGGGTCTTTTCGTCGGCCTACTGTTCTTCACAGGCCTGTTCTATTTTGTTTTTGCTTTTGTAAGAGATATTGTTTGTACCACGGTTTGCCCCTATGGCCGTTTACAGGGTGTGTTGTTTGATAAAGACACCATGCAGGTTTCTTACGACTATAACCGTGGCGAGCCCAGGGGAAAGGTAAGAAAAAACGCAGCCCAGCCTACAGTGCTGGGAGATTGTGTGGATTGCAGGCTATGCGTAAACGTTTGCCCCACCGGTATAGATATTCGCAATGGTGTACAGATGGAGTGCGTGGGATGTACAGCGTGTATAGATGCCTGCAACGGGGTAATGGAAAAGCTGAGCCGGCCATTAGGACTGATCCGCATGGCATCTGAAAACCAGATCTCCCAAAAACAACCGTTCCGTTTTAATGGCCGGATGAAATTCTACTCGGCTCTTTTAGTAATTTTGACAGGTGTAATGACCTTTCTGCTGATATCAAGGAAAAGCATTGATGTTTCCGTATCAAGGGTAAAAGGGCAATTGTACCAGGAAGTAGGAAAAGACTCATTATCGAACCTGTTCCAGGCTAAAATTATTAATAAAACGCACGATGATGTGCCCTACGAGCTAAAAGTGGAAGGAGCTATTCCCGGAACAGTAAAAATGATAGATATACACCATCATACGCTTAAGGCCGAAAGCCTGAACAACACTACTTTTTTCATAGTGGTTCCTGTAAGCAGTATAAAAAAGAGGTCTTCAAAAATTGATATCGGGGTATACGCGAACGGGAAAAAAACGCAAACTATTACGTCTACCTTCCTGGGACCGTTTATGTAACAATTAAAATAAAAAAATGAGCTGGGGTTATAGAGTCATCATCATTCTTGTAGTTTTTGTTGCAGGCATCGTTTCTATGGTCTACATTTCCATGCGCCAGACAAACGAAGTGATAGACGCCAACTATTACGAGCAGGAAATGAAGTACCAAAGTGTGATAGATGCTAAAAAGAACCTGCATGCACTTACCGATACAGTCGCTATCCAAACAGCAGAGGGTTATGTACAAATACACTTTCCCGAGTCGACAACAACCCAACTGGACTCAGGCAATATCCAGTTCATGCGGCTTTCAGACAGTAAGGGAGATAAGCTTATTCAAATGAAAGAAGAAAGCGGTAGCCTGTACAAAATACCGGCAACCTCGTTCCCTAAAGGATTGTATAAGGTAAAGATAGAATGGAGCAATAGCGGAACTCCTTATTACCACGAGCAGAATTATAATATTGAATAATGATGCAGACCATTTTTATGGGACTATTAATGGGCCTGGCCGGCAGCCTGCATTGTGTAGGCATGTGCGGTCCCCTGGCGCTTTCACTACCTCTTGGCAGCGCAGGTAAATGGAACCGCTTTTTCTCTGCATTGGCCTACAATACAGGCCGAACCACTACCTACTTTACGATGGGTGCCTTACTCGGCTTGACAGGATCAAGGCTCGTATTAATGGGCTATCAGCAAGCCTTTTCAATAACTGCCGGAATTATTGTGCTATTGTTACTTATTGTAGGTAGACATCTGCCCTCGCTGCCCGTATTCACAAGGTTCCAGATAAAGTTTAAAAAATACCTTGGCGGATTTTTGAAAAGGGAGAACACGGTTTTAAGTCTCTTTATTTTTGGCATCTTAAACGGACTGCTACCCTGTGGGCTTGTTTACATGGCAATTGCATCCGCTTTAATTATTGGACGACCAGTAGAATCAGGACTTTTCATGGCAGCATTCGGATTAGGAACACTTCCTCTGATGGCCTTGCTGATGCTTACAGGCCATTTTATTTCTTTTTCGATAAGATCAAAAATGAAAAAGGCTGTTCCTTACTTTATAGCTTTTGTAGCTGTACTGATGATATTGAGGGGACTTAACCTTGGCATCCCTTATATAAGCCCAGCATTCAGCAGTCCGCAG
>Ga0206116_1001865_pt1 | contig 9795 bp, 14 predicted proteins | sample 3A1Ametagenome_FD_178000 | JGI IMG/M metagenome (GOLD analysis project Ga0206116, IMG submission 178000) | Enriched microbial communities from leaf-cutter ant dump, University of Wisconsin, Madison, United States - 3A1A | ecosystem: Environmental > Terrestrial > Nest > Insects nest > Nest dump...
CCACCTGCTCTGGCTCCAGCGCGCTCGCGGCCACCATGGCGTGATGCAGGAGCGTCCGCCCCGCGATGGCATGGAGCACCTTGGGCTTCGCAGACTTCATGCGAGTGCCCGCTCCGGCCGCGAGGATAATCACGGCGGAAATCTGCTGACGGCTCACGTGCCTCCCTCGCGTTGCGGTGTGCTCGGAAGTCTACCGGCGTCGATGCCGCCCCCGTCGCGCTCCGCCCACAGACTCCGGCTCCCCGCTGTGTGGCGTACGCAGAGCTCTCGTACTAGGCGATCGCTTCGCGGCGACGACGCAACATCAGCCAGACGGCCGGACCCACGATCGGTACGAGCAGGACTGCCACGCACCACACCGCACGCTCCGTTGGCCTGAGCCCGGGCGCACGTATGACATCGATGACCGCCCACACGGCCGCAACCACGCACATGAGCGCCCCAAACAGAACACCAACATGCAACAGCATGTTCATGACGCCCAACCCCTTTCCGCAGGCACTACCAAACGTCCGCCTGGGTTAGTACAGGAGGCAACTTCCGCCCGCGCCACACCATTCACAACCTGCTGTTACGTCCAGCTCTTCACTGTGATCGTGTTGGCAGCCTCAGCGCCCGGATCGGCTTCGCCAGCGTAGCCCCGCTACCCAACTCCCCGCTTGCCGATGCGGCGGGGGCTAGATGCCCCAACACTCCGCTCGCGCTCCGCCCACAGGATTCGAACCTGTGGCGTTTCTCACTATTACCCGAGGTACCTCACCAAATGACCTTCGTCGAGAGTCTCGCCGTGCCCTAAACGTGCCCCAACCGTCCAAATGTTGGCCCACGAGGCGTAGGTCGACCGGGCAGCGCGGCGCATGGGCGGAGCACCTCGACAGCGCCATGCGCCACTGCGTGGGAGCGGGATGAGTCGTAGTTGTCTGCCGAGTGGCTGACTAAGCGTTGGCTTCCGCGTCGAGCAGCGAGAGACCCGAGAAATCGAGCGGCTGCGTGGTCACATACTCCGTGTACCGGAAGTCATCTCCCGAGATAACGACGAGGTCGACGGTAGGTGCTTTGCCGCGGCCTGTGGCCAGGCAGTCCTGTTGGAGCCGTTGGCTCCACACCATCCAGAGGTGCACCAGTGCTGCATCGTTCTGCTGTTCCAGGTTGAGCATGATCAGCTCGGACACGCGTTCGAGCTTCAGTTGATCAGGATGCTCCGCCGGTTTGAGCCCGTACACCGTCGACTGGCTCCAAGCCCACTTCGGTGGCACCGCACCTGCGTCGGGCAACGCATCCGCGCCGATGACCACGTATACGGTCAGTTCCGACTCCTCATCGTCCCAGTCTGTGCTTGCAACGCGAAACTCTTCGACGAGACTCAGCGTGTCTGCGAAGCTAGTCTGCTTTCCCCAGCCGTTCTGCACCTTGCCCTGCAGCTTCCTGAGCGCCTCGACGTCCCCCTCAGGGAAGGCAAAGCGCGACACCGCCCGCGCAATGCGAGACGCAAGCCGGGCGGCCTGCTCACCGCTTTGCGTCGCGCAAGTGCGCTGGATGACCTGCGAGCCATCGAGTCGCGAGCGTGGGACGGACGCCACTCGGTTCATTTCTGCGACGAGATCCAACTGTTCGCCTACTAGCACCAGGAGCGGCTTCGTTCCGCGCCTTACTGCCGAGGCTTCCTCGTCGCTCTCGGGGTACCGAACCGGCGCAATGAGCACGCGATCATCTGGCAGCGCGCGGACGAGATCACACGTTTGGCTGATCAGAACAACGCCCTGTTTAGACTCAAAAGGGACGGGTGGACCTGACGCGTCCTCTACGTAGTGAAGCTCTGCAAGGTCGAGGATGTCGCCTTGGGCCGCGCTGGACCAGGCAATCAGCGACGGATTCGCTCGCTCCTCTTCCCCCATGGACTACGCAAACCGTTCATTTACGGGGACGGGGTACTCCACACGGATTGCGCGATTGGTGCCCTCGGAGAACTGTCGGTAAAGGCTTGGACCGTCGGCCGAGTCGAGGAGCAACTCTCGCCGCTCGTCGGGAGTCGCCGCGGTGAGCCCGAAAACAAGCTCATGCAGCTGCTTGAGCCTTGCCTCATGCTTGGGAGCAATGGTCGCACCCGCGGCCCAGTTGTGCACCGAGCGCCGCGTGACTCCGAGCATCTTGCCCACTTGGTCGGCCGTGAGTCCCGAATCGTCCTTCAGTTGCTGAGCCATCGCAGCACCGTCTGGCAGGACGATCGACGCGCTCTGGCCGAAGTCGACGGTTGAGGTGGCACGCTCAGCGAATGAAGTCACGGACCACTCGCCGTAATGCACCACATCTGGCACCTCTGCCACCTCGTAGAACGCCGGTTCGGTGCCGCCAACCCACGTTCCGAACATCACGAGTGGTGCCGCAATGCCGAGACTTGTGGTCGCGGCGAGAGGCGGCACCCTCTTCGTCGGCGGATCAAACGGTGACACCGGCTTCGGCGGAGCAGTCAAGGTGGGCATCAGGTGGCTCCGTCCAGGATCGACTCGGCTCCGTCCTTGACAACGAGGGTGAAGAAGTCGAAGTCCACGTCGGCCAGACGACCGACGGTAGCCAAGACTTCGGCCGCTTCGAAGATGATCTTTCGATCTACGGACGCGTCGATGTCGAGCACCCACGCAACTTGATTCAGCGGTGCAACAGCCGGATCGATCGTCTGACCGGGTATGAGCATGCCCGAACGAGCCTGAAGGTTGACATCATCGATCTGGTAAATCACCTGGCTCATCGTTTGCCCAAGCACGACGCTCTCGCCAACCTTAAGTTCCGAATAGCCGAGGATCTCCGGGGAGAACACCTCGGGACGTCGCGCCAAGACCTCCGGCGACGAGAGCCGGTTAACGTACCGAACCCCGACACGACTGATGGTCCGTACTTGAAGCACGTCTGACACGAGCGCCAGGACTCGCTCTAGGTGGATACGCAACTCTTCGAAGTTGTAGCCAGCGTGCCGAATGCAGTGCACGCTGACAGAGAGTCGTGTGAGCGTCACCGTCCACACATCGTCTATGGTCTTCCATTGGTATGCCGGATCACCTGGGATCGGTCGGATACCTTGCGGCGTGATCTCCAGCCCCTGGTCGGTACGCCGCTCGAACAGCGGAAAGGCCTCCAGCTGCGCGCCGAAGTCGAGGGCGAGCGTCTCGAGGTCTCGCGCGAGCTTGGCATGCTCGGGCCAGCGGATCTGGACCAGCACAAGAGCCAAAGGTGGATCCGCAAGATGGAACTTGCGTCCCGTCACCCCCGTGAATGGACGATACTTCTCTCTTTTCGCCATGCTTCACACATTACTTCACACCTCTGACACGGTCCACCGGGCGCGCTTGGTCGGCGCCGTGGCTACAACTGCATCCGCGTGCCGCCCAGCTAGGCATCACAGCCCAACATGATGGTCTTGGACAGGTGGGAGTCACACGAACAGACGTTGACTCGAACCGCCACACGACCTCACTAAGGGACTTGGCGCGCGCTGTTCCATACGCTGGCCCCGTGATCGAGAGTGCACCCCCGCCACGTTTGACCGTCGCGCTCTCCAACGTGCTAGAGCAACTCTGCAGGTGGCAACGAGCTGCGGACCTCTCGCGCGGGCACGTGCTGGACCCGGACGCCGCCCCTGCTTCACGCGCCGCCGACATGTACTTGTTCGCGACCGCCCTTCGCCAAGTGTTGCGCTTCGCGGAGCTGGCGCGCAGCACCGCACCGCGCTCGGCGCGACCCGCGATCAAACAGGCTCTCACCGTGTTCAAAGCGACCAGCCCCGGCGCCGTCGAAGTGCGCGACATCATCGACCACTACGACGACTACTTGCGGGGTGCCGGGAACACCCGGGCACGTCGGCGTGAGACGTACCAGGGCGGGTGGGTGGTCCCCAATCGACCGTCGTTCATGTGGACGGAGGACCGCGACGCTTCATACCGGCTGTACGTGTCCCCGGTACCAGGTCCGGTGATTTGGCTAGACGTGATCCGTGACTCCGCGGCGGCGCAGACGCTCACGGCCGCGATAGTGGCCGCGACTCGCGACTAGCCGCCATGTGCCGACTTTGTCCCGAAGCCGTCCTGGCCGCGTCCCGAAACCGCGCAGCGAGATTCGCTCGCTATGCGGTGTGAGCCGGCGTCTGGCGCATCCAGGCCAGTACCCCTTCGAGAGTCTCTCTGACTCTCGGCGAATCGCCGTACACGGTGAACTCGCGGTAGCGCGGGTGTTGAATTCCGAGTGGCGTCAATGGGTGCTCGCGGAACCTCACAACAAGCGCGTCGAGAGCCAATAGGTCTGTCGTCTTACGTTGGTCGACCGCGCGCTTCGCATCCGCAGCATGCCAGTACGAGCCGTCGTACTCGATGAACAACAGTCTTCCATCGGGGAGGTCGACCGCGATGTCCACTCGCCAGCTTGACCTCCCGTCAAACAGGTGGGAGGTCACCAATCTCCCGGACGATGCGTTGCCGAAGATTTGCGCGGCAGCGTCGCAATAGAGGAGTTCGATACGCGACTTGCCGGCAGGTTGGCACTCCGGGCATTGCGCGCCTTGAACCCTGGCGGACGTTGCCATTCGCCACTTGTGAGTCGCGTCGACGGCACAGACCCACTCAGGCGTGAAGCTCAACTTACCGGTGGGGCGCACATGCCATGGCGAGACTGGGTTCGACGGAGCCCACTCGTCTGCAAGTTCTGGGTAGTGGTACGCGAGCGAGTCGAGGATGGTCCTACAAACTGGGCAGCGTCGCCGTTCGCGCTTGCCGCGCTCTCGCGGGGTTGCGGCCCACTCATGCCCGCACTCCTGCGCGCGCCACCACACTTGCCGTCGCGACGCTGGGCCGACATCGTCAACAGTCAAGGGCAAGTTTCGCGATGGGTGCCACTGCGTTGCCATCTCGGACTCTCGCCAAACCTGCTTCGCGTCCTGCGGAGTTACGGTCGACGCGAGTTCGCGGTAGAACTCGTCGAGTTGCGCAGCAACGTCCGTCGTCGGACCGGTTGGAAGACCGCGTTGTCGACAGATGTAGCAGCCACGGTCAAGGTAGGTGCCTGGAGTCACGTTCGGGTGGTGACCGTTCGAGCACGTGAAACGATAGGTGTAGATCGTGCCGACCATGACCGACCGGGGGTCGGAATAGTTGTCCCAGTCGCGCACGAGCTCGGGCACCTCAGCTACGGGCCTCACAGCGCGCTCCGCCTGCTGGATGACGAGCGCGGCAAGTTCGCGTTCGCGGCAGTCTGGGCAGCCCGCCATACCCTTCACCATCTCATCGACACGCGCCATATATGGCAGTCCGCAGTCAGTGCAGACCCATGCCGCTTCTCGGCGCGCTCCAATCGTTGCCGTCTGCCACAACTCAGGCGCGTTGTGGTCGTGATCCCAGGCGGCAAGGATGCGGAGACCCGACTCGCGCAGGAGAGCCTTCACCTGGTCCTTGCGGACGGGTGTAGTCGCGCTGCGCGACGCGTTCACCTGACACGAACAGCCGAACCCGATGTCACTAAGGCGCAGTGCGCTGAGCCGGTTGCAATACTTGCAACGGACGTGGTGCGGGTCGTCGGGTAGCGACGGAGTGGTGAGCGGTCCCAGGTACTCGTAGCCATGCGCCTTGGCGGTCTCCTCAGCATCCGACCGAGGCACGGACTCGAATAGGTCCGGCGCGTGGTCAACAAGGTTGCGCCGATTCTTCGCCGCCCAGTCGCGCCAGAAGCACGCGCGACAGACCCCGCCCTCGTCCCCGCCAAACGGCGATGCACGATCGTGGGTCTTCTCGACCGCGTAGTCGATGCGGTAGTGGGCTTCACATCCGCAGGCAATGCACCGGGTCAAGGCGAAGGTGTTGCGTTCCATCGGCGTCTCTAGCAACTCAACGCCCGCTCGGCGGAAGACTTCGCGGGTGTGCGGCTCGCACCACGCCGCTCGGGACCGGGCGCGGAATATCGCAGGCGCGTCGCATCCGTCTGCGCTACACGGTTGGTTCTGCGTGGATGACACGGTCCGACCGTACCTGCTCCGCACGCGCCTAACCCCCCGCGTGCGACTGACTTTCGTCCTAGGCCCGCTCGTGCTCGGCCTGAGCAACCCTGCTGAGCACCGCCTCGGCGTCGGCCACCAGCTCTGACAACCGGTACTCAGCGGCATCGGCTGCGGCGTTCGCTTGGTCGGCGGCGAGCCGTAGACGCGCTATCGCCTCGGTGTTCGTGATCCTGCCTCCAGTCGGCTCGGGCACCATGCGCGGCGGCGTGCCGCCAGTTAGTCCGAAGGTGTCTGCCGTGAGCCGGTCGGCGGTGGTCTGCCATTGTCGTATCTCGGTGGCGCTCATGTCCGCAACGTCGAGCCTCACGCGGGCGTCGGCGGCGAGCGCAATCACTTCCCTGCGTCCGCGTCAAGCGCGAAGCTTGGGCGTCGATGAGCGCGGCAAAGTAAGCGCGTTGCCGGTGCCGGTCCGCTTCCGCGTCCCACCACTCAGCTCGTGCGACCCATGACCAGCGTCGCGACCAGCCAGACAGGGTGTGCCAAGGCGTGCCCGTTGCGTCCCGGGTCGCTCGGAGCGAGCGCGTCGGCCCACTGTCCCGGTAGTCAGCAAACGCCGCGAACGCGCGCGACGGCTCGCCCGCTTGGCGCTCCCACCGCTCCGTGCGCTCCGTCACTCAACCATCTCCGCTATCTCCGCGCGGATCGCAAGCCCCCGCATGTACCCCGTGAGAAACGGCTCCGGCATCGTCGTCACGTCGAGCGGTTCGGCGCGCACGAGCGCCACGAGCACCCCGGTCGGCTCATCGTTGCCGGGGTGATCTCGTATCTCGATGAGGCGGCGGAACAGCCGATGGCGGGCGTCGCTCGGGTCGTCCCGCCACGCGTAGCGCGCGGGCGTCGGCTCGTCGCTCGGCCCTCGTCGTGCTGTCATAGTGCCAGTGTCCGCCCGTGCTCGTGGAGGGCGCTAGCCGGATCATGGCGAGTCCGCTTCTCGTTGGCATGGATCGCACTTGTTGTATCCCCGCCTGGTCGGCGCTCCGCACATCACGCACGGCTTGCCGCTCTCAGCTCTTGTTGCGCGCGAGGTACCTTTACCCAGCCCGGGATTTGTATTTGACGGACGCGGCACGGACGGACGGACGCTTGCGACTTGTACCGCGGGCGTTAGTCCGTCCTGCGCGACGGACGTGCCCAGGCCGTCCGCGTCCGTCCCACCGGACGCAGGGACAGGCGGACGGACGTTCGCCACGCGTGGCGGCGCTCCACCGTAGGGCCTCTGTCCGTCCACCGAGACGGACGCGAGAGCGGCGGCCTCGCGCCTGCGCTTTTGCTCGGCACACTCGGCATGCTTGCGCGCGGCATCGCTCGCGCGGTCCCGCGCAACTTGTTCCGGGGATCGCGCCGCACGTTGCTGGGCCTTGCGTTTGGCTCCGTCAGCGCGACTTTCGGCACGCTCGCCTTCGGTAGTTTGGAACTCACCCCAGCGGTCCCACGTCAGCGACCCACCACCCTCGTAGCCGCGCCAAGTGCCCACTCGCTCGCACTCGTCGAGCATCGCACTGGGGTCTAGGCCCATTGCCCGCGCTAGCTCCTCGGCCACCACCACAGGTACTCGCCCGTCCGTCGGCGGCCTTCGGTCTAGGCAACGCTCGCACCTGCGCAGGTGAAACACTTGCCCGTCGCGGCTTAGGTCCACGAGCGGCCACTCGCTCCACGCTCCGACGCGCACGTTCACCTTGAGTCCACTGCGGGTGACGGGTGCGGACGCGGGCGGCTCAGGCATGGTGGCACAGCACCGTCGCACCGTCGGCGGGGTGCGCTAGCGTGGTGGCACGCGTCATCGCGGGCATTCGGCGGCCGTCCCTCGCACGGGCCGCCGCCCTCGCGTTCGAGGGCATAGCGACTACTTGCTGCGAGGCGTGGGGGGCGACGTTGCGGTGATCGGCGGAGCCTGCGGGCGCGGTCGAGCCTGAGCGCGCACGGCGGGCGCGGAAACCTCGCGAGCCGATGCCGGACGACGCTTGGGCTTCGTTGGGGCCGTCGGCTCCATGAGCGCGTCGAGGTCCAGGTATCGCACCCGCGTGCTGTTGTGCCCCCGCACCCGGAACGCGTGGAGTCTGCCTTCCGCAATCAGGCGGCGAATCGTCTTGCTAGACACGCCCAGGTAGACGCCCGCGCCCTCCACGCTGGTCGCGGCGGCGGTGGGGCGTGTGTGGTCGGGTTGAGTCGTGCTCATGGCGTCTCCCAGGGCTAGACAATTGGGGCATCATTTGGGCCACACCGTACGCCGCTGGTCAGCGCCGGCCAAACCATCGTTCCTGGTAATTGACTACATTTAATATGACGTGGCGCACTACAACGGCCTACGCGGAGTGGTCGCTGACCACCCTCAAACCGGGCGTGCCAGGGGCGCTAGACATGTCGGACAGCGCCGCCGCAATGGCCTCGGCGCGGGCGTCTATGGCGTGCTGGTACTTGACCGCGGCGGCGGGCGTCGAGTGCCCCAACCGGTCCATCACCTCGCGGAGCGTCGCGCCCGCCTTGGTCGCAATAGTGGCCCCTGTGTGGCGCAGGTCGTGGAACCGGAACCCGTCGAGCCTCGCGCCGCCCTCACCCGTGAAGATGAACGCGTCGGGCTCGGGGCCGACGTACGCCGCGAGGTGCGCCTCAATGGCCGGGATCATGCGCGGCGGGATTGTCACAGCGCGCGCCCGGTCCGTCTTGGTCGTGCCCACCACGAGCGAGCCCCCGACGCGGGTAACGGCCCGCTCCACGCGCACCCGTGCCAGCCCCGGCTCAAAGTCGCGGCGCCGCAGTTCCATCACCTCACCGCGTCGCAGGGCGCGCCAGGCGGCGAGCGGCACAAGCAACGCCATGCGCTAGGGCATGGCCTCCGCCAGCGCGTACACCTGGGCAGGGCCCGCGGGGTCGATTCGGCGCACCCGCTTGGTTGACCCGGCCCCGTCGATCCGGCACGGGCTCGCGCTCACCGCGCCCTCTCGCTCCGCCGTCCGGTAGATCGTCCGCAGCAGCGAGTACGCGTGAGCGCGAGCGGTTGGGGCGCTGGTGCCCATGTCGGCGTGCCACTTGCGCACCTCGGCAGTGGTCACGTAGTCGAGGTGCGCGAGCCGAACCGGGGCAGAATACGCCCGTCGAGCAGGCTCGCGTAAAGGTGCCGCGTGCTGGGCCTGAGGTCGCGCTGGGCGAGCCATTCGCGGGCGTACCCCTCCACGGTCAGTACGTCGGCGGCCTCGGCCTCGCCGGGCGGGGTCCACACTCCCAGGTCGATAGCACGCCGCTCGCCGTGGAGCCATCCCACAGCGGCGTCACGGGTGCCGAAAGTCTCGCCCGCGTTGTGCCGCGCGTTGTCGGGTCCGACGTAGGACGCTTGGAACCGCCCCGACGGGAGCGCCCGTACCTTGCCCCAGCCTCGCCGTGCTCGCCTAGTCGCCATGCCGTGTAACGCCGTTCCCGTTGTCGTGCCCCATCGCGTGCCCTTTTCGTGCCCTATAAGAGTCACTTATAGGGCACAACGGGGCCCAACTGTCGGGCGTGTGTACGGGTAAACCAGGCAAAACGCCTGGTAGCCATTTGCTCCGCCCACAGGATTCGAACCTGTACCGCAAGGCTCCAAAGGCCTGCATGCTGCCGTTACACCAGAGCGGAAGGGGGCACGATCACGCGCCTGGGCGCAAGTCTGCCAGTATTCGCGGCACACTAGAACCGTGACCACCGACCAGCGCCGCCTGCCACGCTCTCGCATGACCGCCCGCGAGCGCCGCGAACAGCTGCTCGACGTTGCCCGTGCGCTGTTCGCAGAG
>Ga0206116_1001868_pt1 | contig 9793 bp, 7 predicted proteins | sample 3A1Ametagenome_FD_178000 | JGI IMG/M metagenome (GOLD analysis project Ga0206116, IMG submission 178000) | Enriched microbial communities from leaf-cutter ant dump, University of Wisconsin, Madison, United States - 3A1A | ecosystem: Environmental > Terrestrial > Nest > Insects nest > Nest dump...
CCAGCCACCGGCCACCCCGCCAGCGGGAAGACCGCTGACCCCAAAAGCTGCCCAGGGCAGCGGCGCCACGCCGGTCGTGACGGCAGAGAACACCGCCGTCAGCGCGCCCGCCGCGTTGGTCACGGCACTGCCCGCACCCTGGGCCACGCCGCCCAGGTTCAGCGCCACGGTCACGCTCTGCGCGGGGCCTGGGCTCCAGCGCCAGAAACCGCAGGTCAGGCGGTTGATGCCCCAGCTTTGATTGGCTGCCGTGCTGCCGCCGTTGTCGAACACCAGCGTGAGGGTGAAGGCCGCGCCATCGGGCGCGTAGGTGGGCATGCCGGAGTTGGCAATGGTCCCGTGGTACGTGGTGGCATACGGCGCCGCCATGGCGCCCCCGCCCGCCAGCAGCGCCGCCGTGGCGGCCAGGGCGCGCAGGCCGGGCCGGAGATTCAAGGGACTGGAATTTCTCATGCTCTGCATTTTGTAGCTGCTTGCGCTTGACTGGCAAGCGCTGGCGGCCAGAACCATTCAAACCCTGCGGCGCAGCGCCGCCAGCCCCAGCAGCACCGACAGCAGCAGCAAGCCCCACTGCGACAGCGTGGGAATCGCCGCCGCACCTGCCGGCAGCGCCAGCGGCATGAACGGATCGGCAATGGCGCCGGGCGTGGCGGTGTCGTTGTCGCCCGTGCCGTCGTCCTGCACCGTGTAGGCCACGGTGTCGCCGGTGACCGTGCCGTACGGGAACCACGCAGCGCTCGCGCCCTGCTGGGGCGGGCCGAACTTGTAGGGCTTGAGGCCCGCGAGCCTGCCCGCCGGATAGGTCACCTGCACGGCCAGCGCGGCGCCCGCGCAGCCGCTGGCGGTGAAGTGCAGCACGCCCAGCGGGTGCGTGGCCCCGGCGGGGGCGCCGGGCGGCGCGTTGTCGTCGATGGTGAGCGAGCCCAGCGTGCAGCCCGGCGGGTTGCCGCTGATGGCGACTTCCGCCGTGCCGCCGCCGGGCAGTGGCAGCGCCGGATGGCCCAGCGGGCCAGGCGTGGCGCTGGCCTGCGCGGGCGCACCGGGGCCGACGGCATTGACGGCGCGCACCTCGAAGCCGAAGGCCGTGCCGTTGGCAAGGCTGTCGATCTGGCAGGGCGATGCGGTGCAACTGGCGGGCTGGCCGTCCATCGTCACCGCGTAGCCGGTGACGGTGCTGCCGCCGTCATCGGCGGGCGCGGCCCATTGCAGGCGCACGCTGCCGTCACCCGGCGCGGCGATCAGGCCCGTGGGCACAGCGGGCAGGCCGAAGGTGCTGCCTGATGCCGTCGCGGCCACGGCGCTCTCGCCCGCCGCGTTGCGCGCCACCAGGGCGAAGGTGTGGGCCGTGCCGTCGGCCAGGCCGGACACGGTGCAGCCCAGGGCCGAAACGTTGCACACCTCGGTGCCGCCGCCTGTAGCGTGGGTGACCACATAGCTGTCGGCCCCGGCGGCGGCGCTCCAGGCCAGGGTGAGGGTGCCTGGGGCGGACGGCGTGGCCGTGAAGCCTGCGGGCGTGGCGGGCAGGGCCAGGGTCTGGCCGGACGCCGTCGCCAGAAGGCCGCTGCCGGCGTCGGAATACCCTGTCAAATGGAAATCAACGCTGTCGCCATCGGGCAGGCCGGTCAGCAGGCAGGCGGTCGATGCGGTCTGGCACACCGTGGCCCCGCCGACCACCTTGGTGACCCGGTAGTACACGCTCTCGGGCGACGCGGCCCAGCTCAGGGCGATCTGCCGCACCTGGTCGGTGCTGGCCGTGAAGGTGACGGGCGAGAGAGGAGCCGTGTCCATCCGCTCCACCGCGCCCAGGTCGCAGGCACCCGCTGCGGTGGGGCGCGCCGCGCCGCGCTGGTCGGTTTCGCCCACGGCGCAGGTCGCCTTGTTGCGCGCCGCGCTGCCGTTGGGGAGCAGCATCGTCCAGGTGGGGCCGCCGTTGTCTTGCAGCGGGTCGAGATTCGGGTTGAAGACGAAGGGGTTGCCGCTGAAAAGCGCTCCCCCCCAGGCGTACACGTCGCCGCTGCCGCCTTGCACAAGGCTGCCCGTGAGGTCGCCAAGGTTGGTGCTGGCACCTTGCAGGCTGATCTGGTTCCCGTAGCTGGCGGTATTGCCCCAAAAAATCGACGCCGTGATGGTGGCCTGTGTACCGTCTTGGGCGTGGAGCGCGCCGCCGAAGCTGGATGACGTGTTGTTGGCAAAGGTCACATGCGCCACGCTGGCAGCCGTGGTGCCGACGAGATGGACCGCGCCGCCCATGGTGTTCGTGCCGGTGGCCGCATTGCCGCTGAAGGTGGAATGCGCAATGGAGGGGCTGCCGGTGGCGTTGCTCAGGATGACGATATCCACCGTCAGCCCGCCGCCATACCAGCCGGCCGTATTGCCGCTGAAGGTGCTGTGGGTGATCTCGGGGCTGCTCTTGCCGTCGTCTTTGGCGAATGTGTACATGCCGCCGCCGCTGTTGGCGGCCAGGTTGCCGCTGAAGGTGACGTTGGCAATGCGCGGGCTGCATTCCCGGTTGGCATTCACAGCCAGGCAAAGCAGACCCGCGCCATCGCCTTCCCAGCCGCTGCCGTCGGCCTGTCCGCCGGTGATGGTCAGCCCGTCGATCACCGTGTTGGCGGGAGTGAAGGCGATGGCGGCACCGGCCTGGTTGATGCGCAGTACGTGGTAGCTGTTGCCGCCCTGAATGCCGTTGGTGCCCAGCACGATGTTGTCGGTCGCGATGTCGTTGCCGTCGATGTCGCCCGACAGCACCGTCAGGCGGCTGTTGGCGGCGCGCTGGTTGCGCTCCGTCTCGTTGCCCGCAAAGCCGCCGTACAGGTGCAGCGGGCGGGGGATATTGAACGAATCCGCGCGCTGGGTGCCGGGCTTATACACGCCCTGCTTGAGCCAGATTTCAGTGCAACTGGCCGTGCCCAGCGCGGTTTGCAGCGCCATGGTCTTGTCCCAGGCAGAGCCGTCGCCCGTGCCGACGGGCGCGGCGCGGCACACGTCAGCGTGCGCGCCGCCAGCGGCGCAGGCCAGCAGCAGGGGCAGCCAGAGGCGTTGCAGGGTGAAGGCGCGTGATTGACTCATGTTTTGATAGCTATTGGCGATTGATGGACAGGCGCTAGCGGGCGGTTTTGCTTGAAATTCTGTGGCGCAGCGCCGCCAGCCCCAGCAGCGCCGACAGCAACAGCACACCCCACTGCGACAGCGTGGGAATGGCCGCCGCGCCGCCCGCGCCTGCGGCCAGCAGGGCCGGGGCGCCCGCGTCCACGATGCGGCCATTGGTGGCGTCCAGGTCGTCGTCGCCCAAAGCGCCGTCGGTCAGGGTCAGCACCACGGTGTTGCCGCTGATGGCGGCGCGGGGGTAGGCGTACCAGCCCGCTGCCGCGTTGGGGCGCGGGCCGTGCTTCCAGAAGCGCGCACCGGCGGGCAGCGGCTGCGGGTAGGTGATGGTGATCTGCACCGTGCTGCCGGGCGTGCAGCCATCGAGCACGAAGTCGAACGGGTCCGCCGCCAGCGTGACATAGGCGGGCGGCGCGGGCAGTGTGGCGGTGCTGATGAAGCCTGCGCTGGCAAAGCCGCAGGTGCTGCCGCCGCCCGTCACGGTGACCTGCGCCGTCTCGCCGGGGTCGCTGGGCAGGGGCAGCGCGGGCGGGGTGGCCGGGCCGGGCGCGCGGTAGTCGTCGCCGCCGCGCACCAGGCGCAGGGCTTGCGGGGCGGTCTTGGCGGCGGGGCTGGAGCTGCCGTCGGCAAAGTCCACGCCCCAGGCCTGCGCGGGGGCGGGGTGGTAGCTGGTGGAGGACCAATAGGCACCCAGCCCTGGAACGGACAGGTCCACGGTGGATTCCAGCTCGGTGCGGTTGGGCACGCGCCAGTCGGCGTGGCCCTGGTGGCCTGCGCCGTTGGCCGTCTGCGCGGCTTGCAGGGCCTGTTGCCAGGTGAGGGCGGCGGGCGTGCCGGTGCAGGTGTTGCCAGATGCGGCCTGGCCCCAGGCGCAGGTGTCCCATTGCAGCGGGGCGGCGTGGGCCAGTCCGCTGGCGGCGAGGGTGGCGGCCAGCAAAAGTTTCAAGCCTTTTTGGCCTGTAGCGCCCGTCAGACAAGCGCTGGCAGCTTTGTTTTTGATAGCGGCCATCATTTCACCTCGTAGATTTCAATGCTCACGCTGGCGGGCTCGCTTTCGTTGCCATCGACATCGACCGCCGTGTAGGTGAAGACGTCAGGGCCGGTGAAGGTGCTGCTGAAGGGCACGTAGCAGACGGTGGCGGGGTAAAAGCCCCAGGGGCTGACGGGGCCGGGCACGGGGGCGCGGTTGCCGGTGACGCCAACGTGGTCGGGCACGGAGTCCACCGTGTCGCCCAAGGGCACGCTGATGCCGCTGCTGGATGCAGTGGATTTGGCGGACAGGGCAGTGGCGCTGGCAGGGCTGGGCACGACCCTGGCGGCGGCTTGCGTGCCCACTTTGACCATGCCGGTCTTGGGCAGCACGTAGTCAAAGCTGCCGCGTGCGCTGGCGAAGCGGATGGCCTCGTCGCCGGTGGGGGTGAGGAACGACACGTAGTCGGTGATGAAGCCCTGGGACGGGTGGGTGAGGAACTTGAACGTGGGATACGGCCACCAGGGCGCGCCGTGGTACCAGTCGTCGGGGATGACCCAGTCGGTGTCCGGGTCCATCGCGCCCATGGTGAAGGGGATGCAGGCGGGCTTCCACGGGTGCTTGATGTTGGGGCTGATGACGCTGGGCACGGGGTCGAGAAAGATGGTGAAGTCGCCGCTGGCGCTGTCTTGCCCGCCGTGGGCCGTGCCGCCGTCGTCCTGCAAGGTGACGCGCAGGCGCGCCAGTCCTGCGGAGGAGACCCAATAGTCACGGGTGGGGCGTGCCTGGGCGTCGTAGTTGGCGATGCGGTGCCGAAGGGTGAAGGTCAAATCGCCCGTGGCCGGGTCGATGGCGGGCGGCACGTCGAATTCCAGCGCCTTGGGGTCGCCCGGCTGCAACGGCAGCAGCTCCACCTGGGCCGTCAGGTGCTGCCCCGCCTCGCGCGCCGGGCCGGGGCGGATGCCGGTGGCCCAGGCGGGGTAGGCGCGTGGGCCGGGCTTGTCGCCTTGCGGCACGACGATGTTGGCGCCCAAGGTGATGGTGGGCGGCTGGTTGGCGGGGCGGGCCACCAGGCGGGCGGGGTGGCTTTCGGTTTGCCGCAGGGTTTTGGTGTCGCCGTCGGTGAAGTCCACGGCCCAGGCATTCCCGCCCTGCACGTCGCTGCTCCAGTGCGGCGCGCTTTGGGTATTGGGCAAGGTGCTGGCGGGGTGGCTTTGGCCGTGGTGCACGGTGGAGAGCAGCTCGCGCCGCGTGGGCAAGCGCCAGCCGCTGTCGATGCCGCAGCGGTCATAGGCCATGCCGTTGAAATCGGCCCAGGGCGCGGGGGCCAGGGTTTCGTCGGCCCAGGTGAGGCCGGTCACGCCGTCTTGCACGCAGCCGTTGGCGGAGGCAAGGCTGAAGGCGGCAGCGCCCGCCTGCGCGTCGCGGCCAAAGCGGCCGTCCTGGCCGGGGTGGTCGCTGGGGGCAGCACAGGCGATGGCAAGGCCCGCGCTGTCGGTGCAGGCGGTCTGGCCGGTGTCGTTGAGCTGGGCCTGGGCCAGCGCGGGCAGCAGCAGCAAAAGCAACGACGCGGCAAGCCGCGAAACGGGAGGCATGGCAGGATGGAGGACTACGTTTTTAATAGCTGAAAACCCAGCATGGGAAGACGCTGGATCCCAAAACACCACAAGCCCAGCGGCCCCGGGCGCAGGTGTTGAAAAGTGTATGAACCGCCCTGCGCACCGCCGCCACGGCCTTGGGTGCGGGCGTCCCAGGTGTGGTGATTGCGTCCCGCGTCCCTACAATCCGGGCCATGTCCACGCCCCCGCCGCCCGCCCTGCTGGCCCGCTTCGCCACCAGCGACTTGGAGCCCGCGCTGCGCACGGAGGCCTGGCGCGAGATCGCCCACCGCTGGGTGGACTTCCGGCCCGCGCCCGACGTGCCGCTGGAGGCCGAGATGACCATCCTGGACAGTGCGGCCTGCACCCTGGGCACCACGCGCTCGTCGGCCTACGAGATGCGCACCGGATCGCGCCGGGCGCAGCGCGACGACATGGTGGTGCTGACCCTGCTGCAGTCGGGCACGCTGCTGCCGCAGGACTACCCGCTCAAGGGGCCGGGTGCGCTGAACCTGTGCGCCCCGGAGCAGATGGGCAGCTACCGCTGGGGCCACGGCGCGCGGCAAGTCTTCCTGGCCCTGCCGCGCCAGGACGTGCGTGCCGCCCTGGGGCGCGAGGCCGGCACCGAGCTCCTCACCGCGCGCTGCGCGCTGGCCCCGGCGCTGGCCAGCCAGATGCACCACATGGCCCTGCTGCTGCGCCAGCCCGGCGCGGTGGACGCGGTGGAGTACGCGGGCCTGCTGGACGCCACGCGCGCGCTGGCCCTGCTCACGCTGCGCAACCTGGGCCGCCAGGGCGCGGCCGCCGACCTGCCCGATCTGAACGAAGACCTGCACGCCGGCCGCTACGCGGCGGCGCTGCGCTTCATGGAGCGCGAGGCCCACCGCCACGGCCTGGACGCCGCGGCCATCGCGCGCGGCGCGGGCTGTTCGCGCTCGCGGCTGTACGAGGCGTTCGCGGCGCGGGGCGCGACGGTGATGGGCACGCTGCGCGAGCTGCGCCTGCAGCGCGCCCGGGTGCTGATCGAGCAGGACGCGCGGCCGCACCTGGGCGCGGTGTCGTGGCGCTGCGGCTTCACGGATGCGTCGGGCTTCAGCAAGCTGTTCAAGGCCCGCTTTGGGCTGCCGCCCACCGAATGGCACCAGCAGGCGCGGGCAACGCCCCAGGCGCTGGGGCCGGTGGCGTGACGTGGGGTGCGGGCAGGGGAAGTTCACTCTTGTTTTGATAGCTTTCAGCGCATGCTGCATCCGGGCTGAAGGCCGATCTACGCCGCACGGTGGCTACACTGATTGACGAACAGTTACGTTTTCCGCCCGCAGCGTACCCAGGGCGCCGCCGCGCGCCTATCCACTAATCAGTAGGGGTTGCATCCCCCGAGCCACCACAATAAGAACGTGTTCATGATCTGTTCATGGTGCCCGCAAGGCAGCAAAAGGCCGCAATCTAGGCGCGCACCGCAGGCCATGCTGGCGGCCTGGACAAGGTGCGCAACAACGAGTGCGGCCATTTGCTGCCTTGCCCGAAGGGTTGCCCCGCCAAGGGGGCATCTGCGGCGTTGCAAATGCTCGCCGGGCTACCAGCCCGGCTGCGCTTTGCGCCTTGCACCTGCCCCCTTGGCGGGGCAACGGGCTCCATGAACAGATCATGAACACGTTCTAAGAGCCATGCACGACACTCCGGCCCCGGCCGCCCGGGAAGCCATCCACCGCCTGTGGGACGAGCTGGCCGACTTCGAGGTGGGCCAGACGGAGGCCGCCGTGCGCCACCTGAAGTCCGCCCTGTGCGGCATGGTGGACGCATGGAACGCCACCTGGGCCGGCGCCATGCGCCTGGGCGACGGCCGGGACGGCGACCCGCTGCAGGGCTGGCGCGTGACCACCACGCGCGTGCTCCACCCTTTCGAGCCCGACCCGCAGGGCCCGTTCGAGGAACTGCAGCAGCGCTGGAATGAGCGCGAGATGGACCCGTCCTTCCTGCTGCCGATGCGCAACATCGGCACATTCAGGACCTACGGGCACCGGCGCGACATGCCGGCGGAGTGGTTCGACGGGCCGGCCTACCGGACCTTCAGCGCCCCCTTCGGCACCATCGATTCCATCTGGGTGGGCTTTCCGATCAATGGCGACGCCGAATCGCACTTCGGCTTCTATGCGCGCCACGTCTTCTCCGGCGAGGACATCGCGCTGCTGGCCTATGCCATCCGCGGCATCAAGTGGTTCCACCGCCAGATCATGCTGACGCACGGCCCGCTGATCGCCAAGGCGCCGCTGACCCCGACCGAGCGCAAGGTGCTCGCGCTGCTGCTGACCCAGGCGTCGGAAAAGCAGATCGCCGCCCAGTTGGGCCTGGCCGTGTCCACCACGCACCAGCACGTAGTGGCGCTGTTCCGCAAGTTCGGGGTGCGCAGCCGGGCCGGCTTGATGAGCCTATGGCTGAGATGAAACAACACCCCCCTGAGCCGCTGCGCGGCTTCCCCCCGCTCTCGCGCTTCGCGCGGGCAGGGGGACGCAGCCAGCGCGGCGGGGCGGCCCTTGCGCGGCTGCCCGCGCTTGGGCCGCGCCAGTTTCATGCGCTGTGGGTGACGCTCTGCGCTATGGATAGCTGATGTGAAGCTGCCGCCGCCTACAGGAACGGATGCGACAGCGCATGCGCCAGCACGTGCGCGAGGATGGCCGCTTCGAGCCCGTAGCGCGCAAACAGCCAGCCCGCCACCAGCCCGAAGGCCGTGTTGCCCACGAGCACGAAGGCCACGACCTCCGGCGTCAGGTCCCCCGCCAGGGACTGCGCCGCGGGCAGGTGGCCCAGCGCGAACAGCAGGGCGCTGAGGACCACCGCCAGGGCGACCAGCCCCCGGCCGGGCACGCCCTGGCCGCGCTGACCCAGGCGCCAGCCCAGCCACAGCAGCAGCGTCATCACGCCCCAGCGCACCAGCAGTTCCTCGGTGATGCCGCCGTACAGCAGCTTGACCAGCAGCGGCATGGCGCTGGCAGGGTCCGCCGGCCGGAGCGCGCCGGGCTGCACCAGCGACAGGCCCCACAACCACGCGGCCCCGGCCAGGCCGCCGCACACGCCGGGCAGCAGCTGGGGCCGCAGCGCGGGTGCCACGGGCTGGCCGGCCACCCAGGCGGACAGGGCGGGCGCGCGCAGGCCCACGCGCGGCGCCAGCCGCACGCCCACGGCCACCGCCAGGGCCAGCAGCGCGGCGGTCTGCGCGCCGCTGAGGAGCAGCACGGCCCACAGCGGCCAGCGCAGCAGCTCCGCATGCGCTGCCAGGGGCGGCAGCAGCGCCCACACCACGGCGGCCACGCCGGGCAGGCCCAGCAGCCACAGGGCAGCCCAGAGCTTCATCGCATCAGCGCCTCGATCTCATCGGCCTTCACCGGCACGCCGCGCGTGATGAGTTCGCAGCCGGCGTCGGTGACGATGGCGTCGTCCTCGATGCGGATGCCGATGTTGTGGAATTGCTCGGGCACGCCGTCGGCCGGGCGCACATAGATGCCGGGCTCGATGGTCAGCACCATGCCCGGGCGCAGGATGCGGCTGGGGCGATTGGTGATGGTCTCGCCCGAAAGCGGGTCCTTGCGCTCGCTCACCTGGCCCACCTCGCCGGGCTCCACGTAGCTGCCGCAGTCGTGCACGTCCATGCCCAGCCAGTGGCCGGTGCGGTGCATGTAGAACTGGAAGTAGGCGCGGCTGTCGATCACGTCCTGCGCGGTGCCCGCCTTGTTGCGGTCGAGCAGGCCCAGGTCCAGCATGCCCTGCGCGAGCACGGCCACGGTGGCGTCGTGCGGGTCGTTGAAGCGCGCGCCGGCCTTCGTGGCGGCCACGGCGGCGTCCTGGCTGGCCAGCACCAGGTCGTACAGCGCGCGCTGCGGGCCGGTGAACCTGCCATTGGCCGGGAAGGTGCGCGTGATGTCGCTCGCGTAGCCGTCGAGCTCGCAGCCCGCGTCGATGAGCACCAGCTCGCCGCCCTTCACGGGCGCCGCGTCGGCGCGGTAGTGCAGCACGCAGGCGTTGGCGCCCGCGGCCACGATGGAGCTGTAGGCGGGGTACTGCGAGCCGGCCTCGCGGAAGGCGTGCAGCAGTTCCGCGTCCAGGTGGTACTCGCGCACGTCCTCGC